>Ga0247839_1002509_pt1 | contig 27346 bp, 24 predicted proteins | sample LaCruzMarch2015__6_FD_192405 | JGI IMG/M metagenome (GOLD analysis project Ga0247839, IMG submission 192405) | Freshwater microbial communities from meromictic Lake La Cruz, Castile-La Mancha, Spain - LaCruzMarch2015_16m | ecosystem: Environmental > Aquatic > Freshwater > Lake | place: Spain... | reverse complement strand
CGGCCTGGCAGGGGCCTGATTTAAAAATATCCAAAACCGAATTCAGAAACACTTCCCCACGAAGTCATGTTTCATTGGTTCGGGAAACTACAGAATGAATGTTGCACTACCCGTACTTTTAATTGCGGTGTTCGCTCTAATTTACACATGCGTTGCGATCATTGTTTCGACACTATATTTAGTAAAAGAGCCTTTGGGAATAAGTAAACGTGAATTTTGGTTTACGACTTTTGATCTATTTCTATGCCCACCTTTTGCAATCAATTTAGTGAGAAGACTTTCGCTAAAACAGCACGTGAAGGAAGACTTAGTTGCCGCCGCACGCAGACTCCAAAAAGCTTCGCATTGGCAAGAGACAGAAATGAAGTTGCGCAGTCGGCTGATCGATGAGGCGAATTGCGAAGACGAAGACACGCCCAGAGCGAACGCCTTGAAGGAACGAATTGCTCAATTTACACAAGTGGACTCCGATGACAAAACCTGAGTATTTGGTAATCGCACTTGGGCTCTTGGCTGGATATTGGATGGTCAGTAGCTTCATGTCAGGAAGCAAAGATAAAAGCGGTCATCACGATTCTGCATTTATTTCTGGTGATGACATTGACATAGAGCTTGCTAAGGCGGGGGCTTCCGATTGGTCTGTGATTTTGGACATTTCACCATCAGCAACCGTCGAAGAAATCAGAAAGGCATATAAGGTGCAAATGAGCAAATATCACCCTAATAAGGTTGCAGCCTTGGGTGTTGAACTACGGCAGTTGGCTGATAAAAAGTCAAAAGAAATCAATATTGCATACAGGCGCGCAATGAAAGATCGCAACATCGGAGAGCAGTTTTGGTAGGCAAAACTTTTCAAATGCGGTAGAGACTGCCCTGTAACTTCAAAGTCAGCTTTTGAGACAGCAAATCGACCATGCCAATGTTCTCCTCAGGACCTAAAACCGACTTCCAATAAAAAAGCCCGCAATCGCGGGCTTCTTCTTATTCCCACTCAATCGTGGCCGGTGGCTTGGAACTCACGTCATACGTAACACGGTTAATACCGCGAACTTCGTTGATGATGCGGCTGGACACTCGTCTGAGCAGTGCATAGGGCAGCTCCGCCCAGTCGGCGGTCATGAAGTCGCTGGTTTGTACGGCACGCAGGGCCACCACGTAGTCATAAGTGCGACCGTCGCCCATCACGCCCACGCTCTTGACTGGCAAAAACACGGTGAAGGCCTGGCTGGTGAGGTCATACCAGGATTTTCCGGTTTCTTCGTCAATGAAATTGCGCAATTCTTCGATGAAGATGGCATCGGCCTGGCGCAGCAGGTCGGCGTATTCCTTCTTCACTTCGCCCAAAATCCGCACGCCCAAACCGGGGCCTGGGAAAGGATGGCGGTACACCATGTGGTAGGGCAAGCCCAGTGCCACACCCAACTCGCGCACTTCATCCTTGAACAACTCGCGCAGCGGCTCCAGCAGTTTCAGGCCCAACTGCTCGGGCAGGCCGCCCACGTTGTGGTGGCTCTTGATCACCACCGCTTTTTTGGTCTTAGCCCCACCGGACTCGATCACATCGGGGTAAATGGTGCCCTGTGCCAACCACGCGACATGGCGCGACTGGTCGTTTTTCAGCTTGCCAGCTTCCGCCTTGAAGACTTCCACAAACTCGCGGCCAATGATTTTGCGCTTGGCCTCGGGTTCGCTCACCCCCGCCAGATGGCCCAGGAATTGGTCTGCAGCATCTACCCGCACCACCTTGGCGTGCAGCTTGCCAACGAACATATCCATCACCATGTCGCCTTCATTCAGTCGCAGCAAACCATGGTCCACAAACACGCAGGTGAGTTGGTCGCCAATGGCGCGGTGAATCAGTGCCGCTGCCACGGATGAGTCCACGCCACCCGACAAGCCGAGAATCACCTCTTCCTTGCCGACTTGGGCACGGATTTTTTCAACGGCCTCGGCAATGTAGTCACCCATGATCCAGTCAGGACGGGTTTGGCAAATCTCCAGCACAAAGCGCTCCAGAATGGCAGCGCCGCGCTTGGTGTGGGTCACCTCTGGGTGGAATTGCACCCCGTAGAAGCGGCGATCCTCATCGGCCATCGCGGCAATCGGGCAGCTATCGGTGCTGGCCATCAGCTTGAAGCCATGCGGCAACGTGGTGACCTTGTCGCCGTGGCTCATCCAGACCTGCAACATGCCATGGCCTTCAGAGGTAGCGTAGTCCTGAATGCCTTCCAACAACTGGGTGTGACCATGCGCGCGCACGTCGGCGTGCCCGAACTCACGCTTGTGGCCACTTTGCACCACGCCACCGAGCTGGTGCGCCATGGCTTGCATGCCATAGCAAATACCCAGCACCGGAACGCCCAACTCAAACACCGCTTGCGGCACCTTGTCGGTCGTTTCTTCGTACACGCTGGCGTGGCTGCCTGACAAAATGATGCCCTTGAGCTTGCCGTCGCGGGCATAGGCACGAATCCAGTCGTCCGTCACGTCACAAGGATGCACTTCACAAAACACATGGGCTTCCCGAACACGCCGTGCAATGAGTTGGGTGACTTGGGAGCCGAAGTCGAGGATGAGGATTTTTTGGTGCATAGCTGGCGATCAACAAGAAAGGTTAAAAGTAAAAAAGGCGTCTACTGCGAGACGCCTTTGAGGTCTTAAACGACTCAATCCGCGCGGTAGTTAGGCGCTTCTTTGGTGATTTGCACATCGTGGACATGGCTTTCCCGGATGCCGGCAGTGGTGATTTCCACAAACTCGGCCTGGTTTTGCATGTCTTCGATCGTGGCGCAACCGCAATAGCCCATGCTGGCACGCACGCCGCCCGCCATCTGGAACACGATGGAGACCATGGAGCCTTTATAGGGCACACGTCCTTCAATGCCTTCTGGCACCAGCTTGTCAGCATTGGGATTGCCAGTAGTGGATTCCTGGAAGTAACGGTCCGCACTGCCCTGCTGCATCGCGCCGATGCTGCCCATGCCGCGGTAGCTCTTGTAGCTGCGCCCCTGGTACAAAATGACTTCGCCCGGTGCTTCTTCGGTACCAGCAAACATGCCACCCATCATCACGGAGCTGGCACCGGCGGCAAGCGCTTTGGCAATGTCGCCACTGAACCGAATGCCGCCGTCTGCGATCAAAGGAACACCCGTGCCCCTGAGCGCGATGGCGACACTGTCAATCGCCATAATTTGCGGCACGCCCACGCCCGCCACAATGCGGGTGGTGCAGATAGAGCCAGGGCCAATACCGACTTTGACCGCATCGGCACCGGCTTCGACCAACGCCAGCGCCGCGGCACCAGTGGCAATATTGCCGCCAATCACGTCAATATGCGGGTAGTTTTGTTTGACCCAGCGTACGCGCTCGATCACGCCTTTGCTGTGGCCATGTGCGGTGTCCACCACGATGGCATCGACACCAGCGCGGGCCAGCGCTTCCACCCGCTCTTCGGTGCCCTCGCCCACGCCGACCGCAGCACCCACACGCAGCTTGCCCTGCGCATCGCGTGCTGCGTTGGGGAAGCTGGTTTGCTTGGTGATGTCTTTGACGGTGATCAGGCCCTTGAGCTCAAACGCATCGTTGACCACCAACAGCCGCTCGATCTTGAACTGGTTCAGCAGCACTTTGGCTTGCGCCAATGTCGTGCCATCAGGAACAGTGACCAGCTTGTCGCGCTGCGTCATGATGTGGCTGACCGGCAGGTCGTAACGCGTCTCGAAACGCAGATCACGCCCGGTCACAATGCCGACCACCTTGCCGCCGTCGCAGACGGGGAAGCCGGACACGCCCAATTGCTCGGACAAATCCATCACCTGGCGCACCGTGTGGTGCGGGGTAATGACCACCGGGTCACGCAGCACACCCGACTCATAGCGCTTGACTTTGGCTACCTGTGCCGCTTGCTCTTGCGCCGACATGTTCTTGTGAACAATGCCGATACCACCCTCCTGGGCAATGGCAATGGCCAGCCGTGCTTCGGTGACCGTGTCCATGGCGGCAGAGACCAAGGGCATGTTCAGCGCGATATTGCGGGAAAAACGGGTAGCGAGGGATGTGTCCTTAGGAAGGACTTGGGAGAACGCTGGCACCAACAAGACATCGTCGAAGGTGAGCGCTTTGCCGATAAGGCGCATGTCTGAGCTCCAAATAGTCAATTGTACCCGTGCAATGCCAACCGCCTTTTTAAGCCCACCCCGGCCTGGGCGGCTACACTGCGGTCATGAAACTGTTTCAAACACTATTAGCAATGGCGTTGGTCGCAAGCTGTGCTGCAGCGTCGGCCCAGTGGCAATGGACCGACAAGGACGGCCGCAAAGTATTTAGCGATCGTGCGCCGCCGGTGGATGTCTTGGACAAGAATATCGTCAAACGCCCGCAGGGTCGTGCATCCAGCACCCCGGCACCCGAAGCGGCAGCGGCTGGCGCTGAAGCGGCGCAAGGCAGCCCGGCCCCAGCAACTCCTGCCGCTGCGGCCAAAGGAGTTGGCGTCGACAAAGAGCTCGAAGCCAAGAAAAAACAGGCCGCCGACGCGGAAATAGCCAAACGCAAGGCCGAGGAAGAGCGCATCACCAAGGCCAAGGTGGAAAACTGTGCCCGTGCCAAGCAGGCCAAGACCACCTACGACTCCGGAATTCGCATCTCTCGCTTGAACGCTGCCGGTGAAAAAGAAATATTGGATGACGCTGCGCGTGCAGAGGAACTCAAACGCATTCAGAGCGTCATTGCTTCCGATTGCAAATAGGCCAACGGGGGGCCTTCATCCCTCAACTTCAATACCCGGCCTTGGCACCCGCGCGGCGTTTTGCAAACAAACCGGCGGTCTTCGCCCCCTGACGTGCAAAGCGTTCCCGACGTGCCACCTTCGGATCCACGGTGAGCTGCCTGTAAATCTCCACGCGGTCATTGGCACGCAAAACTTGTTTGGCAAGCGCTTTGCGGCCCCACACGCCCAGCTCGGCGGAGTTGAGTTCCGTTTGTGACATTCCAACCAAAATTCCACTGAGCTGCAGCGCCTGCCCGACCGTGCACCCGGTCTCAACCAGCAGCTCCACACGGCGAACGACCCGCGGTTGCGGTGAGCAAACCACCGTGATGGGAAACTGCACCTCAATCACCGTAGACCTGTTGCGCGCGCTTGACGAAGGCGTCCACCATGTTCGCCGCAATTTTGTCAAACACCGGCCCAACCAGTTTGCCCAGCGTCGCATTGTCAAAACCGTAGTTCAGGGTCAACTCCACTTTGCAGGCGCGCTGGGTTCCATCCCCCAGAACATGAAAGTTCCATTGCCCATCCAGCCGGGAAAAAGGGCCTTTGACCAATTGCATATCCACCCGGCTTGATGGCGTATGAATATTGCGAGTGGTGAAAGTATGGCGTACCCCACCGAATGAAATCCCCACTTCAGCGGTCATTCCGTCGGCATCCTGTACAAGCACATTGGCATGGTCACACCACGGCAAAAACTGCGGATATTGGGTTACATCAGTCACCAGCACATACATTTCTGCGGGGCTGTACCAGATCAGGACGGACTTCGTTACGGTTTTCATAGAATAGGGGTCTGCGCGGAATTGTAGTCAAGGCCATAAGCGCCCATTCCATTTCCGACTGTCATCCCCATTTACTGCCCATGGCCAAAAAACCCGATACCGCTAACCGCATTGCCGACAACAAAAAGGCCGCGTACAACTATTTCTTTGAAGAGCGCTTTGAAGCGGGCTTGGTGCTAGAGGGCTGGGAGGTCAAATCACTGCGCGCGGGCAAGGTGCAACTGACCGACGGCTATGTGGTGGTACGCAATGGCGAGCTATTTTTGATCGGCCTGCAAATCACGCCCTTGGGCACCGCGTCCACCCATATCAGCCCGGACAAGGTACGCACCAAAAAACTCCTGCTGCACAAGGAGGAAATCAAACGCCTGATTGGCAAGGTCGAGCAAAAAGGCCACACGCTAGTGCCGCTCAACCTTCATTGGAAAGACAACAAAATCAAGTGCGACATTGCCTTAGCCAAAGGCAAGGCCGAACATGACAAGCGCGACACCATCAAGGACCGCGAAGGCAAGCGCGAAGTTGCACGGGCCATGAAGAGCTATAGCAAATAAAAATTTCGCCAGGCCCGGCTCAGGCCAAATCCCGCAACGGATGTGCCCACGCCGGCCAGGGTGATTCAAAAAATGGAGCCACCTGATCGGCCGTCACATCCTCTATACGTGTCGGATTCCACTGCGGCGCATGGTCTTTGTCCACCGCCAGCGCCCGAATACCCTCCACCGTTTCCGAAGTGACCCCACAACGCGCCAAGTGGAGCGTGCTGAAGCAATGGCGCACGATGTTGCGCTCCATGCGCAAATCCTCGGCCAAGGTCATAGCTCGGGCACGGCGCACCTGCTCCAACACCACATGCAACATCAACGGGGAGCGTTTGCGCAAGGTGGCCGCGGTGTTTTGCGCCCACTCACCACTATCCGACTCAAGCGCCAGCATGATTTCAGGCATGCTGCTTAGTGAAAAATATTGGTCAATTAGGCCTCTAGCCCCCGTGGAATATGCGCAACCAGCTATCGAAAACATAGCAACCCAATCTTCCAATGCACCTGGCTCGCCGAGGTGTGCAGTGGCTAAAGCCTCCCACGCCTCTTCCAGGCGGCCCACATCCAGGCAGGCATCCGCCAAGCCCAGCGCCAATGCAGCACCGGCATCCATCGCCTCACCAGTCAACGCCAGCCACTCACCGGTGTGGCCGGGGCAACGACTCAGAAAGTAGCCGCCACCGACATCAGGGAAAAGCCCGATATGGGTCTCCGGCATTGCCATCTTGGTGCGCGCCGTCACCAAGCGATGCGAGGCACCTTGGCTGATGCCCATCCCACCGCCCATGACAATGCCGTCCATGAAGGCAATGTAAGGCTTGGAATAGTTGTGAATCAGATGATTCAGGCGGTATTCCTCAGTAAAGAAGTCTTCCAACTCTGGATTGCCAGCCAGTGCCGCCTGGTGAAAGAAGCGAATATCGCCACCGGCGCAAAAGCTACCGAAAGGCCCCGTCTTACCCATACCGCGTATCGCCACCGCTTTCACGACTGGGTTGTGCTGCCACTGCAGCAGAACGTCCGTCAGGGCGCGCACCATTTCCAGAGACAAGGCATTCAGTGCTTTGGCGCGGTTCAAGGTGAGGCACCCCACCTGCCCCCGAATTTCTGTCAATACAAACTCACTCATACACGTTGTCTCCATCCAATCAATTCATTGACGACCAGCGCTCCAATCACCAATGAGCCACCGGTCAATACGGCCGCCGAGGGGACTTCGTTGGCACCCGCCCAGGCGAACAAGATGCCAAATATCACTTCCAGTAGTTGAAGCAGGGAAATCTCGGGCGCTTTGAGCGCTCGGGCACACCACACGGACAAGACGCAAGGCAAAGCCAGCTGACCAACTCCCAGAAAACCCAGCAAGGTAATGTCGTGGGCACTGGCCTGAAAGGGATAGGCCAAGGGAAAGGTGAGCGCTGCGCAAATGACAGCCCCCACCAGAACCGCAGGTACCAAATCCACGTCGTGCCCCTGATCATGGGAGTGCTGGGTGATGGTCCAGTTGGTCGCTCCGGCGATCGGCACGCACAAGGCAACCAAAGTGCCCACCAGCGAGCCTTGGGACAATTGATCCGCGTACATGTAGACAATTCCCGCACCGGCCACCGCAATAGCGACCCACGTCCGCAAGGGCACCCGTTGCCCGATGAAAACACGCGCAATCACGGCGGTGAGTAAGGGCCCGATGGACATGGTGATCAGCACATTGCCAACAGTGGTGAGGGTCAGCGCCACCATAAAGGCGGTGAACATCACACTCCAGCACACGCCAGAGACCCAAAATGGTCTCCCAGCATGGCGGATCTTTGAGAATACCTCGCGCCCTTGAAAAAGGGGGAGGATCACAAGCAGGCTAAGCGCTGTAAAAAACGCCCGCCAGAACGTAAGTTCAAAACTCCGGGCAAATTCCAGATGGCGCGTAACCACTCCGGCAGTTGACCACATCAGGGTCACCGCCACCATCAACAGAACTGCCCGGTTGTGGGTCAAACGCAAGAACAACCCTTATTAGGTTGCGCGTGGGTTTAACGACCGGCGCGCTTGCGCTCGCTCTCCGTCAGGTGACGCTTGCGCAGGCGAATCGACTTGGGCGTGATTTCGACCAGTTCGTCGTCCTCAATGAACTCAACACCGTATTCCAGCGTGCATTCGATTGGGGGCGTGATCTTGGTTGCGTCTTCCTTGCCGGACACGCGGAAGTTGGTCAGCTGCTTGGTACGCGTAGCGTTCACCACCAGATCGTTGTCCCGGCTATGGATGCCGACGATCATGCCTTCGTACACAGGGTCATTGGGCTTCACGAACATGCGGCCACGGTCATCGAGCTTGCCCAGTGCGTAGGTGAAAATTTCACCAGCGTCCATGGAAATCAACACTCCGTTTTTGCGACCGCCAATGTCACCTTTGTGGGGCTCATAGCTGTCAAAAATGTTGGAGATCAAGCCCGAGCCACGGGTCAAGTTCAGGAATTCATTGGTGAACCCAATCAGACCACGCGCAGGAATACGGTACTCCAAGCGAACCCGGCCACGGCCGTCTGGCTCCATATTGACCAGGTCACCCTTGCGCTCGCCCAAGGCTTGCATCACACCGCCCTGGTGTTGCTCTTCGATATCGGCAGTCACCAACTCGATCGGCTCGTACTTTTCTCCGTTGACGTCTTTCATCACGACGCGGGGCTTGGAAACCGCCAGCTCGTAGCCTTCACGGCGCATGTTTTCCAGCAAAATGGTCAGGTGCAGTTCGCCGCGACCCATGACTTCGAAGATACCTTCTTCGTCGGTTTCCTTGACGCGCAGAGCCACATTGTGTTGCAGTTCTTTTTGCAGACGGTCCCAGATTTGGCGGCTGGTAACGTACTTACCTTCACGGCCCGCCAACGGGCTGGTGTTGACACAGAAATTCATAGTCAGAGTGGGTTCGTCCACCTTGAGCATGGGCAGTGGTGCGGGATTGACTGGATCGGTAATGGTCACGCCAATACCAATGTCGGTCAGACCGTTGATCAGCACGATTTCGCCCGGGCCGGCTTCTGTCGCCTGAACACGTTCCAAGCCTTGGAATGTCAAGACCTGGTTGATACGGCCTTTGACGGGCTTGCCATCCAGGCCTTCCATTACGACCACATCCATCATGGGCTTGATCGTGCCCTGGCTGATACGGCCAACGCCAATACGGCCCACAAAGGTCGAGAAGTCGAGCGCCGAGATCTGCAACTGCAACGGCGCTGCGGGGTCGCCCTTTTGGGGTGGCACATGCTTGAGAACGGTATTAAACAGGGCCGACATATCGGGGCCCCACTGCTCACCTTGAGCGCCCTCTTCCATAGACGACCAGCCGTTGATGCCGGAGGCGTAAACCACGGGGAAGTCCAACTGCTCATCGGTCGCACCGAGCTTGTCGAACAAGTCAAATGCGGCATTGACAACGAAGTCGGGACGCGCACCAGGCTTGTCGACCTTGTTCACCACCAAAATCGGCTTCAGGCCAAGGGCCAGTGCCTTCTTGGTCACAAAACGGGTTTGGGGCATGGGGCCTTCTTGCGCATCGATCAACAGCACAACGCCGTCGACCATGGACAAGGCACGTTCCACTTCACCGCCGAAGTCGGCGTGTCCGGGGGTATCGACGATGTTGATGTGGGTACCTTCCCAAGTCACCGCGCAGTTCTTAGCCAAAATCGTAATGCCACGTTCTTTTTCAATGGCATTGTTGTCCATGACAGTGTCGACGACCTTTTCGTGGTCGGCAAAGGTGCCGGACTGACGCAGTAGTTGGTCGACCATGGTGGTCTTGCCATGATCGACGTGGGCGATGATGGCGATGTTGCGGATTTGTTTAATGCTCATATTTCACTTTCTCTTAAATCTGGTCTGACTTTGACTATTTGCTCTATTTCCAGCGGACTCAACAAGCGTCCCGGTATTAATTCACCCGCTTGCACATGGGCCGTTCCCAGCAAAGCGTATGGATTCTCACCGTACACCGCGACTTTCCCTTCATCCGGCCAGTCACCCCTGCGGCGTACGCCATTCAGGAACCGCCCCGTATTCTCCACATCCAGCGTGACCGTTGTGTGATCGCCAAGCAGCGACTCCACAGGCATCAGGCAATCCATACGCTCCTCTTCCGTCATGGCTTGCAGTGCCTCCAGCGTCACGCACTGTGCAATCCGAAAACCACCGGTCTCTACCCGCCGCAAGGCTGTCAAGTGGGCACCGCACCCCAACGCCTCACCAATGTCCTCTCCAAGGGTTCTGATATAAGTTCCCTTGCTGCACTTCACTATCATTTTGATAGCTGGCTGCGCAGTATCCACCGGCGCTAGCGCCATTTCTAATGCATAAATCGTTACCGCGCGGGCCTCGCGCTCTATTTCAATACCAGCCCGGGCGTATTCGTACAGGGCTTTCCCATCCTTCTTCAACGCACTGTGCATGGGTGGAATTTGCCGGATCAATCCGGTAAACCGTGGCACCACCTGCTCCAAATCGTCCACCGTCACATGGACGGGGCGCTCCTGAATCACCTCGCCCTCAGCATCACCCGTACTGGTTTTGATCCCCAGCTGCGCAACCGCCTCATACGTTTTGTCCGCATCGAGCTGTAACTGACTGAATTTTGTCGCCGCACCAAAACACAGGGGCAGGACACCAGTCGCCAAAGGGTCCAACGTTCCTGTGTGGCCCGCTTTCTCCGCGCGAAGCAGCCATTTTACTTTTTGCAAGGCATCGTTGCTGGACCAACCCAAGGGCTTATCCAGCAACAGCACCCCATGCACGGGGCGCCTGGCAACCCGTGCACGCGGCGCATTCACCATGTCACTCCTCGTTTTTCGAGCGCGAAGCGACTGCCTGCGCAATCAACGCGTTCATGTCGGCTGCCTGCTCCGTCGTGCGGTCAAACACGAAATGCAGCGTCGGCACGGTGTGAATGTGCAAGCGCTTGAACAAGCCCGAGCGCAAAAATCCGGCAGCTTGGTTCAGCCCCTCGGTACACGCTACTTTGTCGCCGGTCAATAGGCTAAAAAACACTTTGGCATGGGCGTAGTCGGGCGTGATCTCCACCGCCTGAATGGTCACCATGCCCACCCGCGGATCCTTCAGTTCGCGTGCAATCAGCTCGGTCAGATCCCGCTGGATCTGATCGGCGACCTTGAAGCTGCGGTTGGGGGTGCTCGACTTTTTCCGCACGATTTATAGTGTTCTCGCGATTTCGCGAATTTCAAAGAATTCCAGCACGTCACCCTCTTGGATTTCGTTGTAATTCTTGATAGTCAAGCCGCACTCGAAGTTCTCACGCACTTCCTTGGCATCGTCTTTGAAACGCTTGAGCGAATCGAGCTCACCCGTATAGATGACCATGTTGTCGCGCAGCAAGCGCAGACGGGCAGTACGGCGCACCACACCCGCGGTGACCATACAACCGGCAATCGAACCAATTTTGCTGACCTTGAGGACCTGGCGAATCTCGGCGGTACCGATGACTTCTTCCTTTTTGTCCGGCGTCAACATGCCCGACATGGCGAGTTTGAGCTCGTCCACGGCGTCATAGATGATGTCGTAGTAGCGGATGTCCACGCCGTTGTTCTCGGCCAGCTTGCGCGCACCAGCATCAGCACGGGTGTTGAAACCGATGATGACGGCCTTGGAGGCAATCGCCAGGTTGACATCCGACTCGCTGATGGCGCCCACTGCGGCGTACACCAGTTGCACTTTGACCTCTTCTGTCGACAACTTGAGCAGAGATTGCGCCAAAGCTTCTTGCGAGCCCTGCACGTCGGCCTTGATGATGATGGGCACCATCTTGACTTCGCCAGCAGAGATGTCGGTGAACATGTTCTCCAGCTTGGCGGCCTGTTGCTTGGCCAGCTTGGTGTTGCGGAACTTGCCAGCGCGGTAGGTCGAGATTTCACGGGCACGGCGTTCGTCCGCCATCACCATGAATTCATCGCCTGCTTGGGGCACTTCCGTCAAGCCCTGGATTTCCACCGGAATGGAAGGTCCTGCGGTCTTGATGGTCTTGCCATTTTCATCCAGCATGGCGCGGACACGGCCGTAGGTCGAACCGGCAAGAACAATGTCACCAGTCTTGAGCGTACCGGACTGAACGAGAATAGTGGCAACGGGACCACGTCCCTTATCCAATCGAGCCTCGATGACCAGGCCCTTGGCCATGGCATCCACCGGCGCGCGCAGCTCCAGCACCTCGGCTTGCAGCAACACTTGCTCCAGCAAATCGTCAATGCCTTGACCTGTTTTCGCGGACACGGAAACGAAGGGGGATTCACCACCGAACTCTTCGGGAATCACTTCTTCGATCACCAGTTCGTTTTTCACCCGTTCCGGATTTGCATCAGGCTTGTCAATCTTGTTGATGGCCACCACGATAGGAACACCCGCCGCCTTGGCGTGCTTGATAGCCTCTTTGGTTTGCGGCATCACGCCGTCATCGGCCGCCACGACCAAGATCACGATGTCGGTTGCCTTGGCACCGCGGGCACGCATGGCGGTAAACGCCTCGTGACCCGGAGTATCCAGGAAGGACACCATGCCCCGTGGTGTTTCCACGTGGTAGGCACCAATGTGCTGAGTGATACCACCTGCTTCGCCCGAAGCCACTTTGGCGCGGCGAATGTAATCTAGCAAAGACGTCTTACCATGATCGACGTGGCCCATAACGGTCACGACCGGAGCACGAGGCAAGGACTCGGAATGGTGTTCTGAGACTTCATCATCGGTGAACGCTTCTGGATCATCCAGTGCCGCAACAATCGCCTTGTGTCCCATTTCTTCCACCAAAATCATGGCGGTGTCTTGGTCCAGCGGCTGGTTGATGGTGACCATCTGCCCCAGCTTCATCAGATGTTTAATTACCTCAGAGGCTTTGACTGCCATCTTGTGTGCCAACTCAGCAACCGTAATGGTCTCAGGGACATGCACTTCGATAACACGCATCTCCACCGGCGCTGCCTGTGGCCGTTGGTCATCGCGATCGCGGTCATTGCTGCCGCGTCGACCCCGTGGGCCCGCGCGCCAATTGGTTGCGCGACCGGCACCAGCGCCCGTATCACCACGGGTTGGAATGGCTTTCTTCTTCGCCGGGTCACCCGCCCAGCTGCTGGACAGTTTGGCCGACTTGACTTCTTTTCCTGCACCTGCGGCAGCACCAGCCGCTGGTGCACCAGGTGCGCCTGGCTTGGCCGGTTTAGCGGCGACAGTGCCCGCGGCAGGCTTGTGCAGCGTGCCTTTCATGGCCGCGGCTTTGGCAGCTTCAGCTTTCAGTTCTTCTGGCTTTTTGACGACCGGTGCCTTCTTGGCAGGGGCCGACATCATCAAGCGAATGGCAGCGGCCTCCGCCTCCGCCTTGCGCCGGCGCTCACCCAGATCAACCGCGCGTGCGGCCTCTTCCGCCGCGCGGGCTTTGGAGTCAGCGGCTGCCTTTTCACTGGCCAGCGCCTGTGCCTTGGCCACTGCCTGTGCTTTTTCTGCTGCTTCTGCGGCCTTGGCGGCGGCGATCTCAACCGCATCTTTCGCCTTGGAGACCGGAGCTTCCTGTTTGATTTTTTCCGCAAGCGCATGCGCTGCTGCGACTTCTACAGCCTTGGCCGCTGCGTTTTCAGCGGCGACACGTGCTTGGGTTTCCTGCTCTTCGCGTTCGCGCCGACGCTGTGCCAATTCCTCTTCCTGGCGACGAATCAACTCGGCCTGACGGCTGGCCTCTTCCTCGCGGCGCAGCAATTCGGTGTTATCGACCATTGCCTCTGCCTCCGCCGATGCCATCACGTCCTGATCGGCAGTTTCAACCGGCTGATCGACACCATCTTCGCGCCGCACAAAGGTGCGCTTTTTGCGCACTTCCACTTGAATCGTGCGCGCTTTACCGGATGAGTCCGCCTGCTTGATTTCGGTGGTCTGTCTTTTGACCAAGGTAATCTTTTTACGCTCGGGACTTGACGTCCCGTGGCTGCTTTGCAGGTAGTTGAGCAAACTGTGCTTATCGGCATCGGTCAAGATGTCGGTCACCGCAGATTTGGCCACACCTGCAGACTTCAGCTGCTCAAGCAGCGTATCGTTGGATTTTTTGAGTTCAATTGCAAACTCGGCGACGGTCGTACTGGACATTTATTGTGTAACCTTTCATGACCATTACTCTTGAGAAGCGGCGCCATTGGTAAACCAATGTGCGCGCGCCTTCATGATCATGGCCTTGGCTTCGTCCGAAGACTGGCCGGTGATTTCTGTGAGTTCGTCAACGGCCAAGTCGGCCAAGTCGTCGCGGGTATGGACACCCGCATCCGCGAGCTTTCCGATCAGCTCAGGGGTGATGCCATCCAGGTCTCGCAGATCGAGCGAAACCTCTTCAACGCTTTCCTCATGGACGATTTCCATGGTGAGCAGCGCGTTCTTTGCCCGGCTGCGCAGCTCGTTAACGGTGTCTTCATCGAAGCTTTCGATCTCGAGCATCTCTTCCAAAGGCACATAAGCGATCTGCTCCAGGCTGGTGAAGCCTTCGGAGATCAGCAAGTCTGCCATTTCCTCGTCCACATCCAGCTTTTCCATGAACAACTTGCGCCCGGCGTCGTCTTCACCGGCCTGTTTCTGCTCGGACTCGGCCGCGTCCAGAATATTGATCTTCCAGCCAGTCAACTCGGAAGCAAGGCGAACATTTTGTCCACCTCGACCGATGGCGATGGCCAGATTCTCTTCATCTACCACGACATCCATGGCATGGCGCTCTTCGTCCACCACAATGCTCGACACGTTGGCAGGCGCCAAGGCGCCAATCACAAACTGCGCCGGGTCTTCGCTCCACAAAACGATATCTACACGCTCGCCTGCTAGCTCATTGGTTACCCCGTTCACACGGGTGCCACGCACGCCAACGCAGGTCCCAATGGGATCCACGCGCTTGTCATGCGATATGACGGCAATTTTGGCGCGCGAACCGGCATCACGGGCGCAGGACTTAATCTCCAGCAAGCCCTGCTCGATCTCGGGCACTTCCTGACGGAATAGCTCGACCATGAACTCAGGCGCCGAGCGCGACAAAACAATGGGAGCGCCGCGCAAGGTCAGGTCCACCTCCACAATCATGGCGCGAACCCGATCACCCGTACGCAGGTTTTCTTTGGGGATCATCTCGCTACGTCGCAAACGGCCTTCAACGCGGCCGCTCTCCACAATGATGTCACCCTTGTCCATGCGCTTGACGGTGCCGACAAAGATCTTGTCGCCACGCGACATGAAATCATTGAGCAACATCTCGCGCTCAGCGTCGCGAATTTTTTGCAAAATCACTTGCTTTGCGGCCATCGCGCCGATTCGGCCGATTGGCATCGACTCAATCGCCTCTTCGATGTATTCATCCACCTCGATGTCAGGAATCTGCTCTTTGGCTTCAAACAACAAAATTTCTTGATCAGGCAACTGCAAACCAGCTTCATCCGGGACCACGTGCCAACGGCGGAAAGTCTCATAGTTCCCACTATCGCGATCCAATGCAACGCGGATATCCACCTCGCCGGGGTACAACTTCTTGGTCGCTTGCGCCAAGGCCGCCTCAACGGCACCCATGACCACATCAAGCTCCACACTCTTCTCACGTGAGATTGCCTCAACCAGCATTAACAGTTCGCGATTCATGCCATGACTCTCCTGAACACTCTATTCAACCAATACAAAAAAAGACAAAACCATTTACTCGACCGCGCCATCAGAATCAGCAGCCAATCCACGGCCTTTGAAACTGACAATCGGGGCCAAACGCGCTTCACGCACCTCGTCCAGCGTAAACCCCAAGGCTTGCAACGGCGGCGCAACACGCTTCTTGCTCACACGCTGTCCCGGCTTGGCAACCGGCGCATCGCTCCAGACGATTTGCCAACCCGCACCACCATCGGGCGCCAACACTTTTTCCAGGACACCCTGGAATTTCTTGCGACTGGCGTTGACCTGCCCTGCTGCTGCTGCAACCCCAATCGGGGCCTTCAGCGTAATATCCACAATCCGACCGACAAAGCGCTCGTAATCCTGGGCATGGCGCAATGGACGATCAATGCCAGGCGAGGAAATTTCCAGGCGCTTGTACTCGATACCGTCCACCTCCAGCGCAAATTGCAACTGGCGGTTGACTTTTTCACAATCTTCAACATTGATGAACTGCTCAACGGCAAGCTCACCTTCGGCAGGCTGAACCCAAGGCAAATCGATGGTGATGCGCAACAATCCGCCTGCAGAGCGATCAATCTCCACAAGGTCATAGCCCAGACCACTGACGGTTTGCTCAACAATTTCCTGTAATGCCACTTGAAATCAGCCTGTTCAAAAACAATCGACCAAAAAAAACGGGCGGTAATTACCCGCCCGTTTGGTCGTGAGCTTTCGATTGTACCGCATAAAGTCTGAGAAAGCCCTTGATTCTTAAGGAACTATTGGGCTGCGGCGAGGAGAATCCGGGTGTATTCGTGACGGGGTTCCTCTAGAACTTGGGACACCGAGCCACACTCGACAATATTGCCATCCTGCATCACGATCACCTGGTGCGCCATTGCGCGAATAACCTCGACATCGTGGGTAATCAGCAAATACGCCAAACCATGATCGCGTTGCAAACGCTGCAGCAATTGCAGTATTTGCTGCGCCATCGTGACATCCAACGCGCTGGTGGGTTCGTCCAGCACCAGCAGCTTGGGTTGAACTATCAGCGCTCTTGCAATGGCAATGCGCTGGCGCTGCCCACCAGAAAACTGATGCGGATAACGCTGCAACAAGCCGGGAAACTGCGTCTCACCCAACTCGACCTCGGTCAGCGCGTGCAGAACCCGCGTTCTGCGTGCGTCTGCAGTCAAGGCAGGTTCGTGCACCAAGAGCCCCTCACCGACAATTTCCCCAACCGTCATGCGCGGCGACAGTGACCCGAAGGGATCCTGAAAAACCACCTGCACGTCTTTACGAATTGCACGATCACTTCCCGCACCGCCGCCCCAACGTCGACCAAACACGGACACATCCCCTGCAATGTTCACCAAACCCAGCACGGCCAAGGCCAAGCTGGACTTACCCGAACCCGACTCGCCAACCACACCCATGGTTTGCCCACACGGCAAATTGAAGTCGGCGCCCGACACTGCCATGAACTCAGCACGGGAAAACCAGCCGCGCACACCGGCACGCGACACCGGGTAGGCCACGCGCACGGCGCTCGCTTGCAATGCCAGCGGCGCATCGGCCAGAGGCGCGACAACATCCCGCACCGGCTTGCTAAGAATGAGCCTTTGGGTGTAGGGATGCTGTGGCGCTGAAAATACCGCATCCACCGAGCCTTGCTCCACGATGTGTCCGTTCTCCATGACAGCCACACGGTCAGCGAACTGGCGCACCAAGTTAAGGTCATGGGTGATTAAAACCACGGCCATGCCGTGCTTTTTTTGCAAACCCGTCAGCAAGTCCAGTATTTGCCGGCGCACCGTGACGTCCAGCGCGGTTGTGGGCTCATCGGCCAGCAACAGCTTGGGGCGGCAGGCCAAGGCCATGGCAATCATGGCGCGCTGGCGTTGCCCACCGGAGAGCTGGTGCGGATAGGACTTGGCACGCCGTGCGGGCTCAGAGATGCCGGTATCTGCTATCAATTCAATAGCTGCTTGCGCACATTCTGCGGGGGCTAAGCCCATTTTTAGCTGTAAAACTTCGGCAATCTGCTCGCCAATGGTGAAAACCGGGTTCAGCGCCGTCATGGGCTCCTGGAAGATCATGGCGATGTCTTGCCCCCGGATGGCCTGCAGTTGGCGCTCGGGCAGATTCAACAGGTCGACCTTGCGCTGATCCTGCCAAAATTCGGCTTGCCCCTGCACCTGAGCACCCTGCGCCAAACCCAGCAGGCTCAAGGCAGTGACCGTTTTACCAGAGCCAGACTCACCCACCAAGGCTAATTTCTCCCCTGCACGTATTTCAAAATCGATGCCGTGCACGACCTCGCGCCCACCAAAAGCCACGCGCAAATCCTTGACCTCCAGCAGCAGCGATTGCGCAGCGGCCGTCATTCCTGCTCCTTTCTGGGGTCCAGCGCATCGCGCAGGGCGTCGCCCATCAGGGTCAGCAGCAACAGCGTCACGACCAGCACGGCAAAGGTGGACAGCGATATCCACCAGGCGTCAATGTTGTTCTTGCCTTGTGACAGCAACTCGCCCAAGGATGGCGTACCCGGTGGCACGCCTAGACCCAGAAAGTCCAGGGAAGTGAGCGCCAAAATGGCCCCACTCATCCGAAAGGGCAAAAACGTGACCACAGGGGTCAGGCTGTTGGGCAACACATGGCGCACAATAATTTTCCAGTCCGACACCCCCAGCGCCCGGGCGGCACGCACGTAGTCCAACTGGCGGTTGCGCAAAAACTCGGCCCGCACATAGTCGCTCAAACCCATCCAGCCAAACAGACTGAGCAGCACCAGCAACAAAGCGATGCTGGGCGCGAACACCGCACTGAAAATAATCAGTAAGTACAGCTCGGGCATGGCGCTCCAGACTTCAATAAAGCGCTGAAACGCCAAATCGGTCTTGCCGCCAAAGAAGCCCTGCACCGCACCGGTCACCACCCCAAGCACCACGCCGCTCACCGTCAGAGCCAGGGCGAACAGTACGCTGACACGAAATCCATAAATCAGTTGCGCTAACAGGTCACGCCCCCGGTCATCGGTGCCCAGCCAGTTGGCGGCACTGGGGGGCGCGGGATTGGGCGCTTGGGCAAAGTAATTCAGCGTTTTGGGGCCGTAGCGGTTGGGCGCAAACACCGCCCAATTGCCGGGCGCTTGCAGGCGCTGGGCGATGAATGGGTCCAGGTAATCGGTGGGGGTAGCAAAGTCGCCACCGAACGTGGTCTCGGGGTAGTCCTTGAGCATGGGCAGGTAAATCTGGCCCTGGTACACCACCAGCATGGGACGGTCGTTGGACACCAATTCGGCCAACAGCGTCAACAGCACCAGTGCGCAAAACACGCACAAGCTGACAAAGCCCAAGCGATTGCGCCGAAACCGCAGCCATGCACGCCTACCCGGAGAGGCGTTCACTGTGTCATGAGATGCAGTCAAGGGCTGCGTCGGGGGCTTAGTCATACTTAATACGCGGGTCGGCCCAAACATAACAAAGATCTGAAATCAGCTTGGTCACCAGCCCGATCAGCGTAAACAGGTACAACGTGCCCATGACCACCGGGTAGTCGCGCCGAATCACACTCTCATAGCTGAGCAAGCCCAGGCCGTCCAGTGAAAACAAGGTTTCAATCAGCAGGGAGCCGGTGAAGAAAGCTCCCACAAAAGCGGCGGGGAAACCCGTGATGATGGGAATCATGGCGTTGCGCATGACGTGCTTCCACAGCACCTGCCGCTCAGACAATCCCTTGGCGCGGGCGGTCACCACGTACTGCTTGCGAATTTCTTCCAGAAAGGCATTTTTTGTCAGCATGGCGGTCACCGCAAAGCTGCCCAGCACCATGGCCGTGACGGGTAAGGCGATGTGCCACAAGTAGTCGGCAATGCGGGCACCCCAGGCCATTTGCTCCCAGTTGCCCGAGGTAAGGCCCCGCAAGGGAAACCATTGCAACTGCCCACCAAACACCACCAAGAGCGCCACCCCCAGCACGAAGCCGGGAATGGCGTACCCCACCAGCACCAGCAAGGTGGTCACTAGATCGAACCGCGACCCGGCACGCACCGCCTTGGCCACCCCCAGCGGCACCGCAATCAGGTAACTGATGAAGAAGGTCCAAAGCCCCAAGCTCATGGACACCGGCAACTTTTCCCAAATGAGTTGCGACACCTCGCGGTTCTGAAAAAAACTCTTGCCCAAATCAAAACGGGCAAATTGCACCAGCATGCGCCAAAAACGCTCTGGTGCGGGCTTGTCAAAACCATACAGGGCCTTGGCCTGCTCAATTCGCTTAGGGTCTACTCCTTGGGAACCACGGTAGCTCAGGCCGCCGCCTTCGGCACCGCTGCCCGCGCCTGCCTTAGCCTCGGCCAAATACTGCTCCACTGGGCCGCCCGGCACAAACTGAATCACCACAAAGGTCAGGAACAGCACCCCCAGCACGGTGGGCACCATCAGCAACAGGCGTTTAAGGGCGTAGAGCAGCATGGTTAGGCCTTATGTGCCAAAGCGTGGGGGCTTCATGGCTTGGCCCACCAGGTGTCGATAGCCCAGGTCTCGCCCTGGGCATAGGGCGGCACTTGCGCGGGATGGTTCAGATGCCACGCGTTGTAAGCCACACGGTGCGTGCCGGCGGACCATTGCGGCACCAGCAAGTAGCTGTGACCGATGACCCGATCGAGCGCGCGGCAGGCCGGCAGCAGCTCGGCTTGGGTTTTGGCGCTGGTGATTTTTACGATCAAAGCATCGACCACCGGGCTTTTGATGCCGCTGTGGTTTCCAGAATCTTCTTGGTCGGCGGCCTTGCTGCCAAACAGGTCGGCCAATTCTTGCCCCGGGTTATGGGTTCCCTGGTAGGCCAGGGAGGTGATGTCAAATTCAAACTTTTGCAGGCGCTGCTGGTACAAGGCGTAATCCACCGGTCTGAAAATCAGCTTGACGCCGATCTTTTCCAGATTGCGCGCCCACGGAGTGACCACACGGGCACCGGCTTCGTTGCTATCCAGGTATTCCAGCTCCAGCACTTCGTTAGCTGCGTTGCGAAGCGCGCCGTCCCGGTATTGCCAGCCTGCGTCCTTCAGCAATGCTTGCGCTTTGCGCAGGTTCTCCCGTAGGCTGCTGCTTCCATCCGTGCGCGGTGCCAACGCCATCGGGCCAAACACCGCCGCGGGCAGCTGATTCGTCCAAGGCTCCAGCAGGGCTAATTCACGCGCATCGGGCAGTCCAGTGGCCTGACACTGGGTATTGCCAAAAAGGCCCTGCACCCGCTGGTAGGCTCCGTAAAACATTTGCCGGTTCATCCACTCAAAATCCAGCGCCAAGCCAAGTGCCTGACGCACCCGCACGTCTTTGAGCTTGTCGCGCCGCACGTTCAGCACATAGCTTTGAAAACCCGTGGGCAAACGGTGCTGGAATTCCGCCTTGACCAACTCTCCGGAGTCGAACTTGCGCCCGTTCACGCGGCGCGCCCAATCTCCCGCAGAGAAAAAGCGCATCAGATCAAACTCACCGGCCTTGAGCGCTTCCAGCCGTGCGGTGTTGTCTTTGTAAATTTTGACCGTAATGCGGTCAAAGTTGGCCGTGCCGCGGCGCACATTGAGGTCTTGGGCCCAGTAGGCCGGGTCGCGCACATAGGTAATGTCTTTGCCAAAGTTGACCGGGCCAATTTTGTAGGGTCCGCTGCCAATGGGGATGTCCATCACAACCTGGTCGAACGGCTTGGCCTTGCCACCCCCTGCTGCGTCATTTTCGCCCCAGCGGTGGCTGAACACCGGCAGACCACCCACGGTGAGCGGCAATTCCCGGTTGGGCTTTTTGAAGCGGTAGCGCACCGTGCGGGCATCCAGCACGTCTACCCCGGCCACATCGTCCAGCATACTTTTATATGCCGGCGATACAAATGGACCAACTAAGGTGTCAAAGCTGTGTTTCACGTCCAGCGCCAAAACAGGATCGCCGTTGTGAAACCGTGCCTGAGGACGCAGGTGGAAGGTGGCGCTGAGTCCATCTGTGCCCACTTCCACGTCTTCGGCCAGCAACCCGTAGCCCGCCGCAGTTTCATCCAGAGCGCCCGTCAGCAGGCTGTCAAACATCAAATTACTCAGGTAAGCGGGTGCTGCGCCCTTGACGGTAAATGGGTTGTATTTGTCAAAGGTGGACTGCCGGGAGTTACTGACCAGACGCAGCTCACCACCCTTGGGGGCCACAGAATTGACATAGGCAAAGGATGCGAAGCCAGGCGGATACTTCAATTCGCCCCACAGTGAATAACCGTGTGCAGCCCAGCCAGACGCCCCAATCAGGGAAAGCATGAGGGCAAGGAGGTAACGCATGCGACAATTCTGCCTTAGTCGAAGCATTTTTTAAGAGGACGATATGGGCTTTTTAACCGGAAAGAAGTTGTTGATCACGGGCGTACTGTCCAACCGTTCCATTGCCTATGGCATCGCCAAGGCATGCCACGCACAAGGCGCTGAACTGGCTTTTAGCTACGTTGGAGAGCGGTTCAAGGAGCGCATTACCGAGTTCGCAGCCGATTTTGATTCCAAATTGATTTTTGACTGTGACGTGGGCGACGACGCCCAGATCGAAAAGCTGTTTACTGATCTGGCCGTGCACTGGCCTAAGTTTGATGGCTTTGTGCACAGCATTGGTTTCGCTCCGCGCGAGGCGATTGCCGGCAATTTTCTCGATGGCCTGACGCGCGAGAACTTCAGAATTGCCCACGACATCAGCGCATACAGCTTCCCGGCAATGGCCAAGGCGGCATTGCCCTACCTGAACGACAAATCCTCCCTGCTGACACTGACCTATCTGGGCGGCGTGCGTGTGGTGCCCAGCTACAACACCATGGGCTTGGCAAAGGCGTCGCTGGAGTCGTCGGTGCGCTACCTTGCCGACGCCATCGGCCCGCGCGGCATGCGCGTCAATGGCCTGAGCGCTGGCGCGATCAAGACGCTGGCTGCCAGCGGCATCAAGGATTTTGGCCGCCTGCTGGCCATTTCGGCAAATGCGTCACCGCTGCGGCGCAATGTGACGATTGACGAAGTCGGCAATGTCGCCGCATTCTTGCTGAGCGATCTGGCCTCCGGCATGACGGGCCAAATCTCCTACGTGGACTGCGGCGTGAGCCAAACCGCCGTAGCGGTAGTTGAAGCCCCCTAAATTTATATAAAAACAGCTGCTAGCCCACGTAGAACGTGCGCGAGCAGCTATCAATATAGGAGCAAAAGCGTCAGCTTTTAACGCAATCTGCGTAGTAGTGCACCTTGCCGTCCTCTTCCATCTCTTCTACCAGGCCGTGGATATCGGTCTCGAAGCCGGGGCACTGTGAGTTGAACTCACGGGCAAATTTGAGGTAATCCACAATTTTCTTGTTGAACACCTCACCCGGGATCAACAAGGGAATGCCTGGTGGGTAAGGCGTGACCAAGCCCACCGTGATGCGACCTTCTAAGTTGTCAATCTCCACACGCTCAGTTTTGCGCAACGCAATGTGGGCGTAGGCGTCGCTGGGCTTCATGGAAGGCGCCAAATCGCTTAAGTACATTTCCGTCGTCAAACGCGCAATGTCGTACTTGGCGTAGAGCTGGTGAACGTGCTGGCACAGGTCTGCCAAGCCCATTTTTTCGTACTTGGGGTACTTTTGGCAGAACTCGGGCAGGATGCGCCACATGGGCTGGTTCTTGGCGTAGTCGTCCTTGAACTGCTGCAAGGCGGTCAACATGCTGTTCCAGCGGCCCTTGGTGATGCCGATGGTGAACATAATAAAGAAGCTGTACAGGCCAGTCTTCTCCACCACCACGCCGTGTTCTGCCAAAAACTTGGTCACGATACTGGCTGGGATACCCGTCTTGGCGAACTTGCCATTCAGGTCCATGCCCGGCGTCACGATCGTCGACTTGATGGGATCGAGCATATTGAAGCCGGTGGCCATCTTGCCAAAACCATGCCAGTTCACCCCGGCCTTGGCTTTGGCGGATTCGCCTTTGATGATCCAGTTGTCGGCCCGGCCAATACCCTCTTCCACCAGCTTGTCGGGGCCCCAGACCTTGAACCACCAGTCGTCGCCATACTCTTCATCGACCTTGCGCATGGCACGGCGGAAGTCCAGCGCTTCGGCAATGCTCTCCTCCACCAGCGCAGTGCCGCCGGGCGGCTCCATCATGGCTGCCGCCACGTCGCAACTGGCGATGATGCTGTACTGGGGGCTGGTGCTGGTATGCATCAGATACGCTTCATTGAACAGGTGCTTGTCCAGCTTGACGGTCTGCGAATCCTGCACCAGCACGTGGCTCGCTTGGCTGATGCCGGCCAACAGCTTGTGAATCGACTGGGTCGCAAAGACCATGGCGTGCTTGGGGCGAACCCGGTTTTTGCCCATGGAGTGGTAGGTGCCGTAAAACGGATGGAAGGCCGCGTGGGGCAGCCAAGCCTCGTCAAAGTGGATGTTCTCCACATAGCCATCGAGCATGCCTTTGACGGTCTCGGTGTTGTACAAGACACCGTCGTAGGTCGACTGCGTCAAGGTCAGCACGCGGGGCTTGATGGTGCTGGCATCGACGCCTTGCAGGTGGTCCCGAATCAAGGGGTTGGCCATGATCTTGGCTTTGATCGAAGCCTGCTCAAATTCACTCTTGGGGATAGGACCGATGATGCCGAAATGGTTGCGCGTAGGCTTCAAAAACACGGGAATCGCCCCGGTCATGATGATCGCGTGCAATATGGATACGTGGCAATTGCGGTCCACCACCACCACGTCATTCGGTGCAACCGTGTGGTGCCATACCATCTTGTTGCTGGTGCTGGTGCCGTTGGTCACAAAGAAGCAGTGGTCGGCGTTGAAAATACGGGCGGCATTGCGCTCGGATGCCGCCACCGGGCCGGTGTGGTCCAACAACTGCCCCAGCTCTTCGACCGCGTTACACACGTCGGCACGCAACATGTTTTCACCAAAGAACTGGTGGAACATTTGGCCCACGGGGCTTTTCAAAAACGCCACACCGCCGGAGTGCCCGGGACAGTGCCAAGAGTAAGAGCCATCTTCCGCGTAGTCCAGCAAAGCCTTGAAGAACGGAGGCTGCACGCCCTCCAGGTAGCTCTTTGCCTCGCGGATGATGTGGCGCGCCACAAACTCGGGCGTGTCTTCAAACATGTGAATGAAACCATGCAACTCGCGCAGGATGTCGTTCGGGATGTGGCGCGAGGTTTTTGTCTCGCCGTACACATAGATCGGTACATCCAGATTTTTGCGGCGCACTTCTTCAATGAAATGGCGCAAGTTCAGCACGGCGGGGTCCAAATCGGGTCCGGGCGTGAACTCCTCGTCATCGATCGACAAGATGAATGCGCTGGCGCGGCTTTGTTGCTGGGCGAACTGGCTCAGATCGCCGTAGCTGGTCACACCCAAGACTTCAAACCCCTCGGACTCGATGGCCTGCGCCAGCGCCCGAATCCCTAAGCCCGAAGTATTTTCAGAACGGAAATCTTCGTCAATGATGATGATGGGAAAGCGAAACTTCATCTAATAACTCCAGCTAAGTACCAAATAAAAACAAGAAATCAGGCGCAAAGTGTAAGGACAAATCGCACCAAGCATGTTGCCACGCTCACGATTTGAACCACAATGTGGCATTGTCAACACACAGAGGGATCTATGAACGAACCAACGGTCTGGTGGCTGCTCGCGGGAGGCGCTGTTGCTATCGAACTCTTGACCGGCACTTTTTACCTACTGATGCTGGCAATAGGCATGGCCGCCGCCGCCTTGGCCGCGCACTTGGGGGGCAGTCAGGTGGTCCAGATCGTTGTGGCCGCAGGGGTGGGCGGAGGTGCCGTTGTACTGTGGCACATGAGCCCCAGCAACCGCCGACGCGAGCCGCCAGCCCAAGCCAACCACAATGTCAACCTCGACATCGGGGAAACCGTGCACATAGCGCAGTGGGAGCCAGACGGCACCGCTGGTGTGCAGTATCGTGGCGCACATTGGACCGCCATTCACCGTGCGGGCATCACACCGACCGCCGGTGCCCACAGAGTTGCAGAAATCGTAGGCAGCCGCCTACTGGTCGACAAAGCTTAAAAAGGAAAACCCATGGAAATCGCCATCATTCTTCTGGTCATTGCAGTGATCTTTGTTACCCGGTCCCTTCAAGTCGTGCCACAACAGCATGCCTGGGTGGTCGAGCGGCTGGGTAAGTACCACGGCACGCTGACACCGGGGCTGAACATTCTTGTGCCTTTCATTGACAAAGTCGCCTACAAGCATGTCCTGAAAGAAATTCCGCTGGACATTGCCAGCCAGGTCTGCATCACCAAGGACAACACCCAGCTGCAGGTCGACGGGATTTTGTACTTCCAGGTGACGGACGCCATGCGTGCCAGCTATGGGTCATCCAACTACATCATTGCGATCTCGCAGCTGGCCCAAACGTCGCTGCGCTCGGTGATTGGCAAGCTTGAGTTGGACAAAACTTTTGAAGAGCGCGACATCATCAACGCCCAGGTGGTTGCAGCCATCGACGAAGCCGCCCTGAACTGGGGCGTGAAGGTGCTTCGCTACGAAATCAAGGATTTGACACCTCCGAAAGAAATTTTGCACGCCATGCAGCAGCAAATCACCGCAGAACGGGAGAAGCGGGCACTGATCGCGGCTTCTGAAGGACGTCGGCAAGAGCAAATCAACATTGCCACGGGCGAACGCGAGGCTTTCATTGCGCGGTCAGAAGGTGAAAAACAGGCCGTCATCAACAAAGCCCAAGGCGACGCGCAATCCATCACCGCTGTGGCGGAAGCAACTGCACAGGCCATCGAACGCATTGCAGCCGCTATTCGCCAACCCGGCGGCGCTGACGCGGTACAACTCAAAGTGGCAGAAAAAGCGGTTGACGCCTACGCTAAGGTGGCATCGGACGCAACCACCACCCTGATCGTGCCCAGCAACATGACCGAAGTATCTGCCTTGATTGCATCGGCCATGAAAATGGTTCAAACCACAAAATAAACAGACAACAAAAAACCCTGCAACGTTGCCGTTGCAGGGTTTTCATTTTCTGGCGGATCAGGCGGGATTCGAACCCGCGGAGGGTTTGACCCCTCGCACGCTTTCCAGGCGTGTGACTTAAACCGCTCATCCACCGATCCAGAGCCTTCGATTATACCGAGCATCCGACTGAATTTCGAATTCGTTCAACCAAAGACAAAAAAAATGGGGGATCAAAAAATATCCCCCATATCTACTTGTCGTCAATTCAACGACAAATCAAGCGACGCAATTAGCGAATCACAGCCAGCGTTTCCAGCTTGCCGCCGCGAACGGTCTTCAGTGTCAAAGCACCGTTCTTGATGTCGCCCTTTTCGTCAAAGGAGATGGGGCCAGTCACGCCCTTGTAGTCTGTCGTAGCAGCCAACACAGGCAGATACTTCGCAGGGTCAGAGGAACCAGCCTTCACCATGGCAGCTACCATGATCTTCACGCTGTCATACACGTAGGGTGCGTAAACCTGCACATCTGCGTTGTACTTGGCTTTGAACTTGGTCTTGAACTCTTCCATGCCCGCCTTGGCTTCACCTTCAACACCACCGGCTTCAGCACAGAAGACCTGGTCGT
>Ga0247839_1002503_pt1 | contig 27422 bp, 25 predicted proteins | sample LaCruzMarch2015__6_FD_192405 | JGI IMG/M metagenome (GOLD analysis project Ga0247839, IMG submission 192405) | Freshwater microbial communities from meromictic Lake La Cruz, Castile-La Mancha, Spain - LaCruzMarch2015_16m | ecosystem: Environmental > Aquatic > Freshwater > Lake | place: Spain... | reverse complement strand
AGCACAACCCCCATGAGGCCGGGGACAATATTGTATTGGGTGATGCGGTCCGGATTGTACGCGAGGTGAATGCGGAGCTCGACCGGCCCGGGACGGGATGTCAGTTCCCTGAGTGGACCGCCCAAATCCCGGTCGAATGAGGTCCGGGCAATTTCGTGCAGAACCTGCACAGCGGAGTTAACCGCGGAAGGATCGGACGCATCGGCTTCGACAAGCAGGGCAGGACGCTCTCCCCGGACAAGGGATTTGCTGAAATCCGACGGAATGTTCAGAACGAACTGAACCTCTCCCCGCGCGAGCGCCTGACGTGCCGCCTCCCCGGTTTGAACATGTCTGACAACCTCAAAGTACCCGCTGTTTTCCATGGCATGGACAAACCGGCGGGCGAACGGGCTGTTGTCCGCAGCAAGAACGGCAACAGGCAGATTTTTTGGATCGGTGTTGATGGCATATCCGAAGAGGACGAGTTGAATGATCGGAATCCCGAACATCATTGCAAAGGTCAGCCGGTCGCGGCGCATCTGGATGAACTCCTTGCGGATGATTGCGGCGAACCGGTGAAAACTGAACGAGAGAGGAATCATCGGGAGGATTCCGGCTTGTTGGCGCTGAAATTATCTTCCGATGTCTGCATGAGGCCGATGAAGGCGTCCTCCAGACCGGGTTCGATGCGGCTCCATTTGTAGGGTGCCTGACGGAAGCGGGCCGTTGCCTGTTCCAATGTGGCAGCATCCCGTGAACTCACGTGAAGTTTGCTGCCAAAGGCTGTGACTTGCTCGACTCCCGGGACTTTTTTCAGCTCCTGAGCGAGCGGACTGAGGTTCGGGCCCGAGACTTCCCATGTGGAGAGCCCGGCCGAGGCCAGCACATCGTGCATCACGCCGCGGGCAAGGAGCTTCCCATAGGCAATGTAGGCCAGACGGTGGCAGCGCTCGGCTTCATCCATGTAATGGGTCGTGACCAACACCGTCAGACCTCCCGCCGCAAGCCGGTGAATCTCGTCCCAGAAATCCCGGCGGGCCTTGGGGTCCACCCCGGCGGTGGGTTCGTCGAGGAGCAGAAGGTTGGGCTCGTGAATGAGGCAGGCTGCGAGAGCCAGCCGTTGTTTCCATCCACCGGAAAGCTGGCCTGCAAGCTGGCTTCCCCGGCCCTCAAGCCCGAGCGTTTCCAGCATTCGGGCAACCGCGGATTTCGCATTCCGCACCCCGTAGATATCGGCGACAAACCTCAAGTTTTCCGCGATGGAGAGATCATCGTAGAGGCTGAACTTCTGGGTCATGTAGCCGACATGCCTCTTGATCGCATCACTTTGCTCAAGGACATCGAATCCCAGACAGGTTCCACTGCCCGCGTCGGGTTTCAGGAGTCCGCAGAGGATGCGAAGAAAGGTGGTTTTGCCGCTGCCATTCGGTCCGAGAAATCCGTAGATTTCACCGCGCCGCACCTGCATGTCCAAGGCATCCACCACGGTATGGTCACCAAAGCGCTTGGTGATCCCCCGGACATCAATTGCCAGAGGTTCCGGGTTCATGGGGCATGGCCTTGACGTGGACCTCGATGGGCGCGCCGGGATGCAGTTTTACCGCATGGTCCGGTTCGAGAGAGGCCTCAACGAGGAAGACAAGTTTGTTGCGATTCTCACGGCTGTAAATTATGGGAAGCGTGTATTCGGCGTTGGGCGAAACGAAACTGACCTTTCCCGGAAGCGGACCGGGCAGCCCATCCATGTGGATTTGCACAGGAAGGCCGGCAGCAAATTTTCCCAGATCGCTCTCAGGGACAAAAAAGCGGACTTTGATAAACTCCGGTGGCAGGAGCGACAACACTGGCGAACTCGGGGAAACCCATTCCCCCGGCCTGTGGTAGGTGTCATAGACGAGCCCCGAAACGGGAGCGGTTCGTTCCTTCTGATCGTAGCGCCAATCGGCCTGCTCGAGCCCCTGTTCCCGGGCGGCCGTTGCGTGCTGGGCGGCAAGCAGCGTCTGCTGCGCCGAATCAAAATCTTCCGGCGATGTAACCCGTTTGTCGCGCAGGCTCTTTGCCCGGTTGAAGTCCATTTGCGCTTTGTCAAGGCGGGTGCGGGACTCGCGAAGGGTCTCCTCCGCTTCGGCGCGTGCCGCCTTTTCCTCCTCGCGCTCGAGCAGAAAGAGCAAATCTCCCTTTTTCACCTGATCCCCCCGCGCAACCGGTAGGTTCTGCAACTCCCCTCCGAGGGGGCACGACACATAAACATAGTCCCCCTCCGCGTAACCGGAATAAACTCCCTCAGCCTCAATCGGACGGCTGCGGTTCAAATAAATCGTGACTGCCGCAATCAGAAGAATCGGGATGATCAGAGGCAGAATCTTTTTCATTTTGAGCGAAGAGCTTTGCGACCCGCCGGAGTCAATATGCCATGCATCAGAATCGAGAGGATTTGATCCAATGCAGCCGCAGGATGAAGCCGCAGCTCAGACATCACCTCAGGCCGCAGGATGCTCTGAATCGACAACACCAGAATCCGCATCAGGATCTCCCGCGGCACCCCGGCCTCCAAATACCCGCCCTTCACTCCTTCATCAAACAATCGCCCGAAATACAGAGGAATCGCCCGGCCGCGGAAATCCTCGATGATGCGAAAACACTCCGGAGCATGACGCCGGATATCTTCGAGAAACTGCCCGCTCACCACACTCATCCGGGAATGAAGAAAGTGAACGATGTGGCGGAATTTGTTCGGGAAGGGTTCCGGGACGGCAATCAATGGCAACAACCCGGCCTCAACCTCCCGGGTATGCCGCTCGAGCACAGCCCGAAGCAATTCCTCCTTGCCCGAAAAATGTGCGTAGATGGTCTTCTTGCTCATCCCCAACTCCCCCGCCAAATCGTCCATCGATACCCGGTGAAAACCGGCAGGAAAAAAAACACGCGCCGCCCCCTCCACAATCCGGGCTTGGTTATCTGAAGAGTTCATGCAGGAAACTCTATACGTTTTTTAAGTTTCCTTGGCAAGGAGGAAATTTTTTCCTCCTCCCCGTGGCCGCGCCCGTGAGGGCGTGGTGAATCGAACGAATGGAGGCCACCGTCTCACGCCGGCGGCCAGGACCAGGATCCCGCAGTTAAAAAACCAGCGAAGGGTGATCCCGCCTCACTCAAAATTTCCACCAAACACGCTCCTTGCGAAATGGCGAAAATCCCTTGAAGCTCAGAGGATGTTTGAGGAACGCATGGCCCGACTTGGCATACGCGCGGAGGATCTTGTTGAAACCTTTGCACGGTCGTCCGGGCCCGGTGGTCAAAACGTCAATAAGGTCAGCACGGCCTGCACGATCCGGCACCTGCCCACCGGCACATCGGTGACGGCCTCGGACAGCCGCTCGCAATTCACCAACCGCAAACTCGCGCTGGAACGGTTGCTCGATGCTTTTGAAAAGCAGCGTGCGGAAAAACGTCAGCAACGTTTGGCGGAACTCTCAAAGACCCGGCGGCAAAAGGCCAAACGCTCCCGCGGCACCAAACGCAAGCTGGTGGAGGGCAAACGCAAACGCGGTGAGACAAAAAAACTGCGCGGGAAAATCGACGCCTGAGAAATCCCGTCTCAAGGGGTCACGCCGCCGGCTGCCTCGCCCGCTGGCACCGTCGGAAAAACAATCCCCCCAGACCGCCGAGACCGAACAGCACCCACGTCGAGGGCTCCGGCACCACCGAGGCGTCGAGATATTGATGAAAGCCGGTTTCATCGACGACATACACATATCGTCCGGGTCGAGCACCATCAGTGGAACTCCGACTTCCTCCAGCAATGTCAAACTCGCGGGTGAGATCACCGCACAGACCTCGGTGGCGATCAACACGTTGAATCTGGATTCGCACGACGTCGCCCTCGGCAGCGGCCAGACTTTGACGGTCAATGGCATCCTGCAATCGGGCGGCTCCGCCACGATCAGCGGCGGCAACGGCATCACCTACGGCGGATCGGGCGGCGAGACCGATCTGGTCATCCGGACAGATACGGAAAGCGATTTCCTCATTATTTCAAATTCCATCTTCGCCCCGAACCTGACCAAGAGCGGCGAGGGCGTGCTGCTGCTTTCCGGCAGCAATGACATTGGCGGCACCACTGCGATCAACAGCGGCGTCCTTGTGGCGGCAAATAACTCCGCACTGGGGCTCGGCAGCGTGACCGTGAAGACGGGCGGAATTCTGGTCGCGGCCTCGGGTGTCACCCTCGGGAACGTGCTCCATCTTCAGGGCGGTCTCTATGCAAAGACAGTCGACTCCGGCGGTTCCTTCAACCTAAAAGCCGCAAGCCAATTCAGCGGAGGCCGCGATACCACGGCGGAAATCCTGGGTGGAATCGCGAGCAGCGACACCTCTCTCGAGAATATGTTCTGGGAAACATCTGACGCCTTGAATGACACGCTTCGCCTGACCGACGTCTATTCCTTCCAAGGCACGGGCTCGGATATCTTCGTGCTGCAACTCTCGATCAGCAGCCTCAACTCAGACAGCTATCTGGGCTGGCTCGACGCCGACACTGGCAGTGACACCTACAACCAATGGATTAATGCCGTCGAAGGCAACAGCGGCGGCACGCCAACGTTTTTCGCGCGCGGCTACAATGCCGCGACCGATTTTCATCTCGGCTATTACGGAGTGGATGTGTCGACCGGCAGCGCCTGGGCCGTCCTCGATCACAACAGCGACTTCACCATCATTCCCGAGCCATCGACATGGGGGCTTCTCATGGGGGCCAGCCTGGTGCTCCTCAACGCACGCCGTCGCCGCCAGACTCGCTGAAACCAGATACCTATGCGGAACGGACCACGCTTTCATGGACCCGTCGCCGCGCATGCCGGATCGTGGGGGGACGCGAACCCACCGGTCTTATCCAGCGGCCATTGGAGCGGCTCGCCACAAATGCGGCTCACCATGATCGTCATTATACATGGTGATGCGAAATCCATTAAACCGGCTTACTTCGGGCTCAAGTCCGCCCCGTAGTAAGACGTCATGCCAATGATCAAGCTGGCGGAATTCCACTCCACGCCGTCTTCAGTGATTTGTCGAATGGCTTCGGGTTTGGACCAAGAATGTTCAACAGAAGCTAACGAAGAGAACAAAGGATGGGTCTTACAGATTCTCCGGTCGCCTTCGTTTTCTTCGTTTCCTTTTGTAAAATCATCCGGTGAAAAAAATCATTGGAATTGTCGGTGACCAGAACGACGCCCAAAGCGCGGGCATGGGCTCAGATTTTCGGAGTGTCCAACGCAAGCTGCCCTGCATCCAAGTCAGGGAACGCATCCTCTATGCGCTCAAGTTGGCCAAGGGTTTCGAGAAGCCCTTTCCGACCGACGGGCTCCAGAATGAGGTGATTTCCTTCCCGGCGAAGAAGCACTTCACCGCCTTCCATCTCAAATTCCCGTGGAATTCGAACGGCTTGGTTGGCCCCGTTGCAAAATATACGTGCCAGTCGATAACTGGAATTTTTTGAGGATTTCGGCGTATGTCCAAGCACATGCCAAGCCGACAAGCTGTCAAATGGAATACCCAATCCTCGCAGAATCCACCTCTCACTACGCTAATCACCCCTTGCCCCACGATCGAATGCGTCCTCTCTTTTTCCCTGCCGACTCAATCCATCGCTCTAAACTGCTCGAAAAGTCAAACTTTGAGAACCTCCCCGGCAGAGCCGGGGGATCTCCTATTAGACTTTAGTCCTGTTCCACGTTTACCCCATTTGTCACCTCATTTGCACGCTCGAATGACACTCCTGCCTGCTTAAACAGTGGGAATCGTCCCGCCGTCGATAACATACTCCGACCCGTGGATCGAGGCGGCACGCGGAGAAGCAAGGAACGCGACAAGTTCCGCCACCTCCCATGGCCAGGCCGGCCGGCCGATGGGGATGCCACCCAGCGATTGAAGAATGCTTTGGCGGGCGGTCTCCTTATCGATTCCTTCATGCGTTGCATGGCGGGCGACCATGGCCTGCGACGCTTTTGTGTAGATCCAGCCCGGAGAAACCGTGTTAACGCGCACGCCTTTTGGTCCCACTTCTTTTGACAGGGCCTTGCTGTAGGTGGTCAGGGCAGCTTTTGCTGCAGCATAAGCGGTGGTGGATTCCGGCAGCGGAAGCCGCCGTTGGATCGAGGAAATGTGAATGACAACCCCCGAGCCCCTCGAAATCATTGCTGGTACAAGGGCTCTGTCCAGTCGTACGGCTGCCATCAGATTCAAGTTGAGCTCATTGAGCCATAACTCGTCGGTGATGCTCGCGAAACCTCCTCCGGGTGTATCGGAACCACCGACATTATGAATAACGATGTCGGGTGGACCAAACGATCCGAGGAGAGCACCGGTTAACTTTGCCACTCCGTTGGCTGATGAAAGGTCAGCCGGAATAAAAATTCCCGGAATATCTGAATTGTTCGGAGCGCTGCGCGCTGCGGCTGCAACACGGACTCCACCTGCCGCGAAACGTCGAACGATCGCCTCTCCGGCACCTTTTGTGCCGCCGGTCACAAACACGCTCTTACCAGAGAACTCGTCGGCAGCGATGGGGAACGTTGGGTGCTCTTGATTCATTGGATTGCCAGTGTTGAGATTTTCCCTTGGTGGAGGTGGAAATCGAACTCCAGTTCAATCGGGCTTCCCGGAAACCGGCCTTCGACGCGGACGGTGAGCCCAACCCGTTCACCTTCATTCCTGACCTCAAGCACGGTATTGCGGGGCTGATACTTTGCGATTGTCTGCGAGATCCAGTTCTTGATTGCTTTGATGCCAATATGGTCTTGTTCTTCGTCGCGGACGGTCGCTTCCGGCGCAAAGCAAGCCGAAGCCGCTGTGGCATCACAGCGATTGGATGCGTCAATGTAACGGGCAATCGCCTCAGGCAGAAGCATGATGGGATTTGAGTTTGTTGTTTTCACACCGCCAAGATATTCGCGGGGGCCGCACATTGCCCAATGCTCTCTTTTTTGGCTCGCTCATACTTTTGGTATGAGCGAGTTTGAGCGAGTGGAACTCCGCCATCTTCGATATTTTGTCGCCGTCGCAGCGCATGGATCATTCAACCGGGCTTCTCAGATTCTCTTTCTCACGCAGCCGGCTCTCAGCAGGCAGGTAAAAGATTTGGAGGTGGAACTCGGGGTGCCGCTTCTCATTCGCGGCAAGAATGCGGTGACACTGACCCGTGCAGGCGAGCTTTTTTACGAGGAGGCTCGCGAAGTGCTGGCCCGCGCGGAGTTGGCTGTACAGCGCATACACCGTGAGGCCCGGACCGAAGTTTTGCGGGTCGGGTATGCTCCTTCGGTGACATCCGATATTCTTCCGCAGGCGCTGAAGGAATTCCATGCGTTGCGACCGGGCGTGCGAATCGAGCTGGCAGATTTATCTCCGGAGGCAATGATCCGCATGGCGGGGGAAGGAGAGTTGGACGTGGTGATTTCGCTGGAACCCTCAGTGACCAGGATTCCCGGCTTTGCCTGGGCGACATTTCGTCGCGTGAGTTTGGTTTTGGTCATGACTGTGGATCATCATCTTGCCAGGCTGAAGCACGTGTCCCCCAAACGCCTGAGGGATCTTCCATTGGTCGGATTGGCTCAGGATAGTTTTCCAGACTACCTTCCCCACATACGTGGCATTCTAAAACCGTTCGGCATCAGTCCACATTTCCTAGCCTTGGAGCGGGACGGGGTTTCAACATTGTTTGCGACCCTCGCAGCCAATAATGCTGTCGCAATTCTGGCGGAGACTGTGGCGGCATTCATGCCGGGATCGCTCACCGCCAGGCCGTTCTCACCGGCCTTTGACCCCGTGATTGCAAAGATCGGGCTCTCTTCAATCAAATCAAGTCCACATGCCGAGCTGTTCGCCTGCCTCATGCAGAAGGAGGCCAAACGCCATAAAGCAGTTCGCAAGTGACTCGGCGGACATCTTCATCAAGATGCCCCTACCGAATACCGGTAATGGGACCGGCCTTGAATGAGGACCGCCTCGTGGAAGAGCTCCGGTGAGGGGAAGTCTTCCACACCCGAACCCTTGATCGCCCCGGGGGAGCATCCTATATTTCGACCGATAATGAGCCTGATCCCGCCCGCCCAATGGCGCCCGCTTTTCGATGCGGTTTATGAAATGAACACGGCGAAGGATCACGCCGACTTTCTTTCCGCGGTGGTCACGGGGATGAGCCGTTTGATTCCGGCGGATCTTTGCCTGATCCATGTGCTCGACCGGAAAACTCAGCGGATTGTAATTCGGACGATGCCCGAAAACCCCTACCGCCCGGAGGAAATCGCCTATTATGCCGCAAATCCGGGTGGCGATCCTCTGGTGGCGTATTTCGATCGAACCAAAGACCCGATGGCCCGCCGCCGTTCGGACGTGATCTCTCGCAGGGAATACCTGAAGACCCCTCATTTCATCCACTGCCAGAAGCGGCTGGGATTCGTAAATACACTGGCACTGCCGGTGCAGATCAATGCGAACACGGTGGGGGCGCTGAGTTACGACCGGTGCGGGGCGGATTTTACCAAGCGGCATTGCGCGATGCTTGATGCCTTTGCCCCGCACTTTCTGCTCGCATGGAAGCGTCATCCGAATCCCTGGGAGGCGGCCGATCAGACCGGGCTCCCGACCCGCGAAAGGCTGCAAAGCCTCGGCCTGACCCTGCGCGAGGCCGATGTGCTGTATTGGATGACCGAGGGGAAGCAGAATCGCGAAATTGCCACAATCCTCGGACGCAGCCTCGGCACGGTGCAAGAGCATGTTGCGAACATCCTGAATAAGTTGGGGCAGGAAAATCGCCACGCGGCGACGGTGTTCGCACTTCGACAGTTGGGATCCTGAGCCCCCGGCTGAATGAGGGGTTCCCCCATGTGTGGGGGTTGATGACATCGGGTGGAGTGGCTACTGGTTCCGGGATAGACTGATCTTGGAAAAAAGGTCACCCCTGAATTTTGTCACCAACCTTTATGAAGAAATTATTCCGCGGTGCTATATGCGCGATAATCTGTTGGACGGCCGGACAATCGACTGTCCCGGCTCACGCATACAGCGGGATGGTGTCCTTCGGCGACAGCCTGAGCGATGTCGGAAACACAGTGGGCTTGCTCACCGAAACCGAGGCACGGGTTCTCACCGGCTACAACCCCAATTTCTATTTCACGAACCGCTACTCCAACGGTCCTCTTTGGGTCGACCAGCTCTACGCCAACCTGGGTTTTGGTGACATCGGAACCATTCCGCGCAACAATGGGGTGGGCGTTCTCAACGGAACGAATTTCGCCTGGGCCGCAGCCCGCAGCGGGACCGGAAACAGTTTTTTCCTGATCCCGAATCTCCAACCCCAAGTCGGATTCTACACGGAGCAACTGGCTGCCAATAATCCCGCTCTACCCGATCCCGCCACCACGCTCTTCACCCTCTGGATCGGAGGAAACGATGTGTTTGCGCACGTGGAGGAGAACGACCCGATTACCCCGGTCCAAGTCGCTGCCAATGTCTCCACAGCGATCACCAATCTCTACAATGCTGGAGGGAGGTCGTTTCTGATTCCCAACCTTCCACCGATCGGACAATCTCCCGATTACGTCAATGATCCGATCAAGGGGCCACAAGCAACGGCGTTCGCCAGCGCCATCAATTTCCAGGTAGATCAGGCCCTAAACGCACTGCCCGGCATCCTGGCTGGAATTGATATTATCAAACTCGACATCAACCAGATCTTTCTCGATGTCATGGATAACCCCGCTGCCTACGGGCTCTCAAATGTGACAGAGAAAGCCTACACCCCCTTCGGTGGCATCAACCCGCCGAGTCCCTACGGATCAGTCGTGGGCAATCCCGGTGAATATCTCTATTGGGACTCAGCCCATGGCACAACCACCGTCAATGCGCTCATCGCTGAAGCGGCCTATGCCGCCGTCGTTCCCGAGCCCTCCACATTGGTGCTGCTCTTGGGCAGCGCCATCGCAGCACTTTCCTTTTCAAGAAAACGCAGCCACAAACTCTAACCATAAATCACCATGAACAACGCCGAAGAATTCTACGACATCATCAAACAATCCATGGCCGTGCCGCCGGAGATGTACATGAAATCCTACTCCGGTCTCCCGACCTTTTTCCGCACGAAATATCGTCCGGACTGGGAAACCGGCGACCCGCTCAACATTGCCCTGGTTGGCGTTCCCTCAGATCTCGGTCTCACCCAGCGCACCGGCGCACGGCATGGTCCGCGCGAAATTCGGAACCAATCCAGCAACGTTCTCTATCACAATTACTCGATGAAGATGACGCCTTTTGGAAAGTTGGCGATCGCGGATATCGGGGATGCCTTCATCCCCAGCGCATTTGATCTTCAAAGTGTGGCAGACGAAAGCCTGGCATTTTTCAAGCGAATCGTTGACCGCAAAATCACGCCAATTGTGGCCGGAGGCGACCACTCCATCACCTATCCGATCATGAAAGCCCTCGGGCAAAAGACACCGCTTGGCCTCATCCATATTGATTCCCACTTTGATATGGCCGAGTCGCTGAACGGTTCCAACCTGCACCATGGCAGCATGTTTGTGAACGGCATCAAGGAAGGATTTCTCGATCCCAAGCGGATCGTTCACATTGCGATTCGTGATCCGTTCGCACCGATGGAAACGTACGGTGAAAAGGCCGGCGCGACAACGATCGACATTGATCGCTTCTACGAACTCGGGGTGGATGCCGTCGCTGCCGAATCGCGCCGCATCGTGGGTGACGGGCCAACCTACATCAGCTTCGACATCGATGCCCTGGACCCAGCGTATGCCCCGGGAACGGGAACTCCGGCGGTGGGAGGGATCACATCTTACGAAGGAAAGCGGCTGCTGCACGGCCTGCGTGGGCTCAACATCGTCGGGGCGGATCTTGTCGAGGTTTCTCCGCCCTTTGACACCGGTGGCATCACAGCCCTCGCCGGAGCCCAATTGATGTTCGAGCTTCTCTGCCTCGTAGCTGAAAACCGCCTGAACGCCTAAACCCTCCATCCGCAGCCGTTCGATGGGATACTCCCGCTCCCACCGCAAATTCGGCATCAACCCAGCGAAAACTGACATCGTCGGAAACCAAAAAGCCATGCGCCTTCTCAGCGTCAATCTCGGAAAAGCCGAACTCCTTGCCGGGGCGAAAGACCCGTATTTGTCAGGCATTGCCAAGCGTGCGGTGGAAGGCCGGGTGAGAATCGGGGTGGAGGGATTGGAAGGAGATTTTGTCGGCGATTCCCGTTATCACGGCGGTCCGGACCAAGCGGTTTATCTTTACGGCGCCGCCGATTATGTCTGGTGGGAGGCCGAGCTGGGCAGATCGCTGGCTCCGGGAACATTCGGCGACAATCTCACGATAAGCGCTTGGGAAAGCGCGGGCTCGTCGGTCGGAGACCGGTTTTCCATAGGCGGGGTCACCCTGGAAGTCACCTCGCCCCGCGTACCCTGTGCGACGCTTTCGTGTCATATGGGCGATTCGGCTTTTCTGAAAAAATTCCGTCGCGCCGAGCGGCCGGGTGTCTATTGCCGGGTGATTTGCGAGGGGGAAGTACAGGCCGGCGATGAAGTGCTTTTCGAACCGCTGTGCGGCGAAACATTGGGAATCATGGAGCTTTACCGTGATGCCTTTTCGCCGACCAAAGATGCAACCACCCTTCGACGCCACCTCGCAGCGCCCCTCGCGATCAGACTGCGCCTTCCCAAAGAGGAAGCGCTTGCACGAATTGAGGCAACCTCGTGATTGCTTCTCACCGGGCCCCAGTGTCCTCAACCCACGCTCTTGGCACCGGCACCCGCCGGATTTCCCTTTCAATTTAAATCCAGCGCAATTGTTAGCGCTCTCTTTAAAGTCCAATCTTCAATGATGGGAAACGATGAAACGTTTCCCTCCATTTTGCGCAGCAAAATTTACTAATCCGGCGGCGATGGGACCCATTTCTTACCGGATCTCCCCGCCCTCACACCCACCCCTGGCTCCGGCTCCCGCCGGATTAGGATTTCTCTTTTTCCTCCTCCAGTTTCTTAGTGTCCTGATTCTTGCTTGGAGCTTTGGCAGGGTTCTGCTTGGGGGCTGCCTTCTGTTTGGGGGGAGTCTGCTTCTTGGGCGCGGCTTCCCGTTTCTGAGGAGCGGGTTTTTGAGGGGCAGGTTTGGATTCCATCCTTTGGGGGCGGGGCCTTTCGGCTTGCTGAGGTCTGGACTGGACCGGACGTGCGTTCTGCGTCGGCGCCTGGGTGCGGGATTGTTTCTTCTCCTGATTGACGCGGGGAGCGGGCTGCGGCTTGGGGGCCTGCTGCTCGACAGATTTTTTCACCGGCCTCTGCGTGGCGGGTGCTTCGATGTTTCTCCGTGACGGCTGCTCAGGGGCCGGCTGGGCTTTGCGATCACGAGCCTTTTCCGTTGGTTTCGTGACGGGGGGAGCGGTGGAGGGTGTTGCGGACCGGTCAGCAGGGATGGGAGCCGGTTTGACGGCGTCGCGGGTGCGGTTCGGTCGAACCATTTGATCCGGCACGCCGGGAGCTGCGGATGGAACGACATTCCTCCGTGGACGAGTCACAGGGGCTGCCGGGGCGGCGGGAAGATCGCTTTCAATGGACTTCCCCTTCCGGTCATTGCGGGGCCTCGCCGGAGGTGTTGTGGAATCCGAGGGAGTCACCGAGGGCGACGGGGCGACTACAACCGGGGACGGATCTCCCGGCTGGTTGGCCGCATTGCCTGGGCGATCCCTGCGCGGCCTGGGGGTTGGAGCATCCGCTCCTGGCGTAGGGGAAGCACTATCTCCGGGTTTGCCCGGACGGTCCCTCCCCGGCCGGGGAGTTGGAGCGTCTGCTGCGGGTGTGGGCGAAGCGACATCTCCGGGTTTGCCCGGACGGTCTCTCCGTGGCCGGGGAGTTGGGGCCCCTGGTGCTGGCGTGGGTCCAGCGACTTTGCCGGGTTTGAGGTCCTGACGATCCGCGGCATTTTGGTCCCGGCGGTCCTGGCGATCCGTTGCATTTTGATCCCGGCGGTCCTGGCGTTCTTCCTGAGTCAGTCTCGTCGGTCTGGGGAGCGCCGGGACTTTGGCTGCATCGCGGGCATTTTGCCGGTTGGATTGACGCTCTGCGATGGCGGCCTGGCGGGCCCGCACAAACCGGGCGTTGCCCTGATTGTTACGCTGGCGTTGAGTGATCTGATTCACGCTGCTGGTGGAGGGCTGCCACTGAGTGATGTTGTTATTGTCGATGTTGATCACGTTGGCGTTGCTGTTGCTGCCGCCGCCGTTTCCGTTCCAACCGTTATTATTCCAGTCGTTCCCGTTGTTATTCCAGCCGCGCCAGTTTCCGCGATAGAGATTATTTTGGTTCCAGTCGAAGTCGTAATTCAGCCATGCGCCAACGGCGAAACCGGCACCGAAGGTGAGCAATGGCAAGGGATCGAAGGACTCCACATAAACGACCTGGGGATCATACCGTGGCACAAAAATCACTTCGGGATCCGCGGGGATGATGCGGATAACTTCTTCCCTCACGACGACCCGTTGTTGAGGCGTATCCTTGAGATTTCCGGCGGCCTGCGCTTTGGCGCGGAGTGCCTGAATGGCGTTCATGACATCCGCGGGTTGTTCCACAAAGGCCTCTCCTACCGATGCCGTCCACTCCAGGTTTTCATCCATCCAGCTCAAAACATCCGGATAACGGACGAGCGCCTGCACGCTTTCATCCCATGGCTGATTGCCGACCTGATCGAGGTCACCTTTGGAACGAACATAGCGGGCGCCCAGAACCACATCGGATGGCACGGTGGAGGCGGGCAGGATGAGAGCAACGAGCGCATCGGGGTAGAGCGCAATGGGGCCGAGAAGATCGGCCAGCTCAGCGGAGTTCAAGTCCCGTGGTTCGATCAAGGTTGCGCCCGTGGAGTCCTGTGCGGAGAGAGGGACCACAGTCAACAGGAGTGAGAAGACCATCGGCAGGCCAATGATACGGAAGAGAGTGTGTGGCTTCATGACAGCGACACCCTAGCCCCTCGCAACTCGAACCGCGCTGGGGTATTGTACTACCCCTAATCCGGCGGGATCCGGTGGCAAGCGTGGGTTTGTTGGCAATGGGTCCCGGGTAAAAAAGGAGTGCCGTCGCCGCCGGATTAGTAAAATTTTGCTGCGTAAAATGAGGATCTGATCGGTAGGGGACTTCGAATAGCTTGCCGTGGGAGAGAGTGTGAAATCACAGCTCCTCAAGGATTTTGACGGACTTTTCGCAGCGAAAAGTCTTTAGCGAGGCACTGGGAGTTGAAGATCCAAACAGCGGATAGCGGAAGTCATACAACAAGCCTTGCCTGTTCTGAGGCAGTGCCTCGCTAGGTTCAAACTTGCGCAAGGAAACGTGATGAGCAAATACTTCGGCAGTGTTCAAGGCCCGTCCCAACAAGTTTTCCATCAAGATTCGGGGAGGAAAATGGATTGGAGAGGAAGACACCCAGGTCGGCCGCCGTTACGCCTTGGAGCGGGAGATCGGCCGTGGTGGTGTGGGCGTTGTGCTTCTCGCCCGGGATACGCAGCTTGAGCGCTGGGTCGCGCTGAAGCGCCTGCAGGCCGAGGCGGTTGGGTTCGGCGAAAGGGCTCAGGCTGCGCTCGCAGAGGCCAAGCGTCTTGCCCGGCTCCAGCACCCGAACATTGTCACGGTTTACGATGTGCTCGAGCATCAGGGGGACGTGCTTATCGTCATGGAGTATTTGAGCGGCTACACGCTCGAGGAGCTGAAGCATCCGCTCCCGCTGGAGGATTTTCTGCAGGTCGCACGTCAATCCCTCGCGGGGCTTGGAGCGGCCCATGCCCTCGACTTGATCCATCTGGACATCAAGTCCACCAACATCATGCTGACCTGGCTTCCCACGGGCCACATTCAGCTCAAGCTTCTGGATTTCGGACTGGCGGCCATCATGGAGCGGCCATCTCTTCAGACCCTCGACGACAGCGGCTCCCTGCTGGGGTCGGTCTACACGATGGCTCCCGAGCAGTTCGAGCAGAACCCGGTGGGTGCTCATACGGACATTTATTCCCTGGGTTGTGTCTTCTATCACGCCCTAACCCGTCAGGAACCCTTCGAAGGGGCAACCACCCACGCCGTGATGGAAGCCCACCTGAACCATACCGTGCAACCGCTCGCAGAAAAGCGGCCGGACCTCCCTGCGTCCGTCTGCTCGTGGGTTGAGAGCCTTATGGCCCGGAGCCCCTCCGATCGGCCGGCCGATGCCAGGGCCGCGATGGCCGGTCTGTTAACCACACTCGCAGCATTCCGGCCAAGGAACATCCAACCCTCCAGCGAGCACAAGAACTCCCCTCTCTTCGGCCGGCGCGCGGGGGATCGAGCACCTGCGCCCGTTGCTGATACACCGAACGGGCAGGGAACGCGGCCCGAGGCACTTGATCTTGCGAATCCCGCGGAACTCGTCGCATCCATGGGAAAAGAAATTTCAGTTGAAGCGGTGGTTGACCGGGTGTGGGAGAACTCCCAGGGGACAATCCGCTTTCTCAACTTCATGGGCATTGAGCACAACACCTTCTCGGTTCTGCTGAAAACCAGCGATCCGGGATTAACCAACGAATACCTGAAATCGCTGATTGGAAGGAAAATCCGGGTCACCGGAAAGCTTTCCGATTTCCACGGATGTCCTCAGATCGTTGTCCAGGATGCCTTACAGATCAAGGTACTGGAAGCTGCGCACTGAGTTGCGAGCCGGTTCTCATACCAAATATCGCAATTAGAGCAGACTCGACGGACGGCGGCGGAGCGCCGTCCCTACCATTGATTTGGTAGGGCTGGCACTCCGATGCCTGCCCTTGCTTTTGAATTTTTATCGTCTCGTTAATTCGGAGAGGTGGTATCATGATCCCGGAAACGATGCAGGCCTCACGCCTGCAACGGACGCAAAGCGCTGGCCAGGGTTTCCAAGGAGGGGAAGGAAGCAAAGGGATGCAGAGGATACAATTATGGAGTTGATGCCGCGAAGCATCAATGGAGGCCCGGTCTTTGTTCTGCCTCATTTTGCGCAGCAAAATTTTCTAATCCGGCAGCGGGGGCAGCCGTTTCTTACCGCAACTTATTGCCCACAGGCGTACCCGTGCCACCGCATCCGCCGGATTAGGGGCCTTCGCCGTAGGAGCGTTCGACCCGTTCCGCTACGTCGCGATAGCCGTAGTCGACGGCGTAGATTTGCTTCATGGCGTCGACGGATTTTGCCATATCGCCCATTTTTTCGTAAACAAGCCCGAGGTCGTAAACGATCGCCTTTTTGACTTCGTCCATCTGGAAAAGTTCCGAGGCGGCGGTGGTAAGGGTATCGGCGGCAAGGTCAAACATCCCGCGCTCGGTGTAGCAGCGACCGAGAAGGTTCATGGCGCGAAGGCGGACGGAAGGGTTCTGGCGGGCTTTTTGTAACTCCGCGATGGCCTCCTTGTGGCGGCCTAGGCCGACGAGGATTTCGCCGAGTTCGTAGCGGACAAGGAGGTCGGTCGGGTTGCGGTCAGCGCGTTTTTTTGCCTCATCGAAAAGAAGCTCCGCGCGCTGGCGGATGATATCCTCCAACTGGGACCGGCATGCCTCGGCCTCCGGTGTGCCCTCATTGGCGGCAATATAGGCTTCGAACTCCGTTATGGAGGCATCGTATTGCTTGAGTCTGAGGTCGGCGGCTTTGCGGACAAGGCTTGCATCGGCGTTGTTACCCAGGCTGGCTGCGTAGGTATACCAGGCGATCGCGTTTTCAAAATCGCTCTTCTGTTCGTAGAGTTCGGCGACCCGGCGGCTGGCGTCGACGTCCTGGGGTTCCGCCTCGATTTTGGAGTGCAGTTCGGCGAGCAGATTGTCGATCATCTCGTCGCTGCGGACGACCCGGTTGCGTTGTTCCAGGGCGATGGCCTCATCCTTGTCCTTGATCAGGTCGCGGTAGCTGGTGTCCTGACGTTCCCACCCTCCCCGCTGCATTGAGGCCGCGGCCGATGCGTCCTTGCCTCCCTTGATGGCGGCCAGATCGTTGGGTGCCACTTGGAGGATGCGGTTGTAGGTATCAACGGCTTTCTCGGGTTTGGAGTGGTTCATGTAGAGCTTGGCGAGCTCGTGCAGAACTTTCACATCCTTGGGGTTTCCCTCCACGATGGTTTCAAGGGCAAACTCGGCGACCTCGGGAAGTTTGGCGGCGAGTGCGGCTTCCCGCAGGAGGAGATTGACCTGGGCGTTATAGGGGTCGCTCTCGAGCATCTTCTCGATGGCCTCCATGGCAGCCGCCGGGTCTTTCTTGACCAGGCTCTGAACTTTCATCGTCGAGAACGACGCGTTGGAAAGTCCGGCAAGCATTCCCTTCTTTCCCGCGTTCCGTGCGATCGAGGCTTTGCGGGCCAATTGTCGGGCCATCAGGAACTCCGGATGGGTTTTAATGATGCTCTGATAGAGCTGCGAGGCGTAACCGAAATTGCGCAGCTCCATCGCGCTCATCGCCTTCAGCCAGATCGGCCGCAGGTTGTCCGGAAGCTCTCGTTCGGTGTTTACTGCCATAGCTTGAAGGGGAAGGGGTTTACTTGGGGCCTGACCGATTGTCGCCCTTACCGGTCACGAAGTCGATTGCGGCTTGTGATTCCGGCAGAAATCCGCTCACAAAGCCGGATGGCCCCCGCTCGAACAGCACGATGAAACACAAGGCGAAAAGGGCCAGCAAAACCAGCCGGAAAAAGAGAACGAGAAGGGTGGTCATCGTGGAGCAAAGGATGGGTGAATGGTGAACGATGCCTCAAGAACCGCTCCCGGGGCAATCTTTTGAATGCCGACTTTTTCTTCAAATGGTTTTTGCGGGTTGCTGTCCGGAAGCCCCCAACACGGTTCGATGCAGACGAAAGGACCTCCGTCGCTCCAGAATGTGACGTAGGGCACGCTGGAAAAATCCAGCGACACGACGCGGCCGGCATCCTCAAGGCGGAAGGTGCGCCCGGGAACCGCTCCCAACCCAAGAATATACGAGGAGGGCAACCCCACGCGGGAAAATGGAAAATCCCCGCCCGCGAAGTCGAAGGATTCGGTCTTCCCGTCAAGAAAGTTGCCGGGAGCCATATGGCGCACATAGTGGCCGGCCGGCAGGGAAATTTTGCACGTGCGCGGGGAAGTGACTGCGAACCCCGGGTGAAGGCCGAAGCTCAAGTGGGCATCAAGTTCCGGTTCCTGGTTTTCAAACCGGAAGCCGACGCGCAGGCGTCCTGCGGTCAGCGAGTAGGAAAGTTCCAGCCCGACCCGCAGGGGGTAGGCACCGGGGGGAATCCTCGCCGGATCCACGCGATAGATGAGTTCACTGCCGCGGAGTTCCGGTGCATCAAAGAGAAAGTGTCGAAGGAATCCGTGGGTTCCACCTGTCAATGCAACGCCCCGGTAGAGTGAGTGCTCGCCGAGCAAGCGGTGCAGAAAATAGCCCATGACGGTTGCGTGGTTGCCCCAACCGGAGGCCGGGGCGGCAATTTCCCCATCGCGATAGAGGAATCCATGCAACGCACCGCCGGCATCGGCTGCCCGCAGACTCACCAACTCGGCACCGAGCCGATTGACCATAATCCGGATCCCGGAATCTTCCAGGCAGTCGATTGCTGCTCCATCCATCTCTCGAGTTTCCAATTTCACTTCTGCGGATAGTGCCATATCAACCGCTTTGGTCAAACCGGGCTTTAGTCCCTTTCGATTTAACTCCTGCGCAAAAAGCGCAAGATTTCCGGAAACAATGCAGTGCCTCACGCCTGCAACGGACGCAAAGCGCCGGCCAGGCTTTCCAAGGAGGGGAAGGAAGCAAAGGGATGCAGAGGATAGAATTATGGAGCTGATGCCCCTTTGCATCCATGGAGACCGTGGCCCGGTCTTTGTTCTGCCTCATTTTGCGCAGCAAAATTTATCTAATCCGGCGGCGCTGGCCCTCGTTTCTCACCGGGTCCCCTTGCCCACAAGCGCACCCTTGGCACCGGCACCCGCCGGATTAGGGAGCAAGGCCGCAACCTTCAAAAAAGGGTCCGAAGTCCCCGGGGGCCGGACTCTTCCAGACCTGTCCGCAAAGTTGCATTTCCGAGCAGTGAAGGGCATGTCGGGGAAGCCAGAGAGCGTCTTCGAGGGCGTGGTTCCAGCCTGCGGCAACGAACGCGAGATAATGATCGCTCCCTTTGGCATAGAGCTTGTCGCCGACCACCGGAAATCCGACATGGGCCAGATGAACGCGGATCTGGTGGGTGCGCCCGGTGCGCGGCTGAGCTTCAATCACCGCGCAGCGTCCCCGGGGGCATTGGCCTCTGCCGAGAACCCGGAGGGAGGTGAAAGCGGGTGCACCCCCAGGATCCACCATCCGCTCGAGATAAACCTTCGAGGGCTGGCATTCCCCCTTGCGCACAATCGGGGCATCCACGGACCGCTCCTCCCAGTCCGGCCAACCCATCACGATCGCAAGGTAAATTTTCCTCACCCGGCGCGCCTCCATCTCGAGCCCGGCCATCCGCGCCGCCGCCGCGGTTTTGGCTATGACGACCACGCCGCTCGTTTCCCGATCGAGGCGATTGATGATTGAGACCTGACCGCCGTTGGCGAGTTCGTAGCCGAGCAATCCACGCAGGCCGTCCCAAAGAGTCGGAGGACCTCCCGGCTTGCTCGGATGGACGAGCAGGCCCGCCGGCTTGTTCACCGCAAGGAAATCGTCGGTTTCGCCGAGGAGCTCGAACTCCACTTGATCGTTGGTCCGCATGCGGGCAGGGTGCGCGAATGATCCGCTTTCTTTCCACGATACGCAACTACTCGCGCGGTGCGACAGGGGTCCGGGCGCTGGACGGCCTGACCTTGGAAATCCCCCGGGGGTCCTCGGTGGCAGTCACGGGTCCCAGCGGTTGCGGGAAGAGCACCATGCTCAACATCCTGGGTGGCCTGGACCGTCCGGATTCCGGTGAAGTTTGGGTCGGCGACATCGCTCTGCACAACGCCCCCGATCGGATGCTCACCGATTACCGGAGACACCGGGTCGGCATCGTTTTTCAATTTTTCAATCTTCTGCCATCGATGACAGTGCGGGAGAACATCGAGTTGCCATTGTTATTGCGGGGGGAACGTGCCCGCAGCGCGTCCCGGCGGGTCGATGAGATGCTCGAACTTGTGGACCTTTTCCCGCGCCGCGCCCACTTTCCCCACCAACTCAGCGGTGGGGAAATGCAGCGGGCGGCCCTGGCCCGCGCCCTTGCAGGCGAGCCGGACGTGTTGCTTGCCGATGAGCCGACCGGCAACCTGGATTCGGCGAACGCTGAAATGGTTTCTGCCGCCCTCCTAAAGATTGCTTCCCAAGCGAGGACCACGATGGTTATCGTCACCCACAGCGCCGATCTGGCGGCCCTCATGCCGTCTCAAATCCGCATGCGTGATGGAAAAGTCGTCTCAGAAACCTAAAATCCAAGAAACCGCCCTCTCGCGTCTCCGGACATTCGCCGGACTCGACGGTGAGGATGTTCGCGGCCTGATCCGCTACTCGTCGTCGGAGAGCTTTGCGGCTTCATCCCAGATCCTTACGGAGGGAGAGGAGGGGCATTGCATGTATGTGGTGCTTTCCGGGACGGTGCGTGTCGTGGCTGCGGGCGTCGAGCTGGCCGTTCTCGATGAAGGGGATTTTTTCGGTGAGGTTTCACTGGTGGATGATGGTCCGCGCTCCGCCGATGTGGTGGCGGTTACCGACTGCCACCTCCTTCTGGTCACCCGCATGACTTTGGCCATGCTCACCGCTTCGCACCCTCAGGCTGCAATTCATCTGCTGGCTGCAATTGGACGTTCGCTCGTGGGCAAGCTGAGAGAGGACAACCGCCGCCTCGCCGGATTGATGCTCCTCGGGAGGCAGACGCCCAAATAAAGGATCCGTTCCCAGGCCCCGACTGTTATATTTCACGTGCAAAAGCAACACACCCTCGCAACTCAAGCTGTCGTTTCGGGCACTGCCCTGCATACGGGAGAAACCGTCACCCTGAAAATTCTGCCGGCGCCAGCCGGCCATGGCTTCAAATTCCGGCGCACCGATCTTCCTGACGAGCCGATCATTGAAGCGGCAGCCTCAAACGTCCGCACGGTTGAGCGTGCGACCACCCTGGTCGAAGGCAACGCAAAAATCCACACCGTCGAACACGTGCTTTCCGCGCTGGTTGGCATGGGTGCCGACAACGCACTCATCGAGATGGACGCCAACGAGCCCCCGATCGGCGATGGGAGTGCAAGGCTCTATACAGACGCGATCCGAGCTGCCGGGCTTCTTGAGCAGGACGCTCCACGGGCATTTCTGGCACCCTCCGAGCCCGTCACGGTGGAGTCGGGATCTTCCCTTGTGATGATCCTTCCCGATCCGAAGTTCCGGATTTCCTGCACCCAGGTCGGGCCCGAGGGGCGCTTTACACAGTTTCTCTCGGCGGAGATCACACCCGAGTATTACGAGCGGGAGATTGCTCCTGCCCGGACCTTTGTTTTCTACGAGGATGTGAAGCCCCTCATGGACAAAGGGCTTATCAAGGGAGGCAGTCTGGAAAACGCCGTGGTTGCCCGTGGTGAAAGCGTTCTGAGCAAAGAACCGTTGCGGTTCCCTGACGAGTTCGTCCGTCACAAAATGCTCGATATCATCGGGGACCTTGCCCTTGCGGGCAGGCCCCTGCGCGGTCATGTGGTTGCATTTCGTCCGGGACACGGCCCGAATACCCAGCTCGCCAAGGCGCTTGCAAAGGACCTCGCGGACAAGCTGGCAATGGCACCCAGGCCGCAGGCGGCCACGGGGGGAGTGTTGGACGCGAGCGAAATCCAAAAGGTCCTGCCGCACCGTTTCCCGTTCCTCATGGTGGACCGCATCGTGGAAATCGACGAGCAGACCGGAATCGCCGTGGGCGTCAAGGCGGTCACGATAAACGAACACTATTTTCAGGGTCACTTCCCGGGCCATCCTGTGATGCCCGGGGTTTTGCAAGTCGAGGCGATGGCGCAAGTCGCAAGCATCGTGATGATGCGGCGCACGGAGAACGCCGGAAAAATCGGCTACTTCATGTGTGCGGACGCGGTGAAATTCCGCAAGCCCGTTGTGCCCGGTGACACGCTCTTCATACACTGCCACTTGCTCAACGCAAAAAAGAAGCTCGGCAAGGCCTCCTGCAAATGCACGGTCAATGGAGAGGTCGTTTCCGAGGGCGAGCTGCTCTTCGGCCTCGTGGACCGTTGATCCGGTATGTCTCTGATCCACCAGACGGCGATTATTGATCCGGGCGCGCGTTTGGGCGAGGGGGTTGAGGTCGGAGCCTATTGTGTGATCGGCCGGGATGTCGCCCTCGGCGACGGATGCGTGCTTGCCAATCACGTGAGCATTGCCGGCCACACATCGATCGGCCCAAGAAACCGCTTCTCCCCGTTTGCCTCGATCGGCGAGAAAAGTCAGGACCTCAAGTATGACGGCGAACCCACCTTCCTCGAAATCGGGGCGGACAATTCGTTCCGGGAATTTTGCACGATCAATCGCGGCACGGCAAAGAACTCGCGAACCCTCATCGGAAACCACAACAACTTCCTCGCCTACGCCCATGTCGCGCACGATTGCATCGTCGGAAATCACGTCATCTTTTCGAATAATGGCACGCTGGCCGGCCATGTGATTGTCGAGGACCATGCGGTCATTGGCGGCCTGAGCGGAGTCCACCAATTCTGCCGCATCGGAACCCACGCGATTCTCGGAGGCTGCACGAAAATTGTGCAGGATGTCGCTCCATACATGATTGCCGACGGGAATCCCGCGGAGCTGCGCGGAGTCAACCAGGTCGGCCTCGAGCGGCGGGGCTTCCCGGCCGGGACGCTCCGCTCACTCCGCGAGTCCTACCGACTGCTTTGCCGGTCCAATCTCAACGTCAAGCAGGCCATCGAAGCGATCGTCTCCCAGATCCCGGCCACCCCCGAGATCGAGCATCTGGTCGCATTCGTTTCGGCCAGCAAACGCGGGATCGTTCGCTGAGCGAAAACCTCCTGAGGCTCAGAGCCGCTCCATGGAGGGAATCCCGTAATCCCTCGCGAGGGCGGGCTTTTGCTCCTCAACTTTTCCCGCATCGAGAAAGATCGTGCCGGGATCCTCATCGAATTCGATCTTATGGAATCCGTCCAGCGGAGCTGCGGCGGCAGCCGCCAGATCAGCCAGGCTCTTGATGGATTTTCCGTTGACCGTGGTGACCACGAGGTTTTCCAGATTTTCGTAGCCCATGGTTTCATCCGATGGCAGGACTGCCGAGAGGAAAACAATTTTGCCACGGTCCGGAGGGAGTTCCGACTGGAAGGCATCGAGATACACGAGTCTCTGGGGAGCGGTTTTGCGCCAGTTGTTGCCCCATTCGCGGAGGAAAGAACGGGAAAGTTCCTGAAAGACCAATCCTCCGAGGATGAAATAGCGCGGTGCCTGGTCGAAGTGGTAGGGGGGGCTTGCTTGCGTGGAGGGGTCTGCGGGCCGGGGGGTGATGGCCGCGGTGGCCGGTCCCTCTTTGCGATGGATTGTGACGTCGAGCGGCTCGTCCCCTTGGCGGAACGAAGCGATCAAGTGGGTGAAAAGAATTTTTCCGAACTGCGGGTCCGCATAGAGGCCGTCCTGATCGATGGGTTTGCCACCGAGCGAGAGGATGACATCTCCCCGGCGCAGACCGGCGGCTTCCGCGGCTGAATCAGGGAGCACTTCGGTGACGAGCACCCCGCCGGGAGATTGAAGGCCAAGGAACGTGCGCAGTTGAGGGTCTCGGGTGGATGCAAAAGAAAAACCTGCCCTCGGCACACCGGGGTTTCCATTTCCAGCAGCCCTCGCAAGAAAGGACTCGATGATTTGGCCGGGAACGACCTCTGCCGTCTGGCTCCGGGCGTCGTATCGCATGAGAAGACCGAGCAGATGCCCTCCCCGCACAGCGGGAAGGACGAAGCTGCTGTCACGACTTTGAAGCGGGGAACTGAGTCGAAAGGAAAGAAGCGGTAAGGACTCCAATGGGTAGGGAGAAACCGAGATCGTTGTAATCTTCGCGGGGGTGCTGACGATTTCCCCGTTGTTCTCCACCTGAAGAATTTCGGCGCTGTCGCCGACCCGTACGCTGCCGTCCAGTTTGAACGTGCCGAGGTCTTCGAGGAAGCCCGCCTCGGCGGGGCGGAGCAGGGCAAGGTTGGCTTCATAGTCCACCGCAACCACCGTCGCGGGACATTTGGCTGCCGTGGCCGGTTTCTCCAGCTCGGCGTAGGTGTGGTCGGCAACAAGCTCGGCCGTGACGAGCACGTCTCCGCCCGTAACAATCGCCCCGGTCCCCCGCCGGGTATAGTGAGGTTTCTTGGCCCAAGGGCGCGCGGCGTCGTAGGATTGATTGGTCGAGTTAACACGCACGACAGGAGCCCCCTTGGTTATCTTCACCTCGGCTGAAGGTCGTGCACCGGCGCCAAAAAGGGTGGCAGCTCCAAGAACTCCAAGGGCGCATTGGGTGAGTGCCTTTTTCACGGATCGAGATTCCTTTCGGTGGTGATTCCGTACCGGCTCATAATTCGTTCCCTGGCCGCTTCCACCATTTTGCGCTCAAGCACAATCGGGCGCCCGGGGCCGAGCATTTCGATAACGGTGAACTCGCCACTCTCGTCGAGAGCTTTGACCAGATCGCGGAGATCGCTGATTTTCCGGCCGTTGACCTTGTCCACGATGCCATGCCTCATTTCGGAGGCGTAGGCATTGACCGGATCGGCCAGCACGTTGGAGAGCACGACGATTTCGGGGCGTTCTTTGTGGAGTTCGTGAACCACAAAATGATCAAACGTGTAGCGGAGTCTCAGATCATCGGGCGCGTGGGCGTTCATGAAGTTGGCATCCACCGGTTGGAAGACGAGGCCGCCATAAACAACAAAACGTGGTTTCTCGTCATAGGCATTCGCCTGCATTGCGAACGGCCACGACCGGTCCAGGGGAACCTTGACGCTGAGCGTGGCACCGTCACGGAGAACCTCGAAAGTCACCAGGTCGCCTTTGAACTTGCGCTCAACCACTTCGGCCATCTCGATCTGTTCGCCATCCATGGGCACCGAACCGTCGCTGGAAATCGGAAGCCCGTCGATCGAGAGCAAGACATCGCCCGCCTTAAGATGGCCGTCGGAGGCCCCGGCTCCGTAGACTTGGCCCACATAGACACCCCGGTCGTCTCCGGGAACCCCGAGCGCGCGGCGCATGGCCGGGTTGTTGAGGGTGTGATAAGAAATCGCAATGTCCATGTAGCGGTCATAGGTGCCATCTTTGACGTCCTCCAGGAACCGGTTGATGACCGGCGTCGGGATCATATAGCCGACATTCTGGGCAACATCCCCCGAGTAGCCCTGGAACGCCACTCCGACGACTTTTCCGTCCTGCAATACCGGGCCCCCGCTGTTTCCCGGGTTGATTGCCGCATCGATTTGGATCGTCAGGTGGGCATCCATTCCGCTGTGCGAGTAGGGCTGGAAGTCGATGCGTGAGACAATTCCGCGGGTCACAGAGAGGCGGTCTCCCCCGATCGGATAACCATAGACCGAGACGGTGGATTCGATTGCGGGGATACCCCCGAGGTTGAGGGGGGAAGTTCCCCGGAAAAACTTCGGGTCATCCACGGTGAGCATCGCGAGGTCACAATCGTGAGCGACGTGAAGTACCCTCGCCTTGTAAATGCCGGGATCGCCTTCCTTTGCAACCGTCAGGTAGCGGGCGTTGCTCACGACGTGCGCGTTGGTCAGGATCCGGTTGCCATCGATCACAAACCCCGAACCCGAGGCTGAGCTCACCCGGCCACCGGTCCATGGCTGTGTGTAGTCGGGCTCCTGAAATGTCGCCTCAATTCGAACCAGGCTCTTCGAAACGGGAGCGGCGGAAGACCGGCCTGCAAAAGCAAGGAAAGCCACCAGAAGAAATGCCCAACGAATCATGCCGCGGAAGCTACCACCGAAAGCGGGCCGCGCAACTAAGATCCCGAGCCGGCCCGTGCCCGCGCGTCCGCAGCGAGCCATTTCCACAACCTCTCGACCGAGTCGATGACGCGGGGCTTTACCGCGTCGAGCTCCCCCTGAGAGAATTCCCTGCCTTCGGGCGGTTCCTCCCTCGCGAACATGTAATATTTGATTTTCGGCTCGGTGCCCGAAGGACGTACGGCAACCCTTCGTCCGTCGGAGAGCGAGATGATCAACATCGCCTCGCACGGGATAAGATCTCCCTCCGCGTCGTAGATCTTGTCGGATGCAAAATTTTGAACCGACTCAACTGGCGCGCCGTCAATCGCCTCCGGGGGAGAGGATGCGTAGGAATCCACGAGCTTTTGAATTTGAGCGGCTCCCCCGGCACCGTCCATCACGAGGGACTCTCCCCGCTCGAAATAAAACCCGTACTCGCGGTAAATCCGGTCAAGGAGTCCGATCAGCGTGAGGCCTTCGGAGCGGGCGTAGGAAGCGGCTTCCGCAATGAGCACCGCCGCGCTGTTACCATCTTTGTCGCGCACAAAATCCGAGGCGCTATAGCCATAACTTTCCTCACCCCCGAAGACATAGTAGGAAGAATGCTCAAGTCGAAGACGGCGGGTCTCTTCCTCGGAAAGTTCCCGGTAGTTCGCCCGGAGGCCTGCAGGAATCGCCTCTTCGTACTTCGTGAGCTTTTCTCCGATATATTTGAAGCCTGTGAGCGTTTCCACACAACGCAGGCCGTGCCGGCGGGCAATGGCATTCTGGAGGCCGGTGGTGACGAACGTTTTGATGACCACGCCCCTTGCGCGGTTCGAATCGTTGAGGATTCCAAGCGCGAAATGCCTTGAGACCCGGTGCCAGCAGAGGATCGAACCGGTCTGATTGCCGGTGAGCAACACCAGCTTTCCGTTGTTGTCGCGGGCGGCAATGCCCATCCGGTCATCATCCGGGTCCGTTGCAATCACCAGATCCGCGCCCACTGTGTCAGCAAGTGCCACGGCCATGGTGAGAGCTTCGGCATTTTCCGGGTTGGGAGATTTGACGGTGGGAAAACGGCCGTCAGGAACTTCCTGTTCGGAGACCGCCTCAACGTGAACGCCCAGGCGGCGAAGGATCGGTTTGATAATTACGCCGCCGACGCCATGCAGGGGTGTGTAAACAACCTTGAGCCCGCCTTCTGTGATCAACTCCGGCTCCAGGGGAAGCGTCGCAAGGCGCTCCATGTAGGCGTCGTCCATTTCCCGGCCCATCGGAATCACCTTGCCACGATCCGCTTCGGGCACGGGTTGGTAGGTTTCCCCCGCGACCGCGTTGACTTCCGCGATGATCCCCGAGGCGTGAGGCTCAACAACCTGTGCTCCATCCTCGAAGTAAACCTTATAGCCGTTGTATTGGGGCGGGTTGTGGCTCGCGGTGATGTTTATCCCGGCCTGCGAGTTTGTGCATCGCACCGCGAAGGAA
>Ga0247839_1002495_pt1 | contig 27469 bp, 29 predicted proteins | sample LaCruzMarch2015__6_FD_192405 | JGI IMG/M metagenome (GOLD analysis project Ga0247839, IMG submission 192405) | Freshwater microbial communities from meromictic Lake La Cruz, Castile-La Mancha, Spain - LaCruzMarch2015_16m | ecosystem: Environmental > Aquatic > Freshwater > Lake | place: Spain... | reverse complement strand
GAGAAGGGCCGCGAGGGCATATTTAAAATTTCCGATCACGCGATCGGATTCGTAGTATTTGAGTAGCAGGAGAGTGACGGAAGCAACGAGTCCGGCGGCGGCGGGGATGGGGAAACCGCTGAAGTCTTTCGAGCGGGATGGGCTTTGTGGCTCGGTCGCGAGTGTGTTGAAACGGGCCAAGCGCATGGCCCCACAAACGAGATAGATGAAGGCGATCATCCATCCGATACGAGCGGGGAGCTCGGCCAGCACGATTTTAAAAACGAGGAGGGCCGGAGCGATTCCAAAGGAGATGACGTCCGCGAGGGAATCGAATTCACGGCCGAAGGCGCTTTCATGGCCGCCGAGGCGGGCAACGCGACCATCGAGCATATCGAAGATAAAGGCGCCCAGAATCCAAAGCAGGCTGGTTTCGTAGGGTTGGGTCCAAGCGATGTTATCCTCCGCCTGAAGCAGACTGCCTTGGATGATCTGCAGAACAGCCATAAAGCCGCAGAAGAGATTGCCCGCGGTCATCAAGCTGGGGAGGAGGTAGGCGACCCCCTTGCGAGCTGAGTTCGGAGTGCGATTTTTTAGGCGGGCCATATAGCAAGAATGGTTTGGCCCCCGACGACCCGTTGGCCGACTTGGACTTGGGGGGTGCAGGACGCGGGGAAGTAGAGGTCGGTTCGGGAGCCGAAGCGAATCATGCCGATTCGTTCTCCCGTGGTGACGCTATCGCCAGATTTTTTCCAGCCAACAATCCGGCGGGCGATGAGACCCGCAATTTGACGAACCAAGATGGGGCCCTTGGCGGTACGCAGGAGCCATGTTTGGTTTTCGTTACGCAGATCGACCTCGAGGTGACGGGCATCGAGGAATTCACCGGCCGAGTAGTGGGTCTTTTCAATCGTGCCGGCAAAGGGACTGCGGTTGACATGGACATCGAGGACGGAGAGGAAGATTCCAACACGGCGAAACTTACCGAGACCAAAACAGGGGTCTTCCGATTCATCGACACAAATGACTTTGCCATCTGCTGGGCTGACCAGGGCGAGCGGGTTAGCGGGGGGAGTGCGGTGCGGGTCTCGGAAAAAGAGAAGAATGCCAACGAGAAGCAGACCGGCCAAGATGCTGCCGATCACCCAGCCCAGCCACAGGCAGACCCCAAAAAGGACGGCGGCGCCGATAAGGAAGGGTCTTGCTTCGCGTAAAGCCATGGTAGATTTTTAGCGAGAAGACCCCTTTATTGAAAGCTGTTACCGAAGAACCTTTTCTTGATGTCCTGGAGCCTGCGGGTGGCAGGGTGGTGACCTACTCGCGCTCCATCACCCTCGTTTTAACCCACGACTGTCCTTGGCACTGTCGATACTGTGGTTTTCGCAGCGATGGGGAGGGTCTTTTGTCGGACGGGGAGGTGGAGAGAATTGTCCAGGAAGCGCAGCAGGGGGGAGCCCGAGAGGCGCTGCTCATTTCTGGGGAGAGGCCAGGGGGGATGCCCCACATTCAGGAGGAGTTGGCTAGGCGGGGGTATGGCGACTTTTGGGAATTTGCCAATCGAGTAGCGGAGCGTTGTGCGGAGGCGGGATTATTTCCCCACGGGAACTTCGGCCGAATGACGGAGGAGGAGTTGGTCAGATTGCGACCGTACTTTGTCTCCATGGGGATGATGCTGGAGAGCGTGCGAGACGATGTGGAGTTTGCCCCCGAGAAAAAAGTGGCGGGCCGAATTGCTGGGATGGAAGCGGCGGGTCGGGCCAAAGTACCCTTCACCAGCGGAATCTTGGTGGGGTGGGGGGAGAGTCAGGCCTCTCGCATGGAATCCTTAGAGTGTTTGGCCCAGATTCATTCGAAATACGGGCATCTGCAGGAGATCTTGATTCAGCGTTATGTGCCGAACGCGGGATCGAGATGGAGAGCAGGGGTAGCACCGACCTTAAGTGAGTACGCGGAGATGATGCAGGCATGGCGGGATTGGGCACCGGGTGTCGCCATCCAGATTCCCCCCAATTTGGAACCGCGATGGGTAGATCTTTTACATGAGTTAGATGATTTGGGGGGGATTTCCTGGGCACGAGATGAGGTGAACCCCAGTCGGCCTTGGGAGCAGGTCGATTTGTACGAAAAAAGGTGTGAGGCCAAGGGGCGTAAGTTGGTCGAGAGATTGCCGGTGTATCAAAGTCACAGCACGAGGGAGTGGTTAGATGTTCGCTGGCAGGAAAGGGTGAGTCGATTTTGGGAGGAGAAGGTACAGTGAGCGATTTTTGGAAGATGCCACTGGAGGAGCTTCGGAGCCAAGCGGCGATAGAAACTCTTCGGCGGCACGGTCGAAAAATCACCTATGTGGTGAATCGCAACGCAAACTTCACCCGAGTGTGCACGGTGGGTTGCGCTTTTTGTGGGTTTGGAAAACGACCCGGGAGTGTGGGGGCGACTTCCGATCGGATTGATGAGGTGGTCGCTCGGGTGGGTCAGACCCCCTGGGTGACGGAGGTTTGTTTGCAGGGTGGAATTGATCCTACTTTGCGGCCTGAGTACTACTTTGATCTTATCAAAGCACTGCGCGAAGCCTTCCCGTGGATGCATCTGCACGCCTTTTCCCCGATGGAAATCGATTCACTTTGTGAAAAGGCAGGCTGTGAACCACCCGAGATGATGGGGAAGTTAAGGGCGGCGGGGGTGGGGTCGATTCCGGGGACGGCGGCCGAGATTTTAGTGGATGACGTTCGGCGGGAGATTTCGCGCAATAAGCTACCGGCGGCGCGCTGGGTGGAGATTGTCAAGGCGGCGCATCAGGCGGGGGTGAGGTCGAGTGCCACCATCTTGTTTGGGCATGTGGAGAGGTGGGAGGATATACGCCGGCACTTCGAGGTTCTGCAAAGGGTGCAAGAGGAGACGGGGGGATTTACCGAATTTGTGCCCTTGGCATTTGTGCCATACCAGAATCGGCTGGGTGCGATTTTGTCGAAGCGAGCGGGTGGAATGAAGGTGCTGGAGGAGAGAATTCGCAAGAGGGCGATGCGACTTTACCCATTGGCACGGATGGTTTTAGGACAGTCGATCCCGAACTTGCAGACGAGCTGGGTGAAGTTGGGGGTAGCGGGAGCGGTCGAGTCGCTGGGCTGGGGGTGTAACGATTTTGGGGGCACTTTATATGAGGAGGCGATTACGAGGTCGAGCGGGGGAAAGCATGGGGAGGGATTGGAACCCGAGCAGATGGAGTCGGCGATTCGTGGGGCTGGATATGAACCGCAAGAGAGGTCGACCCTTTACGGCAGTGTGAAAAAAGGCGTTTCTCCTCGTAGAAAAGTGTTGTCACCCTCGTGCAGAGGGGCATCGTAACCGACGTATCGTAATCACAACTAACCCAAACCAAGGAGACAAGAAACTATGGCAAAGAAAGCGAATGCAGCGTTTATGAAACCCGTCCAACCGGACGCCATCCTGGCCGCGATCATTGGGAGCAAGCCTGTTCCCCGGACCGAGATGACCAAAAAATTATGGGCCTATATCAAGAAGAACGGCCTCCAAGACAAAAAGAACCGCCGGAACATCAACGCGGATCATTTGTTTAAACCCCTCTTTGGTGGAAAAAGCTCGGCGACCATGTTTGAATTAACGAAGTACGCCAGCAAGCACGTTAAATAACGTTTCCCACTTGGGGAATTTTCCCTGGGTAAGATTTACCCCGTCGTGACAATCTCACGGCGGGGTATTTTTTTTGTCGCCCGTTGTTAGACGCTGTGTTAGATTTTTCTGATGGATATAACAAAACTAACAACAAAAGAGTTCAGTCGAATCATGAAGCTTCTTCGCAAGAAGGAAAGCTTAGAGAAAAAGTTAGGGAAGCTGGAGCGTTCGGTGGCCAAAGTGGTCGGGGCAGGAGCTTCCGCGGTCGCCCGTGGGGCCAACCGGATTGCCCGGGGGCGTTCGGCGAGGTCCGGAAGGCGGGGAACAGGAAAAAAATTTAATCGGCGTGGTGGCTTGCGCACGGTCATCTTGGCCCATTTGAATCAATCGGGAAAAACCGGCATCAAGATCAAGGAGCTGGCGCACAAGATGAACATTCAGCGTCAACGGTTGGACACATGGTTTTATCAAAACCTGAAGAAGATCCGAGGTCTACGGAAAGTGGGCCCTGGCCATTACCATCTTCGGGGTTAGGGCTTTTGGCGGACGAGGTAGGATTCGAACCTACGAATGCCTTTCGGCATCTGCGGTTTTCAAGACCGCCGCGTTCAACCGCTCCGCCACTCGTCCCTTGGTGAGTATTAGACGGGAATTGGATTGAAAGCGAGTCCACCGAAAGTGCTCGTCGTGGGGGCTGGTTTTCTGGGGTCGGAGGTGGCGCGACAGGCTCAGGCGGGGGGGTGGTTGGTCCATGCCATCGTGCGTTCCGAGGCCACGGCGGTGGAATTGAGACGGCATGGGATAAACGTGGTGGCGACGGATGCTACTCGGCCTGAATTTTGGGAGGGTTTGAGTGGGTTGTGGGGTGGGATGGTGTGGGCGATGGCGCCCTCGCGGGAAGCAGGCGGTGGGGATTTCGAGACGATGCACCGCGAGGGAGCGGTGCGAGCGGCCCAGTGGTCGAGGAGGTCCCATGTGCCGATGGTTTATTTATCGTCGAGTTCGGTTTATGCGGAAGCGGATGGAGGGTGGGTCAATGAGGAATCGGCACTGGCCACGGATGAAAGATCGAGAGCAATGATTGAGGCGGAGGGGAAAACGATCGAGGCCGGGGGGACGGTGTTGCGGTGTGCGGGTCTCTATGGGGGGGATCGAATTTTACGGAATCGGGCGGAGGGTCCGGAGCGTTGGTTAAATGTGGTGAATCGGGAGGATGCGGCGCGAGCGGTGGGGGTTGCTTTGCGGGTCCGCGGGAAAACTTTTAATGTGGCGGAGGACGAGCCTTTGCGGAGGGGAGTCGCGGGAGGGGTGTGGGGAGAGGGGTCGGCCCGAATGAGGCGAAGCAAGAGGGTCAGTAACGCGAAGTTAAAAAGGGAGGGATGGGCGCCAGTTTATCAAGCAGGGGTTAAAGATTCCACCCACCCGACAGCGTAAGATTGTTCCCAGTCAGTTGGGCTGCTTCGGGCGAGAGAAGATAGCGCACGGCAGCGAACAGTTCCGAGAAAGAGATGGGTCGGCCGGAGGGTAGTTTTTTGGCTGGAGGAAGATCGATGCTGTTCTGCAGGTAGCCAGGAGAAATCTGATTTACGGTGATCTTTCGTGAAATGAGATGGGCGGCAAAGGAGCGAGTGAGGAGGGTGACGCCAATTTTGCCGACATGATAGCCTGGGGCCAGCCGGCGCGGGGTGAAGCGATCCGCGGCCGAGTCACCCATATTAATGATTCGGCCTCCACTTTTGGGAAAGAGGGAGAGAGACGCCTGCGTGGTCAGAAAGGTGGCGGTGCAGGTGCTATGGAGACCGGCGAACCAATCTTCCGCAGGTGTGCGAAGTAGCGGGGTAGGGCGATAGGTTCCCGCATTGTTGATCAGGAGATCGAGTCGGCCGAAACGATGGCGAATTTGGCGAAAGAGGCGGTTGACCGAATCGGGGAGGGAGAGATCGGCTGGAATCACCAGGGCGGGGGATCCCAGGCTACGAATTTCGCGAGCGAGGCGGGCCGTACGGGCGGCACCGCTGCGGTGGTGAAGGACCATGGCGTAACCGAGTTGGGAGATTTCTTTGGCGAGGTACGCCCCCAGGCCTTGGGAGGCGCCGGTGATGAGGGCGACGGGTTGGGCAGAGCGTTTCATGAGAGGATTCCGAGAGTGCGGGCGACGGCCCGTACTTTGGGAATTTCGTGAGTGCGAAGGAGGTCGGTTTTTCCGAGCAGAGCGAGGACGGCAAAGAGGGATTCGGCGGAGCGAACCTCATCTTGGAAAAACTCAAAGGCGTGGGGGAGGGCTTGGCAGACGGGCCAACCCAGAGTGCGAAGGCGGAAGGTGTGCAGGAATGTTTCCGCTTGGTAGCGAATGCGGGCGGTGCTGTCTTGGAGATTTTTGTAGTAGAAGCCCAAGCCTGGGTCGATCCAGATGGCGTGCACCCCGGCGTGGACCGCACGATCGATCTCGCGACGAAAGTAGTCGAGCAGGGCAGTGGCATGGTCGGGAGAGTGGACGAAGTCACCGACGGCGCGGACATGGTCCCCTTGAACGTAGCAGAGGATGATGCCGGCTCGGTGGTCGGCGACTGCTTGATAGAGGTCATCCGGGGGGCGGGTCCCAGTAAGATTGAGGACGGCGGCCCCGGCTTCGAGGCAGCGGCGGGCGACTTCGGGCTGATAAGTTTCAATCGAAATGAGGGAGCCTTCTTGGGCAAGGGGCTTGAGAATGGGGAGAAGAGTGGCGATTTGCTGGGCGGGGTCGACCCGCGCGGCATGGTGAAGAGAGGATTCGGCGCCGAGATCGATCAGGTGAGCGCCCTCGGCTCGGAGGCGCCGGGCACGAACGAGGGCGGCGTCGGTATTGAGAACCACGCTTTCGCGGTACCAGGAGTCTGGGCTGAGATTGATGACCCCCATGAGATGGGGACGGGTGGCCGAGTGAAACGATTGTCCGCGGATTTCAAATTCGGCGACTTGCGCGGGGAGAGCCTCGGCGTGTTTTTGGGCGAGTTGAGTCAGGGATTCGAGAGAAAGCATTGGGGGAAAGCGTACTGGAAATTTCGGGCGGGTGCGAGAGTGGGATGGACGGAGGGGGGAGAGGGGATTCAGAGTACAGAAATGAAAAAAGGGCTGATGACGCAAGCCGAGTTAATGGCGTGGGAGGTAAAAGCAAGGCGGTGGCTGGTTTTGGGGCTCGCGTTGGTGGTGACGGGAGTGTTGGCGGTGGGGGGGATGACGCTACAAATCAGTTACGCGATGCTGAAGAAAAGTGAAGTGATGCGGGGGGCGGTGGAAAAAGTGGTGGCGGATGAGCGGGTGAAGCGGGAGTTAGGCGAGCCGATGGAGTTGGGGTGGGCGGTGACGGGGGAGTTGGAGGATCAGGCCGCAGGTGGCCTCGCTCGTTTAGATTTCTCGCTACGTGGATCCCGACGAGCGGCTGGGGTGACGTTGCGGGCGGAAAAAAATGGGTCGGGGATTTGGAAGTATCTTCTGCTCGAGGTGAAGGTCCCTGGGGTGGGGACGATCTCGTGTGCGGACCAAGGAATCGAAAGTAAGAAAGATTAGTGCGTCGCTGCCGGGGCGAGCGCCTCGCTGGCGGGGACGGCTTTGGCGACCGACTCTTGCTTATCGACGATATCTTCCAGCGCGGCGTCGAGGCGATCGAGCCCGTGTTTCTGAATAATATCCCGAATATGGGTCAGGTAATCCGGGTCGGGGCAGTAGCCCGACGCCAGAATATTGGAAACAAATTTGATACCCGATTTTTCGCCCACGTGCTTGCGGTAGCGGTCATTCGAGAGAAGGAATTGGGAATAGCCCTGGAACCCGGAGGCAAGGTTGGGGTAGGCGCGGAAGTCGGCGGTAGTGTCTTCGCCACTGTCGCGGGTGGGCATATTCAGGGCGCGAGGGCCAGTCCAGCTATCGAATGCTTTCATGCCAAAGTAGTTGTTATATTCCTTGGCCAGCATGCTGTTGCCATAACCGGATTCGAAGATGGCCATGGCAAGAACGGCGGAGGCGGGAATCTGGGAGCTGGTTTGGATCAGCATGGCTTCGGGGATGGCGTTTTCGAGGAAGCGTCGTTGGCGGCCGTTGGCGGAGTCGAGAATCTTGGAGATACGCGTGGCGAGGCCGAGGATGTCGGTGGTGTCGGAACTTTGGGAGGCGATGAGGCGGGCGATCCGCATATCTCGCTCCTCAATCTCTTTCTTTTGCGCAAGGCGGTTTTGGAGAGAGTTCCATTTCTCCTCAAGATAACTTTTGGAAAGGGCAGCAGAAAAACGGGTCACGCCGATGAGCGAAACCACCGCCACACCAAAGAGGATTAGCCAAGCAAAGTTAGAGACAACCAGCGTGCCAACGAGACCTAGTCGGAACTTGGGTTTCTTAGCGAAAGTCTTTCGGGCAATAGCCGAGGTCAGATCGACGACTTGGGGCATGGGAACATCTTAGGTCGGGTCGGAATCGCGTCAACATTCCACAGGATTTATCACCTATCAGAGCATAGAAAACAGTATAAACATATAGCTGACATATGTTTATAGATTTTAAGTGCTAGGAGTGAGTTTTTTTGGGCGGATAAAGAATCGATGCGACGATGGAGATAAGAAGGACTCCTAGGACAAAGCCGAGAGTCACTGGAATCGGCAGGTGGATGTAGCCGGAGACGAGCATTTTGAGCCCGATAAAGGATAGGATGACAGCGAGCCCGACGTTGAGGTAAGCAAACAGTTTGATCAGACCGGCGATGGCAAAGTAGAGGGCGCGCAGGCCGAGGACGGCAAAAGCGTTGGAGGTAAGGACAATGAAAGGGTCGCGGGTGATGGCAAGAATTGCGGGGATCGAATCGATGGCAAAAACGAGATCGGTGGTGCCAAGGGCGATGAGGACGAGGAGGAGGGGAGTGCCGGTCCAGCGGCCCTTTTCACGGAAAAAAAAGCGGTCCCCATGAAAATCGGGTGTGATGGGGATGAATTTCCGAGCCAGCCGAATCAGGGGGTTGTGGTCGGGTTCGACTTTCGCTTCGCCACCTTTGAGGAGTTTGATTCCGGTGTAAACGAGAAGAGCACCAAAGAGGTAGATCAGCCAATGAAAGCGATTGATTAGGGCGATCCCGGTGAAAATAAAGAGGGCTCGCAGAAAAAGGGCTCCGATGATCCCCCAGAAAAGGGCGGGGAATTGCGATTTTTCGGGAACGGCAAAGTAGCGGAGGAGAACGGCGAAAACGAAGACGTTGTCCACACTGAGGGAGAGTTCGACAATATATCCGGTAAAAAACTCCATGGCAGGGTTTGTCCCCAAGGTAAAGGCAACGAGACCGCCAAAGGCGAGGGCGAGGGCAACCCAACCGGCGGTGGCTTGGAGGGAGCGGCGTAGGTCAACGGGCCGTGGATCGCGATGGAAAAGAATCAGATCGGCGGCGAGCAGTGCCAAGACGAGGGGTCCAAACAGAATCCAACCGAGATGGGGAGAGGAACTCATGGCAACCTGCTTTGGTAGCAGGAGGAGTTGGGAAGGCCAAGAGGAAGTGACTCCAGGCGTGACAGAGTGGCATGAGTGAGGGCACTTTGGGAAGGTGAGTCATCCAATCTTAGCGGGAAAAGTGGGGGTCGTTTTTGGGGTCGCCAACAAGCGAAGTATTGCTTGGGGAATCGCCAAGGCGTGGGCGGATGCAGGCGCCAAGTTGATTTTTAATTATCAGGGGGACCGCCTGAAGGAGAATGTGGAGGAACTGGCAGCGACGTTTGGGGCGGATACGCCGGTCGCACCCTGCGATGTCAGTCGGGATGAAGATATCGCCAAGTTTTTTGACTTTGTGAAAACGAAGGCGCCCCGAGTTGATCTGCTTTTGCATAGCGTGGCTTTTGCGCCCAAGGAGGCATTGGAGGGAAACTTTGTCGATACCTCCCGCGAGGCCTTTCGGGTGGCGCACGACATCAGCGCCTACTCTTTGGTGGCGGTGAGCCGGGCGGCTAGGCCACTCATGACGGCGGGGGGAAGTGTCGTGACGATGAGCTACTACGGAGCAGAAAAAGTGGTACCCCACTACAATGTGATGGGGGTAGCCAAAGCGGCTTTGGAGGCAAGTGTACGCTACCTGGCGTATGATCTGGGCCCCCAAAAAATTCGGGTGAACGCGATCAGTGCTGGCCCAGTGAATACCTTAGCGGCGCGGGGTATTAGCGGGTTTTCGGCGATGCTCTCCCACTACGAAGCGCACGCTCCTTTAAAGAGAAATATTACGTTGGAGGAGTTAGGTGCCACGGGGGTGTTCTTGGCTTCGGATGGGGCGGCGGGGATCACGGGGCAGACGCTGTATGCGGACGCGGGCTATAGCGTGATGGGGATGTGAGGGCTGCTTCCCCCCTCGCCCGGAAACTACTTCTCTGGGATATCGACGGAACGATTCTCCACACGGGAAAAGCGGGAGAGTCGGCTTTGGGCCGGGCCATGGAAAAGATCCATGGGATTCGCCGTGGCTTGGAAGGTTTGGAAATTGCGGGGCGAACCGACAAGTGGATTGTGGAGCAACTTTTAGGGCGAGATGGAAAGCCGAGTGGCCCGGAGCATGTCGCAGAATTTCTGAATCACTATGTGGAGCTCCTGGCGGAAGAGTTGCCCAAAAGGAATGGGGGTTTGCATCCCGGGGTTCTGGGGATCTTGGAGGAGGCCCATCGCCGGCCTGAGTTTGTCCAGGCTCTGCTGACGGGAAACATTGAAAAAGGAGCTCGTTTGAAATTGACCCGGTATGGGGTGAATCACTTTTTTGAGTTTGGGGCTTTTGCGGATGATTCCTCCGTACGCAACGAGCTGGGCCCGCATGCCCAACGAAGGGCCCACGAGCGGCATGGGGAGATCTTTTCTCCCGACCGAATCTTTGTCATTGGAGATACCCCGCATGATGTGGCCTGTGCCAGGGCGATTGGGGCCAAGGCGATCGCGGTCGCGACCGGATCTTTCACGGCGGAACAGTTGCGAGAGTGTGGGGCGGATGCGGTCTTGACCGATTTCGCCCACCCCGAGGCCTTCTTTCATTTTCTGTCTTCATCCAATTGAAGTTGTCCTGACTTGCGATTCGTCTGCAATTTGCGATGGAAGGGGTGGTGAATGTCCGAACTTCCCTCCCTTTGGTGATGGGATTTGCGCTGGTGCCTATGGTTTCTTCGGTGGATGGGGCAGCCACCCCTGAGCAGCACCAGAAGTTAGTCGAAACGTGTCGATGGCTTTCCAAACAGGATTTGTCCTATGCCCAGTCGTGGCAACCTCCCGGACACCCTTATCTCATTACGATGGATTGCTCCAACACGATTCGATACATCGTCTGGAAAGTATTTGGTTTTGATATCCCGAGGACGGCTTCCGACCAGTATCTGTATTTTCAAAAGAGGGGAAAGGTCCGGTCGGTTCCGAGCGAGGCGAACGGAAAAGTGGATTCCATAAAACTGATCGAGCAAATGAGGAGTGGGGATCTTTTATTTTGGGAGTGGACGTATGATGTGCCGCGGGATCCTCCGATCAGTCATGTCATGATCTATTTAGGCAAAAAGAAGGGTGGGGAGGCGATGGTGGCGGGTTCCTCCCAAAGGATGGATGGGGAAAGGGGGGGTGGGGTGGATGTTTATGAATTTGATCCGAATGCGCCATGTGGAAATGCGAAGAACTTCTTTCATTTTGTTACCCACCGAGGTCGTTTGGTGGCTTTCGCCCGGCCCACAGCCAAGGTGGGTTGGGCTGAGCGGGGTGGGTTAGAATAGGGTCGGCATCCCCTCGATCAGAAAACGCACATCGGGGAGGCGACCGGCCTCGCTCGCGGCCTTCATCAGGCGCTGGGGGGGTTCGTGCAGTGGTTCATAGCTCAAACGGTAGGTGCCAAAATGCATCGGGATGAGAATCTTGGAGCGAAGATCTTGAAAGGCATGAAGGGACTCTTCGGGGGACATGTGATTTTCGCCAAACTTGGGGCCGTGATAGGCGCCGATGGGCAGAAGGGAGATTTCCGGGTGCAGTTTTTTTCCGATCTCACGAAATCCAGGAAAGTAACCCGAATCGCCGGCGTGATAGACCGTGCGACCACCTAGATCGAGGACGTAGCCGCCATACCCGCGGTGATGGTCGGTCACTTTGCGCGCGCCCCAATGTTTTGCCGGAACAAAAGTAACGGCGGCCCCAGGAAAGCGAAGGCGTTCCCACCAACTCATTTCGTATACTTTTTCAAAGCCGAGACCGTGGACAAGATCGCCCACGCCGGCGGGAACGACGATCGGTTGATTGGCGGCGATTTGGCGAAGACTGCGGCGATGCAGGTGATCGAAATGGGCATGGGTGATGAGCACGAGGTCGATCGAGGGAAGGTGGTGGTGGGCGAGCCCTGCATGGCGCAGGCGGCGCACAACGAGGAGCCAGTTGGCCCAGTTTGGGTCGATTAAGATATTGGCTTGCGGGGTCTGAATCAGAAACGAGGCGTGCCCGATCCACGTGATGCAAATTTGGCCTTTTTTGAGTTTGGGAAAGAGGGGAGGGGTGCCTTGGCGGTGTCCACGTTTTCTGGTGAAGAGTGCCGGTAAAAGAACATCGGTAATAAATCGATGGGTAGGGCGACGAGAGCGAAGATCAACTCGGGGGCTCAAGAGGGTAAGAATGGTGCCAAAGGAGAGGGCAGGCAACTCCGTCGGCAGAGTTGGCGGGGAACCGTAAATCGGGCATGGTGATGGTCATGTTGGGCATGAGCAAAGGAGCGATTCGTGAAGAGATGCGGGCACGGGTAGCACGTTTGAGTGAAGAGGAACGTCGAGCGGCATCCCAGATCATGGAGAGAGCGCTGTTGGAGCGACCGGAGTGGAAGCAGGCCTCGGTGGTGGGGCTCTATCTTTCTTTGACGGATGAGCCGCAGACACGGGGTTTGCACCAGATGGGTTTAGATGCGGGAAAAAAAGTTCTCTTTCCCAAAATCGATATTCGGGAAGGTTTAACTTGGTGGGAGGTTTCCTCCCGTCAACTGCCCGAGACAGGGACATTGTGGGAACCCTCTCCTGATCTCTCCGTCCGAAAGCCGTTGGAGGAGATTCAGCTATTTGTTGTGCCGGGAAGGGCCTTTGACTCGAGGGGCGGGCGGTTGGGACGGGGCGGGGGTCACTACGACCGAGCGTTAGCTCGACGGGGGCGTGCGAGCTCGGTCGTGGGAATGTTTTTTGCCGAACAGGAGGTGGGGGAAGTTCCCCGGCAACCTCACGATATTCCGTTACCGGCGGTGATCACCCAGCAGGGTTGGAGAAAGTTCGGATGAGGGACCGCGAAAAACCGTTTCTAGATCATTTGGAGGATCTCCGGGGGGTCATTCTGAAGTGCGCCAGTGCGATTGGGTTGGGCTCCATCTTGGGCGTCATGGGAATTGGGCAGGTCATGGAAATCCTTCGCTGGCCCCTGCAGCAGGCCCAGGGAAACTTGGCCCAACCCCGCCCGAATACTCTGCTGGCGCTGCAAGTAACTGACCCGATGACGGTGACCCTACAAATTGGAATCGGGGCAGGCATCTTGTTGGCTCTGCCCTTCGTCCTTTTCTTTATCGGGCAGTATTTGTTGCCGGCCTTGGACCCGAAGGAGCGGAATCTGCTGCTCCCCGTATTTCTGGTGGGAACATTTCTTTTTTTAGGCGGGGCGCTGTTTTGTTATTTTCTGGTTTTGCCTCGTGCGTTGGAGTTCTTTCAGGATTTGAATCGCTGGTTGGGTTTGGAGACGAGTTGGACGATGACCAGCTACACCGATTTCGCCCTGCAAATGCTGGTTGGCTTTGGCCTGTCGTTTGAGCTTCCCCTGGTGATGGTTATTTTGGCACGGCTGGGAATCTTACAGCAAAAGGTGGTGGCGCAGCATCGGCGTCACGCGGTGGTCGCTCTGATTGTGCTGGCCGCTTGCGTCACCCCCACTTCCGATCCCTTCAATCTTGGGCTGATGTTTATCCCTTTGTATGGACTGTTTGAGCTGGGCTTGGCCGGGATGGGTTGGGCCCAAGGTTCATCCGAGCTTAAGGTCTAGTTTGCGAATATCTTGCGGAATGTGATTGGTTTGGAGATTTTCATTCGTAGAAAGTAAGGGAATGGACTGGGGCAACCGTTCGCACAGAATTTTACGGCTCAAGGAGAAGGAAAACTTTCGGGCGGTGGTCATGCCTTTGAGTTTCTGGGGGGCGGGAATCGGGATCATCGCCCTAGGTTGGGAGGGTCTCGTCAAGATGGAAGGTGGCCAGGTCGATCTGGCAATTTTAGCCCCGGCGGCTTTCTTTGCCCTCTTGCCGCTTCCCCTGCTTTTTTACCGATGGGTTCGCGGTCATTTCAGTAAGCGGCTGTTTGCCTAACGCCTCTTTGGGGATTTTCCTTCGCCCAAGGTTGGGGCAGTGTCGGAGGGTATGCCCTCTGTCTTTTTCAAAACGTATGGCTGTCAGATGAATGAGCGTGACACCGAGCAGGTGGCTCGCGACCTGATGGATCGAGGTTATGTGCGCGCCTCTTCGGAGCGAGAGGCGGATGTGATTCTTCTCAATACGTGCAGTGTGAGGGATTTGGCCGAGCAGAAGGCCTTACGGAAGATGAGTAATTTGAAGGCTCTTCGAAAAAGGAATCCCTCGGTGGTGTTGGGTTTTTTGGGTTGTATGGCCCAGCGGAGAGGCAAGGCCCTCGAGCAAGAGATGAAGGGTTTGGACTTAGTGGTGGGCACGCAGAAGTTTCATCGGGTGGCGGATCTGGTGGGGCAAGCGCGAGAGGCTCGTTTAGGAGGTCGACCGCAATTCTTGGCCGAGGTGGGGGAGGAGGCAGGTTCAGAGAAAACGATTCGGGACCACGTTCTAAGCCCCAAGCAGGTGACTGCCTTTGTCTCGGTCATGCAAGGTTGCGATATGCACTGCTCTTTTTGCATTGTGCCGACGACGCGAGGGAAGGAGCGTTCCCGTCCGATGGCGGAGATCGTTACTGAGGTTCGGGGCCTTGTGGAAAAAGGAATTCGGGAGGTCACGTTGCTGGGCCAGATCGTGAATATGTACGGACGGAGAGAAATTCCCTCGGTGCGCGGAAAAAGCGCCTTTGTGCAGTTGTTGGAGCAGTTGCAGGAGGTGGATGGGTTGGAGCGGATTCGGTTCACCTCGCCGCATCCGCGTGGAATGAAGGAGGATCTGATTGGTTGCTATGGTCGATTAAGCAAGCTGTGTGAGCATTTGCATCTGCCCGTGCAGTCGGGTTCGGATCGGCTTCTGAAGGAAATGGGTCGGGGGTACACGGTGGAACAGTACAAAAAAATCATCCAGAAAGTCAGGCAAGCTTGTCCAGGGATTGGGCTCACCACGGATGTGATTGTCGGTTATCCCGGGGAGACGGAGGAGGAGTTTCAGCAAACCTATCGTCTGATGGAAGAGGTGGAGTTTGATAACGGTTTTATTTTCCGATATTCGCCGCGGGACGGGACCCGGGCGGCCAAGAGCCAAAAGCCCGAAGTGGCGGAGAGCGTGAAAGAGGAGTGGAACAAGGCTTTGCTCGATTTACTGGATCGTCAGGTGGCGGTGAGTGCGCCGAGGCGGGTGGGCACCCTGACCGAGATTTTAGTCGAAGGTCCCAGTAAAACGAAAGAGAGTCGTTTGACGGGTCGTTCGCGGCAGAATCGACCCGTAGTTTTTGATGGGAGCGCGCGGCATCTGGGCCAACTTCTTCAGGTGCGAATTACCGAGTCCACCGGATTTACCGACTATGCGGATCCCGCGATTTTGGAGTAAGGGGGCGCGATGATTTACTCCTTCACTTTGGCGCAGGTCTCGGTTTGGGTAGGTCTGGGATTACTCCTGAGCCATGGTTGGGGATTATTGGATTACCGACAAGCCACCCAATGGATCCGATCGTTCCCCCGCGGAGATGCTTTCGGCGGCGGACTTTTGGCGGCGGCGACCGCCTGGTCGGCCTGGCTGGCGGGAACGATCAACCTGATGGAGTATACGCGTTTTCGGCCACTTTTTGTTTTAGGAGTCGTCGGATTAGGGGTCACGAGTTGGCTGTACGTTCGGGAATTTATCGCGGTTCGATCTTTGGGGATTCTGTTTCTTTTGGGCGCGGACGTTTTGCTCGATGCGGCCTTTTTAAGGCAGGACGGAGCGCGATTGATCGTAGTGTCTTACGCCTACCTGATTATTTTGGAGGGGATGTTCCTCGTGGGGGCACCTTACCTTTTACGAGATGCGATTTCTTGGGGATTGGCCCATCCGAGACGAGGTAAATTGTTGATGGCATTGGGAGTGATTTTCGGGTTGGTACTTTTGGGTCTGGGCCTTTTTGTTTATTAAGCCGAGGGCTGGGAGGTCCGTTCCGCCATGAAGATCCTTGTTTTGCGAGGTGGGGCTTTGGGCGACTTTTTGCTCACGCTGCCGGCGGTGGCGGGGCTGAGAGAAAAGTGGCCCGAGGCGGAAATTGAGTTGGTGGTTGGCAAAAGATTTGGAGAATTGGTGGTAGGGGAAGGAGCGATACAAGCGGTTCGACCGATCGATCAACCTGGACTGGCTAGCTTCTATGCCAGAGGGGGCAAGCTAGAGGCGGAGTGGGCAGACTATTTTACCGAGTTTGATCTGACGATTTCTTATCTTTTCGATCCAGATGAGATTTTTTTTACCAATTGGAAAAGGGCGGGGGGAACAGGGGAGTTTATCTCCCACGACCCTCGAAATCCTCAGGAGGCGGCCTGGAAACATTTCGCCCAACCCATGCAAAAGCTGGGAGCCAACGTGGGGGATCCCCGTCGACTCTTGGGAGAGAAACTAAGGGGAGTGCCTAAGATTGTTAGGGCAAAGCCCTCATGGGTCATTCATGCTGGTAGTGGTGGAAGTACGAAGAATTGGCCGATTCCATGCTGGGTCAAGGAGATGGAGGTGTTGGCGCACAAGCATGATTTTGCGGTTACTTGGTTAGCGGGAGAGGCGGAAATGAGTTTGGCAAGTGAATTGCCCAAAACATGGAAAAGTGGGGATCACTCTTGCGTGCAAAACCTGACGCTTCCGGAGGTATTTCACCAACTCCAAAGTTCGGATCTGTATTTAGGGCAAGATAGTGGGATCAGTCATCTGGCAGGTTGGAGTGGTGCAAAATGTGGAATTCTTTTTGGGCCGACCGATCCGGCGGTGTGGTCGCCGCGGGGCGATCAGGTGAAGTGCTGGAGTCGCGGAGGCCGCTGGCCGGAGCCGGGCGAGTGGGCGGAGTGGGTCGAAGCTTTTCTGAAGGGTTAGGAAGTGGCCATGGATTGGCCAGCGATCCACCCCGTGGTCCAAGCGGATTGAAAATTATAGCCTCCCGTAAGGCCATCGATATCGAGTGCCTCGCCGGCAAAGTAGAGATTCGGCACAACACGACTTTGCATCGTTTTCGAATCGATTTCATTCAATGGAATGCCTCCGCAGGTGACGAACTCCTCTTTGTTCATGCTTTTGCCAGTGACGTGGAGTTGGGTGGCGGTCAGGACTTGAACGAGGCGGTTGGCCGAATCCCGACTTAACTTCGACCAACGATCTTCGGGAGTGATTCCCGCCAGGAGGGCAAGTTTTTCCCAGAGGCGTGAGGGTAGGTTGACGCCTTTGGATTTTAAAACCATTTGGGCTCCGATCGTTTCCCGATAGATCTGAATGTGACGATGGATTTCTTCGGGGGAATCGGGCACCCAACGAATCAGGAGGGGGAAATTATAGTGGAGGGAGTGGAGAGGGCGGGCACCCCAGGCCGAGAGACGAAGAATGGCAGGGCCACTGAGTCCTGCGTGAGTGATGAGAAGGGGGGCGGACTCACGCAGGTCGGTTTCGGGGACAGAAACTTCGGCCGAATCGACGGAGAGGCCTGCCAGTTCGTTGAGCCAAGGTAAATCAACGTGAAAGGTAAACAGGGATGGTACAGGTAGGGAGAGGGTGTGGCCAAGGTGAGTACAGGGGTGGGATTCTGGGCGACATCCTCCGGCGGCCCAAAGAAAGCGGTCAGACTCCATGGTGGAGCCTGAGGTGAGGCGAAGGGTGAAGCCTCCATCCGAAGATCTCTGAAGTGATTGGACTCCGTGTTCCGTGAGGATCTTTACTTTGGCTTTTTGCGAGGCCTGGGTCAGGCAGTCGATGATGGTTTGGGAGGAGTCGGTCGTGGGAAACATTCGTCCATCTGACTCGGTTTTTAGTTTCACCCCGCGGGATTGAAACCAGTTGATCGTCTCCGTTGGGCCGAATCTTGTGAGTGGGCCTATGAGGGCGCGACCACCTCGGGGGTAGCGGGTGGAGAGCTCGCGCGGGTCAAAGCAGGCGTGGGTGACATTGCAACGACCTCCCCCTGAAATGCGAACTTTGGCGAGAAGATGAGGAGTTTTTTCGAGGAGGACGACCTGGGCTCGGGGATTTGATTCGGCCGCGGAAATAGCGGCAAAAAAACCGGCGGCTCCGCCACCCGCCACGATGATTCGCGGGGGGTTCACTTTTGGGATAAAGCCCAAGCAAGGGCTGAGGGCAGAGCGTGGGGACCGTCTCCACCAAGATCCGAGTCGATCTGCTCTAGTTGACGAATGAGATCGAGAACCTCTTTACGATCCATAGGCCCTCCGGCGGGTTGACAGAAGTGGGTGCGGCAACCGAAGGGGCGGGATTCATAGATGAGGCACTTTTGGGACTGGGGTTGCAGGAGAGGGCAGGAGCCGTCGGTGGGTTCAGGCAGATATTTTCGGCCTGAGGCCCGGAAGGCTTGGGCGGCGAGGAGGGCTTCCCCTCGGGTGAGTTGGGGTGTTTTTCCGGTGAGCTTGAATTGGCAGCATTCGGTTCGCCGGAGGCAGGCGCGTTGGACGGGCCGCTGGGAAAGTTCCGTGTAGACGCGGCGAACGTTATCGAGAGTGGCTTTCACACCAGTTAAGATAGAGCTTTGTGCGGTTCTGAAAAGGAGAGGCTGGCGATAGGATTTGGCTGTGGCAGTAAGAAGGGATGCGCATTGCCATGATCGGAGCGGGTATCAGCGGGCTAGTTTGTGCCCGACGGCTGGTGGCCCAAGGGGTTCAGGTTTTGATCTTGGAGAAGTCCCGCAGTTTGGCGGGGCGATGTGCGAGCCGGAAATTCGGAGATCACGTGGTGGATAGCGGAGTCCAGTACTTTACCTTACGAAATCCAGTGGTTCGAAAAGAGGTGCAATCAGTCTCCGGCGATCAGCTGCAAACGATTGCGCCTCCCGTTTACGAGAATGGCAAAATCTATCGGGAGGGTGAGGAGCGGTTTTATTTAGCCGGGGGAAATAATCGTTTTGGAAAACTTTTAGCCGAAGGACTGGAAGTGAGAAAAGAGTCGGAGGTACGTGGAGTTTTTCCTCAGGGAAAAAAGTGGGAGGTGGCGGGGGAGCTATTTGATGGGGTCGTCAGCTCGGCTCCCTGGCCGCAAAGTGCGGCCCTCTTCGGGATGAGAGAGAGTGAGGTCGTTTTTGAGCCTAATCTGACCGCTTGTCTCGAATATTTGATTCCGTGGGATGGGGGGAGATACGCGACCTTGGATTCCACGGGGCAAGAGCCTCTGGCTTGGGTGGGTTGTGAAAACGCGAAGGAGGGGAGGATTCAAAAAGGGAAAAGTGTCTATGTCGTGCAGGCTTCCACCTCGTATAGCCGGGAGCATCTGGAGGCGGACCCGACCTGGTGGATTCAGGATCTGCAGAAGCGGGTCGAAAAAGAGTGGGGTCTCGATCAGGAAAAGCGGGGAGCAACTTTTGGGCACCGCTGGCGTTATGCCCGAAGGAGTCGGGGCGCACCGCAACCCTCGGCATTGGCGGATGGGCTTTATATGTGTGGGGACTCGGTGACGGATTCGAGAGTGGAGTCGGTCTGGCAAAGTGGGATGGAGGTGGCTGAGAAAGTTCTTGCGAGAGGTGAACCTTAGAAAAACGAGCCGGAGACGGGGATTGAACCCGTGACCCTCTGTTTACGAAACAGATGCTCTACCACTGAGCTACTCCGGCGATTCCATTATTGTAGGACAGAAAAAGGGGTGGAGACAAACCCTGGTTCAGGGGTGAAAGCGGGATTGGAAACGGGGTCATTTTAGGGCATGGTTTCTTTTCATGTCTCGCGCCCATCCCATCTATCTGGACTGTAATTCCACGACTCCCATCGAGCCGGAAGTGGGGAAAGTGATACGGCACTTTTTCGAGGAGGAGTTTGGCAACGAGGGGAGCCGGACTCACGCATTTGGGTCACGGGCCAAGGAGGCGGTCAATCATGCCCGCCAACAGGTCGCCCAACTGGTGGACTGCAAGTTGGAGGAGGTGATCTTTACCAGCGGAGCAACGGAAAGTAATAATTTGGCGATTTTGGGATTAGCCCATTGGGGGAGGAGCCACGGGAAAACGCACATCATCAGCAGCCGGATTGAGCATAAGGCGGTTTTGGAACCGATCGAATATTTGGCGAAAGATGGATTCGAGGTGGATTGGGTGGAGCCGGAGAAAAACGGCCAAGTGGAGGCAGCGAAGTTACTGCAAAGGGTCAGGCCGACGACGCTTCTGGTTTCCTTGATGCATGCGAATAATGAGACGGGAGTCATTCAACCCATCGACAAGGTGGCCCAAGGTTTGGCGGATCACACGGCTTGGCTTCATGTCGATGCGGCGCAAACATTCGGAAAACTGATCGAGCCGCTGCGCAACCATCGAATCGATCTGATCAGTGCCAGCGGGCATAAGATCTACGGTCCCAAAGGTGTGGGGGTATTAATCGTCCGACAGCGCAAGAAGCAGAAAGTTCCGCTCCAACCCCTAGTTTTTGGGGGTGGGCAAGAGCATGGCCTGCGGCCGGGGACACTGCCGGTACCTTTGGTGGCAGGTTTTGGGCTGGCAGCGGAGTTGGGACTCCGACATCACGCGGCGCGCGAGAAGAGTTGTCTGACATTTCGGAAAAAATTTCTGCAAGCGATTGAGCCGCTGAAGCCCAAGATGCATGGGCAGGAGGGGCAAGTTTTGGCTCATACGGCGAACTTATCTTTCCCGGGACTCAGTGCAGAGGAGGCCATGGTGCGATTGAAAAACCATGTGGCGGTATCGAATGGTTCGGCTTGCACATCGGCCAGCTACCAACCGAGCCATGTTCTCAAAGCAATGGGTTTGGAGAAGGATGACATTGTGGGAGCGATGAGATTTTCGTGGTCTCACCTCACTACCGAACCGGACTGGGCGGGGGTGGTAGCGCAGTTGCGGAAGTAGAGAGTATTACTTCAGAAAAAGGGAGAGGCGCCCTTGGCGGAAGGTCAGTGGGGTTGGTTGGGCGGCAACTTTGCATTTTGGGTTGGCTCGAAGCTCGTCCGCCAAGTCTGGACTGACATAAATCTCTCCTAAATGGAGCGTGTTGGGGATGAGCATCCACCGTTTGTCTCCGTAGCGTTCCTGAACCTTGGCGATCAGGTCGGCATCATCGTCCAGGGTGCAAGGGATGGCCATTCGCTGCATATCCCCCGTAGTGAAAGCATTGATAAAAGTTTTCTTTTCATCGATCGCTTCACGAAGTCGGCGGGTAATCAAGTCGGCCAGGCCGACACCGAGGGCGTTGCCCTGCGCCCTCTCGGTCAAGCCAAGCGCCGCGATGATTTTGATTTTGGGAAAGGAAAGGTCTTCAAAGCCGTGAACTCCTCTTCGGCCGATGACATTGGTATCCATGCCAGTCCCGCTGTAAGTCTTGCCGATCTCGTCCACGATGAGGACGTTGAGTTGGTCACTGGGAAGAGCGGGGAAGTAGTGGCGGTGTCGTTGGAGAAGGGCGGGTTCTTCTTTGAGGATATTTTTGCCGGAAAGGGCGTGGATTTCGGCGGTGGCGTCAAAGCCGTCTTCGAGGATGGCGAGTCCGGCGAAAATCTTGCCTGATTGAATGAGCAGAGTGCCCATTTCCTCGAGAATGCGGGGCATACGGTCGGGTCGAGCCGTGTGGAAGGTTTCGGCGGAGCGGATTTTGCCCATACCGACAACCATCATTTTGGTGAGCCCACTTTGCATGGGACCGGAGAAGCAGGTGTGAAGTTTGATACGATTGAGAACAAGTACACCGGCGGATTCGTAGCAGTGTCGATCCATCCAGACGTCTCCCGAGTCGACGGTACCAACCTTGACGCACTCCATACTGGAGCGGATTGCCATGCCGGTGGCTTGGGGGGTGAGACCGAGAGACTCGACCATCTTTTGCTGGCCTTCGGCCGTGGCTCCGTTGTGGGAGCCCATGGAGGGCACGAGAAAAGGTTTGGCCCCGTGCTGCCGAAGCCAATCTCCAGCCGCTCTGGTGATGGCCACTAAATTTGAGATACCCCGACTGCCGGCGGTAATGGCTACTTCCCCTTGGGGTGGTTTTTTGCCCATCTGATCCAGCGCTTGGTGGACTCGTTGGGGTATGTCCTGAATGGGGGCGGAGACGAGTTGCTGATCTACCCGATAGACGTCCATATCCACTGAATAGATTGTTTTTCCAGAGAGACGAGCTTCTTAGGAGGAGTGATTCTTTGGCGAAAGGAGATAGGTCAGAGTTAAAAGTTTGAGCTCCTTTTGTTTTTTGTCACAATTGGTCTGAATGGAATCTCCCGTTCAGGAAATAAAGGAGAAAAAGCAGGCCGATTCTAAAAAGGGGGCTAAGGGCGGCGTGGGGGGGGTGCTGGAGAAGTATAAAAGTTTGTTCGGGGGGAGTTTGGTTTTGGCGGTGGCGGTCCATCTTTTGCTCCTGATCGGATTTGGGAGTTACACCTTGTTCAAAGGGTCGGCTCCTCGGATGCCTTTCACGAGTGAGGGTGGGGTACCGGCGGAGGATGCGGGAATGGAGGCTCCACCCGATGAGGTGCCGGAGATGGTGGAGGAGACCTCGAACGAATCGAGTCCGACTCCATCCGAGACGGCTCCGGCCGAAATGGATACCGTTTTGGCGGTGGCGGGGGCGGTGAGTCCTTCGATGTCTTTTAATGCGGCTCCCCCGGTGCTGGCGCCGGCGATGGCGGGAGGAGCGGAGAAGTTGATGAGTAAGAGTGGGGGGGTACGATCGGGTGGAAGAGCCTCGGCGGTGAACTTCTTTGGGGTGAAGGGAGAGGGAACCAACGTTTACTTTGTCATGGATGTGTCGGACAGTATGTTGGAGGTCGACCGAGGGGCGGTGCCGGGGTTTGCGGCGGTGAAAAATAACCTCAAGCAGATGATCCGCAGTTTAGATGAGGGGACACGATTTAACGTGGTGGCCTATGGAGCTTCAGGGGCGGACCTTTTTCAGCCGGCCAGCGTACCCGCAACGGGGGAGATGAAGAAGCAGGCGGAAACTTTTATTGCGCAGTACAACCTTTCGTCCGAAAAAAAAGGGACGCTCAAAAATAATTATCGCCCCAAGATCGAAGAGTTTGGCTTAATTCGTGGGGATAAGGGGACTGGACAAATCACCACGCGTTTAGATTTGGGGTTGCTGGCTGCTTTTGAGGGTTTGGCGGACACCATCTTTTTGATTTCGGATGGAAAGGCGCCCGTCATAGCAGAGGATAATCGGGAGGAGGCCACGAAGGCCATGAAAGGGGCAGAAATCTCGGACCAAGACCGAGCCAAGTACGAGAAGGAGATCGCGGCTTGGAGAGAGGAGTACAAAAAGTATACGGAAGAGTTGAAGGCATACCGCACGAGGTACAAAGATCTCCTCCTTGAAAGAGATAGGAAAATTGCCGAGGCCAAAGCGAGGGGGCAGGGGAAAGTTGTGGAGGGAAAAGGCGTCGATTACGGGGTTAAGATGCCCGGGCTACCCCCAGAGCCGAAAGCGCCGGACCAACCCAAGCCGCCCACCGCCAAAGCGGGCGGGAAGGTGGTCTCCAGCGCGGGTAAGGAGTATGACACATCGGCTCTTATCCAAAGAATCAAAGAGGTCTATAATCGTGAGTACAAAAAAAAGGATGCACCCACCCCTTCGATTCATACGGTGGGTTACATGTCGAAGCCGAATGAGACAAAGTTTCTGCAGGATCTGGCGGCCAAGAATAATGGCAAATTCACCAGAATTACCGCCCCGATCCAGCAGTAGGCAGGCGGAACCCTAGGCCTCGGTGGGTACGCCGACTTCCATTCCCAGATTTCGGGCGAGGCGGATGGCATCAGCAGGGAGGGGGGGGCGGTGGCCTTTAATTTCCTGAAGATCAGTCAAGTTCATCCGGTTTCGGAGGAGTCCGACCATCGATCCGTGTTCCCCCTGGTTCAGGGCAAGGACAGCAAATTCCCCCATGCGGGTCGCTAAAAAGCGATCGGAAAAGGTGGGTGGGGAGCCGCGTTGAAGGTGACCGAGGACGGTAAGACGGACCTCTTGCTCCAACTTATTTTTTCCTGCATCCAAAAGGCGATTCATAAAATCCTGGCCCGAACAGGCGCCCTCGGCTACGACCACCACGCTGTTGTTATGGCGGCGAAGACGGCGGCGAGTGAGATTTTCAATAATCTTGTCCATGTCGTATCGGAACTCGGGAATCACGGCGATTTGGGAGCCGGAGGCAATCGCGCTCATGAGGGCAAGGTAGCCGTGGTTACGGCCCATGACTTCGATAACGAAGCAGCGATTGTGGGAGGCGGCGGTGGCTTTGATCATATCGATGAGGTGGACGACCGTATTGAGGCAGGAATCGACCCCGATCGACATCTCGGTTCCTGAGAGGTCGTTATCGATGGAGCAGGGAAGACCGAGGACTCGAAACCCAAGTTTGGACAGCGCGGCGGCGCCGGCGAGGGAGCCATCCCCACCCAGGACAAGCAGGGCCTGAATATTTTCTTTTTTGAGAATGTCGATGGCTTGGAGCTGGGATTTCTCCTCCTTAAAGTGAAGACATCGACTGGTAGATAAAATCGTCCCGGCGTCACGGATTCGGCCGCTGACCTCGATGACCCCCAAGGGCATGAATTCGCGGTCAAAGATTCCCTGATATCCGTTTTGGATTCCAACCACGTCAATTCCTAAGCTCACACCCGTGCGAGCGATGGCGCGAATGGCTGGATTCATTCCAGGCGAGTCGCCTCCCGAGGTGATGACGGCGATTCGCTTCAACATAAGTTCGTGATTTTGAGTCAACCTTTCAGAAAAGCGAGATTGGAATCGGGGTTTTCCAAAGTGGGGCGGATCGACTAGGGTTGAACGATGTCATCCGTTACTCAGATGAAAGAGGCGCCCAAGCTGATGAATCTCCGTGTGCGGGAGGTTACGCCCTTAATATCGCCGGCCCAGCTTCGGCGGGAGATTCCATTGGGGTCTGTCTCGGAAAGGACAGTTCGGGAATCTCGGCAAGAGGTCGAAGCGGTGATGGAGGGGACGGATACGCGCCCTTTGGTTATTTTGGGACCCTGCTCCATCCACGATCGCAAAGCGGCGTTAGAGTATGCGGAGCGGATTCAAAAGATGAGGCAGGAGTTGGGGGATCGGCTTCTCTTGATTATGAGGGTCTATTTTGAGAAGCCACGGACCACAGTTGGTTGGAAGGGATTGATTAATGATCCTGGTTTGGATGGCACATTGGATTTGGAGGGTGGTTTGAAAGCAGGCCGAAGACTTCTCTCGGAGATTAATGAGATGGGGGTTCCGGCTGGGACAGAGTTTTTGGATCCTGTAGTTCCGCAATATTTAGCGGATCTGGTGAGTTGGGCAGCCATCGGGGCAAGGACAACGGAGAGTCAGACCCATCGGGAGATGGCGAGTGGTCTCTCGATGCCGGTGGGTTTTAAGAATGGAACGGATGGAAGCCTGCAAGTCGCGGTGGATGCGATGTTGTCGGCCCAAGCCCCCCATGCCTTTGTTGGAATCGATGCGGACGGAGCCACAAGTGTGATCCGAACGATGGGAAACCGATCGACCCATCTGGTGTTGCGGGGGGGCCGCGATAAGACCAATTATGATCCCTCCAGTTTGGAAGCAGCAAGGGTATCTCTTAAGAAGCATAAGTTACCTGAAAGGTTAATGGTGGACTGTAGTCATGCGAATTCTGGGAAAGAGGCCACCAAGCAGGAGACGGCGTGGAAAAGTGTGGTCGAGCAGAAAAAAGGGGGCAGCCCGGGGATTTTAGGTTTGATGCTGGAAAGTCATTTGCTGGAGGGCAGGCAGGATATTCCCGCCCAAGGCCCCCAGGGCTTGAAATATGGCATTTCGATTACGGATGCGTGTATGGGTTGGGAGCAGACCGAGGCTCTTCTGCGTTGGGCCGCCAAGTAAGCGGGGATTGGCCGAAAGGGCTTTTGGGATTAGCATTGGCGTTTGAAGAAGGAGACCAAGATTCAGTCGGCGGAGGTGCGGGCGGGCTACGCTCAGCACGTGGTGGCATCGTATAAACGGTCGGCGACGGCGCCGGTTTTGGTGCGGGGCCAGGGAGCGAGGGTTTGGGATGCGGAGGGCAGGGAGTACTTGGATTTTGGCAGTGGAATTGCGGTGAACTGCTTAGGGCATGCGCACCCACGATTGGCCGAAGTGATGCGGAAACAGGGGGAGGAGTTGGTCCATGTTTCGAATCTTTTTTTCCACCCGAAACAGGCGGAGTTGGCACGGGAGCTGGTCAAGCGGACGGGTCCCGGGAAGATGTTTTTCTGCAACAGCGGGGCGGAGGCGAATGAGAGCATGGTCAAAGCCGCCAGAAAAGCGGGTTCGGGGGAGGGGAGATTTGAGGTGATCACCGCGCTGAACTCTTTTCATGGGAGAACGATGGGGATGATTGCGGCTTCGGGTCAGGAGCGGTTGCGGGAGGGATTTGGCCCAGTGATGCCTGGGTTTGTCTACGTGCCGTTTAATGATCTGGCGGCGGTGGAGAGAGCGATCGGTCCGAAGACGGCGGCGGTGATGGTGGAGGGGATTCAGGGGGAGGGTGGGGTGATTCCGGCCACGGCGGAGTATTTATTGGGGTTACGGAAAGTGACGCAGGAGAGGGGAGTTTCTTTGCTGATGGATTCGGTCCAGTGCGGTCACTATCGGACGGGCAGTTTTCAAAGCTACGAGTTGATTTTGGAGCAGGCGGGTAAAAAGGGTGAGTTTTTGCCGGATGCGGTTTCGATGGCCAAGAGCTTGGGGGGTGGTTTTCCGATCGGAGCAGTGTGGTTCGGAAAAAAGCTGCAGGATGTATTGGTGCCGGGCAGCCACGCGACGACCTATGGGGGAACCGCGCTGGCCTGTGCGGTGGCGTTGGAGATTTTGCAAATTATTGAGGAGGAGAAGTTGGCCGAGAATATTTCTGTCCGGGGGGAGGAGTTGAAAAAGGGTTTGGCCAAATTGGCGGGGAGGGGTTGGGTGGGGGAGGTGCGGGGATTTGGGGGAATGGTGGGGTTGACGGTTAAGGGCAGAAGCCATGCGGAGGTGGCGGAGGCGTTGGCCGGGGCGGGGTTGCTGGTGGTGCCGGCAGGCTCGGACGTGTTGCGGTTTTTGGCTCCCTACTCGGTGACCAAGGAAGAAATTCAAGAAGCTTTGGAGAAAGTGAAAGCCACCCTATGAAACATCTACTGAAACTGGCGGGAATGCGGGAGTCAGAGGCAAGAGAGATTCTGCGTTTGGCGCGGGTGGCAAAAAAAGCGCGGGGAAAGAAAAGTTTATCCAAGGGTCCTTTGACTGGGCAGATTTGGGCGTTGATTTTTACGAAAGCTTCGACGAGGACGCGAGTTTCGTTTGAGGTGGCGATTCGGGAGTTGGGTGGAGTGCCCAGCTTTCTCAGTGCGGCCGAAATTCAGCTGGGGAGGGGGGAGTTGGTCCGGGATACGGCACGGGTGATGGGTCGGATGGTGCATGGGGCGGTGATTCGGACCTTTGCCCAAGGGGATGTGGAGGAGTTTGCCGAGTTTGCCAAAATTCCCACGATCAACGCGCTGACGGATGACGAGCATCCGTGTCAGATTCTGAGTGATATCTTTAC
>Ga0247839_1002488_pt1 | contig 27537 bp, 27 predicted proteins | sample LaCruzMarch2015__6_FD_192405 | JGI IMG/M metagenome (GOLD analysis project Ga0247839, IMG submission 192405) | Freshwater microbial communities from meromictic Lake La Cruz, Castile-La Mancha, Spain - LaCruzMarch2015_16m | ecosystem: Environmental > Aquatic > Freshwater > Lake | place: Spain... | reverse complement strand
TGTTTAAATCATGTTGCCAGTTCTCGATCGCAATTTGTAGCTTATGACGTTTACTGTCGAGGTCAGCAACAATGGCTGCAACCGACCAATACCTGTAATGATCGAGGACATTCCTGCGGTCGCCGTTTTCCAACAATTCTGGGTCGTATTGAGCACCCGTTGGCCATGGCTTCTCATGTGGGCCAACGCCAACAACTGGGAAGAATTCACCCGGTCCGATGACGGCAGGTGTGTTGATTTCCATGGATGCACTCTAAACTTACTTTACGGCTAATACCAAGGAGCATCATGAATATCGTCTACCAGATTGCATTTGGCATACATCTACTCTGCATCGTTGCCATTTTGGTGCTGCTTCTTCTGCAAGTAAATAAGAGCCCGCGCACTCTCAACCCTGGTGTAGTTCACGCAACACTGACTGCACTTATTGCTGGGGTTGTCATGGTGGGGCTATATGAAACGGTAAAAGTTGATGAGGTTGCCAATCACACAAAGTTTGGTGTTAAAGGATTGATCATTGCGGTGTTGTTGACCTTGGGCTACAAGAATTTCAAGAAACCCGAACTAAAGACTTCAGTCTGGGTGGCCATGCTGGTGCTCACGCTTTCTAATGTGCTCATTGCATATATCTGGTAACCAATTTAGTAATGAAGCGTAAAGTTAGCCTATTCTGCAGCGCCCTGCTCCTGCTTACCTTTCTTAGCCCTGCTTCTGCAACAGCGCTGGAGCCAAATTCTGTGGCATCTGTATTTAGTAGATATATTGAAAATAAGTACCTGGCAAACCCTTCGGTGGTTGTGATTGATCAGCATGACGGATCTGTGGTTTATCAAAAAGGGGCGTATTCGTTACGAAAGCCTGCATCAATTCAGAAGATTTTCATGGGTGTAGCAGCGGTTATGCATCTGCCCATGGATCAGGTCTTTCCCACTTCGCTCTGGGTTGGTATAGAACCAAATAGTTTGGTGATTCAAGGGAGTTACGACCCATGGATTAGTTCTAGTGCAAAGCTTGCCGAAAAGATGGGCCGAACATCTTTACCGCGGATTGAATTCAACTCACTCAAAGCGCTTAAGGACCTAAACCCAGATTTAAATTCGAACTTCACCCTTTTCTATTCAAGTCTTTTTACTCCCGAAACTGAACATATTAAGAAGTTTTTTCGAACCAAGGGCTTAAATGTAAAAATGAAGAGAGTGAGCAACCAGACTGCTCTTGATTTTTCAGGCACACGAATTCTTACATCAGAATCGCCGGAACTTGAAGAGATTCTTGCTTATGCAATTGCATGGAGTGATAACACGCTCTCGGAGCGGATAGCCCGACTTGCCTCTGTAGCCGCAGGCAATACCTTTGATCAAGCTGGCGTTGCAGATACTTTCTCAAGTGCATTGGCAGAACTTGGAATCGAATCTTCAAAGATGATTGTCAAAGATGCCAGCGGGTTATCTAAAGAAAATCGCGTCACCGCCAATCTGGTCGGTCAATTACTTGTGAAAATTAGAACAGATGAACGATTCGTGCCACTAATAAACGGTTTTCCGGTTAGTGGTATTTCTGGCACCTTACGAAATCGATTTACTGAAACTGCCCCAGACGCAGTCGGTCTAGTGAAAGCAAAGACTGGATCGCTGAGCAATACAACTAATTTAGCTGGGTACGTTGAATCTGGAGATCGCGAATATGCCTTTGCCATCATTTCAGATAGACATATAAAGACTTATTCTGTTGCAAGTCGCATACGCGATCTGATTGACCGCATTCTAGGAAAGATTGCAGCTCCATTTTTCCCAAGCGTGCAAGAAGAACCAGAGGTAGCACTAGAACCAGAAACCGAAATTACTAGTTCTGAAATACCTTTATAGAACCTTCATAACAAGCAACCCAGGCTTGTTCAGTTTCATTATCGTAGGTAACACCAATAGGTTCTTTGCATACCTTAACGTTTTGGATAATCGAAAGATCGGCAGCCCGCAACTTCGTCATGGTTCCGCTTCTGAAATTAACTACGAAGAGCGCCGTTCCATCACCATTAAGTGCCAGGCTGCGTGCAGAAAGTCCAGTCTTTACACTTTTGATGACCTTGTTCTGCTCTAAATTCCAAGCTATAACTTTTCCTGAGATATTAAGGGTGGCGTAGAGAGTTTTGTCATCTGGCGATAATTGAATAGCACGCGGGTTAGATCCGATTGGAATCAATGACTTAGTAAAGTCAGTCAGATCAATTCGATCAATACTATTCCCACCCATCTCAGCGACATAGGCATATCTACTATCTGATGAGATTGCTATACCTCTGGGATAACGACCAATTTTCATGGTCTTGATTACTTTTTGTTTTTCAACCGAGATTATCGAAACTGTATATGAACACCAGTTACTGACTAGAACATATTTGTTATCAGGTGTAACACTTACCACTTTGGGAACTGAACCCACTGGATAGACCGCATCGATTGTGTAATCCGATAAGTTGATTCGAGATAGATAACTGGTGTCAAAGCCAGATGATGGCGAACACACATCGTGTCCCTCTTTAGTAAATCCTTTTCCATACATCGAGTAATTGGTGAAGTAGAGATATTGCGAATCTGGTGAGTATGCCCCTTCTACGGGAGCACCTCTATATGTACCCGAAAATCCCGGAATCCCTAACGATGAAAGTGAGACCGAATCTTTGACTGTCGTAATCAATTCAAGAGAACGGGAATCAAAAATTGTGACACTGTGTTGATACATCATGTTATGCGCACTGACCAAACCGCTCTGTGATGCAGCTACCGACTTAGGGCTCAAGGATCCAGTGAAAGTCTTAACCAACTGCATCTTGGATTCAGCTGGCTCACTTGCTTGTACTGGGCTGGCAAAAACCAGGGGAGTTAAAGCGGCAATACAGAGGGCAACTGTGACTTTGGTCTTACGCATGCTGGCAATGGTACTAGTGCAAAAAGGTAGGCTATACATATGAAGTCGGTGCGCGCATATGTAGACCTGATGAAATTACGCGTGGTTGAACTCTTGATTATTACAACTCTGCCAGCGATGGTTCTGGCAGAGAAAGGGTTGCCGAGTTTTGGCTTAGTTGCGGCAACACTGATTGGTGGCACGTTAGCTGCAGGTGCATCTAACGCCTTTAACATGGTGCTTGAAACTGAAACCGATAAGTTAATGGCTCGAACTTCACAGCGTCCGTTGGTAACAGGATCCGTCACTCGAACCCAAGCAATCATCTTCGCTTCCATATTGACAGTTCTGTCTCTCCTTATTTTTGAAATCTTTACCACCGAGCTGGCAACACTTCTCGCAGCGCTAGCAATTTTCTACTATGTGGTCATTTACACAATCATTCTTAAGCCCAACACTTCACAGAATATTGTTTGGGGTGGTGCAGCTGGTTGTATGCCAGTTCTAATTGGTTGGGCTGCTGTCACAGGATCACTGACTCTCGTTCCGGTTGCGTTCTTTCTAGTTGTCTTCTTTTGGACTCCACCACATTTTTGGGCTCTTGCAATTAAGTATAAAGATGATTATTCGGCGGCTGGAATTCCAATGTTGCCTTCGGTTTCAACACAATCTAACGTCATTAACCAAATGTGGTTTCACACAATTGCCATGGTCGTTTCTTCTGCAGCCATGATTCAATTAGCAGGACTGCCGGTATGGGTTCTCTGTGCCACAGTACTTCTTGGAGCAGTTTTTACATTCCAACTTTTTGCACTCAAAGAGAATTCAGATAACTACAACAAGGTCGCTGCTGGAATTTTCCATTGGTCAATCACTTACTTGAGTTTATTCTCTGTATTACTGGTTGTGGCTCAGTTACTCAGTGCCTGATCTAGATCTTTAATTAAATCGCCAACGTGTTCTAAACCAACGGAGAGTCTGAGCACCGAAGGTGTAATACCCATCTTGAGCTGATCTTCAGCGCTCAGGCGTCGCTGAGTAGTAGATGCAGGATGAGTGATTAATGACTTGCTATCCCCGAGATTATTTGAAATATCAATGACGCAGAGTGCATCCATGAAGGCAAAGGCTTCCCGCTGTGAGCCGGCAAATTCAATACCTATAGTTGTTCCACCTGCACTCATTTGCTTTTTAGCCAATTCAAAATCCGGATGCGAAGGCAAGCCGGGATAGCGAACACTCTTAATCTTCGGATGCCCTTCAAGAAATTCCGCAATAGCCTGCGCACTTTCTGACATACGAGAAACTCGAAGTTCCATAGTTTCAAGTGATTTCACAAGCACCCACGCGTTAAATGCACTCAGTGTTGGTCCGGTATGTCGAACAAAAGGAATCAATTTTTCATAGATATACGAGAACGATCCAAGAATTGCACCAGCAAGGACGCGACCTTGACCATCAATGTGTTTTGTTGCTGAATACATCACCACATCTGCGCCCAGCTCGAGCGGTTTTTGCAATACCGGCGATGCCATCACGTTATCAACAATCACCGTTGCACCAACTTTGTGAGCTAAATCGGAGACAAATCTGATATCAACAATTTCAAGAAGTGGATTACTTGGTGTTTCAATAAATACTGCCTTTACTTTCTTAGCCAGTGCTTTCTCCCAGCCAGCTTTATCATTTGCTTTAACTAACTCGTAGGTCACGCCCCACTTAGGCAAGATTTCGGTAATAACAACATGGCATGAGCTAAACATCGCAGCTGAGACAACAATGTGGTCACCAGCTTCAAGAATGCAAGCCAAGGATGCAAACATTGCAGCCATTCCAGATGCGGTTGCTACGCAGTGCTCTGCTCCTTCTATGGCTGCCAAACGCTTTTCAAACATGGCAACAGTTGGATTATGAAAGCGGCTATAGAGAAAATGATCAGTTTGGTCGGTAAAAGCATCGGCTGCTTCTTGTGAATCGGTGTAGGTAAATCCACTGTTGAGATAGAGCGCCTCAGATGTCTCACCGAAACCAGAACGAGCGAGTCCTTCGCGAACTGCTGAAGTTTGAGGATGAACTACCCACTCGGGCTGGCGACGTTTTGGGTGTTCGTGATAACCCCAGACCTCTTTACTCATAAGAGCATTCTAAGGTTTGGATGGTAAATTGCACATATGACGACTATCGCGATATCTGTCAAAGATCTCAGCAAGAAATACGATTCTGGCTTTGCAGTCTCGCACGCAAATTTTGAAGTTCCCTTAGGCACCATCTGTGGGTTCGTTGGTCCTAATGGAGCGGGTAAGACAACAACTATTCGTATGCTGCTCGGCTTGATCTCACCTACGGGTGGAACTGCGGAAATTCTTGGGCAATCCATCAGCCACCCGGATAAATACCTTTCACAAGTGGGCGCGATGATTGAAGGCCCGGCCTTTTATCCGGCGCTGTCAGGTGCGGAAAATCTTAAAGTCCTGGCAACACTTGGTGGGTTTCCTATCGAACGCGTGGAAGAACTCATTCGAATGGTTGGACTCGAGGGGCGCGGTCAATCGAAATATAAAACGTATTCACTTGGCATGAAGCAGCGATTGGGTATTGCTGCAGCCCTGCTGCCGAATCCAAAGATTTTGATACTAGATGAACCAACCAATGGATTAGATCCAGAAGGTATTCAAGAAGTTCGCGACTTACTCAAAAAGCTAGCTTCACAGGGCACCACGGTTTTCGTCTCATCACATCTACTTTCAGAGCTAGAACTCATTAGTGAATACATCGTCATGTTACGAAAAGGCGAAGTTGTATTTGCAGGGCCACTTCAAGAACTTATGCAAGCGCAACAGCCACTGATTTTGGTGAAGACACAAAATCCTTCAGACTTACAGAAGATTATTGAGATTGCCGAGCGCGATGGACATAAGGCCTCAATCCGCTCTGAAGTTGCACATATTGAAGGTCCAGAGGAGTGGGCTGGAACTCTTAATAAAAAAGCATTTGAAGCAGGCATTGTTCTTACCCAACTTGCTCCGCAACTTCCTAACCTAGAAGAGACATTCTTTGAAATGACTGGAGATCGTTCATGATTCGCGTGATTATGGCCGAGTGGCGCAAGCTGCGCAGACCAACTCTCTTCCTTGGCACTTTAGGTGCTGCTCTTTTCTTCACCGCCTTAACCAGCACCTTTCTCTACCTCATGATTGATTCTGAAAGAGGAAACTCAGATCGTGGTCGCCAAGTGAGTCGAGAAGTTCTGGAATTAGCCGGGGGCTCTGTTTTTGGATTTGCCTCAGTGGGTGGATTACTAGGAGTTATTGCACTCTGTGTTTTTGCCGCACAGACCGCACAGGAGTACACCTACGGAACTTTAAGAAATCTGCTCGTGCGCCAACCTGGGCGGCTTCGGATTTTGGCTGGCAAATTAATTGCCATGAAACTCTTTGCACTTGTATTAGTAATTATCTCAGCAATCGTGAGTATTGGGATTTCCGTTGCGCTATCTGGGCGCGCAAAAGTTGCGACAGATTTATGGTTCACAGCATCGGGCTTCCACGCAATTGGTCAAACGCTGCTCAATGTCAGCATTTCAGTCATTTACTTTGGCATCGTAGGAATGGTGTTAGGACTGCTCTTTCGCTCGCCAATTTCTGCGATCTCTATCGGGGTTTTGTGGCTTCTTATTATTGAAAACCTCATCGGCGCCGTGAAGCCAGTGACGCTGGATTGGATGCCTGGAAATCAACTATCAGTAATCGCCCAAGGTGGTAGCTCAGATGTTTCATATTTGCATGCGTTAATTCTGGGAACTCTCTATGTATTTGTTGGATCGATAGTTGCTGCAACACTTTTCTCTCGAAGAGATGTGGCTAACTAACGACACAGGGCCAATTGCCCCAACTAATAACTGTCTCTGATTTATTCTTCTTCAATGCGCCGCAGAAATCGCCTACTTAGCCTTGCAATTATTGCCGGGCTGACTCTGGCATCTACGCCTGCTGTGGCAAAACCCAAGCCGACTTTGGCTGAAATTGAAGCCGCCAAGAAAGCAGAAGCGGCGAAGAAGGCGATAGCCGATGCAGCAGCAAAGAAATTAGCGGCGGCAAATACAACTCTCAAAGAATTGACGGCAAAGGCAAGTGTTGCGCGAGCTCTCTATCTCAAGGCGCAGAATGAGCTGAATATCGCTACCGCGCAAGCAGTTGCTGCCGCCAAGTATGCAGCTGAGACTGCAGCAGCAGTGCAAGAAGCACATCGCGTGATTGGCAAGTTAGCAGTTGATGCTTACATGCTTGGTGGTGCGATGAGTGATATCGAACCACTACTCAGTGCAAACGGCCCACAAGATCTGATTGATCAACTTTCAACACTAAATACCTTAGGTGCACAAAACAGCACTGCGTTAGATAGATATAAAGAAGCAGAGATTGTTGCTCGTGCGGCCAAGAAAAAAGCGGAAGAGGCGAAAGCAGTGCAAGAGGTAGCAACTGCAAAAGTTGCCGCAGCTAAGAAAGTTGCCGATGATGCACAAGAACTGCAACAAAAAGAGGTAGATAAACTTCGCGCCGTGCAAGATAAGTTGATTAAAGAACTTGCTACTGCACGAAATGTTCGCATCACACTTGAACAACAGCGACAGCTCGCTCTCCTGGAAGAGAGCCAGGCTGGAACTGCAGCGAACACCATCAACCAAGCAAAAGTTTGGCCAGATATAGGATTTAAAGGAAGATCCACCATTCGCACAACTGAAGCGCAACGTGCAGCCGCAGTTGCATTTGCAAAGAAGCAGGTCCTCGCGCGCAAACCATATATTTGGGGTTCAGAGGGTCCTAACTCATTCGACTGTTCCGGGTTGGTTTATGCAGCTTACAAATCTGCTGGCCTTGGATGGCCTAATTGGGATCGCCTTAACTCAGCGCTCTATTCAGGTTATACAAAGCATGTGTCTCTCAATGAGTTGGTACCGGGTGATCTTCTCTTTTACTCATATAAAGGAACCATCTCAACAATTCACCACATCACAATTTATGCAGGTGGCGGCATGATGTGGGAAGCGAATTCCAAGGGCAAAGGCCTGCTCTATTCAAATATTTATAGCGTAAAGGGACTTATGCCATTTGGTGGTCGGGTCTAACCTAGGCCCATGGCGCAGGCATCAGTTGCAATTCGTAACGCGGTAAGAGAGCAACTCGAAAGATGCGAAGCTGGCGACTGTGTTCTCGTGGCAGTTTCTGGGGGAGCAGATTCACTCGCTCTGGCCCAAGCAACACTTGTTGAGTGCGCCCCGCTAGCAATCAAGGCCGTTGCAGTCACTATCGATCATCAACTGCAAGAAAAATCATCCGATCAGGCAGCGAAAGTTGAAAAACAACTGAGAGCTATCGGCTTTCAAGATGTGGTGGTTGCCAAAGTAAAAGTTTCACTTGAATCTGGATTAGAAGCTGGTGCGCGAAGTGCTCGATACGAAGCGCTACAAAGAATTGCAGTAGAAAAAAGTGCGGTCAGGGTGTTACTGGGGCACACCCGAGATGATCAAGCAGAGAGTGTTCTACTCGGATTGGCTCGTGGTTCAGGAACTCGCTCACTTTCCGGGATGGCAATTGAAAATGGGATTTATCTGAGGCCACTTCTCTCACTTACTCGCATGCAGACCGAAGAAGCCTGCACGGAAGCAGGTATCGAGTTTTGGAATGATCCTCATAACGAAAACCATGAGTTTTCTAGAGTGAGAGTTCGCCGTGAAGTTCTGCCGGTAATGGAAGAACAGATTGGCCCTGGCATCGCAGCAGCTCTGGCTCGCAGCGCTTCTTTACTCCGAGATGATGCCGATGCCCTCGATGCAATTGCCAGCGCTGAAATTTCCCGGCATAACCTCAAAGATTTGGATTGCTCAGCCCTTGAGCGTTTGCCTCGAGCGATCAGAACTCGCATCCTGCGCAGCGCAATCTATGCAGCGGGTGCACCTTCAGGCTCAATTTCAGCGGACCATATCGGGGCAGTTGAGGCGCTGGTCACTTCTTGGCACGGTCAAGGGCTGGTGAGCCTGCCTGGTGGTGTGAAGGTTGAGCGAATTTCGGGCAGACTTTCGCTCTCAAACCAGTAAGTTCGATTAGAACACATAAGGAGCACACCCGGTGGATCTCGCAGCAGTCGGCACAGATGTTGAAAAAGTCATTGCAACGGAAGCGGAACTGGCTGCAAAGATTAAAGAACTTGCAGCGCTCATTGATGCCGATTACAAAGATAAGCAAGTTCTTCTTGTCGGAGTTCTTAAAGGTGCAATCATGGCGATGGCAGACCTCACTCGTGCGATGCAAACACATATTGAAATGGACTGGATGGCTGTTTCTTCCTACGGCTCTGGTACAAAATCAAGTGGCGTAGTTCGAATTCTTAAAGATTTAGATCGGGATATCACTGGTCGCCATGTGCTGATTGTGGAAGACATTGTTGATTCAGGTTTGACGCTCTCATGGCTCAAATCAAACTTATTATCTCGCGGCGCGGCATCTGTTGAAATTCTGGCAATTCTCCGTAAGCCTGAAGCTGCCAAAGTCGACGTTAATGTTAAATACGTCGGCTTTGATATTCCGACAGAGTTCGTTGTTGGATATGGACTCGACTTCGATGAGAAGTATCGCAACCTTTCATTTATTGGTGTGCTTGCCAAGCACATGTACTCATAAGGAGCTCCATGTCTTCCCAAGCACCCCAAACTAAGTCTCCATTGGATAGATTCAAAAAGTCCAAGGAAAAAAGTGCTGCGAAAAAGAATGTGAAAGCGACGCCCCAAACACGTGCACAGAAACTTCTCCGAGGACCACTCTTTTGGATTATCGTCGCAATTATTGGAGTAACCATTTTTGGGCAAATCTCTAGCGCCTCAAATACGTATACCGAGATTAAAACTTCACAAGCAATTGCTGCCATCTCACAATCTGAAGTTGAGTCAGCTGTGCTTATTGATAAGAGTCAGAAGATTCGCCTGATACTAAGTAACGGAAAGACAATTAAAGGTGCAACAAAAGTTGAAGCTTCTTACATTGCGCGCCAAGAACCCACACTTATCGATGAACTCACAGCTAATCCGCCAATAAAAGGCTGGACGGTAGATGTTCCAAAGACATCAGTACTAACGACTCTTCTCTTTAGCTTTGGCCCAATACTTATTATCGGTCTGCTCTTCTTCCTGTTGATGAGCCAAGCACAAGGTGGAAATAGGGTATTTTCCTTTGGTAAATCACGGGCAAAGCTGCAAGATAACGATGTACCGCAGAATACATTTGATGATGTTGCAGGTGCTGATGAAGCAATCGCTGAACTAGAAGAAATCAAAGATTTCCTGGCAGACCCAGCTAAGTACGCGTTACTCGGTGCCAAGATTCCTAAGGGAGTACTTCTCTACGGCCCGCCAGGAACAGGAAAGACTCTTCTTGCTCGCGCCGTTGCCGGTGAAGCAAAAGTTCCTTTCTACTCAATTTCTGGCTCTGACTTTGTAGAAATGTTTGTGGGAGTTGGCGCCGCCCGAGTTCGCGATTTGTTTAACCAAGCGAAGGCGAATGCACCCGCAATTGTTTTCGTAGATGAAATTGATGCAGTAGGGCGTCAACGTGGTGCTGGTATGGGTGGCGGCCATGATGAACGCGAACAAACTCTCAATCAACTTCTCGTTGAGATGGATGGCTTTGAAGCTAATGGCCAAGTAATTCTCATTGCTGCCACAAACCGTCCAGATGTTCTTGACCCAGCACTTCTTCGTCCAGGGCGTTTTGATCGTCAGATTCCAGTCGAGCGCCCAGATCTCAAGGGCCGGGGAGATATTCTGAAAGTGCATGCAAAGAACAAGCCAATTTCAAAGGAAGTTGAACTCGTTGCATATGCCCGCAGGACACCAGGATTCACTGGAGCCGATCTAGCAAATGTACTTAATGAAGCAGCGTTGTTATCTGCGCGTGAAGGCCAGAAGACAATAGGTTATGCGCAGATAGATGAGGCCATTGATCGCGTCATGGCCGGACCACAGCGCAAGTCACGGTTGATGTCTGAAGAAGAACGTCGCGTCACTGCATATCACGAAGCAGGTCACGCACTTGTTGCGCATGCTCTTCCGCATACTGATCCAGTTCATAAAATAACTATCATGCCGCGTGGTCGAGCACTTGGTTACACCATGGTGTTACCTGATGAAGATAGATACTCAACTACACGTAACCAACTTCTTGATCAGTTGGCGTATTCACTGGGTGGTCGCGCCGCCGAAGAACTTATCTTCCATGACCCATCCACTGGTGCCTCAAATGACATTGAAAAGGCGACTGCCCTTGCTCGCGCAATGGTGACCCAATACGGAATGACTGAGGCAATTGGCGCAATTAAATTAGGAACCGATGCATCTGAACCATTTATGGGTCGTGACTATGGACATCAACGAGATTATTCAGAGAACGTTGCTGCAGTAGTCGATGCTGAAATCCGTAAATTAATTGAAACTGCCCACCAAGAGGCTTATGACATTCTTGAAGCAAATAGAACCATTCTTGATGAAATGGTAATTAAACTTCTTGAGATTGAAACGCTCAATAAAGAAGAGATTGCGCAGATATTTGCCAAGGTGAGGTCATGGCCTAATCGTCCGGCATGGACAGGATCAGAGACACGCACACCTTCAGCTACTCCACCGGTTGATATTCCAGAGCGCATCATCACCGCAACACCTGATGCATCTAAGAAAGTGCGGCGCGTGAAGAAAGCAACTTCCGAGTGAGTGATATTTCTTCAGTATCAATGGGGCCACATGATGGCGGCGCATCGCATCCATATGATCATGAGCGCGCGGAAAAGGCTGTCCGCGAACTCTTATTGGCCCTTGGTGAAGATCCCGATCGTGAAGGCTTAAAAGACACACCAGCTCGCGTTGCTCGCGCATTTGCCGAAAACTTTGAGGGACTCTGGCAGAAGCCAGAAGATGTATTAACAACAACTTTTGATATTGGACATGAAGAGTTAGTCATCATTCGCGATATCGAGGTATTTTCTCATTGCGAGCACCACCTCACTCCATTTCATGGTGTTGCCCACGTTGGATATATCCCCAGTGGGAAAATTACTGGGCTCTCTAAAGTTGCACGATTAGTAGATCTCTTTGCACATAGACCACAAGTGCAGGAGCGACTCACAACTCAGATTGCCGACGCACTCGTTGAGATTCTTAAGCCAATGGGCGTAATTGTCATTATTGATTGCGAGCACCTATGTATGTCAATGCGTGGGGTGCGTAAGTCTCAGGCACGAACAACAACTTCAGCAGTACGCGGAGTTCTACGCGATCCAACAACTCGCGCTGAAGCAATTAGTCTTATTACGAATCGATAAATCTCAATGCTTGTGATGGGAATTCTCAATGTCACACCAGATTCCTTTGCCGATGGTGGAGTAAATTTTGAGACACACATTGCAATCACCCGTGGCTTAGAGATGATTGAAGAAGGTGTCGACATCATCGATATCGGCGGAGAATCAACCCGGCCTGGTGCGAAGCGAGTATCGGCAGAAGAAGAACAAGCGCGCGTGATTCCCGTCATCGAAGGCCTTGCTGGCAATGGCGTCACACTGAGCGTTGACACCATGCGAGCAGAGACCGCGCGGTTAGCTGTGCAGGCAGGTGCGAGCATTGTTAATGATGTGAGCGGAGGCGCTGCGGATCCAGAAATGTTTGCCACCATCGCGCGCTTAGGATGTAAATACACCCTCATGCATTGGCGAGGCCATTCAGTGGATATGAATTCAAAGGCTATCTATAACGACGTCGTCAAAGAGGTAATCGATGAAGTGACGTTGCAACTAGATAAGGCGCTAGCCGCCGGCATAAAGCGGGAAAACATAATTCTTGATCCGGGTATTGGCTTTGCTAAAGATCCTGAGCACAACTGGGAAATCCTAAAGCGCATTGATGAATTTATTGCTTTGGGTTATCCGGTTCTCATTGGTCATTCGCGGAAACGATTCCTCGGGGGAGATAACCCTGATTCACGGGAAGAAGCAACGGTAGCGGTCACGCAATCACTTGTTGGTAAAGGTATCTGGGCGGTTAGGGTTCATGGTGTGAAATCTAATAAAAGCGTGGTCAGTGCATGAGTGACGTCATCAGCATTAAAGGAATTCATGGCTTTGGCTATCATGGAGTATTTGAGCACGAAGCAAAGAACGGACAGGATTTTTTCGTAGATCTTGAGCTACATCTTGATCTCTCAAAGGCGAGTATCACCGATGATTTGAATGACACTATTGATTACGGTGCACTTTCTGAACTTGTAGTGGAAGAAATTACTGGCGCCCGAGTTCAACTCATCGAAAAACTTGCTGGAAGAATTGCAGATCAGGTTAAGGCAACTCATCCGAGTATCCAGCGCGTTACGGTAACTGTGCATAAGCCGAAAGCTCCGGTAGCAGCAGAAGTCTCAGATATTGCAGTAACTATCTCGCGATGAAGGCGGTAGTTGCCCTTGGCGCCAATATTGGTAACCCGCGCGAACAAATTGAATTAGCAATCTCCATGTTGCGCGCTGCAACAGATGTCACCGCAGTCTCTTCGCTACATGCAAGTAAGCCAGTGGGCGGGCCAGAGCAGCCTGATTACCTCAATGCGGTCTGTATTTTAGAAAGTGATTTACCGGCTGCAGATTTACTATCCCTTTTGCATGGAATTGAAAAAACTTTAGGTCGCCAGCGACTAGAACGTTGGGGCCCTCGAACTATTGATTTAGATCTCATCCAGTACGGAGGACTTCTGAGCAGTGCTGCTGAGTTAGAACTCCCACATCCACGAGCACATGAGCGCAGGTTTGTCCTAGAACCTTGGTTTGAAATTGAAGCTGATGCGATTCTGCTTACCCACGGAAAAATCTCCCACCTTTTGGAGCAATTGCCATAACGCTTTAGACTTTAAGCACTGCCCGCCCGGTACCTGAAAGGACTGGAGCCATGAAAGTAGTAACAGATGCGCGAGAGCTTCCTTCCGGCTGCGCATTTGTACCAACCATGGGCGCACTTCACGCCGGACATGCATCGCTGCTTTCGATTGCACAGGAAAAAAACGAGAATGTAGTTCTCAGTATTTTTATTAATCCACTGCAATTTGAGAACGTACAAGACTTGGCAAAATACCCCAGAACTCCGGAGGCTGATCTTGAGTTAGCTGCAAGTCATGGCGCGACACATGTATGGCTTCCAACGCCGGCAGAGATTTATCCAGCAGATCACCCAGTCCTCACTGCCGGGCCAATCTCGCAGCTCTACGAGGGAAAGTCACGGCCGGGGCATTTCGATGGGGTTGTTACCGTTGTGCGCAGGTTCTTTGATCTACTCAAACCTAGCGTTGCCATCTTCGGTGAGAAAGATTTTCAACAGCTAAAACTCGTCGAAGAAATTGCTGGCAACGTTGAGATTATTCGTGCACCAATTATTCGCGAAACTGATGGCTTGGCAATGTCATCAAGAAACATCCGACTAACCGCTGAAGGCAGAGCCGCCGCCACCGTGATTTCACGTGCCTTAGCTACTTCTAAAACCGAGGCTGAATTACGTGCAGCGCTTTCAGCAGAGCCACTCTTCACCCTCGATTACGCAGATTTCATCGATGAAGAAAGTTTCGCACCGGCCACCGAAGCGACGGTGTTCACGCGCGCGATTGTCGCCGGGTGGATAAATGAGGTCCGTTTGATTGACAATATGCAGATGGTGCAACGCTCATGAGATTACTAGCCCCCGCACCTGGCTGGACCGCGCAAGCAGATGTCATTGTTGTCGGTTCCGGAATTGCCGGGCTTACTACTGCACTGCAATGTCGAACATTTGGTTTATCTGTTCTGCTGGTAACAAAAGCAAGCGTTGATGAAGGTTCAACTAAATGGGCACAAGGTGGAATCGCAGCTGCACTTGGCGATGGAGATTCACCAGAGGCCCACGAGAAAGATACTTTGGTTGCTGGCGTTGGTCTCTGCGATGTTGACTCAGTTCGAGTACTGGTAACTGAGGGACCAGAAGCGGTACGTAAACTTATTGAACGTGGCGCAATATTTGATAAAGAAGCAAGCGGTGAGATTGCGTTAACTCGCGAAGGTGGGCATTTACGTAATCGAATTATCCATGCAGGTGGCGATGCAACAGGTGCCGAAGTTTCACGCGCTCTGCTCGCTGCTGTGCAGAACGATCCTGAAATTGAAGTTGTTGAGAATGCACTCGTATTGGATGCGCTAAAGAACGATATTGGCGACGTATGCGGAGTCACCTTGCACGTAATTGGTGCTGGAAGCCGTGATGGAGTAGGCCGTGCAATTGCCAAAGCAGTTGTTCTAGCTACTGGTGGTTTAGGACAAGTATTTGCGCAGACCACCAACCCATCAGTTTCAACTGGAGATGGAGTTGCGCTAGCACTGCGCGCGGGAGCAAAAGTTGCCGACGTAGAATTTATTCAATTTCACCCGACTGTGCTCTGGTTAGGAAATAACTCAGAAGGCCAACAACCGCTTATCAGTGAGGCCGTTCGTGGCGAAGGCGCGTACCTACTTGATAATCAAGGCAATCGATTTATGCAAGAGATTCATCCACTCGCCGAATTAGCACCCCGTGATGTTGTCGCTATTTCAATCATGCGAGTAATGAATGCCCAACATGCGCAGCACGTCTGGCTTGATGTACGCCACCTAGAAGGCTTTGAAAAGAGATTTCCAACAATCTATGCATCATGTGTTAACAATGGAATTAATCCGCTCACGGAGCTAATTCCAGTTGCACCCGCTTCGCACTATGCATCAGGTGGAGTTCGGGTAGATCTCGATGGCAGAACAAGTGTTAATGGACTCTATGCCTGCGGTGAGACTGCATGCTCAGGCGTACATGGGGCCAACCGGCTGGCATCAAATTCATTACTTGAGGGCCTGGTCTTTAGTGCGCGAATTGCATCGGATATCGCTGCAAATCTTCCTGAATTTAGCGAACCAGTGGAGAACGTTTCGCGAGCAATTCTGCTCGACCCATCAGTGCGTCACGATATTCAACTCAGTATGAGTCGAGGAGCGGGTGTACTGCGTTCCTCTGATTCCTTGATTCGAACTAGTTCGGATCTGACGCGTATCGAAGATAGAACAAGTGACCAACCATGTGTAGAAGCATGGGAGACCACCAATCTCTTTCAATTAGCCCAAGCGATTCTGAAAGCAGCACTCATTCGACAAGAGACGCGTGGATCGCACTGGCGCGAAGACTTTCCACATTCAAGTGACCAGTGGCGCAAGCGAATCGTGCAACAACTCGATCAAACTGGATATTGGACAACGGGTTATCAGGAGGTAAGTCATAAATGATTGACCGCGAACTTATTAAACGTGCACTAGCCGAAGATCTCGATGGCGGCCAGGACGTCACATCCGTAGCAACTGTCTCTGGAACTGAAAAGGTAGCAGCAGATTTTGTTGCACGTAACTCGGGTGTAATTGCTGGAATAGATATGGCGCGTGCGGTTTTAGAAGAAGTAGGACTTGCTGACATTGCAGTTTTTGTTGCTGACGGCGCAGTTGTTGCGAAAGGAACAGTTCTCTTGACTGTGCGCGGTGATACTCGCGCAATCTTGTTGGCCGAGCGCACCGCTTTAAATTTCCTCGGCCATTTGAGTGGGATAGCCACACTTACACGTACCTGGGTAGATGCAATTGCCGGAACTAACTGTGCAATCCGAGACACTCGAAAGACCACCCCGGGAATGCGCGTTCTTGAAAAGTACGCGGTTCGGATGGGCGGTGGAACAAACCATCGCATGAATCTCAGTGCCGCGGCGCTTATCAAAGATAACCACATTGCCGCCGCTGGAGGCGTAGCGCAGGCATTTAATCGAGTGCGTGAAATGTATCCGACAAAAGAAATTCAAATTGAAGTCGACACCTTGGATCAATTACAAGAACTAATTTCACTAAAACCTGATTGTGTTTTGCTCGACAATATGAGTCCAGAGCTCTGCGCGAAAGCAGTGGCAATAGTGGCAGGTGCATTTAAACTCGAAGCATCTGGTGGAATCTCACTGACGAACGCACGTGCATATGCCCAAACTGGCGTTGACTACTTAGCAATTGGTGCACTAACTCATAGCGCACCTGTTTTAGATATTGGCCTAGATCTTAGAGCGGAGTAATTGTGTTGTTAACTATCGATGTAGGAAATACAAATACAGTTCTAGGAATATTTGAGAAAGAAACTCTCATTAGGTCCTGGCGAGTAAAGACTGATCCCCGCACAACAGCTGATGAATTATGGTTGCAATACAGCGCACTTGTTACTGGTTATGAAGTCGCTGCACTTTCTATCTGTTCCTCTGTCCCGGCAACCCTTCGCGAATTGCGCACCATGATTGATACATATTTCAGTGATACCCCCGTGACAATCGTGGAACCAGGAACTAAGACTGGCGTGCAGTTGTTGGTGGATAATCCCAAAGAGATAGGTGCAGACCGAATTGTTAATACGCTAGCTGCCCACACTCTCTATGGTGGACCTGCAATTGTTGTTGATTTCGGAACCTCCACAAATCTCGATGTTGTTTCACCTAAAGGTGAGTTTTTAGGTGGCGCACTCGCACCCGGTATTGAAATATCGGTTGATGCACTAGCAGCACGCGCGGCGCAGCTAAGAAAAGTTGAATTAATCAGGCCAAAGAATGTCATTGGCAAGAACACTGTAGAAGCTTTGCAATCAGGAACGATCTATGGATTTGCGGGACAGGTTGATGGCCTTGTCGAACGCATTACTGATGAACTTGCGCAAAGTTATGAGAAAGCACCGATAGTTATTGCAACGGGTGGATTAGCCCCGCTCATTATTGGAGTTTCAGAAACCATTGATGAGCACGAGCCAGACCTGACTTTGATTGGACTTCGCCTTATCCACGAGAAGAACTCTCACTAGTTCTACTGCCAAAAACGATAGACTTTGCGCCACTATGACCACCGATAACTCACCCGCACAAGAAGACGATCTACCGGAGCAACTTCGGATTCGTCGCGAGAAGCGCGCCAGCCTGCTTGAGCGTGGAATTGAGCCTTATCCAGTGGCAGTGGCTCGCACCAAATCACTTTCAGAGATTCGCGAAAAGTATGTTGGGCTCGAAACAGATATTGCTACCGGCGATCTTGAGAGCCTGACCGGGCGAATAATTTTTAAGCGCGATACTGGAAAACTCTGTTTTGCAACACTGCGCGAAGGCGACGGAACAGAACTGCAAGCGATGTTGTCGCTGGATAAAGTCGGCGAAGCGCAGTTAGATGCTTGGAAATCAGATATCGACTTAGGCGACATAGTTTCGGTCACTGGCGAAATCATCACCTCTAAGCGCGGAGAACTCTCTATTCTTGCAAATTCATGGACGCTGGCAGCAAAGTCGCTACGACCACTACCTAACGATCACAAGCCGATGTCGGAAGAGACGCGCGTTCGTATGCGTTATGTCGATCTTATTGTTCGCCCAGAAGCGCGCAGCGCTGCTCGCATGCGCCCCAATGTCATGCGCTCACTTCGCGAAACTTTTCACTCACAGAGCTTTATCGAAGTAGAGACACCCATGCTGCAAGTTATGCATGGTGGGGCAACAGCACGTCCATTTAAGACTTTTAGCAACGCTTATGACATGGATTTATATATGCGTATTGCTCCAGAGCTTTTCTTAAAGCGTTGCGTTGTGGGTGGTATTGAGCGCGTCTTTGAAATTAATCGAAATTTCCGTAATGAAGGCGCCGATTCTTCTCACTCACCAGAGTTTGCAATGATTGAGTCATATATGGCATACGGTGATTGGCGCACAATCGCTGATCTCACTCGTTCGCTGGTTCAAAATGCAGCCGTTGCTGTGTCGGGCTCTCACGTTGTTGCCCATCACGATGGACGTCAGGCAGACCTTGGCGGCACATGGAAAGAGATTTCGCTCTACGACGCAATTTCGCAAGGTGTGGGCGAGCAGGTAACGGCCCTTACATCCATTGGTGAATTAAAGAAATATGCGACAAAACTTGGTATGAAGATTGACCCGAAGTGGGTAACAGGCAAGCTCGCCGAGGAGATCTTTGAACATGTAGCAAAAGATAAGTTAGTAGAACCAACTTTTGTAATGGGTTACCCGGTAGATACATCACCTTTGGTTCGTGCACACCGCGAACTTCCGGGAATGGTCGAGAAGTGGGATCTCTATGTCGATGGATTTGAATTAGCCACCGGTTACTCCGAACTTATTGACCCAGTCATTCAACGTAATCGCTTAGTGGAGCAGGCTCAACTTGGTGCAAAAGGTGATTTAGAAGCAATGCAAGTAGATGAAGATTTCTTGCGTGCAATGGAGTTTGGCATGCCTCCCATGGGTGGAATGGGAATGGGCGTCGATCGTTTACTGATGGCACTCACAGGTCTGGGTATTCGTGAAACGATTTTGTTCCCGCTGGTAAAACCGGAAGTTGATTAGCCATGACAATTATTCGTTCGGCAAAGACTTCTGATGTCAAGGCAATTCGTGAACTTGTAGATTCATATGCGGCGCCTGGGCAAATGCTGGCTAAGGAAACCGTCACGCTCTATGAAAGTGTTCAAGAATTTACCGTCGCTGAAGAAGATGGAGTCATTATTGGTTGCGGAGCGCTGCACGTGCTCTGGGAAGATTTAGCAGAGGTTCGAACAGTTGCGGTAGCCAAGAATTGGCATAAGAAAGGTGTTGGACATCTGATTATGGAAGCAATCATTGATAGAGCCCGCACCGTCGGAGTCCAGCGAATCTTCTGTCTCACATTTCAAACTGAATTCTTTGGCCGACATGGTTTTGAAGTGATTCAAGGAACGCCGGTTGATCATGATGTCTACCAACAGCTACTTCGTTCCTATGATGCTGGCGTAGCCGAATTCCTGGATCTCGAATCGGTCAAGCCAAATACCCTGGGCAATACCCGGATGCTGCGTACTCTCTAAAATCCGGCCACCGCTAGCAATCTGGGGGAATATTCACCCCATATTTAGGGTTCTATGACGCAAGTAGCTTTCTACCTCGCGCCTTGCCCGGGCTGGGTTATAGGCTTAGTGCCAGCACATCGAAAGTTAGAAATAAAGGAGTCCGCCCATGTTTGAGCGCTTTACCGACCGAGCTCGACGAGTAGTTGTCCTTGCTCAAGAAGAAGCACGCATGCTCAATCACAATTACATCGGCACTGAACATATCCTCCTTGGCCTCATCCACGAAGGTGAAGGCGTTGCTGCGAAGGGTCTTGAGTCACTCGGCATTTCGCTGGAAGGCGTGCGCGCTCAAGTTGAAGAGATTATTGGTCAAGGCCAGCAAGCACCTAGCGGACACATTCCCTTTACGCCACGTGCGAAGAAAGTTCTCGAACTCTCACTCCGCGAAGCGCTACAGCTCGGACATAACTACATCGGTACCGAACATATTTTGCTTGGACTCATTCGTGAGGGCGAAGGTGTTGCAGCACAAGTTCTCGTAAAGCTCGGCGCAGACCTCAACCGAGTACGTCAACAAGTTATTCAACTTCTCTCTGGCTACCAAGGTAAAGAAACTGTTGCCCAAGGCGGTCCAGCAGAAGGCACTCCATCTACTTCACTTGTACTCGATCAATTTGGCCGTAACCTCACAGCTGCAGCACGCGAAGGCAAACTTGATCCTGTTATTGGCCGTGAATTAGAAATTGAACGCGTAATGCAGATTCTTTCTCGCCGCACCAAGAATAATCCGGTACTCATTGGTGAACCTGGTGTTGGAAAGACCGCAGTCGTTGAAGGCTTAGCGCAAGCAATTGCCAAGAACGATGTTCCAGAAACTTTGAAAGATAAGCAGCTCTACTCACTAGATCTTGGCGCACTCGTTGCAGGCTCTCGCTACCGTGGTGATTTCGAAGAACGTTTAAAGAAAGTTCTAAAAGAGATTAAGACACGTGGCGACATCATTATCTTTATCGATGAAATTCACACACTTGTTGGTGCCGGAGCAGCTGAAGGTGCAATCGACGCGGCCAGCATCCTAAAGCCGATGCTTGCACGTGGCGAGCTCCAGACAATTGGTGCGACCACACTTGATGAATATCGCAAGCACATCGAAAAGGATGCAGCGTTAGAGCGCCGTTTCCAACCTATTCAGGTAAAAGAGCCATCTGTAGCTCACACTATTGAAATTCTTAAGGGTCTTCGTGATCGCTACGAAACACATCATCGTGTTTCAATTACCGATGGCGCACTTGCAGCAGCAGCAAATATGGCTGATCGCTATGTTTCAGATCGCTTCCTGCCAGATAAGGCAATTGACCTCATCGATGAAGCGGGGTCACGTCTTCGCATCAAGCGCATGACAGCGCCAGCTGAACTACGTGAGTTTGATGACAAGATTGCCAGCGCTCGTAAAGCTAAAGAATCTGCAATCGATGCGCAGGATTTTGAAGGGGCAGCATCTTTCCGTGACAACGAGAAGACACTCCTACAAGAAAAGCAGGAAGCTGAGAAGAATTGGAAGGCAACAGATCTCGATAAGGTCACGGAAGTTGATGAAGAACTTATCGCTCAAGTCTTATCTGCCTCTACCGGCATTCCAGTATTTAAGTTAACCGAAGAAGAGACAGCTCGCTTGCTGCGCATGGAAGATGAACTTCATCGCCGTGTTATCGGTCAAGACCAAGCCATCAAGGCGCTATCGCAAGCAATCCGCCGTACTCGCGCGGGTCTAAAAGATCCAAAGCGTCCTGGTGGATCATTTATCTTCGCCGGTCCTTCTGGTGTTGGTAAGACTGAACTTTCACGCACACTTGCATCATTCTTATTCGGTGACGAGACAGCGTTGATCCAACTCGATATGTCTGAATATTCAGAGCGCCATACAGCCTCACGTCTATTCGGTTCACCTCCGGGGTATGTCGGATACGACGAAGGCGGACAGCTCACGGAAAAGGTTCGTCGCCGTCCATTCTCTGTTGTGCTCTTCGATGAAATTGAAAAGGCGCACCCAGATATCTTTAATTCACTGCTACAGGTTCTAGAAGATGGTCGACTTACTGATGCACAAGGCCGCACCGTTGACTTCAAGAACACCGTCATCATTATGACTACAAACCTAGGAACTCGCGATATCTCGAAGTCACTTGGACTCGGTTTTGCCAACGCCGAAGATGACCTCACAAATTACGATCGCATGAAGGGCAAAGTTCAAGACGAACTTAAGAACCACTTCCGCCCCGAGTTCCTCAACCGAATCGATGATGTCATCGTCTTCCATCAACTCACCAAGGATCAGATCATTCAGATTGTCGATCTCATGATCGCCAGCCTCGATGAGCGCCTCAAGGTGAAAGATATGGGCATCGAACTCACACAAGCTGCAAAGGACTTACTTGCAGCGCGTGGATATGACCCACTGCTGGGTGCGCGCCCACTTCGTCGCGTTATTCAACGAGAGATTGAAGATGCACTCTCTGAGCGAATTCTCTTTGGCGAACTTAAGGCGGGCGAAATCATCGTCGTCGATGTCGAAGGCGTCGATGCTGATGCCAAGTTCACATTTAAGGGCTCAGCAAAGGTGTTAACACCAGATAGCCCTGAAGATTTGGCCGAGACACCAACTGCTTAATTCTTAAGAATCACGTGCGGGGAAGTGAGTAACCACTTTTTCCACGAGCTTCAATGAGGCCATCATCGAGCAGCGTTATCAGTGCCTGCTCTAGTTGTGAAGGTACATCCCATAACTGCGCGATCTCGCTCTTCTTCAAGAGTTCATTTTCGCGTAGCGCCTGCACGATTGCCCCTCGGCATTGACGATCTGTTCCATGCCAGGTTTGTCTGCGTTTCACAATCTCTGATTGCGGATAATCCAGACTTCGCCAAGTGCATTCGTTGGCCACTGGACAGATTCCGCATTTAGGTGATTGTGAAGTACAGATAAGTGCACCTAACTCCATGGTAGCTGCGGCCCAGATATGCGCATCTTTGTCTGGAATTAAAGATTCATATCGTGCCTTCTCTTGCTTTGTCGCACTCGCGGTCGGACTTTGTACGCCGTCATAGAGGCGCGCGAAGAGTCTGCGAATATTGATATCAAGCACAAGTGAACGACCGCCAAATGCAAATGCCACCATCGCAGCTGCGGTGTACTCGCCGATGCCAGGCAACGCCCGTAACTCAGCTTCATTCTCTGGGATGCGACCGTTATATTCTTGAGTGATTACCTTTGCGCACTCATGTAAACGCAGTGCACGTCGGGGATAACCAAGACGTCCCCAGGCGGTAATTACTTCTGCCGGCGTTGCTTTCGCAAGAGATGCGGCGGTGGGCCAACGTTTCATCCAGTCGATATAGATGGGAAGAACGCGATTGACCGGAGTTTGTTGCAACATAAACTCGGAAACAAGAATGCCCCAGGTATCTGTTTTTCGCCAAGGAAGATCGCGTTTATTTTTCTTAAACCAAGCGAGGATTTCTTTCTCGTACATTAATCACCAGTGATTTTTACACGCTGCAGTGCTTGATCTAGTCGAGAAACTTCGACGATCTCCATGCCATCAATCTTTACATCAGAGCCAGATGGAACCAGTGCACGTTTAAAACCTAGGCGATATGCCTCGGCCAATCTACGAGATACCCCGCTTACTTTACGAATCTCACCAGCAAGACCGACTTCACCGATAGCAACGAGATCTGCAGGTAGCGCTAGCCCTTTCGCAGCTGATGCAACAGCAAGTGCCAGCGCTAAATCTGCAGCTGGCTCTGACATCTTCATGCCGCCAACAGTTGCGGCGTAGACATCGCGACCACCCACGCGCACGTGTGCACGAAGTTCAAGGACTGCCAGCGTCATAGAGGTGCGGGCAGAGTCGAGGCCGCTTGTTACTCGTCGCGCATTTCCAAAGTCATTCTCACGTCCGGCACTTACTAGGGCTTGAATTTCTGCAAGTAGCGGGCGACGGCCTTCAAGGGTTACCGTCACGCAGGTTCCGGGAACAGGTTCAGTATGGCGAGAAGTAAATAAACCAGTTGGATCGAGCACGCTCTCAATTCCGGTATCACTTAAATCAAAGCAACCAACTTCATCGCTGGCGCCAAAACGATTCTTAATCGCGCGAATCAGGCGAAGACGTGAATGACGTTCGCCTTCAAATTGCAGCACGACATCGACAATATGTTCGAGTAAGCGGGGACCAGCGATGGAGCCATCTTTTGTCACATGTCCAACCAAAAGCAGCGTGATGTCACGGTCTTTGCAGATTCGAATGAGCGCACCTGCAACCTCGCGCACCTGAGTTACTCCACCAGGTGATCCATCTGCGGTAGAAGTACCGATTGTTTGCACTGAGTCGATAATGAGAAGTTCGGGTTTTACAGCATCGATATGTGCAATGACCGCACCTAAATCAGTTTCGGAGGCGAGAAATAATTGCGGATCAATGGCATTGATACGTTCGGCACGTAAGCGAACTTGGGAGGCGGACTCTTCGCCGGAAATATAGAGCGCACGGATTCCTTTTGCAGCAGTCTGCGCAGCTACTGAAAGCAGGAGAGTAGATTTACCAACTCCTGGTTCGCCAGCAAGAAGAATTGCAGCACCTGGAACTAATCCGCCACCAAGAACACGATCTAACTCTGAAACACCAGTTGGCCTGGCGTGAGCTGCAGATAGATCAACATCACCGATAGCAGTGGCCTTATTGGTAACAGAACCAGCAACGAGTGAGAGTTTCTTCGGCGCAGCTAGCTCTTCAACTGTGCCCCACGCCTGACATTCTCCGCAGCGGCCGACCCACTTCTGGGAGTTCCAACCGCATTCAGAGCAGCGAAATGGATCTTTCTCGACTTTGGCCATGGAAGTAGATTAGACCAGAGAGGTGACTACTTACCGGCTGTGATTGTTGCCGGGTGCTGAATAACAAAGAGTGGCAGCGAACGAGCCTGCGCATCTCTAATTCCCTGAACTCGGCGATCGCAATGCTCGGCAAGGATTGCGTATGCATCATTTCCCATGAGCTTTTGTAGCTCTGCTTTATTCGAAATGTAGACAGGTTCACTTCCGACGTGTGCATCAGTATTACTTGTGCAGTACCAATCGAAATCATCTCCGCCATCGCCCCAACCAAGGCGCTCATATTCTCCGATAACAGTGATTGAGTATTCACGCTCGCCAACTTCGCGAGTCTCATAACTACGTCGAAGTGGAAGCTGCCAACATACATCTGGCTTTGTATCTACAAAGTGAATCTCTCGCTTCTGCGCCAAGTGGTGCAAGACGCAACCGAACGAACCAGTAAATCCTGGGGCTTCATGACCCTTACGATTTAGAAATATGCAGGCGTCATTTATCGTACGTGTTTTACGTTCTTTATCTTCATCTAAATCGGTAATGCGAAGTTTTCCGCCAGCTTTCTTGGGGCGCGCATCTTGGTAGAATTGCCACATATCCGGAGTCAGGTATTCCGCCGCTTTACGAACGCGTTCTTCATCATCTTCATCTGAGTACATCGCACCCTCGGTACAACACCCATCGTTTGGGCGATCCTTAAACACACCTTGGCAGCCATCGCCGTAGATACAGGTCCAGAACGAGGTCAACCAAGTGAGGTCGCACTTAAAGATTTCTTCCTCATCATTTGGATCTGCAAATTCGACCCAATCACGTGCGAAACCTGGCTTTATCTCTGACATAGTCGCAGAGCCTACGCGTACTCTTTCGCCATGGCGAATTACGAAGGCATCTCTCGAGTTGGCATTATCGGTGCCGGAAACATGGGTGAAGCATTTATTGCAGCACTCATTCGCTCTGGATTGCAACCATCTGCTATAGCCGTTGTTGTACGAAGGACAGAACGCGGCGAGGAACTTGCTAAGAAATATGGAGTCAGTGTTGTTGGGTTAGCCGAAACTATTTCTTCATCTGATGTTCTTCTTCTCGGAATTAAACCGCAGGGGCTCTCCGAGCTGCTACCTGAAATAGCACCACATTTGAGGGCCCAGACACTGGTGATCTCACTGCTTGCCGGCAAGACAATCGCGGCAATTTCACAGGGGCTCAATGGCCATACGTCGATAGTTCGGGTAATGCCAAATACACCTACTCTCGTTGGTAAAGGTATGGCCGGTTATTCACTGGGAGCTGGCGTGAGCACGGAACAGAATAAGTTTGTTAATCAACTGCTGGCTGCAACTGGAAAGTCGTTACTGATTCCAGAAGAGTTACAAAATTCTCTCACTGGGACTAGCGGCTCTGGTCCGGCCTACATCTTCCGATTTGTAGAAGCCATGATTGAAGGTGCAGTAGCGCTGGGTCTCTCGCGCGCGGATGCGACAACACTTACCTTACAAACAATCGTTGGCTCTGCGGCCATGCTAGAAGAGTCAGGTGATAGCCCAACAGTTCTTCGTGAGAAAGTTACCAGCCTGAAAGGTGCAACTGCCGAAGCTTTGGCAGTCTTTGACGAAGCTGGAATTTCGGAGATTGTTGCCAATGCGATGGCCGCATCTGCTAAACGTGCGGGAGAGTTAGCGCAGCAATGAGAAAAATTGCAATCCTTTTACTTCTCGTTTTAGCTTTTTCTCCATCAGCACATGCAGTTCAAAAAAAAGTTACGGTGAAGAAAATCACGACAGTTATGGATGCACCAAATGTGCAGATGCTGCTGGTATCAAAAGCATCGATTATCACTATCGCCACTGTTGACTCACTTACGACCGATGTTGCAATCGGCGCAGTAGATGGAGCCGGAGCTCCGCTCTGGCAGAAGGTCATTGATTCAGGCGTTGATGAAGTGGCGATGGCAACAACTGTTGATGGTGCGGCAAATGTGTGGCTGGCAGGCTTTTCATCGCAAGCAAAGAGTGCTTTTACAGAAACAGCATCTGTCGTAGCTGAAAACCCAGATGCAATCACTTTGGAAGCCGCTGAAGAATTGCGAGGAGATCTCAACGTACTCACTGTGTGGAAGATTTCCCCCGTAGGTGAACTGCTTGCAACCTATACATCTCAATACGATCTTCCCGGCCTGATTAACTCAATTTCGGTAAATAAATCAGGGCTGTCAATCGTTGGCGTTCTTTCAGAGAAACCGTTTCTGCAGAACATGAGCGCTGCTGGTGAATTCTCACAACAAGCAAGTATTGGAACATCCAAGACCACAATTAACACTATTGTTCGAAATAGTGATGGAAGTTCATCACTATTTGGTTCCAGTACCGAAACACTAGGCGGAAAGAAGTTAGCTGGGATTCGGGATGGAGTGCTTGTTAAAACCTCCAAGTCCGGAGCAATCTCTTCTGTGGTTCGTAGTTCTGCCATCAAAGGCGATCGCTCCTGGTTAAGTGCCGATTCAAGTTTGCTCTTAAGTGGTTACGTGAAGGTTGGAAAAACTACCGAGACTGCGATTACAAAATTCACTTCGACATTTGTACCCACTTGGACAATAAGGTTTGCTTCCACCGGTCAATCACGTGCCATCACTGGAGCTGGAATAAGTTATGCCGCGATGGGTTCAAAATCTGCGATTGCATCCATTACAGGATGGAAGCCAAGTAAGGCACAGCTACTCGTTGTGGCATTTGATGCAAAAGGTGTAATGACAAGTGCATTTGGCTCTAGCGAACTAAGTG
>Ga0247839_1002487_pt1 | contig 27551 bp, 21 predicted proteins | sample LaCruzMarch2015__6_FD_192405 | JGI IMG/M metagenome (GOLD analysis project Ga0247839, IMG submission 192405) | Freshwater microbial communities from meromictic Lake La Cruz, Castile-La Mancha, Spain - LaCruzMarch2015_16m | ecosystem: Environmental > Aquatic > Freshwater > Lake | place: Spain... | reverse complement strand
ACGAAAAACTCAACGAACTCGGCGCCGAAATCGAACGCGTGAAGGCCTGACCAATCAACGAGGATAAGCCTTCGAGAGCCCAGTGCGATTTTTTTGAAAATCCCGATTGACTCGTTTCGTCACATCGACTTTATTACTGCTTCCTTTTTTTGCAGCCATAGCTCAATTGGATAGAGCATCTGACTACGGATCAGAAGGTTTGTGGTTCGACTCCACATGGCTGCACCACTCTCAACCAGAGGCTTAAAAAAATTTTCGGCACCAACTGGGCATTGTGCCGCCCAACCAGTGCGCAATTTATAATCTCATACCGCAAAAACTCGGTAGGGTTAGCTTTGAAAGTCCTGCCTTTCTTTCGATAGAATGGAATGAATCAGAATCGAAGAATTTGAGTGATTCGTTCCTTCCTCGTGATGAGCAAAATTGCTGCGAAAAAAATCCAATAGCTCCATTCACTCAATCCGCCACTTATCCAGCCCGCACCTTTTTTTCGAATCAGAGAGAGACGCACTGCCACTCATAACTTCTAAATCAGTTTTTCGGGAGCACTCCACGAGGAGGTAGCCGATGCGTTTGGAGCTATGCTTTAAAGTCGCGTCCGCTTTGATCAACCGGGTGTGCAGCAGCAGTCCCAGAGCCGCTATCGAAACACTCAAGGCAGCGAGAGCCGATCGTGCTATAACCACAAGTCGTCTTCAGAAACTTCTCTACCGAATTTCTTTCGCCGAATTTGAGCAGAAATAAAAACCCTCACCACCCAAGCCGGAGTCGAGACCGATTCGTATTTGATCGTCGGCCAGCGCGTGAGCCAATCGCCCAACGACAAGCAGGAACTGGCAGGGGACTTGAAAGCCGTGAAAGAAAATGTGAGCTTCGACATCGTGCCCGTGGATAGCGACTTTGTGAGCGAATCGCCCGTCTCAACTCTTGAGGCGAAAAATCCCAGACTCGAAATTCTTCCCGCTATGAAATGCGATCCGCATGGACGCACCGTCAAGCGACTGGAGAAAAGCGAAAATCCCGAACCTCCGCCAGTGGATGCCGATTTTAAAGACAAGATGAGGTATCGAACATCCACCGTAGCCGGACGAGCACTCTACAAGTTGAGACGGCAGACAGTGGAACCCATCATTGGGATTATCAAAGAAGCTATGGGATTCCGGCGATTTTCATTATGAGGACATGCAAAAGTGAGTTTGGAATGGAATCTGGTCTGCCTGGCCTGCAACCTCGAACGCCTCCACATTGTTGGAGCCAAGCTCCGCGCGGCATGATGGAGGCAAGAACCGGCTTCTTTGATAAAGATGAAGCTCCGATGAGCGAATAGAGACCTGCAAAAATCAAAAGACCCAGTTTTTTAAAAATGATCTGGACCTTGGGAGCTTCAGATTTTTAAGCCGAGAGGCTGCTACGCGGTTATACGGGTCGGAGGCTGTGCGCGTAATGGAGATCAGGCATCGCGCCGAAGAAGAAGGGCGAGGCCTTGCGCAGGATTGCTGGGCTATTGAGTCGAGATTTGAATAGCTGCTGGGGCATCTGCCAGAAGTGTGGCGTGTGCCTGTGCGACGGAACCGGCGGGGATTCCCGCATCTCCTGCAAGGAGCCGGGGAAGCATCGGTGCTTTTTCGGCGCCGGTGACGACCCAGAGGACATGGCGAGTGCGGTCGATGATGGGGTAAGTGAGCGTCATACGGCGACGGTTTTGGTAGGGATTCGTGAGGGCGACTTCTGCATCGCGTATCTCACAGACGGGGTCGCCAGGAATCAGCGATGCGGTATGGCCATCAGGGCCCAAGCCGAGATGCACGAGGTCGATCACGGCGGGATTGCCGCAGAGACTATTCAGCAGGCCCGAGTAGCTGCGACAGGCCTGATATAAGTCGGTGGCCTCCACTGGCATGGCATGGATTTGATTTTCGGGAATCGGCGCATGGGAAAGGAGACTCTCGCGCAGATGGGTGAGATTGCGATCTTTGTCACCAGCAGGAGCGATGCGTTCGTCCACCTGGACGACATGCACATTTTCCCAAGGCAGCTGCTCGTTGGCAAGGGCGCGAAGCATTTGCCAAGGGGTTCGTCCCCCGCTTACGGCCATGACAAAGCGTCCCCGGGCGGCAACGGCGGCGCGGGCGTCGGAGGCGATGATTTGAGCGGCGCGGGCCGCAACGGCGTCGGATGTGCTGAGAATTTCCTGTTTCATGGGTCGGGGAGGAATCCTACTGGTTTTTCTAAAAACGACAACGCCGGCGTGCTCCTGTTCATTTCACGTGCTTTTCATTGCGGCATCCCGCGCAAACGGGCAGGTTGTGGACATGTCATTTCAAAATCTCGGGCTGCCGGAGCCCGTTCTACACGGAGCGCAACGCATGGGTTACTCGGATGCCACGCCCATCCAGCTCCGCGCCATTCCAGTGATTCTTTCCGGCAGAGACCTCGTCGCCTCGGCGCAAACAGGCACGGGCAAGACAGCCGCCTTTGCACTGCCGGTGCTTGCGAAACTCGACCATCCCGAACCACGCATCCGCTGTCTGGTCCTCGAGCCAACGCGCGAGCTGGCCATGCAGGTGGAAACAGCCTTCCGCGACTACATGCGCTTCATGCACACAGAGGTCACCCTCATCCACGGCGGCGTGGGCTACGGAAAGCAACGGGACGATCTGAAGCGGCACTGCGATGTCGTGGTGGCCACACCGGGCCGTTTGCTCGACCACATGCAGCAGGGGTTGGTGGATTTGAGTTCACTCCAATTTCTCATCCTCGACGAGGTGGACCGGATGCTCGACATGGGCTTCCTGCCCGATGTGCGGCGCATCGTGGAACATTGTCCCAAGGAAAGGCAGACCCTGCTTTTTTCGGCAACCATTCCAGAGGAAATCCAGCGCCTCTCCGCGTGGTGCCTCAGAGATCCCGAGCGCATCGAAATCGGCGCGCGCCGCTCGCCCGCCGAGACTGTTTCCCACGCCCTCTACCCTGTCGCCGCGGACCAAAAATTCGACCTTCTGCTGACGCTTCTCGAGCGCACCAACTACGACAGCGTTCTCATTTTCAGCCGCACGAAGGACGGAGCGGACCGCATCTCGCGCCAGCTCAAAAAAAACAACCACTCCGTGGCCACGCTCCACTCGAACCGCACACAGACCGAACGCGTGGATGCCCTCGAGGGCTTCAAGGGCGGACGCTATGAAGTAATGGTCGCCACGGACATCGCCGCCCGGGGCATCGATATCGCCGGCGTGAGCCATGTCATCAATTACGATGTCCCGCAGCACCCCGAGGACTATGTGCACCGGATTGGCCGCACGGGCCGCGCGCAGACAGTCGGCGAGGCTTTTACCATCATGACGGCCGAGGAGCTTCCACACATTCTCGATATCGAGCGTTTCATCGGCCAACAAGTGCCTCGCCTCAAGATCGAGAATTTCGAGTATGTCTACACGGCCCTCTTCAACGAGGAGAGCGTCATGGCCGCCCTCAAAGGAGCCAAAGGCGTGAGAACGCACAAGGGCATGCGTTTTGGAGCGAAAAGGAAGCGCTGATCAGCCGAGAGATTTGGCAGCCAGATCGAGGACTTGGTCTGGCGTGAGCCCCTTGGCGCGCAGATCACGCAGACTCAAGCCGCCCGTGCGTTTCGCAAGGCGGCGACCTTCAGAATCGCAGACGAGCGGGCAATGGAACCACGCGGGAGGCGCGGCACCGAATGCCCGATAAAGAAGGATTTGCCTGGCGGTGGATGTGAGAAGATCCGCGCCACGCACCACCTCGGTGATGCCCATGTCTCTGTCATCAACGACCACGGCCAGCTCATAGGCGGGGATGTCGTCCCGGTTCCAAACCAAAAAGTCTCCAAAATCGCACAGGGCTTTTTTTTCGATGGGGCCGATGTTTTGATCCAGAAAAGAAATAGACTCGCCGTCTGGAACCCTGAAGCGCCAATTGATACCGGAGGGTTCGCTGAACGAACGGGCTTCTCGCGGATCAGCACGCCATTCCACGGGGAAGACAGGCTCCTCCTCATGCGGAGCGAGGGAGGATATTTCTTTACGCGAACGGCGGCAGGGGTAGATGAGACCTGCTTCTTTCAGCCTCTGCCAAGCCGCAAGATACAGGTGGCGGCGTTGGCTCTGGAAAACAGGTTCCCCGGTCCATTCCAACCCCATCCAAAGCAGGTCGTCGATCGCATCGCGAGCGAAGCCTTGCGTGCATCGTTGGGGATCCAAGTCCTCCATGCGAAGCAAAATCGTTCCACCTGCTTCGACAACTCGGCGGTGCGCCATTGAAAATGTGAGGGCGTGCCCGAGGTGCAGATGTCCCGTGGGCGTGGGGGCAAGGCGTCCGATGTCATTCATGGTTTTTTGGATCCGAGAGAGACCAACTGAATGATAAATCCAAGGTTGATAGTGAAAAGAATCGAATATCCAGCTATCACCTCGCGCTGTGCCAAGCTTGACCACTGAAATCATTCGCGGACGCAAGGCTGCCTTTGCTCTTGAGAAAGAGTATATCGAACTCTTCGAGTCCCTCCCCAACCCGAATGCGTTCCTCTCGCCGGAGTGGGTTTATTCTTGGTTGCTCAGTCTGGGTAGAAAATACGATGTCTGTATTGTCACCTGCCGAGATGAGGGCCTCCTCGTTGGTGTGTGGCCTTTTTTCGAGCATCGGATTCCTTTGATGGGGACGGCTCTTTTTCCAGTGGGTGCCCAAGCCGCTGACCTCTTCGATCCCGTGGCCAGAGAGGATGCCATGCCATTCCTCGCAGATGCCTTGTGTGACCTGTGCAAAAACTACGCCTTCGCTTGGCTCCCCTTGCTGTCCCAGAGCTTCGCCGACGAGGTGCTGCAGCCCATTGTGAAATCCGAAAGCGCCCTGCACCTCCTCCGCAAGCGCACGATTCGCCTCTTGATCGGCCTGGAGCGCTTCAAAGACTTTGAGGATTTCCTGCAAATGATTTTTGGACCCAAGACCCGCCAAAACCTCAGGCGCAAATCGCGGCGCTTGGCTGAAAAAGGGGTGGTCCGCTTTCAAGATCTGGAAGCACCTGAGGAGGTCTCGGCCTGGACAACAAAAGCCATGCAGCTTGAAAAGGTGAGTTGGAAAGGCGAGGAGGGCGTAGGGGCATTCAACCGCGCGACACACCGGGCCTTCTACCATCTGTTGCTGGAAAGCTTGGCTGCCGCAGGCCGACTGAGGCTCGGTATTCTCACGCTGGATGACCAACTTGTGGCCTACGAGATCGGGATTCTCGGAAAGCAGAGTTACTACATGCACGGAACGGCATTCGACCCCGAGTTGGCGGCCTTTTCGCCCGGGCGCCTCTTGATGCTCCACGCCCTCGAAAAATGCTTCAGCGAAAACCGGGGAAACTACGATTTTTTGCAGAATGATCAGGACTTCAAGCGCCAGATGTCGACGCACCAATCGAGCCTCTGGGATTGGATCGTGTGCCCGCGATCATTTCGTGGATGGGTGCTTCTTTTCGCGTTCGGAACCCTGCATCGATGGAGCGAGTGGAAACTCCGGAGTGCCGCGAAACGCAATTCCTCATCTAAAAAGAGTCCGGTCGGTGCACAGGATGAGTTATAAAGAGAATCTTAGAAGTTCATTTTGCGAATTGCCTCCTGTAAACCCTGCTCTATTTAATAATTTCGAGTCCCCCCATCCCAAAAAACCATGTTAAATATCATCGATACAACCCTCACCATCGAATCCCGTCAGGGGCCTACCATGCTTCTCGAGGGAGTCACAGCCAGCTACCCAGCCGCCCACTTTGGAGCGATCATCGGGCCGTCGGGTTGCGGTAAAACCACTTTTTTGAAGCTTATTGCCGGCATTGCTCCCGGGAGTGAGGAAGGTCGGATTTCCTGGAAGGGACGCGACCTCGAGGAGGAGGATTTCTCGCCAAATGAGATAGGCTATGTGCCGCAATTTAGCATCGCCCACGAGGAACTCACCGTGCGGGAATGTGTAGAATTCGCCATGAGACTTCGGCGCAAGAGTGCGGTTGGTGCTGAGGAGGATGTGGACCTTATCCTCGGAGAGGTCGGCATGCTGGAATTTGAGGATCGCCGTGTGGGCGTGCTCTCTGGCGGTCAGCGTAGGCGCCTCGCGCTGGCGATCGAATTGACAAGTCGCCCGGAGATTCTCCTCTGCGACGAGGTCACGAGCGGCCTAGATCCCCAGGCGGAGGACGACATCGTCAGGCTACTCTATGGCCTCTCGCGCAAGGATCGCCGACTGGTCCTCAGCGTCACTCACAGCCTCTCGCATCTGGAACTCTACGATTCGGTGACAGTTTTTTACCGAGGATTTCTTGTTTACCACGGGACTCCGGATTTTCTTGCCCATTACTTCAGGGTCGACTCACCGGAGAAGGTCTACGCACAACTTGAATTGAGAGAACCGCAGGAATGGAGCGCTTCATGGATCAAGCACCGCAGCGCCCTCCACGAGGCAACCAGCGACTCCCATGAAACAGAAACAGAACCCGTTTCCCAAGCGCTCCCGGCCGCATCGGACAATACTGAAAATACGGGCCACTTTTTCGCTCTCGACCTGCTGAAGGAAGATTGCAAGGAAGAGGAGTCGGGACTCCCCGGAGTAGTCAGTCAATTTTTCACTTTACTGGCGCGTCGCCTCCTCATTTTTTCGCGCTGCCGACCGCAGATTCTTCTCCAGATCGGCCTCGTTTTGGGATTTCCCCTGCTCGTTGCGGTCTTTGCATGGAATGGTCTGCCAGCTGTGAAAAACCTCAGTATGGGCTTGGACTTGGACATGCTCGCGCAACTCAAGGAAGCGCGGGATTTCCTCATCCAATCCAGCAAAATTGGCAGCTTGGTCTCTGGAATTGTGATGTTTCAGGTCATCCTCCTCACACTCATGGGAGCCAACAACGCAGGTCGCGAGATTGCCTCGGAGCGGGGTATTTTTGAGAAGGAAAAACTCTCCGGCCTTGATCCCCTCGCCTATGTCGCCTCCAAGGGGGCTTTTTTACTCTTTCTTGTGCTGGCCCAGTCGCTGTGGATGGGATTTTTCGTCCACAAGGTGTGCGGTTTTCCCGGCGACCTGGGCGGGCAACTCCTCCTGCTTGTGCTGGTAAACGCCGCCATGACCTCGATCTGCCTCGCCATTTCAAGCCTCATGTCATCGCCCGAGCAGGCATCACTGGTTTCCATTTATCTGGTAGGTTTTCAGCTGCCGCTTTCGGGAGCCGTCCTCGCCCTGCCGGAATGGATCGGAACCTTGGTGAGACCCTTTATATCAGCCTACTGGAGCTGGTCGGGAATTCTGAAGACGCTGAAATCGGAACGCTACTACGATATCGTTCAGACCGTGGTCCAGAGCCCACTCGCCCCGGGAGCCCTGTGTATTCTCGTGCTCGTCGCGCATGTCGCGGCTGGGCTTGTGATTGCTTGGAAGGGGTGTGAGCGTCGCTCACTTGTGTAGAAGTTCTGAAAACAAAAACTCCGCCTGCGTTTTCACAGGCGGAGTTTGATAAGGATAAAACCCGAGTCCGACTACTTCATGTGCGGAGAAACCAGCTTGGTCATCTCAAACATGGTCACTTGGGCCTTGCCGCCGAAGACAGCCTTCAGTGCAGCATCGGCGTTGATGTTACGCTTGTTTTTTTCGTCTTGGAGTTTGTGCTTCTTAATGTAGTCCCAGAGCCTTTTGGTGATCTCGCCACGGGACGCCGGAGCGGATCCCACGACAGCTGCGAGGATTGCGTCGGGTTGGACAGGTTTAAGAAGGGCGGGATTGGCTTTGCGCTTGGGTTTGGTCTCTGTAGGCATTGGTTTTTGGATTGGTTTGTTGATGAGTTGATGCAACCACCGTCTTCATTGTTGAACTTAGCGGTTCGGTTCTCAGGCACGGAGGCGGGGAACGTTTCAAGTCGTTAGCACCGCACCCGTGCTCCGTCGAGGTTTATTTAACTCCTCGCAGCCGCGCCATCGCGGATGGTGAACACCTCAATCCTCCGGCCTTTCTCCGCTTGCAGCCATCTTCACGAGCTTGGGGTCGAACCGGGCGAGGACTTCTACAAGGTCAGATTGTTCCGCCATCACAGTATGTATATCCTTGTAGCAATCGGGCACCTCGTCGAGGCCAGCGGAAAGAAGAGTGACGCCGCTATCTTTCAGCTTCTTGTTTGCATCAGCCCAAGAGAGGGTTTCCGAGGCCCGCCTACGGCTCATCCGCCTTCCCGCGCCGTGCGATGCCGAGTCGAGCGAATCCTTGTGACCCTTCCCCCTCACAAGGAAACCTGGGGTGCCCATCGAGCCGGGGATGATTCCCAAGACACCGGCCGCCGCCGGGGTGGCTCCCTTTCTGTGGACGATGACCTCCTGCCCGAAGTGCTGCTCCTTCCACGCAAAGTTGTGGTGGTTTTCAATGTCCAGAATCACACTCGCTCCAAGATTTTCGGCGATGTGGCGATGAATGAGCGCATGGTTGGCGGCAGCATATTTCCCCATGAGTTCCATTGCGGCCCAGTATTCCCGCCCCTCGGAAGTATCGAGCGAGAGCCATGCAAGGCGTGAGAGTTCCCGTGGCAGGTCGTGGTGGAGCTTTGTGGCGAGTTTGCTGTAGTGCTCACACACTGCGGCACCAGTTCCCCGACTTCCGCTATGGGTGAGCAGCGCCACATAGACGCCATTGGGTAGGCCGCACGATGGGTCTTCCACCACCAGTTGTCCGAACTCCACAAAGTGGTTCCCGCTGCCACTCGTTCCCAGTTGTGCCCATGCGCGCTCCTTGTTTTTTTCGGTGACTGGACTTACCGACCAATCCTCATCAAGCACGCCGTGTGAGCGGCGTGTATTGAAAATCCCTCCAACACCGAAAATCGTCTCGGCCTCAATGGCCTCTGCCAGCCTATCGCGCTTCGCCTCCAGCCAATTCACAGGAAGATCCCACACGGTCATCTTCATGCGACAGGCGATGTCCACGCCGACCGCATAAGGAATGACTGCGTTTTCAGTGGCAAGCACTCCCCCGATTGGCAGCCCATAGCCCACATGCGCATCGGGCATGAGCGCTCCAGCGACAGATATCGGTAGGCTACAGGCCAATTCGAGTTGCAACTGAGCCTCGGCATCGATCTCCGCACCCCACTGGCGCCATGGTGCGGCTGGCTTGCCCGACCAGTAGAGGTCGGGCTGCAAGAGGGACTTGGCGAAAGCACTACGCAGGGGATCATCCACGAATCGCGATGGCTGGGACAGGACTGCTGAAACCTCATTAGCCAACTGCTTGGCATCACCTCCTTGGCCTCGGTAAGCTTGGAGAAACTTAAAAACCTTGCCCATGGGATTCCCTCGAGGGACGCCGAGCTGATTCAGTTCCTTGGGATTCATAGCTCGATGGGATGCTTTTTTTGGCGATGCGGGACTTGGATCACTCCAATACGGAGAATGTGATCAGACTGCCGCCGGATCTGCGGTTTGTCCACGACGCTTTCGGTATTTGATGGCTGGTTCCCTACAGCAAAATCCACAGCTTGCCGTGCTTGGCGACGCTGTGAAGCACTCGGTGGAATGGAGCGGAAACTTGGCTCGACACCAGTTTTTTGATTGCTCACGGGGTGCCAATGCAACATAGATTGGGGAGATTCCCTCCTCTTCGCTTCAAGCCTGATTTTTTCCATCTTATGGATGATGCCACTCCCCAAAATCCACAACATTTCGAGGTGTGTTTAAGCTGTCAGACTGTCTTGGACTTAACGGGGTGCAGCACATTTTCGGATGTCACCTGTCCCGTATGCGAACATGTTTTCAAGGCCTGTGCCGTGTTCAACCAATACCAGATTACCTCTCTTCTCGGCGAGGGAGGCATGGGCTCGGCGTATCGAGCTATAGACCTTTCGCTCGAGCGCGAGGTGGCTCTGAAAGTCCTCAAATTTCAAATTGGTGAGAGACCCAAGGATGTCGAGAATCTGGCACGCGAAGCGCGCACAACCGCACAGGTCAACCACCCGAACATCGTCCGAATTTTTGATTTTGGCCAAGCTCAGGGGAAGTTCTACATCGCTATGGAGCTCATCGGCGGGGGGTCACTCGACGATCTCATACAGCAACGCGGCATGATCCCCGAGATTTTGGCTCTGGAGGTCGGGATACAAGTCGCGCAGGGGCTCAAGGCCGCTATGGAATTTGATCTCATTCACAGAGACATCAAACCTGCGAACATTCTGTTTTCAGATCGCGGCACGGTGAAGTTGGTAGATTTCGGCTTGGCCGTGGTCGCAAGTGGCGAGGCAACATCGCCAACAGAGATTTGGGGGACTCCCTATTATGTAGCCCCTGAGAAGCTCGATGAATTGCCGGAGGATTTTCGGAGCGACATCTACAGTCTTGGCGGCACACTTTTCCATGCCATGGCCGGACGGCCTCCCTACGAAGCAGAAAACGGCTCGCTCGTCGCTCTCAAGCAATTGAAGAGCCGCTCGGTGAGTCTCCAAGCCTTCGCACCGGACATTTCGAATGAGACCGCTTATGTCATCAACCGCATGATGTCGAAGAAGCCGGAAGATCGGTATCAATCCTACGACGATTTGATCGACCATCTTTCTTTCGCCTTGGCTAAAGCCAAGGAGACACAGTTGACTCCCTCGAAAAGAGCATCTGCCCAACTTCGGAACCTGGATGTCGAGAGCAAGGAAATGCGGTGGGTGGCTCTGCTTTTCCCGATTGCCGTTGGATTGGGACTCCTGGTTTTTGCTTATCTGTATTTTTTCACGAGCATCTTCAAGGCTCCGGATTATTAGGAAGACGGTCTGCAAATTCAGGCCTGTAAAACCAGTCTGACCAATACGCCCAGCCGGCCTTGGTCATTTCCACAGGTGAGTCGATCCAGCCACCCTTCCCGTCCGGCCGCCGGATGCGATAGGCGTCCTTCCACATCACGCTGGTGCCCTCGGGGACATAGAGGAAGAGGTAGGGTTGGTCTTCGTAGATGGTGCGCTGGAGTTCCCCTGCCATGCGGATGATTCTTTCGCGGTTGTATTCTTGGCGGATTGCATCGAGAAGGCGGTCGGCTTTTTCGCTTTTGTAACCGACGACATTGAGTTGTTCGGGATTGGCCTGCGACGAATGCCAGATTTGATACTGGTCATAGCCATTGCCGAGAGACCAGCCGAGCACCATGGCGTCGAAATCGCCCTTGTTGATGTGGTTTTTTAAGAAGACTGCCCACTCGTAAAGCTCCACTTTTACTTCAATGCCAAGCTGCTTGAGTCCATCCTGCGTGAGCGTGGCAATGTCGCGGCGGACTTCATTTCCGTTGTTCGTAATGAGATTGAACGAGAACCGCTCTCCATTTTTCTGGAGAGTCCCATCCGCACCTGGCTTCCACCCCGCCTCGGCAAGCAGCGCTCGTGCCTTTTCAAGGTCGTGGGCGAAGGGTTTGATCTCGGGATTGAAAAACCACATCTGCGGGGTGAAAAGTCCGGTGCTCTGGAGTCCATGGCCATAGAGGATGAAGCGCACCATGGATGGCACATCGACGGCATGCGCGAGGGCTCGTCGCACGAGAGGGTCTTGAAAGAGCGGGCGTTTGAGGTTCCACCCGATGTAAGTGTAGCTGCTCGTCGGGGTCGTGAAGACATTGAAGCGAGGGTCGCTCACAAAGGCATTCACGGTCCAAGGCTCAGCACTCCAAAAGTCCACCTGTCTGGTTTCAAAGGCAAGACGCAGCGTGAGTTGGTCGGGCATGAACCGGTAAACGATCCCATCCATCCAAGGCCCGGGGGCATCGAAGTAATCCGGATTCCGCTCCACGCGGATGAATTCGTTGGTCTTCCACTCTGCAAAGCGGAACGCGCCCGTTCCAATCGGCGTGCGATTGAAGTTTTGCGTCCACCAGCTCGTGGGCTTTCCCTCGAGAAGATGCGCGGGGAGGAGCGAAATCATCCAGCTCTCCAGCGCAGGAGAGTAGGGCTTTCGATAGGTCACGCGAAACGTGAAATCGTCCGGTGTCTCGACATTGAGAATCAAATCAAAGTCGGGTTTGCGAGGGGATGCCGTGGCGTCGTCCATGATCGCCCGGTAGGTAAAGGCGGCATCGCGCGAGGTGAAGGGCGCGCCATCATGCCAGCGGACATTTTTGCGAAGATGGAAAATCACCTGCGGCTCGGCGAGGAAGGTCAGTGGCTCTCCGAGCTTCACTGTGCCGCCTCCGTTGGCAGCGAGCCATTTTTCGACCTCCTGCTTGAGATCTGGGTCGGCTGTGATTTCAAAAGCCGCGCCGCTGTCCACCCACATGCGGAGGATGGAGCCATTGGGCAAGGCTTTACCAAGCCGCTGCAGCGTGTCGGAAGAGTTTTCTTTCACCTCCACCCGCAGTGTGGCCAGCGGTGCCAAGGATTCCGCAGGCAGAAGGGAGACAATTTTTTCGGAAGACTCGAGGCCAGGCTCCGCGAAGTGAAGGAGAAGCTGCCGAGCGGATTGTTTCACACCAACGAGTGTCCAAGCACTCCACTCGGATCGCAGCGACTCAAGTTGAACTTTCGCTATGGAGGCGGACTCCTCGTTTCGAAAGACCAGTGTCGTAGTCTGGTCGAGTGACCATGATTCGGCCAGATCGCCGATGATCTCCAGATCTGGGTTGTATTTCAGCAGGCCATTGAAAAGGGATCCCGCAACCTGCGAGGCGGCGCTGTCGGCCTGCTGGATCGGATTGAGTGTCGACGGTTCGCCAAGAACGCCGAGCGACATCTCATTTTTTTTGTCCGAGGTCAGGCTCGCTGAGTTCCAGAAGGAAGCAGCGATGAGCAGTAGAAGGAAAACAGGGAATCCGTATATGAACCAGCGGGCGACTCTCATTTGAGTATGGAAAGGCTGCCAATATGCCGCTGGTGGAGTTTTTCACAACATTCAATGCAACCATGCATTTCGGGGCTTTTATGGCGGCGCACAGGCCATAAAATGTCGCTGTGATCATCGTGCCAGCTATTGCCATGTGCCGAAGCCTGTTTCCTATCCTCCTCTGGATCATTTCCTGCGCGACCCTGCACGCGGATGGCGGGCGCGTTTTGGCTGAGAAGCAGGCTGGCGGCGGCCTCCGGTATTCCCCAGTGGTGGGGACTCCAGAACTCGGCGTGACCATCAGACGCAACGGGCGCACAGATTTTGTTTCCTTCGAGCTTCCTGTGGATCGCGCCCTGCCGCCGATGCTGACATGGTGGCCTGTGGTGGCGCTCATGCCACGTGGAATTCACCTCACCATCTGGCGTGGATTTATTCTCAAAAAACGCCGCACCCCATGAGCAGTGTGACTGGACTGATTGAGCGGGTCACTTTCCACAACGAGGAAACGGGATTTTGTGTGGTGAGGGTGAAGGTCGATGGACGACGCGATCTGGCGACCGTTGTTGGCCGCGCCTCGAGCATCAATGCCGGCGAATGGCTCACTGCCGAAGGCGCTTGGATACAGGACCGCGATCACGGCCCCCAGCTCAAGGCGGAAATCCTTCAGACAAGCGCTCCAACATCGCGCGAAGGGATTGAAAAATACCTCGCTAGCGGCCTCATCAAAGGCATTGGCCCTGTCTATGCCAAGAAGCTCGTGGAGAAATTTGGCGAGAGTGTCTTCGATATCATCGACCGCGAGTCCGTGAGGCTGGAGCAGGTGAGAGGGATCGGATCTGAGAGGAGACGCACGATCCGCATGGCGTGGGCCGAGCAGAAGGTCGTGCGCGCGATCATGGTTTTTCTGCACTCCAATGGAGTCAGCACCAGCCGGGCGGTGAGGATCTACAAGACCTACGGAGATGAGGCGGTGGAAAAAGTGCGCGCCAACCCCTATCTCCTCGCACGCGACATCTCGGGAATCGGCTTTAAAACCGCTGATGACATCGCCCGCAAGCTCGGCATTCCCGAGGACTCGATCCTCCGTGGCCGGGCGGGACTCTCCCACACGCTCCTCGAGGCGGGAGGCAATGGGCACTGTGCTCTTCCCAAAGAAACCCTCCTCAAAAATGCGGCGGGCCTCTTGGAAATGGATTTCCTCATCTTGCAGCGCGCATTGTCTGAAATGCTTGCCGAGGGCGAATTGGTCGAAGACGCCATCACCGGCAAGGATTTGATTTTTCTTCCTCCCGTCCGACGGGCTGAGGTGGAGATCGCCACACGCCTCACTCGAATGGCGGGGTTCAAGGCGGACTATCCGCATATCGACGCCGACAAGGCCATCGAGTGGTTGAAGGTAAAAAAGGCCATCGATCTGGCGCCCAGCCAAGCCGAAGCCCTGCGCCAGTCCCTTTGCTCGCGTGTGCTGGTGATCACCGGTGGGCCGGGCGTCGGCAAAACCACATTGGTGAATTCCATCCTCACCCTCCTGCGCGCCAAAAAGGTGAAGTGCCTCCTCTGCGCCCCGACGGGTCGCGCCGCGAAGCGCCTTTCCGAAACTACCGGCCTCGAGGCCAAGACGATTCACCGCCTGCTCGAATACCAGAACTCCGGCTTTTCCAGAAACCCCGCAAATCCTCTCGATTGCGATCTCTTGGTGGCCGACGAAACCTCCATGCTGGATGTGCAGCTCATGTCCAAACTCCTACGGGCCCTCCCCTCGAAGGCGCATTTGATTTTAGTGGGTGATGTGGATCAATTGCCGAGCGTGGGCGCCGGCGCGGTGCTGGGGGACATTATCCGCAGCGGCACAGTGCCTGTCGTGCGCCTTGTGGAAATCTTCCGCCAGGCTTCGAGCAGCCGCATCATCGTCAATGCCCACAGCGTCAATAGCGGGGTCATGCCCGAGTCAGAAAAGGACTCGGATTTTTATTTCATCGAGCGCGAGGAGCCCGAGTCCGTCCCCGCCACGATTCTCGAACTCGTCGCTGAGCGCATTCCGAAAAAATGGAAGCTCGACCCCCGCCGCGACATTCAGGTGCTCTGCCCGATGAACCGGGGCTCGCTTGGCACCGTTCAGATGAACCGCCTCCTCCAGGAACGCCTGAACCCCAAGCGCGGCGGCGATCCCTCGGTGGAGAAGTTCGGTTGGGAATTCCGCATCCGCGACAAGGTCATTCAGACGCGCAACAACTACGACAAGGAGGTCTTCAATGGAGACATCGGAGAGATTCTCAAAATCGACGATTTCGAGCGCGAGGCTCTCATCACCTTCGATGGACGGGAGGTCGTTTACGACTTCAACGAACTCGATGAAATTTCCCTCGCTTACGCCATCACGATCCACAAAAGCCAAGGCTCCGAGTTTCCTGTCGTCGTCATGCCACTCGCCATGCAGCAATTCCTCCTCCTCCAGCGAAACCTCGTTTACACGGGGATCACCCGAGGGCGCCGCCTCGTCGTGCTCGTCGGACAGAAGAAAGCCCTTCAAACGGCGGTGCGCAATGCCAGCGCGGTGAGGCGCCACAGTGGGCTCGAGGCACGACTCTCAAGACCCGGTGACATTCCCGAAATCGAAAATTGAAATACCATGGTCGCCTGGTGCCTGCGGAAGTTTTTTTTCAGGTCTGTTGAAGTTGCAAAAACACCATCGACAGAGCGTGCGATACTGCTGATTTCTTAAAACATGGAAAGCCCACGACTCGTCGATGCCGCCATTGCAGCTCGCTCCGCAGCACATGCCCCCTATTCCCACTTCGCCGTCGGAGCGGCTCTCGAGTGCTCCGATGGAACAGTTTTTACAGGATGCAATGTCGAGAACTTGAGTTTCGGGCTGACGATGTGCGCCGAGCGAGTGGCAATCGGAGCGGCTGTGGTGGCGGGAAAGAGGGATTTTCGTTGCATGGCCATCGTCGCCGATACCGATGCACCGATCAGTCCCTGCGGGGCATGCCGCCAAGTGATGGCAGAGTTCCAGCCATCCCTCAAAATCCTATCCGCAAATCTCCAGGGCCGAAGCGAGGTGTTTTCCCTCGCGGATTTGCTGCCACGGGCATCGACGGGCATTTTGAACAGACCTTGATAGTGGTTTCCGCAGGCGCCTCCACTTTCAGCGCGCACCGGAGAATTTATCGGTAAAAATTGCCAAGGCCTCAATGCCGACTTATAAGTGCCGCGTTCATTATTTTTTTCATGCATAAACTTGTCCTCATCCGCCACGGCGAAAGCACCTGGAACAAAGAAAACCGATTCACGGGTTGGCACGACGTCGAACTCAGTGACAAAGGCCGAGCCGAAGCCAAGGCGGCAGGTGAGATTCTTAAAAAGGAGGGCTTCGTCTTCGACATCGCCTATGTCTCGGTTCTGAAACGCGCCCTCAACACGCTTTGGGGAGTGCTCACGGAACTCGACCAGCTCTGGATTCCTATGGAAAAAGACTGGCGCCTCAACGAGCGCCACTATGGAGCGCTCCAAGGCCTCAACAAAGCCGAGACCGCCGCGAAGTTTGGCGATGAACAGGTGCTCGTGTGGCGTCGGAGCTATGATGTTCCCCCACCCCCACTTGAGAAATCCGACGAGCGCTGGCCCGGTCACGACCCCCGCTACGCTGGCATTCCCGAGTCCCAACTCCCGCTCACCGAGTGCCTCAAGGACACCGTCGATCGCTTCCTGCCGCTCTGGCACGAAAAAATCGCTCCTGCGGTAAAGTCCGGCCAGCGCGTGATCATTGCAGCCCATGGCAACAGCCTCCGCGCCCTTGTGATGTATCTCGACAACCTCACCGAGGAACAAGTTCTCAAACTCAACATCCCGACCGGTATTCCTCTCGTTTACGAACTCGACGACGATCTCAAGCCGATCAAAAGCTACTACTTGGGAGACCAAGATGCCATTGCCGCCGCGACGAACGCCGTGGCCAATCAAGGTAAGTCCAAGTAAATTGCGGAAGGCCAAGGCAAACATTTGCCGGCAACCCAAAAATCGATTACTGGATCGAAAAACCATGCCAACGCACAGGCTGGTTTTTGAAGCGCAATATCTGACCCTTTAGAAGCGCTGCACATTTGAACCACAACCGAATGTCTGGCCGGACATGAGGTGGAGCAACCTATTGTTGGCCCGAAGGGCGAAAGATCGGGAGCGACTGAGTCATTTCGCAAATAAACACGACAAAGAAATTCTCCGGCGAAGCCGCTGCCTACTCGTGAAAACTCGTGTAACTTGTGGACTAATAACCTTAAAGTATATCCACAATAGACTTGCCATCAATTTTTTTTCAAAATTTGAAAGAAAATACAGCGCGCCGCCCAGTTCCCTCGACCCCCCAAGATTCAGGCGCTGCACGCGCCGTCAAAGGCCCCGGAAAGTCCTCTCGCGGAGCACGCTAAGACACAGAGTCGAAGCATGGACTGCAATTGGCAAAAAATGCCCTCAACGATAGCCGGCTCCTTTGGAGGGATGGCCTCCGTGCCGTCCCACTTCCGCTGGCGCAACCCGCCCCATCAATTCAAAGAATCCTTTGTTTTCATCTTGCCGAAAGAACAGAAAATTTCAAAGGAGCCAAAGACGGCCTTGGCGCTCCCATACCATCCGCAAGATTGGTTCCCGCGCCTCCAGACAACCAAATGTCAATAATTAATGCCCGACCCCTTTGAATACCCGACCCCTTTGACTTTGATTGAGAATTTCGGTTTATTCTTTTGTGAGATCTCTTAGTATCTTGCGAGCAAGCAACTCGTTGATCTCGCTATGGCGCGGAATTGGCTGTGTAGCTCCCGTTCGTGGGTTGTGATAAATGTCGTGCTTGCCTCCATGTCGCAAAAGCACCGCACCGGCAGATTCGATCTTGGAAATCAAATCTCGTCTTTTCACGCCAATTCCAATTCCTCTACTTTTTTGATTCCGAGAATCGCGCTTGTTGAGAAAGTGTCATAAAGATCGCGAAGGTGATCTTTAAGGTCTTGAAATGAATCCCCTTGAGTCCAATGGTCCGGATAATCATTCAAGTATCCAAGAAACCTTCCATCCTTCTCCCGCCAGTAGGTAAATTTTGTGGTCATAAATCTAATTTAAGCAGTCGAAGGGGTATTGTCATTTATTTTTTTGCCAAACGATGTCCCTCACAAAGATTTTTGACCTCTCAAGTCTTACAAAATATGTGAATGTCTGGGCTCAACCCTTTTCATGTCAAGAATTAATGCCCGACCCCTTTAACTATCACCTCCGCCACAATGGCTTTCGACTATTTTTTAAGATTTAATCCACTTCGCCTCAAGCAACACTAAATATTCTACAAAATATGTGAATGTGTGGAACCGACTCTTTTCCACTCTCGCAATCTACCTTAAATCGTGTTTGATGCTGAAGTAAATGAAATTCTGCGTATGTGAGCATAGGGGATCACATCCACGAGACCGCTATCATCTTCAATAACCAGAACATTTTTGGCTGCTAGCACGTGATCAGGAGCTGGAATTGAATAAGCCACATCGGCAGCAACATCCACCGAAAATGCTTGGAAAGGAATTTTGTGCAATAACTTAAGAATTTGTTCTCTCACTTATTGAAATATGATTGTCCTGATTTGATTTGTCAATAGGGATTTCAAGACCAGATCGGAATTTATAGCGGCGGTCTGTGAGTGCTGCTATCGTTGCACTACCCTCGCTGCGAGGCGCACCCGTCGCTGCATAGGAACGCCGAGGTCCTCCTCGGCTCAGCACTCTGCCCAAGCTCTGATTATTTGAACCACGAAGTTAGCAAATAAACACGATTAAAACCGACGATGAAAATCTCCAGCGAAGCCGACCCCCATTCGTGAAAACTCGTGCGATTTGACTCGCTCGATCCCTCTCGTCTCGCCCTTTGGGCCGATCTCCGGTCGCTCCATCTCGCGCCTGCCCCTGCGCTCGATTGTGGTTGAAAAACCTAAATTTTAATCAACAATTACCTTTAAATCAATGCTTTTTAACAAATCTAAAAAATGTTACCTGACCCCTAACCCCCTATTTCCTTCGGATTAACAATTCGTATTCCGCATGAGATCCAATCCAAAACCAAACCGCCGTATCTCCATCCATGACAGCAAAGGCGCGATAGGAATCCGTAACTCGGCAGGACCAAAAGTTTTGGACTTTTTTAAATTGAAGGGATGGGTGCGAAGGCGTTTTAAGCCAAATTCTGTATTGCTTTGTTGCAGTTTTTTGAATTGCAAATGGGAGATCATTATATGCCTTCCAAAATTTGGATGAGGCTTTACTTTTCATCCATCGGGAAATCTTGGCAACCACCCGCACGATGCTCTTGAAGTGCCTCCGCAGCCAGATTGTCCAATAGACCAGTGCGAATATCCTCTTCGATTTGACGATCCCAAGCGTCAGAAAATCGATTTGAAATCCAATGGGTTAGCTCAAACAATTCATCGGTTGGCAGTTTTTCGATCGCTTTCTCGATTTCCACAACAGTGCTCATAGTTTTCCTGTCGCTTTTATGACGATTATTGACAAGTCTTTTTTTCGAGAGAATGGAAACACCTCAATCCACATCGACAAAACTCGCTACAAATCTGAAGTCCCGTTAATTCCGTCTAAAAAATCCGACGCACTTCCAGTTTACCAAATGTCAATAATTAATGCCCGACCCCTTTGAAAGGTGGTGCACTTTGAAGTGACCACAGGTGGTGCATTTTGAAGTGATCGCTGACAACTGGGAACGATTTTTTCATCGGTTCACGATGCACCGACGATGGAGTGAAAGCTGCCGCCACAAGTTCCATGTTTGGCATCACCGGCATCGAGGGGAAATACGATGCCAATCGCCACGCATACATGCCTCCGGAGCCTTTTAGTGTTTGGGGTGAAGTTGTGTCGGATTGCATCATGAAAAGCGGATTTCGACTTTGGTCTGCATAAGGTCTCAACGCACCAATTGGCCGCGTCTCTCAAGCTCAAGGCGAAAGATGGACTGTCGCTTTGTTTCAGCCAAAACAGAGGGAAAACTTCCTGCTTGGAGCGTCGACCTCCCCGTGCTTTATGCCTGCCAGATTCAAACGCATCGCTCCCGATCAGGATACCGGCATGGATTTGAACGAGCCTTGGATTACAGCTTTGGAGTTGTTTCATGTGGGTAAGCGTTCTGAATGCTCTTAAATATCAATAATTTATGCCTGACCCCTTTGACCTTTGATTGGTATAAGGAGCTAATCTTGGCCTGCGTTCCGAGTTTCTATGGTCTACTCGCTCACTTCTCTGCGAGCAAGAAGGCGATGTGCCCTACCTGCGGTCTGCGACAGATAGTCATCGGAGTCCCTTCCGTTTACAAAAGCTATCGACGCCAATGTTTACTCTTGCCCTGTAGGGTCTGGTAAAAATCTCTTAGTTTCCTTCTTTTATTAAATAAGTTACTTCCAAGGATCTTGTGAGGCGCTCCTCTTGAACTCTTGAGGACAGGTTGAAAATGGAATTGTCAAATTTCTGGAAGATATCAAGACCGCGATCCAAACTGATTTTCCAGCCTGTATCCGTCGCGAGGCTTCTGGCGTGGAAGGTTTCTGAATTGTCGTATTCAAATGTCACTGAAACCCTTGATCCTGTGCAAGAATCCAGTATCTTTTGAAGGTTCTGGTCTTGTTCGACGCATTTCTCAAGATCACTTTTTGTCATAAGATGTATCGCGGTTTCTTCGCCTTCTGGTGTTAATTGGTGAACGAGTTCGACAAACTCCATGAAGTTGCGTATTTGCCAGAATGTCCGGATGTAGGGATCGGCGACTGTAATTTTCTCGGCACCACGAAGGTGTTCTGCAAAAAGTCTTTGGTAGCTCCAACCCTTGCTATTTTCGGGAATCACCAAGTGACCAGGTTTGGCCTTCACAGGCGCTTGTGATGAATCGGGCGTTTGCTTCTGTTTTTCTGAGGATGGATTTGTTTCAGCGGTGTCTTGAGCGGCATTTCCTCCGCGAGCGAGCGAGGGATATTGGATTTCCTCTGGCGTAAGAATTTTTTTCTCCTCACCGGTATCTTTTGCGAAATAACTGAATTCAACAGGGACAAAGGTTTCGTCGATTTTAAGGATTTGCTCCTTAACACGCCGACGGCCCTCCAGTGAAATGGCGAGCAACTCTTCCACCTCTGACTTTTCAAATTTTCCATGAGGGTAAAGAATTTTAACAAGACCCGAAAAGGTCTTTTGGACTCCATCCCGATCGCGAGTAGTGATATCGGAATTAATTTCAAAGAACTGCTGATAAGCCGTTCCAAGATCCTGACCCCGAAGATGTCGCAGCACCTCTGCCAAATAGTCTACAATAAAACCGAATCCTTCTGAAAATAGCTCATTTCGAAGCGGGCTGGACTCCCAGCCAGGATTATAGCTATGCAGGCGATCCAAAAACGCAGAGTCGATATACTTGTCAGGCAATTCCTCGAAAAAATGAGAATGCTTCATCATGTAAGGCACCGACTTTTTTGTGTTTCCCATGAAAACCATCGAAGCCTCGGCTCCAAGGGCCTCGATGCCTCGCGAGAAACTCTTGTTAGCCATGTAGTTTTTCATGATGTCGACAAGATTCTTCTCCACTTTCTTGTCTTTACCAGCAAACTCATCGAAGCATACGCAGTCCCAGTAGCCAACAAGACCGATTTTACCGCTGGAATTGTTTACAAATAATTTGGATGCCGTGACTTCACCTCCTGAAATCAAAATTCCATGAGGTGAAAATTCGGAGTAAATATGTGATTTCCCAGTGCCCTTTGGACCGAGTTCCACCAAATTATAATTTCTTTCACAAAATGGAATGAGGCGGATGAGAAGAAGCAACTTTCCACGCCGGGAGTAAAGCTCCGGATTGAGTCCCATCGTTTGCAAAAGCACATCCATCCACTCGTCGGTGGTAAATTCCGCACGGGCTGCGAGGAATTGTTCGATGTCCACATGGGCGACCTGGATCGGCTTGAGACTCTCAAGGTGCCAGGGCTCCTGCGTGCGATCCTCTGTGGGTTGGTAGCTAATATCGGCGATGCACCACACTCCTCCAACGAGCAATTTGGGATGCTTTTTGATGTAGCTCGAATCAACGGTCACCCGCTTGAGGCCGAGGTTCGAAAATTTGGCTTCGTAGCAATCGGCTGTGTCGTTGAGTTCCACCGTAACCTTGTCGATGACCTTGTGCCGACCTTTCTCCTTGATGGTGGATTTGATCAGCTCGCTTTCGTTCCGGTGGACGAAGTGTTTTTGAAGGATGTTTTTGACCGTTTCAATTCCGCTTTGGATCGAGGCCTCGTCGTCGGTCGCACAATGTTGACCGAGCAGATATTCGAGCACATAGCTCGGGACAATCGCATTGCCTTTGACCGCTTTTGTGAGGTCCTTGCGGACAACCAGCCCGGCAAAGTGTTGGAGGATTTTTGTATCGAGAGGTGTCATTAGCTTTAGAATTCGTCGAAGTCGGTATCGAAGGATTTTTGTAATTTTATGGAGTAGCATCGATAAGGCACTGTTTGATTCGTGCCGGGCAGGGTTTCATCGAGGCGAATTTCCACGGTCGTATTGTTTTGGCTGTCGGCTGCTTTGGAGAGCACCAGTGCCACGCTTGTTTCACGAAGTCTTGGTTCCTCTTCCTTCGAGTCAAATGTGAGAGCCTTGATCTCGGAAATTGCTTGTCCATCGGAAGTATACACGCCCACCTTGAGCGCCCTGGGCAGCAGCTTGGGCGTGACCTGCTTCTCTTGATAAATTGATAGAGCCACTTGGCCGGTCGTCAGCTTGGTAGGCATTCCGATGATCTCGACGGATACACGACCAGTGTCGTCCGAACGGGACTTGTTGATATGCACTACAGGAATCACCACTTCCTGAAGGCTGAAGCCGCCGTGAACATAGCGTTTGCCCGAGCCTTGGAGCGGAAACCTTCCGAGGCCAACCGGGAAAGCACAGGACCAGTCGCCTGACAGCCCAAGCTGGGTTGCATTGAAAACCTTGCTCGCACCTGATTCAGCGATACCCCGCCCGATGGCAAACCGGCGATCCCGGTAAGTCCACTCCGTGGCGTCCGGCAAAGAGGCGCTGTCGCCGGCTTCAAGAGGCTCTTGTTGGAAGAGGAACCCATGATCCGCTGTGAGAATCATATTGTTGCCATTTACATTGGCCACTTTTTTTACGATTTGGATGAGTTCCTCAAAGGCCTTCTCCACGGCATCTGTCGTTTTAGCCTCTGTGGTGGACGAGTCTCCCGTTTTGTCGATCACATTGTGGAAAATAAAAACCACTTCGTGATCCCTCATGAGAGCACGCCCTTCGATTTTTGTATTCATCTCGAGAAAATGCACCGCCTGAATGGCCGTGCCCTTGCCATCAAGAGCCTTCTTAAGAATCTCGTTTCGACACGATGTGCCAGTGCAGCTGCGACCGTCGAGGTTGACTTGGCCGCTGGCGGTGTCGATTTCCCACTCCGATCCGGGCAGCAGAGAGGCCATGCCCAATTGCGTGTAACTGGGTAGACTTCCAAACATAGCGCTTAACTCGGTAGTAAATCGGTTTTCAGACTTCAATCTCTCCGCAAAGTCAGCCGCCGCCTCGTATCGCAAGGCATCCGATATGATCACAAAAATCTTTTGTCCCTTGCTGAGAAATGGCCTGACATGTTCTTCGAAAAAAGACCTTTGCCGTGGTAGTGCACTGCAAGCCCAGGAATCCAAACGCTGAATTTGGTCGCTCCAACGGTCGCTCAACGGGGTCAGAAAATTGTTAAGATAAATTTTCCCTACCCAGTCGACCAATTTCTCGAGGACATTCACTTGTCCATATTGTCGGGAATGGAAATTGAATCGCCGATAAGCCCGGTCGATCTTCCACCAACTGGCGCGGTAGCGCTCCAACCCCTCGTCGACAGACTCCATTGAAAGCTCCGCCTTGGACAGTAACTCTCGAAGTTCCACGGCCTGCGAGATGGCCATGTATCCGTGTTCATGAGAGGAATACCAGAATGAATGCCTGCGATCTTGAATCAGCTCCAATAGTTTGTCCGCCTTCTGATGTTCCTCGAAACCCCGACACAACCGATGGATTGTAAACTTGTCGAAAACCTCGAAGGCATCTGCATCGCCAAGATCCACTTTCTCTCCCAAGGCATCCAGACGGGCCGCCACATGGAGGTCGCGCTCCAACCGGGCGGACCATTTTCGGAAACTTTCATTGTGTGTGCGACTGTCTTTCCAACGCTGCAGGAAAACCTTGGAATGCGCCTTCTGCGGCACTTCCACATCCAGCGGATTGGCTTCCCGGAACAGCCTCGTCACAAAATCCACCAAAGATGGCGCTTCGGATTGATAGCCAAAGAGGCGAGCGACTTCCTTCCAAAATGCCTCCACCAAACCGAAACTCCCAAAAGTCTCGGTGACCGGATCAAAAATCCCGTCGCTATCGCAGTTGAGTAGATCAAGCAGCAGAGCCTCCAGTTCCACCGGCGTTTTGGCCGCCACAGCCATCATCTTCAGGCGGAGGTCTGCAGCTTCGTCTTCTGCCGTGACTATTTCCTTTAGAGCCTGCACACGCTTGGAATCCCTGAAGAATGAGACATGTTCCTCCGCCAACGCACGGTATTCATACGGCAGACCTACCTCTTGCAGAGCCAGCGAGGCCCGGTCCGCATGGAACTCATGCCCTTGAAGTAAAAGATCCAGCAGCCAGTTGTCCCCATCCGCCGGTCTGGCCGAGGGGAAGTAGAGAAGGAAGCGAGCCATGATGCCTCCCTCACCGAGAATTCGCACCTTGGTGGCAAATTCATTTTCGCCAACCAAGATTTTCTCCACGCCTTCCTGCTGGTAACTCTCGAAGGCCTTGCTCCATTCGCCCGCTGGGTCATACCAGAAAACAAATCGATGGCGTTGGAAGCAGTGGATCAAGCTCTCGTGGATGCGTTTTTCAGACATGGATTGATAATCTCGTGTTAATCAGCCAGAACCCGTTTTCCAGCCCGTGCGACCAGGATTCCTGCCGAGTTGCGGTTCAGTTCACCCCACAGGGATCGGATTCCTGCAAGGGCTTCATCGTGTTCGGTGGCCAGCCCGCTGCGAAAGACCAGTCGAAGAGTGCCCTCGCACTCAGCACCTCTATGGGCGTGTTGGCAAAGGTAGTCATACCCATGCTTCTCATAGGTTCGCAGGAGCAGCTCTTCAAAGCACACGACTCTCCCGCGCAAGCTGCGAGGAATTTCATGGTCTTTTCCAAGGCTTCCCAAGCAGCGAAGGGCGCGCTTGTCACCCGTGACCACGCGGCTGCCTGGGTTTTCCAAGGCACTCGAAAACAAAATCACTTCGCCAGTGTCCATTCCGTCGCCAAGAGCGAGCAAGGCTCCGGCACTCGCCGTGTTTTCAACGTCAGGAATCTCATCGTGCGTTTCACAAAAACGAATGGCCCCGGAGATGGCATGGGCTGGATAAGTCCCTTTCTTGCCGAGCCCCCGAATCTTGTAGATCGCTGTCGAGAGCACTTTGAGATCATCCTCTTCCACGGCGAGCAGTTCAGTTATGTCATCCAAAAGTTCGCAAGCCGCCAGCTTGAGGAGAATGTCAACATCGTGGAAATGAAACATGGGGACAGGGTCATTGTGCCTTGCGAGCCCCTGTCATGCACTGCAGCCACTCGGCGGTATCTTCCGAGAGCGAGGCCCAGTCTATGCCGCGCGTAGTGCTGCACTGAATGATCTCCAAAGCGTCTTGTTTGCCCTCAAGGATTTTGACGGCCCCGTTCGCAACCGGCCAGTGTCCCGTGTTGAATCCCCAGTTGAGTGCCGCCACTCCCGGGCTGACCCTGTAGCGGCGGGCAAATTGCTGCGCGGCAGTAGCGAGTATGCCGGCCTGCATGGGGCTGTGTGAGGACAAGCCCAAGTCCGGTTTGCCCGTGAGCAATACCGAAGCGAAATCATTGGCCTGCCTCTCTTCCTCCTCGCCGCTGGTAGCCTCCAGGTTGCCATCCACCACCGCACCACCTTTGGGCACATGGCCCAAGGCAATATGGCCCAACTCATGGGCGAGGATGAAGACCATCCAAGCAGGCCGTTGGCTCTCCTTGCAAAGCACGATTACCGGGCGACCGTCCTGCGAACGCACGGCCATTCCATCCGGCTTGCGTGTTCCGGTAGGGAATCTGGAAGTGTGAATCACCGGAATCCCAAGTCCCCAGCAATATTCCAGCAAATCCTCCAAAGTGACCCACGGCTGGTGCCCCCGGTTCTTCAGCTGGATGTGAAGATCCGCCGCGCTTGGAAAATCGGATGGAATCGGCAACTGCATATTGGCTGCAACCGCCATGGCCACTTGCTTGGCAATCACATGGGCCGTTCTCACGGTGTCTTCCGACACGCCTTTCGACTTTTTGAATCGAACGCCGGGTTGGACCGCTGCCGCCTCGGCTCGTCCGGAAAAAAGCGGTTCAAGTGGCAGGCCGCTCCGGCGATGGATCAACATGGCCGTCTCAAGAAACCCATTGCGGGTCTTCACGACCTCCGGCTCCCACCAAGATGGCAAGATTGTGCCGTTAAGGTAGCTGCGCTTGAAGCCCAGTTCACTCAAAGATTGGCACAATCCTTTCCAAGGCGGCATATTGGAAGTCGAAACGCCTTTAACCGGCTTTCCTTTGGAACGGGACAAACCGCTTCTTACGAGTGTTTTGGGGTATGAATTCACGGTTGCGATGGTGGGTATGATTTTCTGTTTGACATATTGACATTAACCCAAAGCAGACCAGGCATGCAACTCTCATTGCAAAAATGATCGGCGTGCCCGCGTTTCGCCTTGTTGCTCGAAAGCATGCCAGAGTATAAAAATAGATTATTGCACATGAGATTATTAAGTATTTCTGGGTATTGCTGTGATGCGTTTTTCAGACATGGCAAAATTTAGTCCTCATTCGCAGCAAGGCCGGGTATGGGGGCGAGGGCTTCGCCGAATTTGAGGTAGTTGACCTTCACGCCATCATCGAGGTCGATTTCGAGCCGCTTTTGGGCCAGAGGCAGGATGGTATCCCGTTCCCATTCTTGGCAATCCTTCAGAGCTTTGACCAGTTTTTCGCGCTCCTTGCGGGCGGATGTTCTTTCCTTGGTCACAGTGGATGTAGCCTCGACCTGAGTCAGATGGGCGATGCGGGACTCCAGCTTCTTGAGGTAGTCGCGGAGGTATTTGTTGAGCAGGGTGTTGACCGTGTCCTTTGTGTAGCGATGGACATAGACGAGGGCGCTGAAGCCCTTCTTGGGGCTTTGGAAAAGCCAGTAGATGGGGCGCTTCTTGTAGGTCTGGAGGTGGTCCTTGTAGAAGTCGGTGAGGAAATATTTTTCTAACGACTTGCCGAGGGAGTCCTCGATGAAGCGGAGGTTCTGCTTGAGCGTCGTCTCGCCAAAAGTGGCGCGGAGGAACTCGCGGGTGCGGGCCACGATGTCGTCCTCGAACCACTCGCCATCGAGCACGGGGATGATGCCGTCTTGGTCAGGGATGAAGGATGAATTATGAAGGATGAAAAAAGGCTCGGATTCACCGGCGTGGGCGGCCTTCCAGCCTTTCATACTTCCTCCTTCCTCCTTCATCCTTTCCACCGTGTCGCCGGCGTTGGCGAGGATGAGGCCGGGGTGGTCGGGGGAATAGCGGCCCATCATGCAGCCGACGGCATAGGAGAGGAAGGCGGCCATGTCGCGGCGGGCCTCGGCGCGGGCGAGGGTGATTTG
>Ga0247839_1002486_pt1 | contig 27565 bp, 20 predicted proteins | sample LaCruzMarch2015__6_FD_192405 | JGI IMG/M metagenome (GOLD analysis project Ga0247839, IMG submission 192405) | Freshwater microbial communities from meromictic Lake La Cruz, Castile-La Mancha, Spain - LaCruzMarch2015_16m | ecosystem: Environmental > Aquatic > Freshwater > Lake | place: Spain... | reverse complement strand
AACGCCAATTCCGAACAATCTCTTTTTCCCCCCTTTCTTCGTAAAGGGGGGAAAAGCACGTGTCCCGACAGTGTTCCCCCCTTTGACAAAGGGGGGGCAGGGGGGATTTGCCGGAAGACTTTTCTATTTCTTCTATGATTCTTTTTTATTCACCCATTCCGTTTTTAGGGTAATTTATTGGCATTGGGGGTACGAGGGGATTTTTTTGAGTTCAACTTCCTAAAGGACTAAGTTTTGTTTTCCCCTATTCCCTCGCGTCCGTTCGTCTCCAAACAACCCACGGCAGAGCGATGGCCAAAACAATCGCTAAACAAAACCCAAAAAGCGATTCCATCGGCGTGCGTCCTCCGTTCAACGCGTTCGCCAAAGCCACCAAAGCCAAGACCAAAACGAAACCCAAGGCCCCCGCTGAAAAACTTAAAAACAACCGGTTTCCCTTTGTCCACTGGTCCCGATTTTTTTTGAGGATTATTTCCGCCGGTGAGTTCATGACGGTCGGTCTCGTTTGTTGACAAAGGTTGTCCAAGCCCATCGCCCCGCAAAAACGAACCCACCTAAAAGAGAAATCAAAGCCCAAAGGCTTGAGACAAACGAGAGGAAAAGACTGAGCAAAAAGAACGTCGCCATCAACACCGGGGCCGATCTCAGTCGCTCCAACGTCCGAGGGTTTTTGTTCGCCCACGCTCGTACAGCCTCCAGCCGGTGGCGTTGCTTGTACCCCCCATACAAAAGACCTAATAAGAAAAGAAGTTTCAGTAAAATCGTGACCCCATGGGAAAGGCCCACCGCCGTCAGGTCCACCGGTTCGTTTTCTTGTATCAACACCTTTGAAAATCGAACGATTTGCCCGGAATTGGGGACTTTTATCCGAATGGGGGCCAACCCGGCCTTCCCATCCACGGGGTTGCTGAAATTCGTGGGTTGGTTCATGTTGCTAAAGAATTGAACTTCCCGTTCCACCTGCTGGGCAAAGGCGTCTTCGTTCACCCCTTGGGACTCGTCAAAATCGCTTTTCATGGCGTATTGAACCGATTGTCTGGCTTTCTCTTTTCTTCCGGAGCGAGAGCCACGCCCTCCGGAATTGGACCATTCTGTCGAGGCGACAACGCCCCCCAAATTGTTCAAAACGCGTCGTTGGCCTAGGGCGACGTTGGTTAAAGGACGCCAACCGTCGGCGTCTTTTTCCTTGTCCACGTTGCCCCCAAAATAGAGATAATCCTTATCGGTGGGGAAATAGACCGACCAGAGCAGTTGGCTGATTTTTAAATCGGTCCTTGGCGTTTCCAGCGAGTTCCGCCCTCCCAAGGTGTTTTTTTCCAAGGATCGAAAATACATGACTTCCACATCAAAAGCCACTAAATTTTGGCCTTCCAACTTGGATCGTTGGAGCGGAATAAGCACCGCCCCTTTTTTACCCTTGGACGGTTTCACGGGCCGTCCTTCCACAAAGGCGGACCAAACGTCCGCTCCCGCGGGAAGTTGGAGTTCCATGAATTGCTTTGCGGTGTTTTTAACCGCGTAGGTCACGTGGGTCACGCATTTGCCGTCTTTCAACAGCAGTGTCACGGCGTTGGCCGAATCCACGACCGAGGAGACCACCGCCATTTCTTCGTGGCGTTGGATGTCTAAATCCAAACGAAGGGGGGGGCGAATGTATTTGTAGGCGTCCAGAAATGTTTGGGACGCTAAGTTTTTTAACGCTTGGGGGACCTCCCGACCGTCCAATCGAATCAGACCCGCCGATTGGGTCACGCGAATTTCTCCTGTGGTCCCGCTTTCCACCAAAAGGTCGCCGCTTTCTCTTAAAGCCCCCAACACTTGAAACCCATCAAAAGGGACCACCCCCTCTTTGAACGGGTGTTCCAGTCGAAGAGACAAACCAAACTTTCCTTTGCGGGCGTAGTCAAAAGGCACGAACACGGTCCGGGCGTCTTCGCCCCGTTTTTTCCATTCGCCCACGGCGTCTCCCGTCACTTCCAACAGAGTGTAGCCTTCGGGAAGACGAACCGACAGATTGTTGATGGTGTTTTGAAGCACATCCAAATCTATTTGCCCAAGGATTCGCACCACATCGTCCTGAACAGAAATCAACGAATGCACCGTGGCATACACTTTCGCGGGGCCCCGGTTTTGTTCGGGTTCGACGGCGTTCCAAGCCAACGAGACGTTTCGTGTTTGAGGCAAATGGGCCTGAACCCGAGTCCCACCGTCCGTGGCCGTGGTCTTTAGCTGGGAAGCCCCTTCCACCCGGGCGTCCAAACGCGGAGCGTCTAAAACGATGTCCAATCGGGTGATGGGCGTTTCAGGAACCACAAAACTGAGTCGGTAAGGTTCTTTGTCCAACGTCGCCGCCACGGAAAAGGTGGCGGTAATTTCCTGTTCGCCCGATTTTGCCAAAGTGATCACGGTCTGACCGTTTTCGGTCTCCACCAAGGCGGGCCGCCCGTCCAACAGAATGTCTTCAAAAGCCGTGGTCGCTGGGAACAAAGGAACGCGCACCGGCGAAAAAGGCCCCTCCGCCAAGACGTGGGCTAGAATTTGGGCCCGGATCACGGCCCCCTTTCGGTCCACACGGCCCGTGTAAACGGCTTTCGTTAAAAAAGTCCGAGCCCCGACACCGGCGGGGGGCCTGAGGGTGTCCAAAAGTTTTTTGAATTCCGCCCGGCTCAGCACCACCCGACCGTTCTGGGTTTGAAACGCGGGTGTTTCAGCGCCTGTTTGTTGAACGAGCCGTTGAAACTCTTCCCACGTCAGAGACACCGTGTCTTTGTCCAACCGCGTGAGTTTCTCAAACTCGCTCCAAGGTAAATTGATTTCCCCTTGGGGAGTTCCTTCGTTCGCTCTCAGAGAAACGGCGGTTGTTAGCAAAATCAAAAAGCACAGTTTTTTCCATGGGATCATCGTTTTTCTCCTTAAACTTAAAACAAGGAAAGAATCTCTTTGCCTTTTTTATGCTCGTCATCCCGGCGAAGGCCGGGATCCATTTGTTTGTGAACGAACCCTAAACCCTAAACAAGCGACAGCACCCACCGCCCCACCGCCACCGTGTAAAGAATAAGGGAAAGAAAAAAGAAAAACGGCGACGTCGTCGCCGTGACCAACACGAGCACCGCTCCCAAGAAAAAAGTTCCTAAAGGCGTGGCGATGGGGGCCACTTTTTTGGCCCATGGATTTTCCAACCATTTTTTCCCCGTTGTTATAAACCAAACCCGTTTCCACCAGAAGACCCCCAACAGAATCAAAACCCCAAGAACCTTCGCCATTCCCTCGATCCATCGAGGCCCATGCCAGAGAGACAGGGTCAGTGTCGTGTCTGTTTCCGGCAGTGTTTTTGTGAAAACGAGAGAATCGTTGGAGGTGACAGGAATCGCAACTCGAACGGGAAGAACCCCCCGGGTCATGGAGGACAAAGGTTCCCCTTCGTTCTTGAGGGGAACGCTCATGCCCCTTCCTTCTTTAAGAAGGGGTGATCTTGCCCTGGGGGCATCAAATCGTTCCGACCTGTTTCTTTTTTGCATGGAGGCGGACTCCTGTGCGTCCAAGCCACCATCCCCCCCAACACTGGTTAGTCCAGCCACCACCGATGCATCGCCGAAAATTCGATACGGGGGCACCGTCACTTTCTCAAACTCTTTTCCCAGATAAACGTAGGTTTGGCCGGGTGGGGTTTTCACGGTCCATCGCAAGCGGCCCACCATCACATCGGGTGTGGGGATGGGAATGTTTTCGTGCCCCCACTCCCCCAACGGTTGCCCCGCTTCAAAATAAACCAATTCCACCGGGATGGGCGTGTTGTCTCCCCCCACGGAACGGGACAACGGCACCATCACGTGCCCGTCTTTTCCCAGCACGGGTTTGACCGGTTGTTCGTTCACAAAAGCGTTCCATAATTGAGTCTTTGGGGGAAGTTGAACCCGGAGAAATTGTCGAGCCGCGGGGATCAAAGTCCACACCACGTGGTGCACGCGTTTTCCGTCCGGACGGAGGAGCGTGTCCCCCGTGGCCTGTTCGATCACCGATTCCACCACGTTCAACGATTCATGGCGGGCCAAGGACAAATCCAAAGAGAACGGGGGGCGGAGGTAGGCGTAACCAAAAAGGAGTCGTGTGCTTTGGTCCACCAGTGTTTCCGGCAATTCTCGAAAGGGGTCTTTCGGCTCCAACCCAGAAAAAACCGGGTCCGGAAGTTCCGCGTCGCTGGTGAGATCCACCCCCAAAAAACCACGTTGACGCAGGGCGTTTTTCACCGTGAGGCCCGTGAAACGCGTGGTGGATTTTTCCGCGGTCAATACCCGCTCCAAAACCACGTTAAAATCAACACGCCCCTTCCGGGCCGAATTTAAAAGAATGGACAAGGTGGGGGCGGCGCTTGATTCTTCCATCCAATCCTTCACATCGGTTCCCGTCACGTCCAAAACCGTAAATCCCTTTGGAAGGTCCAGAACCACTTCGTTCAGCGTGTTTCGCAGAATTTCCAGGGACACCCCGCTCTTCACACGCAAGGCATCTTCTTGAATGGAAAGCAAATGGTTCACCGTGGCGTAAATCTGAGGAGGCCCTTTGGCTTCGTCGGGGGCGAGGGGGTTCCAAACCGCGGTCACGGTGTCCGTGGGGGGGAGCAAAGCCCTCACGCGGGTTCCGCCGTTCGTGGGTGTTAAAATTCGGTGAAGAGACGGCGTGAGCGCGATGTCCAAGTGGGGGGTGGGTATCTCCAGTTCCAAATCCGTGATGGGCGTTCGGGGGATGGGTATTTGAACCGTTTGGGCCTCTTCGGCCCGAGGCACCGAAACGGAAAACGCCAGACGAATTTCGTGGAACCCCGCTTCGGTCACGGTGACAAAAAGACGTCCCTGTTGCGTTTCCGAAAGGGCTGGGCGACCGTTTAAGAGGATTTCTTCAAAGCCCCCCTGGGCGGGAAAAACATCCACGCGAAGGGGGTGGTTCGGCTTTTGCGGAACCGTCAAACGAAGGTTCGCGGAAACAAGGACGCTGTCTTTGTCCAACCGAGCTCGATAAGAGGCTTTAGTCAGAAAAGCCTTCGAGTCGCTGGGGGGGGGAGTTTGAAAACTTTGCACCAAGCGCGTGAATTCGTCCCGGGTGAGAACCACTTCCCCGTTCGTCCCAGAGCCCCGCGGGCGAGGGGCTCTGCCCGTCTGCTGAAGAAGAGAATAAAATTCGTCCGTGCTCAAACGCATTTGAGCGTTGTCCAAGCCCAGAAACGATTGAAGATCGGGCCAAGAAAGTTTTAGTTTGGCTTGGGAGGTTTTCTCCTCGGCGTGAACCCAAAAACCGAGAAAGAAAAAAAACACGAAGAATCGGCGGAAAGAGATCACAAAAAACAGTCTAACTCAAAAACATCCATTTTTCAAGGGCCTCTCATTCTTTGTCTTGAGTAAACTTCACGGGGAGATCGGTTTTGTCAACAACCCAAAGACGGTAGGGCCAAACACGCCGTCGGTCCTTCTCCTCCGCGGCGGAGGGGGCGGAAACGACGAAGCGAACCCGGGCGTTTTTTTCTTCAAGAGTCATGCTTCTCATTTTGATGTCGCAACCGGCGAACGGTTTTTCACCGGCGAAATGGCCGACGACGATGGATTGATTGAAATCAACAGAAGGGGTCTTCGGCGGATTTTTCTGATTCTTATGGACAGTGTTCCACAGGTTTTTCCACGTCTTCTGTGAGCGGATCACCACGTTCCGTTTCTTTTGAGGAAAGACCAAGTCCCCTTTCCATTCGGCCTGAAAAGTGAGGTCTTCAGGCAAGGGTTTGTCCTCTGTTTGAGGAGAAACCGACGCCGGAACGGATTGCCACTTTGAATCGTCCACGAATTTTTTTTCTTCCACGGAGAACAACGGTTCGTCCGTTGTTGGGAGGGGTGGGTCCGGGGGGAGAGCCGTCGTTGTTTCCCCCGGGGCCTTTTCTTCTGTGGAAGAGGTTGCCTTTTCAGACAAAACGTGATCGGGCGATCGGAGGATAAAAGCCGTGATCAGACTGGCGATCCCGGCAGACAAAATGGGGGTTGCCCACGACCAAAAGGCTCGTTTCTTTTGTGGGGGGAGTGTTTTTTCTATGGGGGCGGAAAGGTTGTCGGCCATTGAAGAAATATTACCAAATTTAAAAGGGGGAAAATTGTAAAATGAACGATCTATTAACGATCCTTCAGGAGGCGTGTTATGGGAAAATTGGTCTTGGTTCGTCACGGGCAGTCTCAGTGGAATTTGGAAAATCGCTTCACGGGATGGGTGGACGTGCCCCTCACCCCCCAAGGGGAGAGCGAAGCCCATCGGGCCGGGGGGTTTTTAAAGGGGACAAAATTTGACCGGGCCTTCACATCGGTTTTGCAACGGGCCCAACGAACCCTCACCATTATTTTGGAAGAAGTGGGGCAACCGACTTTACCCATCGAAAAAAATCAGGCTCTTAACGAACGCCACTACGGGGCCCTCCAAGGAATGAACAAAAAAGAAACAGCTCTCCAATACGGAGACGAACAAGTTAAAATCTGGCGACGCAGTTACGACGTTCCCCCTCCCGCCACCAAAACGGATCTCAACCCCGAAGGCCTTTCCGAAAGTCTCAAAGACACCGCCGCCCGGACCCTGCCGTATTTTTACAGTGAGATTCTTCCCCACGTCAAAAAAGGCGAAACGGTTTTGGTGGCCGCCCACGGCAACAGTTTGCGATCCATCGTGATGGATTTGGAAAAACTCACCAAAGAACAAGTGTTGGAACTCAACCTCGACACCGGCGTCCCCCTCGTCTACGAGCTGGACGACCGAGGCCGGGTGGTGAGCAAGACCGTCCTCCGTTAAGAAGTTTCTTTGGTTTTTATCCCAAAAACCCGACGTTCTTGGTTCCGATGGGGAGGGAGTGTTTCCTTCGCCGTCTTTCTTTCTTTGAACCTATGGGCGAGGGCGGGTGGAGGGGACGGCTATCTCGGCGATTCTGTGGGAGGATCCTTTGGAGGGGAGGCGTTTGAAACGAGCGTCCCTCTTTTTCTGATTCTTGAACTGATCTTTGATCACCCTTTGGTCGGAATTCCCGTGGGTGTTGCCGTTGTTTTTTTCTTGGTGTGGACGGCGAGGCGTGTTCGCGATCGGCGCTTCAATCAAATCATCACGCGAGGCGTTCAAAAACAGGCGAGGGATCGGCTCCAAGAGGTTTTTAAAAAAATCAAACAATCCGATCCTCTTTTTGATCCCGCGTCCTTAGAAAAAAGAGTGAGGAATGCTTTTTTTAAGGTTCAAGACTCTTGGTCTTTGAAAAACACAGAAGCCGTTCGGCCCTTTGTTTCCGATGGCGTTTTGGAATCGTGGCTTATTCAATTTGAGTTCCACCGGAGTCAACACATTCAAAATCGGATCGTTGATCTCCGGGTCCATCGGTGCGAGATCGTTGGGGCTGAAAAAACAGATGTGTTTGAAACGGTTTTCGTTAAAATAGAAGCCCTGGGTCGCGACCAATGGACAGACACGCGAACTCAAAAAAACATCGACGGGACCACCGGGGCGGTGGCTTTCACTGAATACTGGACTTTTTTACGTCGCCCCGGGGCGCGGACAAAAGTTTCAGGAGGGGCCTTGGAAGGCCAATGCCCGAATTGTGGGGGGGCCCTCGTTATTAACGACAAGGCTCGATGCGGTGCCTGTGATTCGTTGATCGCTTCCGGGGAATTTGATTGGACTCTCACGGCCATCACCCAAGACGTGGAATGGCGATTTCGCGAGAACAGACAGGAAGTTCCCGGTGCGGCGGTCTTTTTGGTGAACGATCCCGCTTTTAATATTCCTTTTGTCGAAGAACGGGCCATGGTTGTTTTTTGGCGGCTTCAGAAAGCTTTGTTGGATGGAAATTCGTTCGCTTTGCGGAAAGTCGCTCTTTCGGAATTCTGTGACATTTTCGACAAAGGGTTGGTCCCTTTAAAGAAACACGGTTCCCTGTCCGTCGGCGTTTGTCAAACGGTGAATGTTTCTTCGGGGGATCTTTTAGACACAATCGGTGTTTTGGTCAAGTGGGAAGGAGTTCCTTGGACCGAAGAAGGCGGTGGGATTTCGAGAGAGGTGGGAAAAAAGTTCTTTTCTTGTGTTTTAAAACTTGTTCGGAAAAAAGGAACAAAAACCGATCAACGCACCGGTTTCCTTTCTCTCCACTGCCCCGGCTGTGGGGCCCCCGAAGTGTCCAGTCTTCAATCCGTTTGCGATCACTGTGGGCTCCCTTTGGCGGACGGGAGTCGCGACTGGGTGCTGGCGGATGTGGTTTTCGAGGATCCGGTGTCGCCCTCGCTTTCCGTTCATCCCTCCCCGCCTCTTTTGCAAGATCCTGTGGGGCTTTTGTCCTCTTTGGTTCTGGTGGTTATGGCGGATGGTGAAATGGCCCCAAAAGAGCAAAAAATGTTAGAAGAATTTGCTTCTTTATGGCGCATGCCGGAGGGGCGGGTTCGTGATGTGGTGTCGGCTTGCAGGGAGGGAACGCTGACGTCTTCGATTCCCGTGGGCCAACCCGAATCCCACCGATGGCTGGAGTCCTTGGCCGATATGTGTCTGGTGGATGGGACCGTGGATCCCCGGGAGCGTGCGTTGCTTATAACCGTTGGGAAATCCATGGGATACACCCCCACCGATGTGGATTTATACCTTCGCCGTCGCCGGACTCAACTTTACGCAAGATCGCGGGCCCATCTCAAGAGTGGGCCCGCGTCCTAAGAAAAAATGAGAAGACCATGCCTATTGTTGATCGTGTTAAACCCGAATTTTGCAATAGACGCGAGGACCGAGACGAAGGAGGCCGAGGCCGTTTCGACGAAAAAAGTGCAGGTCCTGCTGGTTGCATGGACAAACTTTTTGAGGAAGAAAATGTCCGGCCTCCTTCGTCGAATCCCGCGGGCTATTGCAAAATTCGGGTTAAATTTGATGGCCCGGGGGATGTGTTCGTCTGGCGGCTGGTGTGGGATTAGGCCAATGCCAGTAACTTAAGCCAAAAAATGCTCGTCATTCCAGCGAAAGCTGGAATCCAGGAATTCAAACTTGTTCTTAAACAACAATTTTAAAAACTGGACTCCGGCCTCCGCCGGAGAGACGATCCTTAAGTTACTGGCATTGGAATTAGGGCAGGTTCTAAAGTCTTCCTAGATTTTTAGAATCTTTCTTTGGCTGATTCGTACGCCGCGAGAGCTTCGGGCATCCATTTTTCGATGTTTTGGATGCGGGTGATGTGGTGGGGATGGGTCGAAAGGAATTGCGGGGGTTGTTTGCCTTGGGACATCGTTTCCATTCGTTTCCAGAAATCCAAGGCTTCGCGAGGATCGTAGCCGGCCTTGGCCATGTAAATCAGGCCGATGTAGTCGGCTTCGGATTCGTGTTTTCGACTGAAAGGCAACAGTGCCCCCACGGTGGTGCCCAAGCCGTAGGCCTGTAAAATTTGACCTCGGGTGGCTTCGGGTTTTTTCTGGAGGACCATGGAAAGCGTGTCCCCACCCATAGAGACCATCATTTGCTGGGAGATCCTTTCCGCCCCGTGCTTGGCGATGGCGTGGGCGATCTCGTGGGCCAAGACGACGGCCAAACCCGTTTCTGTTTTTGTCACAGGAAGAATCCCCGTGTAAACGGCCACTTTTCCGCTGGGCAAGCAGAAAGCGTTTTGGGTTTTGGGGTCGTCAATAAGAATGTACTCCCAAGGGTAATCGGGCCGATCCGATACTTGGGCGATACGGGATCCCACGCGCGTCACCAGGGCCGTGTTTTTTTTGTCCGTTGATTTCTGAGCGGTTTTTAGGATTTCTTGCCAAGCGTTTTCCCCTAGGCTAAACTCTTCGGATTCCGAGACCAAGTTGAGGGAATGCCGTCCGGTCACGGGGACTTTTGGACATCCCAGCAAAAAACCCGTGCTTAAAAAGATAAAAACGATTTGTGGTTTCATAGAAGTATTATCCTAAAAACGGAAGTTGAAATCCTCTAAAAACAAGACAAAGTGTTGACGGTTTTTTGTTTTACTCTCAATACAACCAACAAAAAGAGTCACCCAATGGGTGAATTAAAAAAAGCTTTTCATGTTCGTCATCCCGGCGAAGGCCGGGATCCAGTTTGTAAAATGTTCGTCGAAGAAACGAAAAAAAATCTGGATCCCGGCCTTCGCCGGGATGACGAAACTAAAGAAAACGAGTTCAACTTACGTTTTTAGGATTATAACAATAAAATGAAGGAGACTTTATGATGGGGTCTTTAACCGAATGGATTTTGCAGGCTCTTCGCACCCACGGGGCGTGGAGTGTGTTTGGGGGGGTGTTGCTTGAGCAAGTGATTATTCCCATCCCGTCCCCCACCATCCTTATGGGGGCTGGGTTTGTCCTTATTCCAGAAACGGCTTCGTGGTCCGTGGCTTTTTTACGTGCCACCACCCAAATTGTTTTCCCCGCTTTAGTGGCTTCCACCCTAGGGGCCCTGGGTCTTTATTTTTTGGCTCGTTGGGGGGGAAAAGTCTTTGTGGATAAATTTCAAAAGTTTTTAGGGTTCACTTGGGCCGATGTGGAAAAACTGAAAACTCATTTTACCCAACGGGGGGAGGCCTTGTCTTTGTTCACGTTGAGAGCCGTCCCCATCGTTCCTCTTTCCTTGATTTCGGTGGTGGCGGGTGTTCTGGAAATTCCTTTTAAAACATTCATGGTGTGGTCCGTTCTCGGCCTGATTCCGCGATGCTTCTTTTTGGCCCTTCTCGGTTGGCAAACGGGCTACAAAACTCTTGCCTTGGCCAAAGGCGTGGACCGATTGGAATCTCTCTTGTCCCTTTTGTTGGTGGGTGGTATTGTCGGGGGCGTCTGGTGGATCCGCCGACAGGTGAACCGCGATTAACTTAAGCGGTCGAAAAACGCCGACATTTCCCGGGCGGTGCGGGTCACATCGAGGTGGGCGGTGACGGCCACGGCGTTGCGGATCATGGCCACCCGGTGGGCCGGGGATTTGTAGGCGTTTGAGAAGTTTTGGAGGGCCGTCAAAAACGATTCCAGGTCGGGTTGCCCGTTGCTGTAATCCACACGAAACCCGTTGGGAGGTTGATCGGGGGTGTCCCCATTGGAGAAAAAGACAAATTCTGGAACGGCTCCGTCGGGGTTGGCCACCACACCGGCCCCGTTCATTTGGGCCTTCATAAATCCCGTGGCCGACGCTTCGCGTCCGTCGTCCGAGAGCATGATGGACCCGTCGGCTCCGTAAAACAGCTGGGGGGCTTCCCAAATGTTGTAGTTGTGTAAAAAGACCACCCGTTCCCCCACCTCTTGGTCTCGATTGATGTTTTCCACCAATTCGTAAACCATTTTTTCGGACACGTTGTCCCTCTGATAAATCCGTCCTCCCACCACCAACACGGCGTCCGTGGCCAAAAATCGTTTTCGCCAAACGGGTTCAGCGAAGATCCGCTCCAAAACATCCAACCTCTTGTAACTGGTGATTCGTCGGGTCCACAATAAAATGGGTTTGGTTTTAATGTCCTTCGCCCAATGGGGCCACAACAAGGCCCGTCGCCACAGCCATTCCACAAAAACATTTTTCAGCCGATCCTTGGCTTCTAACAATTCCCGGTCAGAGAGTGTCTCTGTTTGACGAAAGACCGGGTGTTGCCAAAAATCTCGGCTCACACCGTTCGTGATAAAATCAATTTTATCGGCGTAGGCCCTCAAGGACGGCATGGCCCGCATCACCGCCGCGTGTTTTTTGGCCACACCAAAAACCCCGTTGCAAACGGCGATCAGCACTTGGGTCACGTCAATTTTATTGTTGTTCAGATAGGGCCCATAAAGAGCTGGGTTCATCTTGGTGAGTTCCAACGTTTCCTTGGGCCAAATGGGGTGAGCGTATTCCAACGGTGTGTGATCGTTAAAAACCGTTTTGCTGGATTCAAAAAGGGGGTCGTTCGTGAACTGGTCCATCACCAATTTTGGGTGAGCGAACACCGTGGGTGTTTCGCTGAGGACAATCACGTCGGGTTTAAACGCCAAGGCTTTTGCCAAGGCGAGGGCCCCTCGTCCCGCCAGCCAGCTGTGACGCAGGCGCTGTCGGTCCGCCCAGACGTAGGGCTCGGCTGTTTTGGGGGGAGCGTCTTCCGCGCAAGGGTACACCACGTCTGTTATTTCCGGGCAGTCGAGGTAATAAACAAAACTTTTTCCAAAGGGAGCCCGCCACACCTTGACGTCCACCTCCCCCCCTTCAAAGAGAGGGAGTTTTAACAAAAGGCCCGTGTCCTCCAAAACGTCTCTCAGGTAGCACCCCGCGGCCACCCGTTTGATTAAAAGATGGTTCCAGTCGTGCCAGCCTTGGCTCCAAACGGTGTTGTAGAGGAGCGAAACCCCCACGACATTCAACCCAAGGTCCCCTTGGGCGATCACCCGTTCTCGAAGAAGAGGCCCAATGCCCCCCACGGACGTGGACATCCCCGCCGCCTGGGCCGCTTCGGCCCCGAAGCGGTCGTAAACTTTCTGCAAAACATCCGGCGTGAGGGCCATTTCCATGGCCACCTCAAGAACCGATCGTTGGGGGGAAGATTGATCTGTCGTCATGGGAGTCCCATTGTAACTCATTTTCAAAAATTCCCCAAATTTTTTAAACCCGAGTCCCGAACAAAGATTCGAAAGCCATCGACATCAATTCTTGGATCATCTGAAGGTTAGCCCCTCTGATGTCTTCATCGCTCGTTGTCGCTGTTGTTTCCGTTTGATTCCTCTCTCGTTATTCGCTATTGTCTTCATGTTGTGGTCTCCTGTTTCGTTTGATGTTTTTCGACGTTCACTTGAGGCCGTGACTCAAATTTCAAGTAAGTTTAGGATGTTCTTGTGGTAAAAGGACTGAAATCCATGCAAAGGCAATGTCCCATTCACTCCGTCTCCCCAGTTGCTTACCAAGAAAGGATCAGCTCACGCGGATCTATTCTCATTTTATGGACTCTTACCCTTTTTTTTCTCAACGGGATGGTTTTCTCCAAGGAGAGTGATGCCGCGGACAGCTGTAAAAAATGGTTCCCAGGCCACTACGTTTATCTTTACGCCAACACCACTAATGAGTGGAACAGAGTTAAAACAATTATTGATACGGCCAGCTCAACCGCTAAAACCAATGGAACGCCTCAACACTTTCGAGGGTATGTTGTGCACCACCTCTGGCGTGATCTGGAGAGTCGTGAAGGGGTTTACGATTTTTCCGCCATCGGACAACAATTAGACAAGGCGGAAAGTGAAGGAAGAAAACTCAAGGTTTTTCTGGACGATCGAAAATTCGGGGAGCCGGGCAAAGAGGTTCCCCTGCCTCTCCCTTCCTACATGCTCCCCCCCAGCGAAGGAGGAACGGACACCGACAATACTTATCAAGGGGGAGACTACTACGTCGAGCAACAACGTAAACGTAGTGATCCTTTGGGCATACGCTACGCTCGCTTTTGGGTCGCCCCGGTGGCGGAACGTTACGGCGCCTTGCTCAAGGCCTTCGGTGAAAAATATGACAACCACCCTGCCCTCGCCATGGTGATTCAGCAAGAAACCGCTCTTCTGGAGGGTATGTTTCAGACCGGCTGGAGTAAAACAGGTTATCTGGATGGAAGAAAAAACATCGCCATGCGGGCGTCGGAAGCCTTCCCTCACACCCCCTTCATTTTGCTCACCAATGGGGGAATGGGCCTCAGCAAGGACCAGACGGCCGAATGGTTCGACGACGCCCACATCGGTCTTTATCACCACGGGTTTGGCGCCCCCAATCCCCAAGACGAAGTGAAAAGTGTCGATGTGGGTTTGGTCCCATGGAAAGACGACCCGAGTGAACCTTTCGGGTATGCCTACGATAAATTCAAAGACAAGGTCGTCATCTCCATGCAGTTTCAAAACAGCTGGGACCGCTACGATCCGAAAACCTTCATTGATCACATGGTCCAAGAACAACACGTAAACGCCATTGACTGGTTTCCCGTTACCACTCTGGGAGGATCCCATGGGGCTGTCTTCACAATATACGATGTGATCAATCAAATCCAAACTCCCGGTTACCTCAGTTACAACGCCACTCTTCCCTCCGACTACACCGCCTGCGGAGAGCCCCCTCTCCCTCACACCAACCTCAGAATTCAATGACACCAAACGCCAAAACGGGACGGCTTGTTAACGGCAACTTAAAAGCGTCAAGACACGAAAAAGTTGAAAAACCCAATCATCATTCGTATTGAGGAGGAGACCATTTTCCGTGCCGTTTTGTTTCCAAGTTGCGAAGAAACACGCCCATTACGTGCCTTTTCAGAAATTCCCATGGGGTTGGGGGATTTCTAACAATCTCGCCCATTTCTGAAACCGTTGGCCATTTGGTAAGATGGGGCAACCTAAAAATCATGACCAACCTTTTCTTTGAAAAGCCCATTTTAAATTCTCCTTACCAGTGCCCCCAACGGCATTGGGAGCTTGACGTTTCAGGACAGCCCACGCAGAAAATTATCGAACAAAGACGCCGAGCCGAATTCATTACCCCGATTCCAAAACCCAAAAAACAAAGAGCTTCCGTCCAACAGCAGGACATTGTTTTTAACGAGGGGGAAGGCCTCTCCTCAAAAGAACAACAGTATGACCCCACGTCCATTATTAACGAAGTCCGTCAGCACGTGTCCCAATGGCGGGCCCTGCCCCAGTCCAGTCAATGGTTGGTCACGCCGGAAACAGCACGGCTTCTTCAGCATTGGCGACATTACGCCTTCGGCGGTGTCCGCCCGTTTTTCTGCCAAGTGGAAGCGGTGGAAACGGTCGTCTGGTTGACGGAAGTGGCCCCCCACACCACCGCCGGAAAACGAATTTTGGCTCACCTCACCGCCACGAACAAAGACGCCAATTCCGATCTATTCCGTCTGGCACTAAAACTGGCCACCGGGGCGGGCAAAACCACGGTTATGGCCATGATCATTGCTTGGCAAACCATCAACGCTGTCCGTCGCCCCGCCAGCAAAACGTTCACGCGCGGGTTTCTCGTGGTCACGCCGGGTTTAACGATCCGGGACCGTCTCCGGGTTCTCCATCCCAATGACCCGGACAGCTACTACGCCAGCCGAGAACTGGTCCCCGGCGATCTGCTGGACGACGTGAACCGGGCCAAAATCGTTATCACCAATTTTCACGCCTTCAAATTGCGAGAGAGAATGGAACTGTCCGCCGGGGGCCGGGCCCTCCTTCAAGGGCGGGGGGAAGAAATCAACACGCTGGAAACCGAAGGCCAAATGCTTCAACGGGTCATGCCCGACCTGATGGGGCTGAAAAACATCCTTGTGCTGAACGACGAAGCCCACCATTGCTACCGAGAAAAACCGTCCGACGAAGACGAAACCCTGAAAGGCGACGAAAGAAAAGAAGCCGAAAAGAACAACGAAAAAGCACGCCTCTGGATTTCCGGTCTTGAAGCGGTTCATCGAAAACTGGGTTTGGCCCGGGTCATTGACCTGTCCGCCACGCCGTTTTTCCTTCGCGGGTCCGGTTACGCCGAGGGAACGTTGTTCCCTTGGGTGATGAGCGATTTTTCCCTCATGGACGCCATCGAGTGCGGTATTGTCAAACTACCCCGGGTCCCCGTGGCGGAGAACATCTCCGGTGATGAGATGCCCATGTTTCGGGATCTGTGGGCCAACATCGGGAAAGATATGCCCAAAAAGGGGCGGGGATCCAACGAGGAATTGGACCCGCTCAAACTGCCACCACGTCTTCTGACCGCGATGCAGGCCCTTTACGGTCATTACGAAAAAACCTTTGAGTTGTGGAAAGAAAACGGGATCAAAGCTCCTCCCTGTTTTATCATCGTTTGCCAAAACACCGCCATTTCCAAGCTGGTGTATGACTACATTTCTGGATTTCAACGAAAGCAGGAAGACGGTCAAAGTGTTCTTGAAAACGGGCGTCTTCGCCTTTTCCGTAATTTTGACGAAGACGCCGGCCGTCCTCTGTCGCGCCCCAACACACTGTTGATTGACAGCGAGCAATTGGAAGCTGGCGACGCCTTGGACGATCATTTCCGTGCCATGGCGTCCGACGAAATCGAACGATTTCGTCGGGAAATTATGGAACGAACCGGTGACCGTGATCGGGCCGAAAACATCACGGATCAGGACCTCTTGCGCGAAGTCATGAACACCGTGGGTAAACCCGGCCAGCTGGGTGGGTCCATCCGGTGCGTGGTGTCTGTGTCCATGTTGACCGAAGGGTGGGACGCCAACACCGTCACCCACGTTCTGGGTATCCGGGCCTTTGGAACCCAGCTCCTTTGTGAGCAAGTGATCGGGCGAGCCCTCCGCCGTCAATCCTACGATTTGAACGAAGAAGGGCTTTTTAACGTGGAGTACGCCGACGTTTTCGGTATCCCCTTCAACTTCACAGCCAAACCCGTCATCGCCCCGCTCCAGCCCCCAAGAGAAACCGTCCTTGTCAAAGCCATGCACCCGGAACGGGACGCCTTGGAAATCCGGTTCCCTCGGGTGGAAGGCTACCGCGTGGATCTTCCGGAAGAACGCTTGACGGCGAAATTCAACGACGAATCTGTTTTGGTCCTTAACCCCGACTTGGTGGGCCCTTCCGTTACACGAAACGCCGGAATCATCGGCGAGTCCGTGGATATGGACCTTAAACATTTGGACAAACTCCGTCAAGCTACCCTCCTTTTCCATCTCACCCAATGGCTCCTTTACACCAAACTGAGGGATCCCGGGGAGGCCCCCCGGCTCCACCTTTTCGGCCAATTAAAACAGATTGCCAAACAGTGGTTGGACACCTGTCTTGTTTGTCAGGGTGGCACTTTTCCTGCCCAGCTCATGTATCGGGAATTGGCCGACATGGCGTGCAACAAAATGTCCGTCGCCATGACCCGGGCGTCCATGGGGGAACGCCCCATCAAGGCCCTGCTAAGCCCTTACAATCCCACTGGTTCGACGGCCAACGTTCGGTTCAATACGTCCTCCGCTCTCCGTTGGGAAACCAGCTCAGAAAAATGCCATATCAACTGGGCCGTTCTGGACAGCGACTGGGAAGGCGAATTGTGCCGTGTGGTCGAATCCCACCCTCAAGTGAAGGCCTACGTCAAAAACCGCAATTTAGGTTTTGAGGTCCCTTACCGTTACGGTTCCGAAACCCGAAAATACCTTCCGGACTTCATCGTGTTGGTGGACGATGGACGAGGCGACAAAGACCTTCTCCACCTCGTGGTGGAAATCAAAGGTTACCGCCGGGAAGACGCCAAAGAAAAAAAAGCCGCCATGGAAACCTGGTGGATCCCCGGCGTCAACCAGCTGGGCACCTTCGGTCGCTGGTCCTTCGCCGAGTTCACCCAAATGTACGAGATTGAAAAGAATTTTTTTAAGCAATTGATGGAGAGGGAATTTAATAGGATAATCCCAAAAGACGCGACTCTAACGAAAACGTGATTATTTAGGTTGGGAATTTTTGAAAATAAGGACGATTTTTTTGACTGACCCGGAAAAAGCCAGACACTGTCTGGCCAATTAGACCCAATACGGTTCATTTAAGAATCGTCATGCCGGCGAAAGCCGGCATCCAGTTTTTGAGACAGGATTTTAAGAAACTGTTCGATTCCTTGAATTCCGGTTTTCGCCGGAATAACGGGTTGCAAAGCCGACAACATAATTTCAGAGGAACGAATCCATGGCGAAAAAAACATCCACGGGCAAAACCATTGAGACCATCAAGCACGACGCGGACAAGCGGAAAAATATTCCCACGGCGGAGTTTCAGTCCGTGATGAAAAAGGAAGAATTGAATCCCGTCCGCGTGGCTTATGAGCGACGCAACCGCGACTTGGACCCCCAACTGGTCTGGCGGGGGAAAGACGAGCAGGATTGGAGCGACTTGGTGGTTCAGGCCCCCCCGCTCTACATTCAAGAAAAGGTCCATCCCAAAGCCCTGATTGACGATTTGGAACGCACCTCCAAAGAGCGGGACCACAAAGCCGGACGGCTCACCCCGGACCTTTTTGCCGACTTTAACGGCATCCCCAAAGGGGCCGACAAAACCGAATTTTATCAGCACGATCAAAACTGGTCCAACCGCATGATTTTAGGAGATTCCTTGCAGGTCATGGCCAGTTTAGCCGAGCGGGAGGGGTTACGGGGAAAAGTTCAGTGCATTTATTTAGACCCACCCTACGGCATCAAGTTCAACAGCAATTTTCAATGGTCCACCACCAGCCGAGACGTGAAAGACGGCAAGGCCGACCACATCACCCGGGAACCCGAACAGGTGAAAGCCTTCCGGGACACGTGGCGGGATGGGATCCATTCGTATCTCACTTACTTGAGGGATCGATTGACGGTGGCCCGGGATTTGTTGACGGAGTCTGGCTCTATTTTCGTCCAAATTGGGGACGAAAATGTTCACCGGGTGAGGGCGGTGATGGATGAGGTGTTTGGGGAAAATAATTTGATTTCTACGATTGCATTTAAGAAGACATCTGGAACAGGTTCCAATTATTTGGAAAATATCTATGATCATGTAATTTGGTTTGCAAAAAATTTGTCTCTATTAAAATATCGTCAACCGTTAACAGAAAAAAGTGATACCCTTTTAGATACTCAATACACCAACCGAGACAATTTGCGTGAACATATTGCACTCAGTGACCCTCGTTTTATGGCTGGAGATATGAGCTCTCAAGGGGCGAGTGAGTCTGGAACATATTCAATCAACTACGAGGGGCAAGAGTACAAACTGCCGATAAACACCCACTGGAAGGCATCAAGAATTGGTATGCCAAGGCTTTCAAAATCATGTCGCTTGATCGGAATTGGTCAACGTCTTCGGTATCGTAGATACGCTGATGATTTCCCAGTTGTCACTTTTTCTAATTCTTGGGAAGATACAATCGTTTCCGGTTTCTCGGATCCTAAGGTTTACGTTGTCCAAACATCAACGAAGGTAATTCAACGTTGCCTCCTTATGTCCACCGACCCTGGCGACCTCGTCCTTGATCCCACGTGTGGGTCTGGCACCACGGCTTATGTGGCGGAGCAGTGGGGGCGGCGGTGGATCACCATTGACACGTCTCGGGTGGCGTTGGCTTTGGCCCGGGCCCGTATTATGGGGGCCCGGTATCCCTATTTTCTTTTGGCCGATTCTAAAGAAGGACAATTTAAAGAAGCCGAAGTCACCCGCACCATCCCGTCGTCCAAACCCACCCACGGGGACATCCGTCACGGGTTTGTTTACGAGAGGGTCCCGCACATCACCTTAAAATCCATCGCCAACAACGCCGAAATAGACGTGATCTGGGAGAAGTGGCAAAAAGTGCTGGACCCTTTGCGGGAATCCCTCAACAAAGCCCTCAAAAAAACCTGGCAAGAATGGGAAATCCCTCGAGAACTAGACGACAAAATAACAAAAACCGTCACGCCTCAGCCCTCATCCGGCCCTTCGGGCCACCTTCCCCCGAGAGGGGAAGGAAATTCTAGTTTTCCCTCTCCTCTTGGGAGAGGGCAGGGTGAGGGATCTAAGCCGTTACCAGAAGCCGTCAAAAAACTTCATTCCGATTGGTGGCAGGCCCGCATTGCCCGGCAAAAGGACATGGACGCTTCCATTTCGGCCAAGGCGGAATTTGAATATTTGTATGACAAACCTTACGAAGACAAAAAAAAGGTCCGCGTGGCCGGTCCCTTCACCGTGGACAGTTTAAGCCCCCACCGCGTTTTGGCCGTGGACGAAAACGACGAGTTGATCCCCGGCGTCAAAGATCCAGCTCTCGAAAAACAGAGTTTTCCCCAAATGATTTTAGAAACCCTCAAGATGGCTGGGGTTCAGCAAGCCCACAAGGAAGACAAAATCACCTTCACCGCCCTCACCGGCTGGCCCGGCTATTACATTTGTGCCGAAGGCCGTTACAGGGAGGGGGACAAAGAAAAACGAGCCGGTATTTTCATCGGCCCAGAATTTGGCACCGTCCAAAAACCCGATCTGGTGGCCGCCGCCCGGGAAACCGCCGAAGCCGGCTTTGACGTTCTGATCGCCTGTGCTTTCAGCTACGACGCCCAATGCACCGGCGTCAACAACATCGGCCGAATCAACATCCTCCGGGCCCGCATGAACGCCGACCTCCACATGGCCGAAGATTTAAAGAACACCGGCAAAGGCAATCTGTTCGTCATTTTCGGCGAACCAGACATTTCCCTCTTGCCGGAACCCGAAGACCATTTCCGCGTCAAAGTGAACGGCGTGGACGTCTTCCACCCCAACACCGGCGAAGTCCGAAGCGACGGTCCCGACGGCATCGCCTGCTGGTTCCTAGACACGGACTACAACGAGGAAAGTTTCTTCGTCCGCCAAGCCTACTTCTTAGGAGCCAACGACCCCTACAGTTCCCTAAAAACCACCCTCAAAGCCGAAATAGACGCCGAAGCCTGGGCCACCCTCCACAGCAACACCTCCCGCCCCTTCCCCCGCCCCTCCAAGGGTCGCATCGCCGTCAAAGTGATCAACCATCTCGGCGACGAAGTGATGAAAGTGTTTAAACTGCCATGAGTATAAAAACTTCTGTCATTACAATTGTTATGGGTTTTGTAGGTGCATTTTTAGGGGCCTATATTAAACGAAAGGGCGAAAATGTTGCGACTAAGGAGGACATCGGGGAAATTACAACCGTTGTCGAAGAGTCTAAGTCCTTCTATACCAAAGAATTAGAGCATCTCAAGAATGATCTTGCAATGAAAAGACATTTTAGCGGAGTTCGTTACGAGCACGAGATAGAAATTTATGAGATGCTTTGGTCTGAATTGTGTAAATTGGCGGAAGCTGTCCTTTCGTTGCGTCCAGCGTTTGATTCGAGTCTAAAATTGGGGGAAACAGAAGACGCTCGAAAACAAGAACGTCTCCAAAAGTTTTATGATGCTTTTCAATCTTTAAGGATTGTCGTCCTTCACAACCGTCCATTTTACCCTGAAACGATATGGAACGATGTTCGCGACCTTTTTCACCTATGCAATTCCGAGACCGTTAGTTATCAATACGGAAAATCCGACGGAAAAGATTGGTACAACTATTGGAATGAAGGAACAGAAAATTCGAAAAAAATCGAAACGCAGGTTAATAAAATCTGCGAAGCGATAAGATTCCGTCTTGCAAAATTCGACCAAGCGTAACGATCCCCGGGGGGCATTGAAATATCGGTGAAAGTGTGGTATATTCGTGGTATAAAAATGGTTTTTGTTCTGTTTGAGGAGGGAATATGAGTTCTACAGCCCTGTTTGACACAGTGCCCAGCAAGAGTCAGGATTTTCTCACACTTTTTGGTTCCGGCAGACCCAACTATCATCGCGTGGTTGAACTTCTGGATTTTAAGAAATCCGAAGTGGCAAAAGCGACCAGCGTGCCCAAGGACTCTGTCCGTTATGACGCCAAAATCCCCAAAGAGCTGGAGGATCGTCTTCTGGAATGGGCACTGGCTTTGACGGCGGTGGGGCGGTATTTCAAAGATCCCCAGAAGGCTGTTCTCTGGTTTAAGATTCCGAACCCTCTCTTGGGTAATGTGGCACCCCGGGATATGATTCGGGTGGGCCGGTTTCAAAAACTCCATCGTTTCATTCAAACCGCTCTTGAGGAAAACGAACAACAGGTCGCATGACCCGACATCCTTTCCGCCCGCCCGTTCGCCGAATTCTCGACAGATTTCGGATGGAGGACATACCAAAATCAAAGAGAGATTATCTTCAACGTCTGAAATACGAATGGGAATACTATTCTGAGGTGGCTTTCCAAAGGGCTCAAATCCTAGAGGATATTCGAAAAGAAATTATTGAACAGTCCAGCGGACCTTTTAAAATTCAACGTTGGCAGAGGGCTGTCAAATACGAATACGCCTTGTCGCCCTTGAGTGCTCGGGGAAGCTTGAAGGCCCCCGGTGGAAGATTTAACATCGGACAAATAGACACCCGATTTCCAACTTTTCCTGCTGTGTATATAGCCAAAACTCAAGAAACGGCAATGGATGAACTTCTTTCCAGAAATGCCAAAGGGGAGCTTTTGCCGTTTGAAGAACTGGCTCTCACACACAAGGCATCTATTACAATTGTGGCGGTGAACGGCGAGCTCGAATCCGTATTTGATTTAAGGGATGAGAAAAAACTTGCGAGGTTTGTTGAATTAACTGGCCATTTTAAACTCTCTGACAAGCTCAAAGCGTTGGCTCGTGATTTGCAGTTGCCGTTGCCTAGGGTTATTTGTAGTAATTCTGAATTATTGAAAAGTTTTCTCGATCCTAATTGGCGGTTTCTCCCTATGCAGATGGACATACCAGCCAACTCTCAGTTGTTTGGGCAGATGGTTGAGGAAGCTGGAATCAACGGTATTCTTTACCCTTCTGCTTTGTCTGGCGAAGATTGTTTGGCCTTCTTTCCTCGTAACTTGGCCCATTCAAAATCTTGGCTCGAAATTCCAGACTCAGTGCCTAATGAAATCGTTTGTAAGAGGTTGGACAGCAAGTCTGGTGGTCTTATTTTTTGACCCGTCCAACACAATTTGTCTTCCCGTCGAACCGTCAACATCCCCGCCCCCATGAACACCGCGGATTTCTGAAACCGTTGGCCATTTGGTAAGATAAACAAACCGATTCTAGGAAACAAGAGAAATCCCCCCGTACCCCCCTTTTTCAAAGGGGGGAAAAGCCGGTTCAACTCATGAGCGAGGTCTCACAATGACGACACGAACAGAAAAAGATTCTTTGGGCACCCGCGAAGTGCCCGCGGACGCTCTTTACGGGATTCAAACCCTTCGGGCGGTGGAGAATTTTCCCGTCAGCGGGTGGCGGTTCCCCCGGGCGTTCATTCGGGCTCTCGCCCTCATCAAAAAATGCGCGGCCCAGACCAACGGGGTCCTGGGGTTTATCGATAAAAAAACCGAAGAGGCCATTGTTCAATCGGCCTCGGAAGTCGCTGAAGGGAAATGGGACGACCAATTTCCCGTGGATATTTTTCAAACCGGGTCCGGAACCTCCACCAACATGAACGCCAACGAGGTGATCGCCAGCCGGGCCAACGAAATTTTGGGCGGGGTGCGCGGGGCCAAAGCGCCGGTGCATCCGAACGATCACGTCAACCGAGGCCAATCGTCCAACGACGTTATCCCCTCGGCCAGTCACGTGGCGGCCTTGGAATCGTTGACAAAAGACGTGATACCGGCCCTCGAAATTTTGCGGGACGCTTTGGCCGAAAAGGCCAAAGCCTTCGACGATGTGCTCAAAATTGGACGCACCCATCTGCAAGACGCCGTGCCCATGCGCATGGGTCAAGAATTCGGTGGTTACGCCAGCCAAATATCTCACGGAATTCAACGTTTGAAAAATGTTCAACCCCACTTGGCCGAACTGGCTTTGGGGGGGACGGCTGTGGGAACAGGATTGAACGCGAACCCCGCCTTCATTCAAGGGGTGATTGACGGTTTGTCTAAGGAAACCGGTTTGCCGTTCGTGGGAGCCCCCTCTCGTTTTGAGGCGTTGGCCGCCCGGGACGCGGCCGTGGAAACCAGCGGGGCCCTCAAAACCGTCGCCGTTTCTTTGATGAAAATAGCCAACGATCTTCGCTGGTTGTCGTCGGGGCCCCGGTGCGGTTTGGGGGAAATTGAATTGCCGTCCCTTCAGCCCGGCAGTTCCATCATGCCCGGCAAGGTGAACCCGGTGATTCCCGAGGCCGTGGCCATGGTGGTCGCCCAAATCGTGGGGGCCGACGCCGCCATCACCGTCGGGGGACTTTCGGGCAATTTTGAATTGAACGTGATGAAGCCCGTGATCGCCTATAATTTGTTGTGGTCCATGACCCTCTTGGCCAACGTCAGCCGTTTGTTGGCGGAAAAATGCGTGAAAGGCATAAAGGCCAACAAGGCCGTGGCCGAAGGGTTCATTGAAAACAGTTTGGCCATGTGCACGGCGTTGGCTCCGAAAATTGGGTATGACCGAGCGGCGGACATCGCTAAAAAAGCCCACGCCACGGGTAAAACCGTTCGTCAGGTGGCCCGAGAACAAAATGTTTTATCGGACGCGGAGTTGGACGTTCTTCTCAACCCCCGCTCCATGACCGAACCGGAGGCCTTATGAGCGACACGTTTTTAACTCGATCGGGTTACGAAAAATTGAGACAAGATTTGGCACACTTGAAAGAGCGGCGGGGGGAACTTTCCGGGGAAATTGGAGAAGCCCGGGAGAAAGGCGATTTGAAAGAAAACGCCGAATACCACGCCGCCAAAGAAGAACAGGCCAAGGTTCAACAAAGGATCAACGCCTTGGAAGAAAAACTTCGATCCGCGCAAATTCTTGACGAATCCCTCGTCCCTGTCGGCGAGATCCGCATTGGGGCCACGGCCCACCTTCGCAACGTCAAGACCAAAGAAGAAACGGTTTACACGTTGGTGGACCCCACCGAGGCCGATTTTTCCAAAGGACGCATTTCCATCCAGTCCCCCGTGGCCCAAGCCCTTTTGGGTCATAAAGAAGGCGAGACCGTTGTCATTCAATTGGCCGCCGGCCCCCTTCACTACCACGTGGAAAAAGTGACAAGGGAAGGATGAACCTAAAAAAAATGAACCGATTTTTTTTAGATTCGTCATTCCGGCGAAAGCCGGAATCGTTGGTTTCAATGTTTTTTGCTGAATCTTGTTGGCTTTTTGTAACCACCAAGAAACTTATGGCAAATCCCCCCTATCCCCCCTTTTTCAAAGGGGGGGAACACGCTTGGAAAACCAGTCTTTTCCCCCCTTTGACAAAGGGGGGCAGGGGGGATTTATCTTTAAAACAAAACCGAACGGTCAAGTTTCATCTCCCCTCTTCTCGACAATCGTTTTGTCGAGTACACGGCTGGACCCCGATTTTTGCCGCAGAGACGGGCCTACCTGTTTCGAAATAATGTGAACACTCTTTTTGAAAAGTGGGGGCGGTGGTGAAGGTCGAAAAGACGTTTTCCCCGGCGGAGGTCCTCCTCGACGTTTTTGGTTATTCCTCTTTTCGCCCCGGGCAGGAAAAAATCATCCAAGCGGTTCTGGCCGGCCAAGACGCCATCGCCCTCATGCCGACGGGAGCGGGGAAGTCCCTCACCTTTCAGGTTCCCGCGAAGATTTTGCCCGGGACGGTTTTGGTTATTTCGCCTTTGATCTCCCTGATGAAGGATCAGGTGGACGGGTTGATTCAAAACGGGTTTCGGTCCACGGTGATCAATTCCACGGTTTCTCTGGAAGAACGGCGGGAACGATTGGCCGGGTTGCGGGCCGGGAAATACGAGTTGGTTTATCTGGCCCCGGAAGCCTTGGAAGGAAGTCTTCGTTCTTTTTTAAAGGGGTGCCCCCTGTCTCTTTTGGTTGTGGACGAAGCCCACTGCATCAGTCAGTGGGGCCACGAGTTTCGCCCGTCCTATCGGAAATTGCAAGGATTAAAACAGGAATGGGGCGTTCCGGTTTTGGCCCTCACAGCCACGGCCACACGCACCGTGGCCGCGGACATCATTCAGCAGTTGGGCATGAAAAAACCCGCCGGCTACAAAGGTTCTTTTTTTAGACCCAATTTGCGGATCACCTGCCAAAAAAAAGGCAACGGGCGCAACACCAAACGGGACATCCTCGGTTTGCTGGAAGGCAAACGGGGGGAGTGCGGGTTGGTCTATTGTTTAAGTCGGAAAACCGTGGAATCCACCACGGAGTTCTTGCGGGCCCATGGGGTTCGAGCCTTGCCCTACCACGCGGGTTTGTCGGACAAAGAGCGACACGCCCATCAAGAAGCTTTTGTTCGGGACGACGCGGAGGTGATCGTGGCCACCGTGGCGTTCGGTATGGGGATAGACAAATCCAACGTGCGTTTTGTGATTCATCAAGACATGCCTAAAAGTTTAGAAAACTACACCCAAGAAATCGGCCGAGCCGGTCGCGATGGGTTGCCGTCCGATTGCGTTCTGTTCTACTCCTGGGCCGACGTGATGAATTACGAGCGGTTTCTGTCGGAAACCACCGCCCCGGCCCAAGCCGAGTTGATTAAACAAAAGACCCTGGAGATGTTTCGCTGGGCCGATCGCCGGGACTGTCGCCACCGAGGCCTCACCGCTTATTTTGAGGAAGTGATTTCGAACTGCGGGGACGCCTGCGACGTCTGCCGTGGCATTTCTGTGGACGATTTGGTGGTCGCCCCCGCCCCCCGCGCCGTCCCTCGCCCCCTTCCCTCCAAGGCGTCGCCTGTTTCTGTGGGCACCTCGGATCCTTTGTTTTTAGCCCTCAAAATTCTGCGACGTTCCTTAGCCGACGCTCAACGGGTCCCCGCCTACATTGTTTTTAGCGACGCTGTTTTGCTCCTCATGGCCGAACGTCGTCCCAAAACCCCCGATGAGTTGTTAAAAATCCCCGGTGTTGGCCCCGTCAAACTCGCCCGTTACGGAACCGATTTCCTCCAATTGATCGCCTCCTTTTGAAATTTTGCTTGAGTCCTCTTTAGAGCGTTTGTATAATGCTCAGATTATGAAAGAAATCGCCACAGAAGTTCACGTTGCTAAAGGTTTAGAAGATGTGGTGGTGGGACCGTCCGCCATCACTTTTATTGACGGTTTGGAAGGGCGAATGATTTACCGCGGGTATGACGCGGTGTCTCTCGCGGGCCACGTCTCTTTTGAAGAAGTGGTTTATTTGCTTTGGGAAGGGGACCTCCCCAACCGAGATCAATTGAAACCTTTGTCGTCCTCCCTTGTGGATTTTCGGGCTTTGCCCCCGGACGTTTTGTCCACCATGAAAACTTTTCCAAAAACAGCTCACCCCATGGACGCCTTGCGGGCCGGTGTGGCCCTTTTGGCCATGAACGACCCCGACTCCATGGACCCAACCTTGGACGGCAATCGTCGAAAAGCCGTGCGGTTGGTGGCCCGCTTGGCCACGATGGTGGGGGCTTGGGAAAGAATTCGCAAAGGGAAAGAACCCATCGCACCGGATCCTTCCTTGGGCCATTCGGCCAACTTCCTTTATATGGTCACCGGGCAACGACCCGACGACGTGAGTGTTCAGGCCTTGGATCTTTATGGCACCCTTTTGGCCGATCACGACTTAAACGCTTCCACTTTTACGGGCCGTGTGATTATTTCAACCTTGTCCGATGTGTATTCCGCCGTGGGTGGTTCCTTAGGAGCCTTGAAAGGGTCCCTTCACGGAGGAGCCAACGAAAAAGCCATGGAAATGTTTTTGGAAATAGGCGACCCGGCTCTGGCCGAGGCGTGGGTGCTGAAGGCCATGGCCGAAAAGCGTCGGATCATGGGGTTCGGCCATCGGGTTTACAAAGTGGAAGACCCACGATCGGTTCCTTTAAGGGCCATGGCCCACCGTCTCAGTCAAATGAAAAACGACATGCGGTGGTACAACATTTCCATCAAAGTGGCCGAAACCGTTGCTCGAACGAAAAAAATTTACACCAATGTGGATTTTTACTCGCCCATTCTCCTTTATTTGGCGGGGATTCCCATAGACTTGTTCACGGCGGTTTTCGCTGTGTCCCGGGTGGCCGGGTGGAGCGCCCACGTTTTTGAGCAGATGGCCGATAACCGCCTGATTCGCCCCCGCACGGA
>Ga0247839_1002475_pt1 | contig 27608 bp, 26 predicted proteins | sample LaCruzMarch2015__6_FD_192405 | JGI IMG/M metagenome (GOLD analysis project Ga0247839, IMG submission 192405) | Freshwater microbial communities from meromictic Lake La Cruz, Castile-La Mancha, Spain - LaCruzMarch2015_16m | ecosystem: Environmental > Aquatic > Freshwater > Lake | place: Spain... | reverse complement strand
GTTGCCCGGCCTGGGTCGATCCGGCCATCGCTGGTGTTGAACCGGGCCTGCTGATAGGCATTGATCGCCGCAATCGTCAGTGCGCCGCAGCGACCATCGACCTTGAGCGATAGCGCACCAAGACCGAGTGGGACAGCCGCGGCGTTCAACATTTTCTGGATCAGGCCGACGTCTTCGCGCCGGTTCTGGCCGCCCGCGCCAACCGACCCCTTGAAGTGTCCGCGCGTCAGATCCGCCAGCTCGCCAAATCGTGAGCCCTGTCTGGTACGTACGGTGAATCTGGGAATGATGAAGCCGCTTGCCATAGTATATCCTCACTGCGTTTTGTCTTCCGCGTCGGGACTTGCTCCCACGGGGGCTGCGTTTGACTGTAAAGGGTAAGATGCCGAAAAGCACTATCAGCGCGCTCGGGCGGTGCTCATGACCAGCGTGACCCTGACGGCCGCCGGGCCGCCCCTGATCGCCGGGGTCGACGAGGCCGGCCGCGGACCGCTGGCCGGGCCGGTGTTCGCCGCGGCGGTGATCCTGGACCCGGACCTGGTCATCCCCGGTATCGGGGACTCCAAGAAGATCAGCCCGTTGCGGCGCGAGGCCCTGGAGGTGGTGATCAAAGCGCAGTGCCTGGCCTGGTCGGTCGCTTACGCGACTGCCGCGGAGATCGATGCGATCAATATCCTGCAGGCGAGTCTGCTGGCCATGCGCCGGGCCGTGGAGGGGCTCGCCTGCCGGCCGGAACTGGTGCTGGTCGATGGGAACCGGCCGCCGGTCTGCGCCTGTCCGGTGCAGACCATCGTGGGTGGGGATGCGAGCGTGCCGGTGATCGGCGCCGCGTCGATCCTCGCGAAAGTCGCGCGGGATCGGCTGATGTGCCAATTGGATCAGACGTATCCGGGCTATGGCTTCGCGCTGCACAAGGGGTATCCGACCCAATTGCATCGGGCGGCCCTGCGACAACTCGGTCCCTGTCCCGAGCATCGCCGGACCTTCGGGCCGGTGCGTGAGTTGCTGTGAGGTTCAGCGATCAGGGAACGCCTTTGGCGTCCCGTTCGTTGTCGTTGTCGTAATCGAAACCCGATCGACAATGGGGTGCTCATGAACAAATTGAAGCGTTTTTTCGATTACGATTACGATTACGACAACGACAACGACGGGCCTGAGTACCCCTCAAAACGCCGGCACGGGCTCCCCGACAGGCCCATGCGTGTCGCGAAAGCGCTCGGCAATGGCGGTGAAAGTCTCGAACCCGGCCGTGAAAGCGTCGACCACGTCCGGATCGAAATGGGTGCCCCGCCCCTGGTCAATGATGGCGCGTGCCTGCGGGTAGGGGATGGCGTCTTTGTAGACGCGCACCGAGACCAGTGCATCGAAGACATCGGCCAGGGCCATGAGGCGGGCGGAGGCCGGAATCTGTTCGCCGCTGAGTCCGTCGGGATAGCCCGTCCCATCCCAGCGTTCGTGGTGCCAGCGGGCGATTTCCCGCGCCAGGGCGAGAAACTCGAGGCGGCGCGGGGTACTGCGTTCGGCCCAGGCGATGGCGTCGCTGCCCAGGGCGGCGTGGGTCTTCATAATTTCCCATTCATCCGGGGTGAGGCGCCCCGGTTTCAGCAGGATCTGGTCGGGGATGCCGACCTTGCCGATGTCGTGCAAAGGCGCGGAGCGGACCAGGACCTCGATATAGCGATCGGTCAGGATTGCAGCGAAACGTGGATGATGGCGCAGGCGGCCGGCCAGGGCGCGCACATAGCCCTGGGTGCGCAGGAGGTGATTGCCGGTCTCCAGATCGCGGATCTCGGCAAGATGGGCCAAGGCCCGGATGCTCACTTCCTGGATCAGGGCGTTCTCTTCCATGCGCCGGTTGACCTCCTGCTCCAGCCAGATATTCTCCTCGCGGAGCCGGTCGCGCGCGCGCTTTAATTCCAACTGGGTCGCGACCCGCGCCAGGACGACCGATGGGAGGAACGGCTTGCTGATGAAGTCGACGGCCCCGGCCTCCAGACCCTGGACCTCGGCCTGCCGGTCGTCCAGTGCGGTGACGAAGATCACCGGGATCTCGCGGGTGGCCGGGTTGGCCCGCAGTCGGTGCAGGACCTCGAAGCCGTCCATCTCGGGCATCATGATGTCCAGCAGGATCAGGTCCGGCCGCGGGGTAGACCCGCTGATCCGCAAGGCCTGGACGCCGGAGCGCGCGGCGCGGATCGGATAGCGTCCGCCCAGCAGATCCGCCAAGACCGCGAGGTTTTCCGGCTGGTCATCGACGATCAGGAGGGTCGCACCCGAGGCCGCGGGCCGGTTCAGGTCGAGGTCGATGGACCGGTCCACTAGAGTCCCCGCTGCTGACGCAAGCGTGATTGCATCCGCTTGACCTGCTTGAACGCCTCTTTCAGCATCAACCGATGGAGCTGGTTGAGGTCGTTGGGGTCCACGCGATTGACGCCGTCCGGGTCCGCGGTGCGCAGTTGCTGCTGGATGCGAAAGCGCTGGATCAGGTGAAAGGCTTCGACCTCGGCGACGAGGTCGGCGTCGGAGCGTTCCTGACACGCCCCCGCGGCGCGCAGCCGCTCGGCGGTATTGGTCGCCCAGATGCCGTACTGGAGTGCCCAGACGCGCGCCACGTCCGTGAAGAGCCGGGCGCCCTGGAGCTTGAGGTCGATGGTGTGAGGGAAGTCGCGGTTGCGGTCGAAACTGAACCGGCCGGCGAAGCCCAGCGGCGGGGTGATCGCGAGTGCCTGTTCCGCCAGGTTATGCAGGAAGCGGCCCTGGGTGCGCGCCGCCCCGATCAGCCAGGCGCGCAACTGATCCGCGGGCTCGAAGGTCCCGTAGAGCGGCCGGAAGTCGAAGAAGATGGTCCCGTGCAGCAAGGCCTTAGGATCGGGTTCCGCCAGCCAGTCGCCGAAGCGCCGCTGCCATTCGTCCGCGCTCAGGCACCAGCTCGGATTGCCGGCCATGATGTTGCCGCGGCAGTGTTCAAACCCGCATTTGTGCAGCGCCTGGTTCACCGCGCGGGCGAAGGGCAGGAAGGCGGCACGCAGGGCATCGGTCGCTGCCGGTTCGGGTGGGACGAAGATCAGCCCGTTGTCCTGGTCGGTGGCGAAGGTCTGTTCCAGTCGGCCGGCCGAGCCGAACACCAGCCAGCACCAGGGAATCGCGGGCAGATCGAACTCGTCCTCCATGAGCTCGATGACCCGCATGGCGATCAGGTCGTCGAGCCCGGACTGCCATTGACAGAGCGCCTCGATCCCCATCCCGGCGTGGAACAGTTCGGCGCCCCGGCGCCGGACCTGATCCGCCGCCAGGATCATGGCCTTCAGGTCGCGCGCGGCGCTGATCGCCGCGATCAGGGTCTCGGCCCCGCCGGCGCGCAGACCGAGCAGATCCGCTTGATCGACCAGCCCGAACAGCCGGCCATCGCCCTCGGTGAGCAGCAGGTGACGCGCCCCGCGCTTGACCATCAGCACTTTGGCGCGATGGGTTGGAGCGTCCGCGGCGATGGTGAGCGGGGCGCCGATCATGTGGGCGGCGACCGGGTCCCCGAGCCCGCCGCCCTCGAAGCTGATGACATGCAGCAGCTCGCGCAGACTGATGAGTCCCAGCGGGAGACCGCTGGCCGCGTCGGTGATGACCGCCGCGTCTTCCTGGCCCTGGCTGATCTGATAGAGCGTTTCACGCAGGGTCGTATCCGGCGCCACGACCAGTGGTCGGCGGCGGGCCAGGGTGCGCAGGGGCGCTTGTTCGGCCCCGCCGGCTTGCGCCATCAGCCTGGACGAAGCCGCGGCGGAGCCGGTGTCCGCGAGCGGTTCTGGTGCGGTCTCAACCAGGATGGTCTCGCTCAGTGCAGTGGGCTCAGTCGACACGGGTGAGCAACTCCCGCGCCTTGGCAATCAATTCGTGGGTCGAGAATGGCTTGGGCATATAGGCATCGGCCCCGAGGGTCAGCCCTTTCTTCTGTTCGGCTTCCCGTCCTTTGGCAGTGAGCATGAGAATCCGGGTGGCGGCCAGCGTCGGATCCGCGCGCACCGCCTGGAGCACGGCGAACCCGTCGAGCTTGGGCATCATCACGTCCAATACCACCAGCTCCGGACGCAGGTCGCGGATGGCGGCCAGCCCTTCCTCGCCATCGCGCGCGACGCTGACCGCGAACCCTTCGCGCTTCAACAGGAACTCCAGTGAGATGACGATGTTGGGCTCGTCGTCAATGATCAGGACACGGGTGCTCATGGCGTGATTCTCATGCAGTCGGCGTCTCATCCGGAACCTCGGGTTCCGCCGCGGGCAGTTCAAAGCAAAGCGTAGCACCTTTGCGCGATCCGCTCTCGGCCCAAATCCGTCCGCCGAAGCGCTCGACGAGCTGGCGGCTGATCGGCAGCCCCAGCCCGGTGCCGATAGGTTTCTCACCGCTGCTGGACGCTTGGCGGAATTTCTCGAAGATCAGATCCAGCTCAGCCGCCGGGATGCCCGGACCATTGTCGGCGACACAGACCAGCCAGCGTCGCTCCAGGCGGCTCAGGCGTATCTCCACGCAACCGTTCTCGGTGGGGGCGAATTTGGCGGCGTTGGAGAGCAGATTGACCAGGACCTGCACCAGCCGGTCCCGATCCGCCTGCACCCAGGCCGGGCTGGCGGCGGCCCCCAGGTCGAGTACGAGCCGCGCCCCTTGCCCCTCGATCAATTGCCCGGTGGCCGCCGCCGACTGGATGATCACCTCGTGCAGATCGACTTGTTCGATGAGCCAGTCGGCATGTCCGGATTCAATTTTGGCCAGGTCCAGGACCTGATTCACCAGCCGCGAGAGCCGCTCGGTTTCACTCACCAGGATGCCGAGGAAGCGTTTGCGCTCGCCGACCTCGATCTCCGGATCGTCGTAGAGAATCTCCGAGAAGGCGCGGATCGAGGCCAGCGGGGTGCGCAGCTCATGGGTCACCGAGGACATGAAGTCGTCCTTGAGGCGGTCGAGTTCCTGGAGCCGCAGATTGGCGGCGCGCAACTCCGCGGTGGCGGCTTCGAGTTCGCGGGATTTCTGCTCCAGGTCGCGGCTGTAGGCGCGGATCTGGGACGCCTCATCGAGGATGTTCAAGACTTCGTCGAGCCCCAGTGTTTCCTCTTCGGTGACCGAGGCGACCATGACCCGCGCCGAGGCCCCGCCGATCGCCCCGGACAGCAGGGTCTCGGCGAAGGCGACGGTCTGCGCGTCCGCCGGGAGACCCTCCGGCGTGGCGCTGCCGCGTGCGCGGGCGAAATCGGCGAAGGCCCGGCCGGTGCGCTCCTTGCCGAGGAAGCGTTCGGCCAGGGCGCGCAGCTCGGCCACCTCCACGCTGCCGCGCCACAGGGGCAGGTCGGTCCGCCGGCCGTGGCGCGGCGCATCGACATAGGCGCTGGCCTGGGCGGCCTCGATCGCATTGGGCGGGCGCAAGGCGGACACGACCAGGAAGGCGCCCAGGTTCGCGCTCAGGCTCCAGAACAGACAGTGGGTCACATCGTTCCAGCCGGCGAGCCCGAACAGTGCCTGGGGTTTCAGGAGATCGATGCCGAGGACGCCGGACTCCAGGAAGATGGACGGTAGCCAGCCCGAGCGGGCGAAGGAGGGCAGCAGCAGGGTGTAGAGCCACACCAGAAAACCGACCGAGAGCCCGGCGAGCGCCCCCTCGCGGGTGCCGCCGCGCCAGTACATGGCGGCGAACACCGCCGGTGCGAACTGGGCGACCGCTGTAAAGCTGATCAGTCCGATGGCGACCAGTGCATAGGCCTCCCCGGCCAGTCGGTAGTAGAGATAGCCGAGCAACAGGATGATCACGATGGCCAGGCGGCGGATGCGCAGCAGCAGCCGGCCCAGATCCATCCGGCGGTGGTGCCAGCGCCGCAGCACGATCGGCAGGATCAGATCATTGCTGACCATGGTCGAGAGTGCGATGACCTCCACGATTACCATCCCGGTGGCCGCCGAGAGCCCGCCGATGAAGACCATGAGTGCCAGCCAGGGCTGACCGAAGGCCATGGGCAGCGTCAGGACGAAGGTATCCGGATCCGCCTGGCCTTCCGGAAAGGCCAGCAGCCCGGCCAGGGCGATGGGGATCACGAACAGGTTGATCAGCAGCAAATACAACGGGAAGAGCCAGATGGCCCGGCGGATCTGGTGTTCGTCGCTGTTCTCGACGACGGCGAGTTGGAATTGGCGCGGCAGCAGCATCACCGCGAGCCCCGCCAGCAGCGCAATGGCGAACCAATCGATCGGCGCACTGAGCGCGGGGTCCAGCAGGGCGGCCGCGCGCGGATTCTCGCCGACCGGCGGCAGGGCGGGGCCGCCGATGGTTCCGTTCACATCCAGCAGGCCCAGGGTGACCCAGAGCCCCAGGCCCAGGAAAGCGACCAGCTTGACGATGGACTCCAGCGCGACCGCGGCCACCATCCCCTCGTGACGTTCGCTCGCATCCAGGTGACGGGTGCCGAACAGAATGGTGAAGGCCGCCAGCAGCAGGGCGATGATGAAGGCCGTGTCCTGCCAGAAGGGCAGATTCAGCGCCTCCGGCATCCGCACCTCCGGGTAACGCAGCAGGATGGTGAAGCTCCAGGCGACAGCCTTGAGCTGCAGGGCGATATAGGGCACTACCCCGAAGACGGCGATCACCGTCACCAGTCCGCCGAGCAACTGGCTCATGCCGTAGCGCGAGGCGATGAAGTCGGCGATCGACGTAATGCGCTGGGCCTTGCTGATGCGGACCATCTTGACCAGCACTGAGCCCCAGAGTAGGGCCATCAAGGTCGGGCCCACATAGATGGCGAGGAATCCCAGGCCGGTGGCCGCGGCGCGGCCGACGCTGCCGTAGAAGGTCCAGGCGGTGCAGTAGACCGCGAGCGACAGCGCGTAGACGGTGGGGCTGCCGATGACCGAGCGGCCCTGATCGGCGCGCCGGTCGGCCCAGTAGGCGACCGCGAACAGCACCCCGAGATAGGCGCAGGCAACACCGATGATCAGCGGGCCCGAGATCATGGCCGGGTGATCACTCGCGGCTCCGCGAGCAGATCCAGGCGGCCAGCCCGATCACCAGGGCCCAACTGCCGAACAGGTAGAGATAGAGCGCGGGGATGCCGAAGGCGTTCGACACCCCCTCGAAACGGGTCGCAATGGGTGAAAAGAACGCGAACAGGGCGAACAGGAACAGGGCCAGCAGGCGTTGTCGCAGCAGGTTGGCGCGGGGCATGGCTCACCCGGTCTCTGATTGGGACTAGCCGCGAAGTATAGGTGCCGCGCCGGGAGAATGCGCGCGGGGGTTGGATGCAATCTTCATCCACTCGATACTAAACGAACACGAAACCCCCGCGCGTCGTTGCCTGGTCCTTGGCGGGGCACGCGGCGGCGATCAGGCGGCTCATCGCCTTGATCGTTGTTCAGGCCAAGCGCGATCGTAGGGTGGACGAGCGCAGCGCACTCCACCAGGACGACGCGGGATTCGGTGGACTGCGCTAGCGCTTGTCCACCCGGCCGGAACGATGATCAAGGCCCGGCCGAGCGTCAGTTCAGTCCGCACATGCCGCCCTGGCAGCAGTTGCCGCTGGCGCAGGCCGGCAGCGGGGCGGCGCCGCTGCCGCGGCTGGTGCTGGAGATAATGTTGCCGCCGGTGGCCAGGCGATGCACCGGGGCCTCCGCGGGTGTGTCGCCAGTCTCCTGGCCGGTGCGCGCGCACAGCTCGCCCCAGGTGGATAACCGGTCACTCATGCGATGGCTGACTTCCAGTACGCGGCCATTGGTATCGCAACGGTAATCGTAAGTTGGCATTGAATGCTCCAAAGTCTATCGATGTTCTCTTATCCCCTGGGATTATAGGCATCACGCGGCGCCATGCAAACCCAGGGGTTGCAGCCATCTTCCGCCGCGCCGCGAAGTGGCTGTATCACCCCACCGGGTTCAGGGCCGGATGTAGACATAGCCCTGCGATTGCAGTTCGGCAATCTTGGTGACGCCGCCCTCGGGGACCACCGAGAAGCCCGGGAGCAATTCATCCAGGCTGAGCTTGAAGCCTTTGAGCGTGTTGCCGCACATCTCCAGCCCCACCCCTTCGTCCTTGAGCTTCGCCACACCGTCGCGCACCTTCTCGGTGGCCTCGACTTCATTGAAGGCGGTGATGGCGGGGCCGTGGACGACCAGCACGATATGCACCTTGTCCGGTCCGCCGACGCCGTCGATATGGTTCTGGATATTGTTGAGTACGAACGGGACCTTCTCGGCCTCGGAGACGTGGTAGACGACGTTGAGCTTCTGCTTCTCGGCGGCGAACGCCGCGGGCAGTGCGACAAGGGTGGCCAGGAGGGCGGCAATGATCAGCTTGTTCATGGGTGTAGCTCCGGTTAATGATTTGATGGTCTGGCGTCGAAGGCGTCGGCGGCCTTGATCATCCTTCCGGCCGTAGGGTGGACAAGCGCTAGCGCAGTCCACCGAATCCCGCACCGCCACTGGTGGACTGCGCTGCGCTTGTCCACCCTACGATGCCGCGTCAGCCGCGGCGCCCCGTACCAGTTCCAGTCTAAAGTTCCTCTGAGGCGAAGTCCGCCAGGCGCGAGCGCTCGCCGCGCATCAGGGTGATATGACCGCCGTGGGGCCAGTGCTTGAAGCGGTCCACCACATAGGTGAGGCCGGAGGTGGTCTCGGTCAAATAGGGAGTGTCGATCTGACCGATGTTGCCGAGGCAGACCACCTTGGTCCCCGGGCCGGCGCGGGTGATCAGGGTTTTCATCTGCTTGGCAGTGAGGTTCTGGGCCTCGTCCAGGATGATGTATTTGTTGAGAAAAGTGCGCCCGCGCATGAAATTCAGCGAGGAGATGCGGATGCGGCTCTTCATCAGGTCATTGGTGGCGGCGCGGCCCCATTCACCGCCTTCGGGGCGGGTCAGCACTTCCAGATTGTCCATCAGGGCGCCCATCCATGGGGTCATTTTCTCCTCCTCGGTGCCGGGCAGGAAGCCGATGTCTTCGCCGACCGGCACCGTCACCCGGGTCATGATGATCTCTCTATAGAGACTGCGGTCCAGGACCTGGGTCAGACCGGCGGCCAGCGCCAGCAGCGTCTTGCCGGTGCCGGCGGTGCCCAGCAGGGTGACGAAATCCAAATCCGGGTCCATGAGCATGTTCAGGGCGAAGTTCTGCTCGCGGTTGCGGGCGTTGATGCCCCAGACGCTGTGACGGGGCAGGCGGTAGTCCTCCACCACCTCGATGAGGGCCTCGCTCGCGCCGCGCTTCTCCCGCACGATCGCCTCGAAGCCGCTGTCATCGGCGGTATAGAGACACTGGTTGGGGTACCAATCGGCCACGTCCGGACCACTGATGCGGTAGTAAGTGCGGCCCTGCTCCTTCCAGGAGTCCATGGACTTGCTGTGGTGCTCCCAGAAGTCCGCGGGGAGCGGCTCCGCGCCGGTGTAGAGCAGCGCGGCGTCGTCCAGGACCTGATCGTTCGAATAGTCCTCCGCCGGGATGCCGAGCACCGCGGCCTTGATCCGCAGGTTGATGTCTTTGGAAACGATGATGACCTGGCGGTCGGGCCGCCGCTCGCGCAGGGCCTGGGCGGTGCCGAGAATGTTGTTGTCCGGTGAGGTGCCGGGCAGGGACTCGGGCAGTCGCAGTTCCAGCAACTGGGTTTGAAAGTACAGCCGCCCGGAGGCGGGCAGCACGATGCCGCCGCCGTTGGCCGAGGTGGGGCCGATCGGCAGGCCGGCGTCGATCTCGGCCTTGTCCGCGTTGCATAAGAGCTGATCCAGGAAGCGGGTCGCCTGACGGACGTTGCGCGCGACCTCGGACATGCCCTTCTTGCCGTGATCCAGTTCTTCCAGAACCACCATCGGCAGGAAGATGTCGTGTTCCTTGAAGCGGAAGATGCAGGTCGGGTCGTGCATCAGGACGTTGGTGTCGAGGACGAAGAGGCAGGTCTTGTCGTTTTCGCGTTTGATCATCGGGAGTACGTGAGTCCGTCAACACGGGAATCGTTAGGGAGAAGTCGGGAAGCACCTGAACCGGTCGTGCGCGTACTTCCGACGTGGTCAATCGGATGTCGACTGGCTGCTGGACCTTGGGATCAAGCGTTCTCGATCAAGTGCTCCATCAGCGGGAGCACCCGGTCGGGGGATCAAGCGAGGGGCAAGTCCTGGTCAGTCAGGCACGCGCCGCGGCGAGCACCTCGTCGACATGCCCTTTCACCTTGACGCCGCGCCATTCCCGGCGCAGGACGCCCGCGGCGTCGATCAGGAAGGTGCTGCGCTCGATGCCGAGGCTCTCCCTGCCATACAGCTTCTTGAGCTTGATGACGTCGAACGTCCGGCACAGGGCCTCGTCGGTGTCGGCGACCAGATCGAACGGGAAGCCCTGCTTGCTCTTGAAGTTCTCCTGGGCTTTGATCCCGTCCCGCGAGGCCCCGAGAATCACCGTGTCGGCGTCGGCGAAGGCGTCCGCCGCGTCGCGGAAGTCCTGTCCTTCCTGGGTGCAGCCGGGGGTACTGGCCTTGGGGTAGAAGTAGAGGACCAGAGCCTGACCGCGGTAGTCCGAGAGTTTGCGGGTCTGCCCGCCGGTGAGTGCGAGGTCCAGGTCCGGAACCGGTTCGCCTAGCCGTGTGCTCATGGGGTGCTGCCTGTTGGTCTCAGAGGGTTGCTGATCGATGAACCTGGTGGGGGCGGGTCGCGGCAATTCGCGTCGGCGCCGGCTGGTGAGCCGGCGCCGGGGACACGAGCAGGGTCGGCGGCGCGGGCTGGCAGCCCGCGCCGCGGAGTCAGCCCTTCAGCGGCTCCAGGACCGCGTCGAGATTGAGCCCGTCACAATAGTCCATGAACTCCTCGCGCAGCCCGGCGATGTGCATATCGGAGGGAATGCCGACGGTCATGTGCACCGAGAACATGGTGGTGCCGGTATGGGCGGCGGCATAGGTCGTGGTCGCCATGTCTTCGATATTGATGCTGCGGTCGGCAAAGAAGCCGGCCAGGGTGTTGACGATCCCCGGGTGGTCCATGGACACCACGTCCACCGCATAGGGCAGCAGGTTGCGCCCGGTGGCGCGCTCACCGGTGCGCTTGGTGATGATGGTCATGTTGAGCTGGCGCTGCAGCTCGGGGATGGCGTTCTCGATCTTTGCCAGGGTGTTCCATTTACCCTCGACCAGGAGCATGGCGGCGAACTCCCCGCCGAGTACGGTCATGCGGCTGTCTTCGATATTGCAGCCGTGCTCCAGGATGGTTTTTGAGAGCATGTTGACGATGCCGGGGTGGTCCTCGCCGAGGGCGGAGATCACGAGGTAAGTCTTCTGTGTTGCCATGTCCGTAGAGTCGCGGTCTGGGGTTGCCGGATGAGCGGGCGAGTGTACCATGGGGCTTCGGTCGGTCGTACAGGGTCGAGCGTGCGGCAGCAGTTCAAAATGTGAGGGTCGCGTGCGGCCCATGGTGGATGCGGCGCGCACGACCGGCGAGACGATCGAGTATCTGATAAAAACGCCTATTCAATCATGCATCTGTCCGAATCGTTCCATGATCCGACCCGTGCAGGGGATACCAGGTGTCGTCGCGGGCGGCCGGTAAGAGTTCGCGGCGCAGGTTGCGCAACGCGTCCGCGCCGCTCTTGCCCGCGGTCAAGACGGCGAACGGGTCCTCGCTCTCCAGCGTGTCGCCCAGCTCGGCATCGACCTGCTCCGGGTCCTCCCCGGCCTCCATGCGGCGGATCGCCTCGGCCATGCCGTCGCCCAGCTTGAGCCCGGAGGCGTCGAACAGACGCCGCATCAGGCGTGCGGCCTGCTTGGGGTCGGTGTCGTCCAGGCCCTCCAGTTCCCCCGCCATGGTGGCGAAGGCTTGCATCATTCGTTCCTCGTCGATGCCGGCCGGCAGTGCGGTGTCGTCCGCTTCCGCGGACTGTCCCCGCCCTTTGCTGATCGCGAAGAGGCTGGCCTGACGCCCCAGCTCCGGTCGGCCGCAGCGCGGGCAGGCGGGCCGGGTGGCGGTGTCGACACGGCGGGCGAAGAAGTTGAAGATGGTGTGGCAGTCGGGGCAGTAGAACTCGTAGACAGGCATCGCGTGGACTCCGGGTTCAGGCTATCGGCGGATCTTAACCGAGTCGGTCGGTACGTGACATGCTTGATCGTTGTCGTTGTCGTAATCGGATAAGCGATTCAATTCAGGCGTGAGCAGCTCGCTGTCAATCGGCTGTCGATTCGCTCCGTCGCCTAGGCGGACAAGGCCCCCAAGCGCTTGAAAGGATGGGATCGCTATGCGCGGAATCAACGAATCGTCGCGCTGCCGGCAACGCTCGGAGAGCCCAATGACGCGGTACGAGAGGAGCCTGGAGGATACGATACTCTCGACAACGACAACGACAACGACAACGATTGTATCCGTGTTTAACGTATTTCTGACGCGTTACTGGGGGCTGTAGGGGCGACTTAAGTCGCCCCTACGCGTTGGCAGATCCTTATCCCGGAAATCACCTTATGAGAATCCTGAAACTGCTGCTACTCTGGTATTTCGTCATCGCCGGCCTCGCGCTGCATGTGGTCTTCGGCGCTGTCTGGGTGCTTAAGCCCGACCTGGTCTGGACCGCGCGGGAACGGGTGAGCGCCTTCCTCACCGGCACCGGGCACCTGCCACTCCTCGCCGCGGTTGATCCGGGGCGCGAGCGGTTGTCGGACGACCTGGTCTTCAGCCGGATTCCGGCCTGGCGGCCACGGCCCGGGGGGCCCGATGCCCCCCCGCCGGGCTCCGCACGCATCGGCACCCGGCTGTTTGCGTCAGCGCAGGCGGCGGCGGATGCGCTGACCCCCGGCGCTACGCTCGATATTGGTGAGGGAATCTACAAGAGCCCGCTGATCATTCGGGTTTCCAATGTCCGCATCCGCGGCCACGGACACGTGGTCTTCGAAAAGGGGACGGCCCGCGGCAAAGGGAGTCTGGTCGTCGCCGCGGACAATGTCCGGATCAGTGACATCGAATGCCGCGAGATCGCGGTCCCTGACGGCAATGGTGCTTGTATCCGTTTCGAAGGTCGGAATCTCGCAGTCGAGCGGGTTTATTTCCATGATGCCCAGCAGGGCATACTGACCGGCTCGAACCCTGGGCTGGTGGATATCCGCGCGAGCCGTTTCGAGCGTCTGGGCCATCGCGGGCAGGCGCATGGAATCTATATCGGCGGCGGACGCTTAGCCATTGCCGACAGTCTGTTTCTGGCGGCACGCGGCGAGGGCCACGAGATCAAGACCAGGGCGGCCGAGACCACCATCGTGCGCAGTGTCGTGGCCTCCCTGAACGGGGTCGATAGCCGCCTGATCGACGCACCCAACGGCGGTGTTCTGACGATCACCGACAGTCTGCTGTTCGAGGGGCCCGATACGGCCAACAGTGATGTCATCGGCTTCGGCCTGGAAACCGGGTTGGGGCACCACCCGGCAGACCGGGTGGTGTTGCGCAACAATCTGATTGTGCTCGATCGTGAAGGGTCCGTGCGGTTGCTGCATCTGGTCGACGAACGAGTGCAGGTCGAGGTCGGCGGGAATCGGATCGTCGCCCGGAACGCGACGCCCTATGACAAGACCAACGTCCTGTTCAAAAACCGCAAGGCGGCAGGGTTAGCGCCTTATCCGGCGCTGCCCTGGGAGCAACTGCCCCTTGCCGGCACGGGGCGGGACGGGCCCTAGGCGGTCTGCGGCCGTGCCGATCAGGCAAATCCCAGCAGGATCTCCTGGGTTTCCTCGCGCCGGATGCGCGGTCCCAGGGTGGTGACCAGCCGGGCGGAGGCGGCGGAGGCCAGGTCACCCGCGCGCTGGCGGTCCCAACCCTGGGTCAGTCCATAGAGATAGGCCCCGGCGAACATGTCCCCGGCGCCGACGGTGTCGATCGCATCGACCTTGTTGCCGACGATGCGGATCAGCGTCCGGCCGTCCCAGACCAGGGCGCCTTTCGGGCCGCGGGTGACGGCGAACTCACGACTCAGGGTCTTGAGATAATCGAGCGCGACGTCGAGACTGTCGGTACCCGCCAGACCCATGGCCTCGGATTCGTTGGCGAAGATCAGATCGACACCGGGGCCGATCATCTCCAGCAGGCCGTCCTTGAAATAGGTGACCATGTTGGGGTCGGAGAGTGAGATGGCGGTGCGCACACCGGCTGCCGCGGCGATCTCACGCGCCTTGATGGATGTCGCGCGGGCGCCGGGGGAGGTGACCAGATAGCCCTCGGTGTAGAACCAGTCGGCATCGCGCAGGGCGGCTTCCACCAGTTCGTTGTCGGAGAGGTTGCCGCTCACACCCAGGAAGGTGCACATGGTGCGGTCCCCGTCGGGGGTGACCAGCACCACGCAGCGGCCGGTGTGACCCTGATCCTTCTCGGTGTGATGGTTGGTATCGACACCGCCCTCGCGCAGATCGTGCATATAGAAATGGCCCAGTTCGTCGTCGGCCACCTTGCAGGAGTAATAGGCGCTGCCGCCGAACTGACTCAGGGCGATGATGGTGTTGGCGGCCGAGCCGCCGGAGCCGCGCTGATGGTGATGCGAGGCGAGGTAGAGCATGATCTCGAGCTGCTTGGCCTCGTCCACCAGGGTCATGACCCCCTTGTCGATGCCGAGTGCTTCCAGGTCGGCATAGTCGATCTCATATTCCATATCAACCAGGGCATTGCCGATGCCGTAAACGTGATAGCGTGCCATTGAGACTCCGGAGGTCGGTATATTGAATGTCGGCAGTTTACCTGAAGCCGGTTCCTGAGAAGAGTCTTGCGGGCGCGGGGGAGAACATCGGTCTTCGACGCCGGTCGTTCGCGCGGGCCGCCTTGGTCATAAACCCGGCCATCGCGCGATTTGCACGGTCGTCGGTCCGCACAGCGGACCCTACAGGTCACGGTGTTACCGTAGGGTCCGCTGTGCGGACCGTCCGCGGCTCATCAAGCAACCGTCGCGGTGGGCTCAGCGCTCGCCTTGTCTTCGGTGTAACCTGCCGGTCGTGCCAGATCATCCGGGGACTCCAGACGATGCCAGACTCAGGTCGACTGCCTGCCGCACCGGACCAGGCGGTGATCCGCCTCCAGGAGCGGCTGACGACACGCTATCAAGCGCGGATCAGCGGCGCATTGGTCCGCCCGGCAACCCCGGCGGCCTGGCTCGACCTGCCGCCCGAGTTGGCGCCGGGCCTGGCCGCGGCCCTGATCGCGCGCGGCGTTCCCCGGCTCTATGCCCACCAGCGCGAAGCATTCGACCTGGCGCGGGCGGGGCGGCATCTGGTGGTCGCCACGCCGACCGCCTCCGGCAAGACACTCTGCTATAACCTGCCGGTCCTGGACGCCGTGCTGCGGGATGGTCGCAAGGCACTCTATCTCTTTCCCACCAAGGCCCTGGCGCAGGATCAGGTGGCCGAGTTGACCGAGCTGGGGCGGGCGCTCACGGCGGCCGGCGGCACCGGAATCCGTGCCTATACCTTCGATGGCGATACTCCCGGCGATGCCCGCAAGGCGGTGCGCACCCGTGGGGATCTGGTGCTGAGCAACCCGGACATGCTTCATCAGGCGATCCTGCCGCACCACACCAAATGGGCCCAGTTTTTCGAGGGTCTGGCCTTCGTGGTGGTGGATGAACTGCACAGTTATCGGGGGGTCTTCGGCTCGCACGTGGCCAATGTGTTCCGCCGGCTGCGGCGCATCTGCCGCTTCTACGGGGTGTCGCCCACCTTCATCTTTACCTCGGCCACCATCGCCAACCCGGCGGAGTTGGCGCAGCGCCTCTGTGGTGAACCGGTGACCGCCATCACGCGCAGCGGCGCCCCGCAAGGCGAGCGCTCGCTGCTGCTGTGGAATCCGCCGGTGATCAATCCGGATCTAGGCATCCGCGCCTCCGCGCGTTCGCAGACCACCCGTATCGCCCGGATGGCGGTGAAGTCGGGGCTCAAGACGATCGTCTTTGCCCGCTCCCGCTTGATGGTGGAAGTCATCACCAAGTACCTGAAGGATGTGTTCGACAAGGACCCGCGCCGCCCGCCGCGGGTGCTGGCCTATCGCGGCGGCTATCTGCCGAGCGATCGGCGCGCCGCCGAGCAGGCGCTGCGCGCCGGCCGGGTGGATCTGGTGGTCAGTACCTCGGCCCTGGAGTTGGGGGTGGACATCGGCGCACTGGATGTGGCGATCCTCAACGGCTATCCAGGCACCATCGCCGCCACCTGGCAGCGCCTGGGGCGGGCCGGACGGCGGCTGCGCCCGTCGCTGGGGGTGCTGGTCGCGACCAGCGACCCGCTCGATCAATATCTGGTCCGCCATCCGGAGTTTTTCTTCGATGCCTCCCCGGAGCACGCCCGTATCCATCCGGATCAGCTCCTGATCCTGCTCGAACACGTGCGCTGCGCCGCCTTCGAACTGCCGTTCCGCGATGGTGACCAGTTCGGCGCCGAGGATCTGCCGGAGATGCTCTCCTATCTGCGCGACGAGGGGGTCCTGCAGCGTCAGGGGGATCAGTGGTTCTGGGTGGCGGACAGCTATCCGGCCAACGCGGTCTCGCTGCGCTCGGTGGCGGAGGGCAACTTCGTGGTGATCGACACCACCGGCGGGGCTGCGACCATCATCGCCGAGGTCGACTGGTCCAGCGCCCCCGGCACCATCTATGTCGGGGCCATTTACATGATCCAGTCGCAGCCCTATCAGGTGGAGCGGCTGGACTGGCCGGGCCGCAAGGCCTTTGTCACCCGCACCCGGGCCGACTATTACACCGACGCGATCGACTATACCCGGCTCAAGATCCTCGACCGTTTCGAGGGACGGGCGAGCGGGGCGGGCGCGGCACCGGGCGGGGTGGTGGCCCAGGGGGAGGTCCATCTGGTCCGCCGCTACCCCGGTTACAAGAAGATCCGCTATTACAGCCACGACAACATCGGTTACGGCAACATCGATCTGCCCGATCAGGAACTGCACACCACGGCCGTCTGGTGGCAGGCGCAGCCGGCCGCGCTGGAGGCGCTGCTGCCCGACCGCCAGCAGGCGATCGAGGGGTTCCTGGGCGCCGCCTATGCCTTGCATCATGTGGCCGCGCTGCGCTCCATGGCCGAGTTGCATGACCTGGGCCGGGCCGTCGGTGACGGTCAGGGAACCTGGTTTGCGGTCACCGGCAACGACGGACGCGGTCACCTGCGCGGACCCGACAACGCGCTGGTCGAGGAGACCGCGGTCGCCCGCTTCGAGCCGACCCTGTTTCTCTACGACAACTATCCGGGCGGGGTGGGGCTCTCGGCACCGCTCTACGACGCCGCGGAGACCCTGGTGCGGGATGCCCGCGAGCTGGTGGCGGGGTGCGGATGCAGCGGCGGGTGCCCCGCCTGCGTGGGACCCGTGCTGCCCGGCGACGCGGAGCGGGCGATCACGCCGCGGGCGGCGACACTGCGCGTGCTCGGATTGCTGGAAGGGTCGTGCGTGACCGATGCGGCGGTGGATCATGGGGTTTGAAGAGCGGCTGCGCCGCATCCGGGGTCAAGCACCGGACCCGACGCCGGCCGCACCCCCGGCCGACCGGCCCGCATTGGCCGAGCGGTTGCGCCGGGTGGGGGTCGGGCGGACGGCCGACCGGATCCCGGTTGGGATGCCCGACGAGGGCGCCCTGGCGAACGCCCTGGGGGCCGAGAGCCTGGCGCCGGGGGTGCTGCGGCTGGAGCGGCGCCTCTCCAACGACCGGCGATACGGGCGGGTGCTGCCGGCCGGGATGACGGCCTGGGGTGAGCTACCCTGGGGTGAGGCGGGTCAGAACGGTGGAGGCGGGCTGGAAGCCCGCGCCGCGGGGGCCTGGCTCTGTCTCGATACCGAGACCAGCGGACTGGCGGGCGGCACGGGCACCTGGGCATTTCTGACCGGCTTACTGCGCGCGGATGGCGGGGAGTGGCTGCTGCGCCAGTATCTGCTGACCCGGTTGGACGCGGAGCCGGTCTATCTGGATCTGATCGCCGCCGAGCTGACCCGCACCGCCGCGCTGCTCACCTATAACGGCCGCGCCTTCGATGCCCCGCTGCTCGCCACCCGGTTCCGGCTCGCCGGCCGGGCGGATCCCTTGGACGATCTCCCGCACCTGGATCTGCTTGGTCCCACGCGCCGGGCCTTCGCTCGACGGTGGCCGGATTGCCGGCTGGTGACCGCCGAGTCCCGTCTGCTCGGTTTTCAGCGCAGCGGCGACCTGCCGGGTGCCGCCGCCCCGGCCGCCTGGCTGGGCTGGCTGCGGCGCGGCGAGACCGCCCAGTTGGCCGCCGTGCTGCGGCACAACCGCGACGATCTCCTCTCGCTGGCTGGCCTGCTCCCGGCCCTGGCCGGCGTCTATCGGGACCCGGCCGCCCACGGGGCGGACTGTCGTCTGGTCGCCGCCGCCTGGCAGCGCCGCGATCCGGCCTGTGCCCTGCGCATCCTGGCCGCCAATCGACAGGATCTGGACGCGTCGGGACTGCACGACCTGGCACGGTTGTACCGCCGGGCGGGCGATTGGGTGCAGGCGAGCGGCATCTGGGAAGCCCTGGCGGCGCGCGGGGACGCGAACGCGCGGGCGGCGCTCGCGCGCTACTGCGAGCACCACCGCGGCGACCTGACCCGGGCGCTCTTACTCACGCAATCCCTGCCGGCGGGGCCGGAGCGGGAACGCCGCCAGGCGCGTCTGCGCATCAAGCTGGACCGTGAGCGGCCGGCGGGTCAGATCGAGCTGGCCATCGAGCCCTACTCGACCGGAACATAGTAAATCCAGGCGTCCTGGTCGACCTTCAGGTCGATCAGGCTCTGGTTGCGCACGTCCAGGTGGACATAAACCGGGGTTCCGGCCGGGACGATGATTCCATATCCGGTCGGAAAACTGATGCTGGTGTCGGTGACATTGGAGCCCAGATAGGTGTTCCCGCTGTTGGCGCCATAGACATAGAGTCCGGGGCCGGCGTACTTCATGCGGAAGATACAGCCGTTGGAGTCATTGCCGGCGCATTGGTACATCTCCGGTCGGGTACTCACCTCCAGATCCACGTAGAGCGCGACCTCCGCCTGTTCCGCCGCCAGCACGCTGACAATCGCCACCCGGGTCGGCGGTATCCAGACGCCCGCCTTGTCCACGTGGCAGATGGCTCCGCGGTTGCAGAGTCCGGTGGTCGCCTTGATCACCGCGGTGTTCAGCGGCCGGATCTCAGCAGCCGGGGCGGCGGGGGTCGCCAGGGCACCGAACAGGAGCGGGATGACGGTCAGGGCCTTGGCCAGGGGGTGATCGCGGAGCATGTTGCGTTGTTTCCTCAGTGTGATTGTCGCTGTGCGAAAGACCCGTTACCGACGGGTCAGGTGGAATTGAACCACGAGTCGTCCTGTCAGCCCAACCCACATGCTCGGAACGCCGTCGCCCGGTACCTTTCATGGCACCTTGAGCAGGTGACGGAACTGCGCGGACCCTGGTAGACCGGGTCGCGTGCTACAATTTTAAAATCCGTGGGAATCGGACTCAGATTAAGATGCAGACCTCCAGGTTCCGGAGTGCCGAGACCAACCCGCCGGGAGGCGTCACGCAATGTACGATCGAAACTCCGGTGCCGTGATCGTTCGAACAATCCTGCTCTGTACCTGCGCCTGGCTCCTCCTCACGGTGAGGCCGGTCTTGGCGCAGCCGGCGCGGATCGGGCTGGTCATCGGCAACAGTGCCTATGCCTCATTCCCGGCCTTACCGACTTGCATGGTGTCCTCCCGGGAACTTGCAACTGCGCTGCGCGGGCAGGGCTTTCAGGTGATCGAGCGACAGGACGTGACCAGCGGAGGGTTGGCGGCCGCGATCGATGAATTCAATCGTGCGATGGCGGCGGCGCCGGATGCGAGCGTGTTCGTTTATGTCTGTGGTTATACCGCGGGGATGAATGATCGCCCCTTTTTGCTTCCGGTATCGGCGACGATCCAGCGACCCACGGATGTCATGACCCAAGGCGTGCTGGCCAAGGTGCTGTCGGACATGCTGGTGCGCGGCCAGCCGAGTCGCGGGGTGTTGGCACTGGATCTGATGCCTGCCGTTGGCGTGACGGCACCCGTGCTGGAGACCTTGAATGCGCTGAGCGTGCCCCCCGGTGTGGGTCTGATCGCCGCGACGACGCCGTTGCCCACGGCCGAACCGACCGCTTTGGCGGTGGTTCTGGCGGCTGGCCTGAACGCGCCTGACCTTCAGTCCGGCGCGCTGCTGACCGCGGCGGAGGGGAAACTGCGGGATCATCCGGGAACCGTCATGGCCGCCCTGCGCTTGCCGTCGGTGTCGCGGCCGCTGGCGGCCGATGATCCGCCCCCTTCAGTCCCGCCGGCCTTCATGCCGGCCGGGGCCGAGCCGGCCGTTCCGGACCAGTTCCCCAACGAAGGCGCGATGAGCGACAACGACCGACGGCGCGTGCAGGAAGGACTGGCCCGGTTGGGTTATTACGGGGCCGCCATCGACGGCCGCTTTGGGCCCGAGACCCGTGCGGCAATCCGCCGCTTTCAGCATGAGCTCGGCGTGGCGATGACGGGCACCATCACCGGGGAGCAAGCCGCGCGGCTTTTCATTCGGAACTAAACCGCGTCTCCACCGAAGTTGGTGAAATCCCCAAGGCCGAACACACTATGAAAATTACGCTTTTCGCGCTGGACGCGGTTTAGCCGGGGGCCGATAGGGGCCGGCGCGACGCGCGGCCACGTGAACACCACCAGGAGCCAGTCACATGAGCCTCAAGACCAAGTTTAATCTGGCGATGCTCGCGGCCTTCGTCTTCGGACTCGGGCTGGCCGCTGCCCTGCTTTATCAGGTCACGATTGCGGACGCCCGCCGCGAGGTGCTGCGCGAGGCGTCGATCATTATCAACGCGGCTGCCGCCAGTCGTATCTATACGGTCGAAGAGATCGTGCCGCTGCTTCAGGAACAGAGCAAGCTGCGTTTCTTACCTCACACCGTGCCGTCCTGGGCCGCGCAAACCAATATGCGGACCCTGCAAAAGCAATTGCCGAGCTATACCTACAAGGAGGCGTCGCTGAATCCCACGAACCCTGCCGACCGGGCCACGGATTGGGAAGCGGACATCATCGGCGAGTTTACGCGGCATCCGGAACTCTCCGAGTTCGTGAGTACGCGGGACTCGGCGTTTGGGCCGACCCTGTCGTTCTCCAAGCCCATCCGGCTCAAAGATCCAGCCTGCCTGACCTGCCACTCGACTCCCGCCGCCGCGCCGGCAACCATGACCGATCTGTATGGCACAGCCAACGGATTCGGCTGGAAGCTGGGCGAGGTGGTTGGTGTTCAGGTCGTCTCGGTGCCGCTGCAGGTTGCGCTTGACCGGGCCAATACCGCGCTGAAGCTGTATCTGGGCGGTTTGGCGGGGGTGTTCCTGGTGATGATGGTGCTGCTCAATATTCTGTTGACCACGATGATCGTGCGGCCGGTGCGCCGGATGTCGCTCATTGCCGACGAGATCAGCACGGGTAACATGAATGCCCCGGAGATCCAGCCGAAAGGGACCGACGAGATCGCCTCCCTTGCTGCTTCGTTCAACCGGATGCGCCGCAGTTTGGAGAATGCGATGAAACTCCTGGAGGGCTGAAGATCAACCAACCCGCGGACCTGCCGCCGACGATTGGCCGCTACCGGGTCGTCCGCACCCTCGGGCGCGGTGCAATGGGCATTGTCTACGAGGCTCATGATCCGGCGATCGATCGGAAAGTCGCGATCAAACTGATCCGCGCCGATCTGCTGAATGGCGAGGAGCGACAGAATTATATCGAACGCTTCCAGCGGGAGGCGCAGGCAGCCGGGCGGTGCAATCATCCAGGGATCGTTGCGATCTTCGATTTTGCCCTGCATGAGGGGAATCCTTTCCTGGCGATGGAATACGTCGAAGGTCTGGGGCTCGATCGCGTGCTGGCGCATGGGGAGCGCTTCACGCCTGCCGCGGCAGTCCAGTTTATCCTGCAGGTGCTGGATGCCTTGGCCTGTGCGCATGCGCTCGGTATCGTCCACCGTGACATCAAGCCGTCGAACGTGTTGATCATGAGCGGTGGACGGATCAAGGTGATGGATTTCGGCATCGCGCGGATTGACAACTCGGACCTGACCCACGCCGGTACGGCGATCGGAACACCCAGCTATATGTCCCCCGAGCAATGCCGCGGCGGCGCCGTCGATCTGCGCACCGATCTGTTTTCCGTGGCGACGGTGCTACAGGAACTGCTGATCGGTCAGCGACCCTTTCCCGGCAAGAGCTTCACCGAGGTTGTCTACAGTCTGCTGAACGAACCGCCGAGCGCCGGTTCCGCGTTGGCGGACGTGGCCGGTCCCCGCCTGAGCGCCGTGCTGCACCAGGCGCTGGCCAAGCGGCCGGAAGACCGCTTTCCCAGTGCGGACGCGATGGCCGACGCGATCCGCCAGGCGGTCGGCGGGGCTGCGGTCCAGTCAGCGCCGCTGGCCGTGATCGACAAGACGGTGATGGCGGTGCGGGCTCGTGAGTCGGCGGTGCCGCCACCCGGTAGGGCCGCTTTCGACCAAGTGCTGCTCTCCGGCATCGAACGTCGATTTGCCCAGCACGTCGGCCCGATCGCCCGCTATCTGATGCATCGGTCGATGCGGACTGCGACCTCGGTGCAAGATCTGTGCAATGCGCTGGCTCAACGGATCGATCAGCCGGACGACCGTCGGCAATTTCTCGCGGATGCGTTGGAGAGCACCCGCACTGGCCTATCCGGGTCCGGGATCGAGTCCGGAGCCGGACCGACGCTCGCGGGACCGCCGCCGCTGCCCGCCTCGCCGGTGGCGATCCTGCCGGATGAGCGCGAGCGCGCCCAGCAGGCACTGGCCAAGACCTTGGGGCCGATTGCCCGGATACTGGTCCAGCGGGCACTGGGACTGGCGCAGACCCGGGAGGAGTTCTGGGATCTGCTGGCCGCTCACATCGGTCCCACGGCCGAGCGCGCGGCTTTTCTGCGTGAGCGGGACGGCGGTTAGGCGACTACCGCCAACTGTGTCAGAACCCTGTGCCGCCCACCGCGGCAACCAGGGTGTCGATCTCGTCCAAATCCCGAGCCACCGCTTGTGAGCGCGCTTTCAGCTCCGCTACCGACTGATCTTCGGGTCGGATGCCGCGCAAGCTGCCCTTGGTGCCGGCCACCCGCGCCTGGGCCTTGGCGAGGCGTTGGGCCTCGGCACGATTGGCTGCCGCACCCTGCGCCTTGAGGGCGGCCCGCTGCCGCGCCAGGCGCTGCTCCAGGTCCGCGAGCCGCGCATTCGCCCGCTTCAGGTCGGAGCGCACCGCGGCCCGTTCCTGTTCCAGTTCCCGCGCCTGCGCCTTGAGTTGCTGCCCGGCGTCGCGTTCACCCTGATAGGTTCCTTCCCGCTCATCGATCCGCCGCTGATAGCCGCCCCCGGCCAGACCCACGATGCCGCTGACGAACCCGCCCTGATGCGGGTCCGGGCTGGTCGCGCAGCCGCCCAGAACGAGCGCCAGCCCGGCAGTCGCCATGCGCAGGCCGCGCATGGGCCGACGCCAGGCTGATTGGCGGAACAGCGCGATGTCGATCTCCGCCGTGTCCAGTGCAATCATCATGCTGCCTCCTAAGCGACGGACACGCTGCCCGCGAGTTTGTCCAGGGTGCTGAGGTTGCGGTTGTAGACTTCGAGCTCGCGCTGCATCGGTTTGGTGTCGGTGCCCGGATTGTCCTGTCGATACTGGCGTTCGGCACCCTGGAACATGGTCTGTTTCTCACGGGCGCCGGTGCTCGCCTGCGCGATGACTGCCCGGTTATCCGTGATGCGCCGGCGGGCGTCAGCCACCTCGGTCTGGCTCGCCTGGCCCTTGCGATAGCGCTGTTCGACCGCGGCCAGCCGCTTCTTGTCCTCGGCAATGACCTGGCGGACGCTCGCAATCAGCGCTTCGGTCTCTTGATTGGAGCGACGGACGTCGGCAATCATCGCATCGAGTTGATCTTCTTTACTCGAGAACTGCTTCTGTTTGGAGGCGATGTAGGCCCCCGCGAGCCCGCCCACCGCGCCGCCGATCGCGGCCTTCAGCAGCACATCCTTCGCTTTGTCGCCCTGAATGACGCCCCACAGGGTACCCGCCCCGGCGCCGATCAAGACCCCTTCCCAGACCGTTTTCTGGAAGGCTTTGCTCTGCTGGCGCATCCGCTGCTCGGCCGGGGTCAGTGACGCGCCGGCGGCGGTCTGCGTTTGCGGTTGCGTGCCCCCGGTGAGCGTTGACAGCCCGGTGGTTGCCATCCCCTGGATATCACCGGTCGTCACGCACCCGGCGGTCAACAATCCTGTCGCCAGGGCGATGATCGTTGGTACACCGTTCAAGCGCTTGAAGTGAGCTCGAATCATCTTTGCTACCTTGTGAAGTCAGCCGTCGCTCGCCGGTTGCTGATATCGGGGAAAACCCGTAAAGTCTAGCTGCGTTGAGATCGAGCGACTGTGCGATACCATGCCGGAATGCCCCGTCCGGTTGTTGCGACGGGAGTTTTGGGTAGAAATCGCCGCATCACCCGATGTTTGTCGTTAACTTGAGGATTTCGTCATGAGCACTTCCGGTTCGTGGGGTCAGGCTTCGGGTTTTGTGGTCGCGGCGATCTGTAGCGGTTTGGCACTGAACAGCGGCGCGCTGTTTGCCGAGTCCTGCTCGGCGCCGGCCAACAACAACATCTTCAACGCCACGCTCTGTGTCGATGGTCAAGTCGCGAGTATCGGTTCGAACAATATCCAGGACATCATCGACGCCATCGATACCGCGGAACTCCGACAGCAATTCCCGAGCTACGACGAGGCGGTTTCCGCCGGAGCGTTCCAGCTTGATGTTCGCGGTCTGCCGGTCACCCTGGATTACGCTCAGAACTCCACCCAGTTGGCATTTTCGGTGCCGAGTCTCGGGATCAATGAGACCTTCGAAGGCGGCACCCGTGATGCCAGCAACGACCTGTTTGAAGACTACATCAAGCAGAACGGTGAAGATATCCTTCGCGAGCTGCTGCGGGTGTCCGCGGTCGATCCCCTGGCAGGCAATCCCGCCAGCTTGCTGAGCCAGATGGTCAGCGGCGACTATGAGGCGGGTGCGGATCCGGCTTACGACACCCTCGGGCCCGGCAGTTCGTTCGGTATCGGGGCCCGGTTCGGCAGCTATGGTCTGGACCAGTTTACGCAGAACGTCTACACCTTGCCGATGTCTTACGCCTACACCTTCGCCAATCACGACAAGCTGATCGTGCGGCTGCCGTTGACCTACATCGAGGTCGAGGGCGCCACGGCCTATCGCGGCCAGTTGGGTCTGAGCTACAAGAAGAACATCGTCTCCCGGTGGGCGCTGACGCCGTCGTTTGGTTACGGTATCGCCGGGTCCACGGACTTGGGATCGCTCGGGCACCTCCTGTCATTGTCCGTGACCAGTGATCTGCTGCTGTTCGATAACGGCAGATTCTCACTCAGCATGGGCAACCTGCTGGGCTACTACATGACGATGCCGCTGCGCATCGGCGATTTCAACGTCGACTACAATCTGAAAAACACCATCAGCCGCAACGGGTTGTTGCTGTCCATGCCGCTGCAGAAGCGCTATTGGGGCCGGGAGTTCAGCCTCGATTTCTTCGTCACCGGCACCTGGTTCTTCGGCGATGCACTCTACAACGACAACTACCAGGAGGTCGGCATCAGCATCGGCCCGCGGCGCTCGGCCGACAAGTTGGCGCCAAACCTTGCGAGTCACCCCTTCGGTCTTGGTCTGAAATACATTTACGGGAAGGGTGATATCGACGGCTTTGAGTTGAACTTTGGCTATCGGTTTTGAACCAACGCGTCTTCATCAGCCATTCCAGCAAGGACGTTGACTTCGTGCTCGCGCACATCAAACCGGTGTTCGATCACGCGGGGATGTTCGCGTGGTGTTCGGCGACCGACATCCCGATGGCCGCCGACTGGGAACGGCAGATTCGCAGCGCCCTGGCGCAGACCGACTGGTTCATCGTCGTCCTCTCCCCGGACGCCCAGCAGTCCGAGTGGGTGCAGTCCGAAACACACTGGGCGCTGGAGCATCTGCGCGGCCGGGTCATTCCGGTCATGGCGCGCGGCTGCGACCCCGGCGAACTCCACCTGCGACTCGGGACCATCCAGTACATCGATTTTCGCTCGAACCCCGCACAGGCGGCGGCGCGCCTGCTCGCTTTGGTCGATGGCAAGGCGACGCCGCCGGGCCCCCAGGCGCGAGCCCAGCCTCAAGCGAGCTTGGACCAAACCACCATCATTCGCGAAACCCGCCAAGCGGATCTTCGGCTGTTCATCCAGTTGCCGAACGGCACCGGCGGCGAACGCGTGCTCCATGTTCACCGGTCGGCCACGATCGGGCGCGCGGAGGGCGCGGACCTGCAACTCGGCGACGACTGCGTCTCCCGCAAACACGCGCAATTCAACGTTATCGCGGCGGATCAGATACCCTTCGTGACCCTCACCGATCTCAACAGCGCGAACGGCACCTTCGTCAACCACGTGCGCATGCTCTCCGAGCAGCGTCTTGCGGTCGGGGATCTGATCGAACTGGGCAACAGTCGGGTTGAGTTGCGCGCCATCGACTAACGAGACGAAGCGCAACACCTTCAACAGGCGGAAGTACGCAGGATGATTGCCGACGCCGTCGAAAGCGGTCTTATCAATTGTGGAATCGTGGAGTCATCGATGCGCGACGCACGGGCCTCGATCAAGATTCCGGCCACTTGGACTCGCCGGGTGCGTAGTCAGGCCATCCTGGCCTGACACCGTCAGGGCTGGAAGCCCTGACTACGCACGCCGCTGGCCGGGATTACGATCAAGGCCGACGCACGGGCACTGGCCGGAACGATGATCAACGCCCGGCTGAAGGTTACAGCTTGATATCCAACTCCACGAAGTTGTGGGGTGCCCAGGGTCCGTTGAAGTCCATGGCGTAGCTGTCGTCGAACGGCTGCGCGGCTTGCATCACGGTCTGTTCGAATCGCTCCAGATTGGCGCGCGGCACCAGGCAGGCGAGATTCATGATCTCTTTTTCCGTACGGCAGTTATTGCGCTTGAGTTCGCGGCAACAGGTCTGCATCACGGCTTCGATCCGGTCGGTCGCGTCCTCGCGCTCCTGCTCCAGCAGGTCGGCGAAGGCGCGCCCGAGGGTGATGGTCTGGTCTTGCGTCAGGGCTGCGCCGTCACGGAAGACCTCGTCGCGCAGTTCCCGCAGTTCGGTGTGGGTGGCGACGAAATACTCGAAGATATTGGGTACGTCCAGCACCAGGCGCATACCCATCTCCACCGCGTCCTCTACCCGCTTGAGTTGGCTCAGGAAGGCGGATTGATTGTCCTTGAGGATGCGGGCAATCGCCGTGTCGTCATCGGCCACCAGGCCGAAGGCGGTGGGCAGGGGGGTCACCGTTTGCAGTACCTGCTTGAGCACCCCCTGGTGGGCGGCCAGGTAGCGCCGCTGGGGGCGGATGCGCCCGCTGGGCAGATCGCTGACGACCGCGGCGACCCGACCGTCGCCGATGGTGTAGACCAAGCCCTCATCGAGCCCGATCGTCCCCAGTTCCTGCCGACCCTGATCGGGGACGATGGCGTAGATGTAGCGCCCGAGCGCCGTGGCTCGCTTGCTCGGTGATGGCATGGTCGGGCCTCTCGCTCAACGG
>Ga0247839_1002464_pt1 | contig 27712 bp, 16 predicted proteins | sample LaCruzMarch2015__6_FD_192405 | JGI IMG/M metagenome (GOLD analysis project Ga0247839, IMG submission 192405) | Freshwater microbial communities from meromictic Lake La Cruz, Castile-La Mancha, Spain - LaCruzMarch2015_16m | ecosystem: Environmental > Aquatic > Freshwater > Lake | place: Spain... | reverse complement strand
GCAACGCGCCGGCCAATGTGACCGTTTCTTGCGAAAACTTTGATCCGTCTTTGACCGCCTACGGTTTGCCTGAAATCCTCGACAACTGCTGCCTCGATTCTACCAAGGTGTTCCAGGGACAAATCGGGTTGAGCCAAACCCTCAATCTGAGCCTGTTCGATTCCTTGTGTAATAAAGGCACCATCACCCGTACTTTCAGGGCCTTCGACTGCGGCGGCAACAGCAGCCAATGTACCCAGCGCATTGTGGTAAACTACGAGCAGGATTATTATGTGAAGTTCCCGAACGACGTAATCGTCACCTCCTGCGATGGTACCGGCGACTTCGGCAAACCAACCTTCGTAGGAAAAGACTGCGAAGCCCTGGGAATCACCTTTGAAGATCAAATATTTACCGTCGTACCCGACGCCTGCTTTGAGATTCAGCGGACCTGGAAGATCATCAACTGGTGTACCTACAATGCCAATTTGCCGTACACCATCGTTCCGAACCCGAATCCAAACAGCAACAGCACCAGCAGCCAAAACCTGCCCGGTCCCATTGTGTCGCCTGCCGGTACCCCCGCACCTTGGGCGCCCACGGTGGTTAAACTGCTGCCCACCGATCCAACATCGACCGATTTCTCCAGTTTCTGGACAGCCAATGTGAATGGTTACCAGTACGTGCAAATCATCAAAGTACAGGACGGACAAGACCCCGCCATCAGCAATTGCCCCGATAGCACGGTGGTGTTTGCCGATCAAACGGTCAACGAAAAATACCATTGGAACGAAACCTACTGGTGGGACAACGCCCTGGGGATCCATGACTTGTGCGAAGGTCCGACCGATTTGAGCATCACGGCCATCGACTCCTGTTCCGGTGCAGACCTTAAAATCAGTTACCTGCTGTTTTTGGATCTGGACAACGACAACGTACAAGAAACCGTCATCAGCAGCGACCAGACCGGTTTGGGTGGCTTAGGCTGGAACAAAGTACCCTTTGGCAATGCCACAAATCCGAATTACAGCGGCGGCACCCTGCGTGCTTTTGACCAACGCCCAGGTGCGCCTAACTTCAAGTACGGCTTTGCCCTCGAAACCCTGGTAGTCGGCAACACCCGCGTTGGTCGGGTGCGCTGGAACACCCAGGCCAACCAGAACACCTATGTAGTGCCCGAACTGCCTTACGGCAAGCACCGCATTCTGTGGGTCGTAGAAGATGGTTGCGGCAACGAGAAAACCTGCGAATATAGTTTTGAGGTAAGAGACGGAAAAGCACCCACCGTGGTTTGTTTGAACGGCCTGAGCACGAATTTAAGTGGCGTCGGCATTTCCCAAACCTTGTGGGCCAGCGACTTTTTGCAATACACCGAAGACAATTGCACCCCCGTGGCGCAATTGGTAACCGGCATCCGCAAAAAAGGCACCGGCACCGGATTCCCGTACAACCCGGATGGCACGCCGCAAACCAGCGTGTCCTACAGTTGCAGCGAACTGGGCACCCAACTGGTAGAATTGTGGTCGATCGACAAAGCGGGCAACGCCGCTTATTGCGAAACCTACCTGATTGTGCAAGACAACGACGGTGTGTGTCCGAGCGACTCCAACAGCGCCAAAGTAGCAGGTTTCTTGCTGACCGAAGCCGCCAACGGCCTCGAAGAGGGTAGTGTGGAAATTACCGGCACCGGCAACGCGATTCCGAGTTTCACGTACAGCAGCCTGACCGGTGCCAGTGGAAAATACCTGTTTAATGCAGTCCCCTTGTCGTCCAATTCAACCGTTACCCCGTTGAAAGACGACAACCACTTAAACGGCGTATCCACCTACGACTTGGTATTGATCAGTCGCCACATCCTGGGCATCGACACCCTGGACAGTCCGTACAAAATGATTGCCGCCGATGCCAACAACAGCGAATCGATCACCAACTTCGATATTGTAGAGTTGCGCCGCCTCATCCTGGGCATCACCCTCGAACTGGGCAGCAATACCAGCTGGCGTTTTGTCGACAAAGCATTCGTATTCCCCGATCCCTTGCAGCCGTTCTTAACCAACTTCCCGGAGTTCAAATCGATCCTCAGCCTCAGCGGCAACCGACTGGAAGAAGACTTTGTGGCGATTAAAGTAGGCGACGTCAACACCAACGCCATCGCGAATGCGCTGATGAGCAGCGACGACCGTTCCAACGGCACCTTGTTGTTCGACCTGGAAGACCGGCAAATTTCGGCAGGAGAAACCTTTACCGTTGCGTTGAAAGCGTCTGAAGTCACCACGGCCTACCAGTTCACCCTACAGTTCCCTGGTTTGGAAGTCGTAGATATCCTTCCGGGCGCAGGCATGCGGGCTGAAAACTTCGGTGTGTTTGCCAACGCGATCACCACCTCTTACGATGGTCCATTGGCTGGCGAGTTTGCGATCCGTTTCCGCGCCTCAAGAGCCGGAAAATTGAGCGCGTTGTTGAGCGTTTCCAGCCGCATCACCAAAGCCGAGGCCTACCAGAACGGTGCCTTGCTGGATGTAGCCCTTCGTTTCAACCAAGGCGCGCAACAAACCATCGCGGGCGTCGGATTCGAGTTGTATCAAAACCAGCCCAATCCGTTCGTTCACAAAACGATGATTCCGTTCAACCTGCCAGAAGCAAGCAACGCCGTACTGAGTATTTACGACGAAACCGGCCGCCTGGTGCACCGCCAGAAAGGCACCTTCGCCAAAGGCTACAACACCGTTGCGGTGGATTTAAGTGCGTTGAATACGGGCGGCTTGTTGTATTACAAGTTAGAGACGGAACGCGATGCTGCTACGCAGAAAATGGTGCAGATGAAGTAGAAGTAATTTGATTTACGCTATAAATGCAGTAAGCCACGCTTTCCTTGAAAAAGGAAGGCGTGGCCTTTTTTTTAAAGTGAAAAATGAATATCGAACACCGAACACCGAACACCGAACACCGAAGTTGGGCGTTGCGCCGAAGGATTCCACGAAAATCGCAACGCAGCGCACCACTTCGAAATTCGGTGTTCGGTGTTCGATATTCGGTGTTTATTTTCCAGCGTTGCGCCACAGGATACCACGAAATCCCCAACCCAGCGCCTCACTTCGAAATTCGGTGTTCGGTGTTCGATATTCGGTTTATATTTGCCTTGAGCGCCGGTAAAATTATGTTTATAACAGGCGCAAAAACAAACCTACGGATTTTATGGATCAGGTTACCAACCTCATATTACAACAATTAGCAAGCATTCAAGGAAATGGTGCTTTTTACAGCACTGGCGCATTGCCCCTAATACACCCGGGCCTGCATATAAAAGGAATGGGTGAAATCGCCTTCCCGCTGCAACCCGAGCAGGCAAAAGCCATCGCAACCATGGCGCAAAAAGCACCCTTTGGAAAAGGTAGCGCCACCATCACCGACACTGCCGTGCGCAGTGCCTGGGAAATCGATGCTAATTTAGTGACCTTCAAAAATCTGGAGTGGACCGCCTTGATGGCACAACTCCTGGAGCAGGTAAAAGCCGATATGGGCATCGAAACCCAAACGGTATCGGCCAAACTGTATAAGTTGTTACTCTACGAACAAGGCGATTTCTTTTTACCCCATAAAGATTCGGAAAAAGAAAAAGGGATGTTTGGAACCTTAGTAGTGGGACTGCCCAGTACCTACAAAGGCGGGGAATTGCAAATTGAATTCGATGGGCGCGCCATCACCGCCGATTTTACCAAAGATTTAGGCCGATATAAAATCCCCTTCGTTGCCTTTTTCGCAGATTGCGAACACGAAATCAAACCAGTCACTTCCGGGTATCGTATTTGCCTGGTGTACAACCTGATACAAACAAATACCAGTGCCCCTGTAGAAGCCCCCCGCTACGGCGAACAGGTAAAAGAAATGACCGTGCTTTTGCAAAAAATGAAGCCTAGCGTCCCCAGCGCACCACAGATATTTTTACTGGAGCATCAGTACACCCCTGCCAATTTTTCGCTGCAACAATTAAAACACCACGACCTTCCAAGAGCCGAAGCCTTTTTGGCAGCAGCAAAATCAGCCGGGTATATGGCAACCTTAGGCTTGGTAACGCATTATCAAATGGGCGAATTGTTGGGACGCGATCATGAATATGGATATAACCGAAATCGACGTTACCAACAATATACAGATGAAACCGAAAACGACCAGGGAACCATGGGAGAAGTACACGACGAGTCCTCGTTTCTGAAAACCTGGGATACCTCAATCCTGCCTGGATTAGGCGAAATTCCGGTCACGCCGGAATTATTGCTCAACGCGCAGGCATTCGGACAGGGAGCGCCCATAGAACAGGAAGCCGAAGGATACACCGGGAACGCAGGTATGACCATGGAATATTGGTATCATTATGGCGCTGTTATTTTTTGGCCCAAGGAAAAGCACCTTACTTATTTGCAGAAAAATACGCCACAGGTAACCCTGGATTGGATGGCGTATTATGCCAACCATTGGGAAGCACCCGGTTTAGATGCTCCCACCCATGCCCGGGCGCTGGTAAACCATTTCACCAAACTTTTGCGGGATCAAGAAAGCGTACCCAAGCTGGATTTTAGTCCATTCGCCGATGTGCTGATCCAGCTAATTGATCCCGATTGGATGGAATCTAACGGCGACCATATTTTGCCCCTTATTTTTAGAAATATTTCCGTTCCTGCCTGGGTGCGCTTGATGGATGCCTATCCGGCAGAGATGTTTAAACACGTTTGGAAAGATGTTGCAAGCGATGGGAAAGTAGGTGGCCTGCACCACATACTCGAAATTTTAAGCGCCCTGGAATCGGTTCCATCCGACGATTTAGCCGATTTTGTACAACACCAGGTAGAGCGGTTGCCCAAGTACTTGGGTAAGATTCGGTTTGCCATGCCGGAAATAAAAAAAGATCAGAATTACCATTTAAACAATGTCTTTCCCAAAAGACCAAAGCGGCAAGAAAGGATCCAAAACATCCTTGAAAATACGATAAGACTTAGTCGCCTTATAAAACAGCCCAAAAAATGGACAGAAAATATCACAGATTCCGTTGAGCAATACCTCACCCGCGATTTTATACAAGAAGATTTAGCACCCGTATTGTTGCTGCCGAATTTACCCAATAACGAACTTGCGCAGGCTTTAGCAAAAATTACCATAGCAGATCTAAAAAAACGCACCGCTACAGCACCTAAACCGCCTGCCGATTGGAAATTATTAGTGCCCAATGTCAGACAGCATAAGCATGTCTGGGACATTTTGCGGCCCTTCATGGAATCGCCCACCCAAACCGTTTTTGAGTATCGACAGGCGCAGGGCGCACGCTCAACGATGGAAAATGCCATTCAGGCTGCCGGTGCCGACCTAGATATGGAAACCATCCGCAAAGGATCACCGCATACCCTCAAATTGACGAAAAATCGGGCCTCCTACGACCAGGCAGTCAAAGATTTTACGGCGGATTTGGATTTGTTGGCGGGTTTGAAAAAGCGGTATCCGATGCTTGCTTAAAGGAAGCGCCCCATCACATCGATCATCATGTTACGCTCAGATGCTATCCGGGCACCAAAGGAATACGCTCTCACCACATCTATCATCTTGTTACGCCCGAATTCTATTCGGGCGCCAAGCGTACACTACCCCTCACATCTATAATCTTTGCAAAAGAATATATTGTTCTCAACGCATCTGTTCGGAAATCCTAAAATGCGACTTGCCCGCATCCATCCGGCGTACGGACAAGTCGCGACTTGTCCCTACAACAAAAACAATTCCATCGATTCCGACCAGCCACTCATGCGTTGCAGCGTGCCAATGGACCGCAGTCGAATGATCACCGCTTGCCGGGCAGGCAACCCTTTCACCTTCATCACCGACCCCGAGCTATAGGTGCCGTTTTTCCAGGTTTCGCCGTTATCCGTGGAGAATTCCAGGCCCGTGTTGCGCACCGCTCTCGGGTCCGGCAATTCATACCGCAGTTCCAGTTCGCCCGAAACCGTTTGGGGGATCGCCCGAATATTGGTTGGCGGCTGCATCGATCCGAGTTTGGTACCCGTCCGAGGATCGATCGCCGAAAACCCCGCATTGGTCACCCAACTTTCCGGCCCTGTGTGAAAGTAGTTGAGGTCGTCGGCCAATGCGTTGAGGGTGCGTACTAATGCCGCCTGCGATTCCCCTTTCAGGGTAATACGGTCGGCCCCACCTTGTGCGCTATCCGCCAGCGCAGCGATAAAAGCATCTGTTTGTTGTTTAAGCACAAGTACCTTGTCTGCGAAGGCCGCGTACTCCGGACGTTCCGTCATCCGATTGGTTACGTTTGTTGCAAAAGCCACCAGACCCGCCTGGCGTAATGATTGGAAAGCTGTTTTTTTAACTTTCAGTTTCATAGTGAAAAAATTAAAAAGTGAATAATAAGTCAGCAGCCTTCGTGGCTACTGATGCAGCAAATGTGCACTAAGCCCACCCAGAAAAAAACGTACAAATTTTGAGAAGTTTTCCACCGCATTTTGGCCGATTTTGGGGCTCGAAAAATTTGGCATGTGGTTTTTTGGCCGTTTTTGGCTCAAAAACGGCCAAAAGTTTCGGGAAAAGTCATATTTTTTTCCACATATATGAAAGAGTTTTCCACGAAAGTGCCTTTTGGGGCCTCAAATTTTAACACTTTTAGCGCTTTTTAGGCGGGGGAAAAGGCTTCGGATGGGCTTGGAGAATGTTCGGACGGGCGTAAAGAATGTTCGGACGGGCTTGGAAAATGTTCGGATGGGCGTAGAGAATATTCGGACGGGCTTGGAGAATGTTCGGATGGGCTTGGAGAATGTTCGGACGGGCTTGGAGAATGTTCGGATGGGCTTAGAAAAGGTTCGGATGGGCGTAGAGAATGTTCGGATGGCCTTGGAGAATGTTCGGATGGGCGTAGAGAATGTTCGGACGGGCTTGGAGAATGTTCGGATGGGCTTAGAAAAGGTTCGGATGGGCGTAGAAAGAATCAGTGTTAAAAAAAATCCATTTAACCAACACGAAATATCAAACATTGGTATTATTATTGTACCCTAAATCTTGTACCACAAAAGATTACCCACATTGTACATAGTAATACATACCGCGTATTTAAAATACGAACCAATCTGTTTTATCTCCGGTATAGAAACGCACCATTTTAATAGAATATTAAACCCATTTTTATGCATCCCCAAGTTCGGTTACTTTCCGTTTCTTTCTTATAAGTTTCCAGAACTCTTTACCATACCTATTTCAAACTCATTAAACTTTTCATAAATTTGCCATCCTCATATTTAGAACGGAATTTAATCTATATGCCTAGTACCGCAGTAATCACCATCCATACCAGCAGGACCATGATGTTCGCCGAACTCTCGAAGGTTATGGATCATGCAATGCAGGATGGCCGCTACCTGGAATCACTCACAGAAAATATCACGAACAAACGTACAAAGTCCAATCAGGAAAAAACCCTGCGATATCTCACGCAACTCTACGGGTTTAATGCCCAGGATATCGCTTTCCAGTGTTTCAACTATTTCTGGCAGCAAGCCGAGCAGCAAGACAAGCCGCTGTTGGCCTTTTTATACGCGCTTGGACGAGATTATTTGCTGGCCGAAAGCATACCGGTTGTTGTTGCGACTACCATAGGTGAAAAAGTCAGCATTGAAAAATTAATGGACAATCTTGAGACCTACCATCCTGGTAGGTTCTCCCCTAATACCAGTCGTTCTGTAGCCCAAAATATCGCAAGTTCCTGGAAACAAGCCGGTTACATTTCGGGGAAAGTCAAAAATATACGGACAACTACCCAACCGAGCTATTGGGTAATCACCTGGGCATTGCTATTATCTTACCTGAATGGCGACAGAGGCGATTTCATCTTCTCCAGCAAATGGGTAAAAGCCCTGGGAATTGAAGAGGCTAGGGTGCGCGACTTAGCCTTTGAGGCTGCTAAACGGGACCTATTACAATACCAGTTCGCAGGCTCTGTTACAACCTTCGCTTTCCATAATTTATTCCAAAAACTCGGAATACATGGTATCTAAAGTAGACACACTACTCACTGCATTTGAACGGGCAATCAACGAGCCCTGGACAGGCGCATTATCCGGACAGGAACGTGTTTGGTTTCTGGTGTATGATCCAGCGGAGCAACGAAAAGTTGACTTGCGTATGGGCGATTTTGAAATGACGACCATGAAGGCGGGCAAAAAATGGATGTCCGTGTCTATGAAGTTGTGCTTCCCCAATTGGATGGCCAACCACGAATACAAAGATGATTATTTCGCCGATCCGGAAGCGCTGGTGGATCAACTGGAAACAGAATTCAAACAAGTGGCGATCGACTACCTGACGGAACAACTAAAAGGATCAGGCGATCAAACGCTTGTTGCCATTCGGGATGTTTCCGCCTTATTCGGTTTTGCCAAGCTCTCAGACGTGTTAGAAGGAGCCGTAAAATCTTTTCGAGGGCGACTTCTCATCTTTTTCCCAGGAGAATTCCATAAAAATCAATACCGTCTGCTAGATGCCCGCGATGGGTGGAGCTATCTTGCCCGACCAATAACTGCATAAAATAAACCAAAATGATCAATAAGGAACTTTTCACGCTTAACCCAGAAGAGAACAACCTCCTCAACGATGGCGTAGTAGAAATTAATACCGCCAAAGACGAACAAGGGCTAAAACTAATCCGCCACGAATTGAAAACCTTTGTGTGTGAAGGCGAATACCAACGGGGCATTCAACGCATACTCGATACCTATCTCAAAAACTTGGGGGGCAAACAACCAGCCGTTTGGGTGAGCGGCTTTTTCGGCAGTGGTAAATCGCATTTGGTAAAAATGTTAGGCTATTTGTGGGAAGATTTTCAATTCCCAACGGGTGAAACCGCCCGTACCATCAAGCCTTTACCGAAAGATATTCAGGACCTATTGGTGGAATTGGACCGAAACCAGAAAATGCATGGGGTGCTATCTGTTTCCGGTACATTGAAGGACTTTCCTTCAGCCGATATTCGCTATTCTTTTCTGCAACTTTTTCTCAGCGCGCTCGGCCTCCCACCCTTGTATCATCATTTTAAGTTTGTGTATTGGACCAAACAGGAAGGGATTTATAATGAACTGAAAGCGCTTGTGGAAGCTGATGGGAAAGACTTTCGGAAAGAATATGAAAATATGTTCGTCTCCTCTTCGTTGGCCCGAGCTTTACTTACTTTAAAACCAGAGTTTGCCGAGAACGAAGCCAAAGTGAGAGAAAATTTCAAGGCCAACTTCCGACGCGTGGAACAAGTGAGTCGGGAGCAACTAATCGAAACCATCCGAAATGAAGCCCTGCCACTGATTTGTGGCGATAAAATCCCTTGTACCATTATTGTACTGGATGAAGTACAACAGTTTATTGGGCAAGACGGCAATAAAACCATCGACATTCAAAACCTTACTCAGGATATTTCCAGCAATTTTGATGGAAAATTCCTGATCATCGAAACTGGCCAAAATGCACTTTCCGACACCCCTCAATTGCAACCACTTCAAGACCGCTTTTCTGTAAAAGTTTCCCTTTCTGATGCCGATGTTGAAACCGTAACCCGGAAAACAGTTTTGGAGAAAAAACCTTCTACATCTGCGGCCTTGGATCAAAAACTGGAAAGTACGCTGGGGGAAATTTCCCGCAACCTTTCTGGTACTGAATTCGGCTACCGCACAGATGACCGCGCCACCCTGGTAGCCGATTACCCAATCCTTCCTTCTACTCGAAAATTCTGGAAAAAAATATTCTTAGTAATCGACAAAGCGGGCACCTCCGGCCAATTACGCAGTCAGTTGCGCATCGTCGATGAAAGCGTTAAACACGTTGCCAAGAAAGATTTGGGCATGGTGGTCCCAGCCGACTTTATCTTTGAGCAAAAGCAGCAACAGCTGCTTCAAAATGCCATTTTGCTGAGCGAAACCCACAACCTGATTCAGGCGCGCAAAGCCAAAGGTGGCGACGATCTGTTGGAAGGCCGTATCCTAAGCGTTGTTTTTCTCCTCGATCAGTTGCCTAAAGATATTCAAGGTGGACGTCTCAAATCGGACGAAACCACCATAGCCGATTTACTTTTCGATAACTTAAATGAAGCTTCCGATCGCCACCGCAATAAAGTAAAAGAATTGATCCGAAAACTCGCCGACGATGACAAAGTGCTAATGCGCATCAACGACGAATTCAAACTCCAAACTGAAGCAGGTGCTGAATGGGAAAAGGAGTATATCGCTCAGGTGATAAAGCTCAACAATTCTGGGGAAGATCAGATTCAACAAATGCGCAGGGACAAAATTGCCGCCTTTTTTAAGGACAAAACTAAAACCTTTAACATTCTTCAAGGGCAATCAAAGCAAAAACGTGATTTCGATATTTGGGATAAAACAGAACGCCCTAATACCGAAAACAAACTCAACCTTTGGGTACGCGACGGCTGGATGGAAAACCAAACCCTGGTGCTGAACGAAATCCGTGCCGAAGGCGCCGACGCCCCCTTAGCCTACGTTTTTGTCAATAAACTCCGGGATCAGGACCTACGCAGCGATATCATCAAGTACCTGGCTGCTAAATTTACCCTGCAAACCAAAGGTATGCCCTCTACACCGGAAGGACAACAGGCCCAAAAAAGCATGGATACCCGCATGCGTATGGCCGAAGAAGCCGTAAAAGACCTAATTGCCAAAATCGGAACCGATGCCTCCGTTTACCTTGCTGGCGGCAATAAAGTGGAACTTGGCACCGTGCGCGACAACATGGAAGAAGCCCTGAATAGTCTTGCCGACCGCCAGTTTCCGGAATTTAAAAGCAAAGCGGATTACAAAGACTGGGATAAAGCCCTCGCAAAAGCCTTGGGCGGCGACCCCGATGCCCTTAAACGCATCGGCTGGGACAAAGACGTAAAAGACCACCCTGTTGCGATTGATATCCTGCGTTTTATTGGAAATGGCGTCAAAACTGGCAAGGATATCCGGAATCAATTTACTAAAGCGCCTTACGGCTGGAGCCAGGATGCCATCGATACCATAATCTTGATGCTCCGCAACACCGAGCATATTTCCACAACAGAAACCAACCTCAATCAGTCAAAAATTGCGGCTGCTCCCTTCAAGAAAGAGGTATATACCTTGAGTGCAGCAGATAAAATTAAACTCCGAAAAATATACCAGGAAGTAGGAATTCCTTGTCAACCCGGACAAGAATTCTCTGCTTCCAACCAATTTCTTGACAAATTAAAAAGCCTCGCTGCCGCCATCAGTGGCGACTCCCCCAAACCCGAACCAATCCATACGGGTTTTATCCAGCAGGTTGAAAACCTGGACGGCAATGAACGCCTTCTGCGCATCCTGGAAGAACAGAAAGACCTAAAAGCCAAACTAGAAGACTGGACGGCCAAGCAACAACGCATGACACCACGCCTCGCTGCCTGGGAATTGCTAGACCAACTTATAAATTTTGCGCCTGCTGCGGAGCCTGATACACTACGCGCTGAAGTGGAGGCCATTCGCAATGACCGCCTGCTTTTCCGTGAACCTGACCCCGTGCAGCCTGTGCTGAGTGCACTTGCCGATCGGCTACGCGACGCATTGAATGGCTTAAAGATGGAGTATATTGCGTCCTATGATGCTAAAATGATGGAAATGCAAGCCAATGAATACTTTGGTAAGTTGACGCCCGAGCAAAAGCGCCCTATTCTCCTTCGAAACCAATTGATTTCAAAGCCCGATATAAAGCCGCTCGATGCACAAGGCCTGTTATTCCATTTACAAAAATCTTCCATTGAAGGTTGGCAAACTAAAATTGCGGCTTTACCAGGTCAGTTTCAGGCAGCCATTGATGAAGCAGTACAACTTTTGGCACCCCAAGCCAAAGCCTACTTCCTGCCCAAACGAACCTTGAACAACCAAGCCGATATAGAGGCTTATCTGGCAGACTTGAAAAAAGAACTGGAGTCCTTGCTGAAAGAAGCCAGTGCCATCATCCTAAAATAACGCTCCATGCCCGTATTAACCACGACCCAACGCGCTGCACTGGAGAAAACCGTCATCGCAGCCCGTCGACACGCGGAGACTGGCGCCCGAAATGCCTTGCAGGCGCTTGCTGTCGACCAGCCAGAGCCATACGCCCACACCTCGGCAGAACAACGTGCTTTGCGCAACCGTTTGCGCGCCAAAGCCCGACTCCTGGGCGACGCGCTACAAGCGTCTGGCCATCAGGATATAAGCCTGCTGGCATACGAACTCGCATACGAGTACTGGCACCGTATGCTCTTCGCCAAATTCCTGGAAGCCAATTACCTGCTGATGCATTCGGATGGCGTGGCTGTTACCATGGACGAATGCGACGAACTCGCCCCTGAAGAAGGTTATGCGGACAAATGGACGGCCGCTGCCGCCTATGCTTCCAGGATGTTGCCCGCTATTTTCCGGCCCGACGACCCGCTCATGCAGGTGGACTTTGCTACGGAAGACCGCATCCGGCTCGAAACCTTGCTCGATGCCGTTACGCAGGAGTCGTTCACGGCCGATGATAGCCTAGGCTGGGTGTATCAGTTTTGGCAAAACGAAGCCAAAGCGGCTATCAATGCCAGCGGCGACAAAATAGACGGCGCTCGATTACCTTCCGTCACCCAGCTCTTTACCGAGCCATACATGGTGCATTTCCTGATTGATAATACACTTGGGGCCTGGTGGGTGGGCCGACACCCGGGTGAAACCCCGCCGGTAAAATTTGAATACCTGCGTACACTGGAAGATGGCAGCCCCGCCTCAGGCCGTTTTGAAGGCTGGCCCGACCGAACCGCCGAAATCACGACACTTGACCCCTGCATGGGTTCCGGCCACTTCGTAGCGGCCTTGTTTCCCGTACTCGCCCGCCTGCGTATGCACGAGGAAGGCCTGAATGCAGATGAAGCTGCCGACCGCGTGATTGCAGAAAACCTGCACGGGCTTGAACTTGACCCGCGCTGCACCCAAATTGCGGCGTTCAACCTGGCTCTCACGGCCTGGAAGTTTTGCGGCCATTACAAGGCACTGCCCGAAATGAACCTGGCCTGTAGCGGAATAGCGCCCAAAGGCAAATTTGAAGATTGGCTCAAACTTGTGAGCCGCGAAACCGACCCCGCCAAAAAACAGCGCCTTGAAAACGGTTTGGAAGAAATGTACAAACTGTTCCAGCAAGCCCCGGAACTGGGAAGCCTGATCGATCCTTCGACTATAAAGCCGGACATTTTTACGGCTACCTTTGAAGAACTCGAGCCATACATAGAAAGCGCCTTAGAGCAGGAACACGACAAAGACCAAATCGAAAGGGGTGTTGTAGCAGCCGGTATTGCCCTTGCTGGAAAACTGTTGGCAAAAAAATACGCACTTCAGATTACAAATGTGCCTTACCTCGCCCGTGGCAAACAGGATGCTGTATTAGCCACCTACTGCGACCACCACTATGTCGAAGCTAAAGGCGATTTGGCAACCGTGTTCTTGGACCGCATGTTGAAAACGGCAGCGCCAGGCGGTACGGCTTGTAGTGTGATTCCGCAGAACTGGTTGTTCCTGACAACATATAAAAAATTCCGGCAACGCTTATTGGAAAAACAAAAATGGGACTTAGTGGCTCGACTAGGCCCTGGTGCATTCAGTCAAATCAGCGGGGAAGTAGTTAAGGCTATTTTAGTAGCTGTAACAAATCAAAAACCTACGAAACACCACATTTTTCTTGGCATAGACGTATCCAATACACCCAATGCTGCTGAAAAAGACGCCATTCTGCGCACGGTAGAAGTCCGACAGATGAACCAGTTGGAACAGTTGAAAAATCCGGATGCGCGGGTGGTGCTAGAACTTAGCTCAGAAAAAACATTGCTAGGTAAATACGCCTTAGGATTGCAAGGAATATCTCCTGCTGATTTTCTCCATTATGGCCGTCATTTCTGGGAGATAAATTCAAAAAAGGAAGAATGGGAGTTTTGGCAATCCACGATTGAGTCACATACTTACTATGGTGGTAGGGATCTTTTATTATGGTGGAATAATGATTTGAAAGAATCTTTTGCCAAAGGGAATGCTTTTTTAAGAGGGGCTGATGGATGGGGTAAAAAAGGCTTGGTTGTTAAACAAATGGGGAATTTACCATCCTCAATTTACCTTGGTGATAAGTTTGATACTAATTGTGCGATAATTTTACCTTTTGAAGAAGTACACATCCCTGCCATTTGGTGCTTCTGCTCCTCACCTCAGTTCAACGAAGAAGTACGAAGAATTGACCAAGCACTTAAGGTAACCAACGCCACCTTGGTCAAAGTGCCCTTCGACTTGGAATATTGGCAATCCGTCGCTGCCGAAAAATACCCCAACGGCCTACCGCAGCCTTACAGCGATGACCCTACCCAATGGCTTTTCCACGGCCATCCCATCCGGGCGGAGCATCCGCTGCAAGTGGCGCTAGCTCGCCTGCTTGGTTACCGCTGGCCTGCCGAAAGCGATCCGAATATGGATCTGGCACTCGAGGCACGGACAATGATCGGCGCGGTGCAAGCCTTCAACGTGCTTTCCGACGAGGACGGTATCCTATGTATTCCTCCGGTCAACGGCGAGTATGCCGGGGCTGAGCGCCTGCGGGCTTTCCTACAGGCCGTGTACGGGGAGGACTGGAATAACGGCACGCTCTCGCAACTGCTGGCCCAAGAGGGCAGCAAAAAGTCAAATCTGGAAGACTGGCTGCGCGAGGAGTTTTTCGAGCAGCACTACAAATTATTCCACCATCGGCCCTTCCTCTGGCATATCTGGGATGGCCGCAAAGACGGCTTCAGCGCACTGATCAACTACCACTTGCTCGACAAAGAGAACCTGCAAAAACTCATCTACACATATCTCGGCGACTGGATCCGCCAGTGCGAGGCGAAGGTAAAAGCCGGAGAAAGCGGTGCAGAGGGCCTGCGCTCTGCAGCTCTACACCTCAAAGAAAAACTAGAACGCATCCTTGAGGGCGAACCACCCTACGACATCTTTGTGCGCTGGAAACCCCTCGAACAACAGCCCCTCGGCTGGGACCCTGACCTGAATGACGGTGTGCGGCTCAATATCCGCCCTTTTATGCAAGCAGAAGTGCTGCGCAAAAAGCCCAATATCAAGTGGGGCGTGGATCGAGGGAAAAATCCGCCAGGGAGTCATTGGGGAGAGGTGAGGGATAATGATTTGCATTTTGGGCTGGGGGAGAAAAGGGTGGCGCGGGATAAGGAATAAAAAGGTATTTTTGTGATAAAATCATAACGCTATGGCACATCGCCTGAAAAATATTACGGTAAGAGGATTCAAGTCTATCGGGGACGCAACGCTTTCGCTGAACAACCTGAATATTCTAATCGGCCCAAATGGAGCTGGCAAGAGCAATTTTATTTCGCTCTTTAATTTTTTACGCCATCTAGTGGAGCAGCGCCTTCAAATTTCTGTACGAGAGGCCGGAGGCGCTGAAAGGTTGTTACATTATGGTAGCAAAACGACTCCTTCCATATTTGTCCAACTCGAATTTCCGCCCAATTATTATCGTGTCTCCCTCCAGCCCTCGGAAGACGACAATCTGTTTATTGAATCGGAGCAAATAGGGTTTCATAATGTCCAACAATACAAATACGTTTATTGGAGTACTGTTGCTACTGGGGTATTGGAGTCCAAATTGATCACCGCGGCAAAATCTAATCATGTGCCTGAATATGTTTATGGGGTGCTTAAAAACTGGCGGGTTTACCACTTTCACGATACCAGCGCCAGTGCGGGAGTTAAAAAAACCGGAAAAATCAACGACAATCTTTATTTGCGGGAAGACGCATCCAACCTGGCCGCCTTTCTGTACCTGATGCGGGAAGAAGCCCCTAAGCATTATGAACGAATCGTGCGGACCATACAATTGGTCATTCCAATGTTTCGCGACTTTCTCTTGCGGCCTGACCCATTTAATATGGATACTATTCGGCTGGAATGGCACGATCGCAACTCGGATTATATTTTCGGCGCGTCAGAATTGTCTGATGGATCATTGCGCTTCATTTGTATTACAACCATGCTCTTGCAGCCGAAACGCCCGGATTTAATCCTGTTGGATGAGCCGGAATTAGGACTTCATCCGGCAGCCGTACAGGTATTGGCTGGCTTGATAAAAAAGGTCTCGGAACTTGCTCAGTTAATCGTCTCCACCCAATCGGTGGCATTAATATCTGCTTTTAACCCGGAAGACATCATAGTTGTAGAGCATCATGAAAAGAACACCTCTTTTGAACGTTTGGAGGAGGCTCCCCTTCATGCCTGGTTGCAGGAATATTCCCTGGGTGAATTGTGGGAGAAAAATGTAATAGGAGGCAGGCCATGACAAGGATAAATATTATTTGCGAAGGCCCTACCGAAGAGCAGTTTGTCAACAAAGTATTAGCGCCACATTTCCTGAACATTGGGATTGTGGTCACCCCTCGAAACTTAGGGACAGGCAATCAGTATGGGAAATTGCGCCACAACATCGTGCAATGGATGCATTCGGACCCAAGCGCTTATGTGACTACTTTGATCGATTTATACGGTATGAATCGCCGTTTCCCTGGCTATTTCGAACATAAGGATAAACGACCTATCGACAAAGTAACGGCCGTTGAAACGGCCGTTAAAGCCGATATAGATCGGGAAGGCCTGGATACTCGGCAATTTATTCCCCATTTTCAATTACATGAATTTGAGGCCCTTTTGTTTTCTGCACCCGAATTGTTGCAGGAATGGCTGAGTCTAGACCGGAAAATACAGCCGGATTATTTTAAGGGCATACGAGATGCTTTTGACAACCCTGAAGATATCAATGATAATCCGAATACGGCACCTTCCAAACGGATATTGGCCGAAGTTCCTTCCTACAGTAAGGTGGCTGAAGGAGTGTTGATTGCAGAGGATATTGGCTTGGATAATATGCGGACGGCTTGCCCTCATTTTGATGCGTGGTTAAAGAAACTAGAAGTACTTGCGCCTAAAAAAACTTAAAAAAATTCTATATGATAGAACCCGAAAATCAAATGCCCATATTCATTGCTATTCAAAATGGTGCATCTCATTTTAACGCCCAACCCTTAGCAACGAGAAAAGATTTCATTTTTCAACAGGCTAAGGATGATCTGGAAAGTATTAGGCAACTTAATCCAGAAGATGTACGCCAAATTAATGAAGGTTATAAGGCGTCCGGCGTTTCGTATGAAGTGTATGTGAATGCATTGCCAGAAACAGACCGATTGCGGCCGGTTGGCGATCTAATTGGCAAATTCATTGCCTATTGTGACGAAAAGGCTTCCGGGGCCAGGTTTTGGAACCCGGAGCGAAATTTTATTGCCAAGGCTTCTGTTCGGCAGCCAATCTGGATAAAACATATCCTCCGATATATTGAAAGCAAGGGTGACTCTTCTATTCTGTCTACAGGTGTCGGCAATATAATACGCTACCTGGAGCGCCCTTCCGAAGAAGTACCTATTGCCGACAATCGGACGCGGCAGTTGATCTCAGAGCATATACTCAAAAAAACGTATATCCCCGTGAAGTTCCCAGGTGAACTCATCACGTTTTTTCAAAATCAGGGTTTACAAACGGAACAACCCAATAACTTTACTATCGCCATAAATAACTTATTATTTGGCGAATTGACATCCTTTTGGCGTGGCACTGCAAAGTTTTGGAGATTAGGTACAAGGGAAAATGAAAAAAGTGTTTGGCCTGAGATGAGAGACAATCAGGTAGCGTCAATTGGATGGAATGATCTTGGCGATTTGGGTCAATCTGGAATGACGAAAGATATCCTCAAATCTCTCTTGGCGTCAAAAGACTACAATTATAAAAAGAATATTTTATCACGCAAGGCTGGTGAGATATTCGATTTTACAACCATTGCTGCCACTGCGGACATTATTGTGGCTGTTGATGGACAACAAATCAAAGGCATTGGCAAAATCATGGGTGATTACAATTACGATCCGGACTTGCCCACATTTTGGCATACACGACCTGTTGAATGGTTAGTGGTGGATGCCTCCTTTCCAATATTGGAAGAAGGCCGACAAACCACATTCACAGAATTAGAAAAACAAGAATCGCGTGATCTAATCCGAAGCCTTTTAAAAGATTTACCTTCGATTCCCAATATCACAAAGCCCATGTCCACAGTATCACTCAATACCATATTATATGGCCCGCCCGGTACCGGTAAAACCTATCGTACCATAGATTATTCGTTGGCTATTATTGAAAATAAGACCCTTGAAGCGGTCATTTTAGAACGGGAAACGAACGAGGAAGCCGTGAAAGCCCGTTTTGACGAATATAACCGAGATGGCCGTATCGCATTTTGCACCTTCCACCAGAGCACGGGGTATGAAGATTTTATTGAAGGGATAAAGCCGCAGGAACCTCGTAAAGAAGGGGAAGGCATTATTTACAGGGTAGAAGAAGGCATTTTCAAACAATTATCTGAAAAGGCAGATAGCCGGATGGGTAATTTCCTGGATGTGATTGAGAAATTAAAACTGGAAATATCAGAAGCCGATGGTAAACCTCCTATTACGATTAAATCGACGGGGTCTACTTTCGATGTCATTTACAAAAGTGGTGCTATGTTCTATATCAGACCTCATAATAGTAGCAAAGAGGATGCTTGGTATCCAGTTTCCATAGAAAACCTAGAAAAATTTCATAACACCCAACGTGCGGATGGTATTTACAATATTACCTACGTGCGCGGTATTCATCAGTTTTTAATTAGAGAGCGCAACTTACAAAAAGAGACAGGAAAAGAAAAATTACCCTATGTCCTTATAATTGATGAGATCAATAGGGGTAATGTATCCCAAATATTTGGTGAACTTATCACGCTTCTAGAAAAAGACAAACGTTTAGGCGGTAAGGAATCCCTGGAAATCATATTACCTTATAGTAAAAAACGATTTGGAGTTCCACCTAATCTTTATATTATCGGCACCATGAACACCGCTGACCGCAGCGTGGAAGCCTTGGATACGGCACTCCGTCGGCGCTTTTCGTTCGTACACATGAAACCGGAACATAACGAATTGGGTGAAACAAACGAGGGCATTAAACTGAATCGAATGCTTGAAGTGATCAACCAGCGGCTTGAAATATTAATAGATGCCGATCATACCATCGGTCATGCCTGGTTATGGGATGTGAAAGATTTGGAAGGACTGCGAATTGTCTTTAAAAACAAGATATTACCCTTACTTCAGGAGTTTTTCTACAACGATTATGAAAAGATTGGGCTGGTTTTGGGAGAGGCCTTTGTGAGCGCCACCAAAGTAAAGTCTGATGTTTTTGCCAAATTCAACGGTGGAACCAACCTGGGCGGTGAATATTCTGACAGGTATTTATTTACCCTGAAAAATCCGGATGATTTAAATGCTGACGCTTTCATTTCTATATACCTTTCTAATTCAACCATTTAATGAGTAGGCAAGTGCCGATACAACGCTTTGAGCATACTAGGCTGCTGATAGATGAGGAGGGCTTTACGAAGTCCCACTGGAATGATTTGGCTAAGTACAATGAAAGGCATAGTGGACAATTCTTTGACCTGTTGCACAATGGCGTCAAGTTCAAAGAATATGTAGGCGTAATCCAGGTACGAAACCTTACCATCGAGATATTGCCCAAAATAGACAGGAGTAATTTGAAGGAAAATGCTTGGCAGGGTATCTTGTTGGATATGCTCCGCGAATGCCATTGGATGCGGGTACATTGTCATGATAAGGCATCATTGCGGTTTAAACACAATTCAATATTGGATGCCTATCTTGAAATCTACTTGGATGCCTGTGAGCGGCTGCTCCACGAGGGCTTAGTAAAAAAATATCGAAAAGAACTAGGCAATCTATTTGCCCTGAAAGGCAAACTAAAATTCTCGCAACACATACGCCGGAATTTGGTACATGAAGAACGGTTTTTCACAGAACATGCTCTGTATGACCGAAATAACGTGTACAATCAAATTTTGCTGAAGGCACTCAAAGTGATACCACAACTTACGGTAAGTGCTGTGATTCGGGATAAATTGTCCAGGTTGTTGCTCGATTTCCCGGAACTTCCTGATATATCTGTGACGACTGAAACGTTTCAAAATCTTATTTATGACCGGAAAACAGAACGCTATAAAGAAGCTATTGAAATAGCGGCTATGCTGTTGCTGAATTACCGTCCGGACATTCGGGGTGGCCATAACCATGTATTGGCCATATTATTTGATATGAACGACCTTTGGGAGGAGTACTTTTATCGACGTCTGCGTATAAGCCTTCCTCCAGAGTGGAATATTCAGCCACAACCCAGAAAAGTATTCTGGGTTCTGAAAGAATTCAATCAGGAAAAGCGGATTAAACCTGATATTGTGCTTACCAATCCGGCAGGGCAAAACATTGTGATCGATACCAAATGGAAAACCCCGGACGGATTTATTCCTTCTGATAATGATTTGAAGCAGATGTTTGTGTACAATGAATATTGGAAAGCGCAACACGGTATTTTGTTATACCCGCTGAATGAGCCGGGAAAACCTTTTACCCATATGTACGGAACATACATGATGGGCGTACAGCGTAGTTGTACCATCGCTAAAATTGACATTTTAAAAGATGGAAAATTAAATAAGGAGGAGTTTGTCAATCCATTGATCGAATTCCTGGAGCAGCCTAAATTTTCAGAAAAGAAAAATGAAACCTACGCTTTGTGACAAATTAGTTGACAGCTTGCTAAAAGCTTCTCAGCATAACAGCCATATTATGGTTCGTCCCGAGGTAATCCTTTGGCCGGACCCAGATCGACAATGGGAAGCAATATTGCCTGCCTTGTTTGAAAAACACCCTGCTTTATTGATCTTGGGTGAATACCAACCTACTAAACGCCAAGGCCCATCTATCTGGCTCAAATGCATGGTGGGAAAAACATTGCCTGAAGCCGACTGGCCAGATGAAACCACACCAATTATTTATTTGCCTGGTATTGCTAAAAGCGATTTTAAGAATATCGCCAAGGCCGAATTGTATTTGCAGCCTTTGATGGAGTATCAGTACACTGGAAGTATTTTTTCTCAGGCAAATGGCCGCGAATGGACAGTTTTGGCTTTTATGGAAAACCAACAATCCGGGTTAGGATTAAAAGTCTCCCAGGATCCTGCGACAAAGGATACGCTCCGAAATGCGTTGCCTGTAATTTTTCAAGATGAAGGTATTCTGTATCCATCGCTGATAGATGCTAGTTTTCTGCATGGGCTATTGTTCCCTAATGTTGAATCAGGTATCCTGAACTGGCTTTGTCAGGGCGACAAATTCACACAATCACTTTCCAGGGCGGAGGCTGACGGTTTTTTTGATATTTGTCGTTCCCAGTATAATTTTGAGCCTGATGTCAAGAATATCAAGGCTATTGCTGAAATGTTAGGCGCGCAACGCAATAACAACTGGATAAAGGTTTGGCAATACTATACTAACACGCCCCAAAAATACCAGGAGATATCCGATCTTCTTCGAATGGCGAAGCCAGACGATTTAAATAATGGCACTTCCAACTATCCAGAACATAGCTGGCCCCAAGTAAATGAAGAGAAAGAAGCGTTATTGAATGAGGCGTTGGAGAAAATAGCCGCTTTACATCCAAAAGAGGGTTTGAAAAAACTAAAAACGCTCGAACAACAACATGGTATCCGAAGAGCATGGGTATGGGCTGAATTAGGGCAGGCACCATTAGTCAAGGCCCTTCCTCACTTAATTACTATGTCTGAAATATGTACAGATAGTTTTCCTTTTAATGAAATAAAAGAAATTCAAAAGTATTACGAAGAAACGGGCTTCCATGCGGACCAAGCGATGCGCCGAGCTTTGGCCACTGTTAAAAAAGATAAGGATAAGACAGTCATTGTTAATGTCATTCGAACCATATACCAACCTTGGTTGGAGAATATGACGCTAAAATTTCAAGCGCTTGTAGCTCAAAACGCTATAATATTTACGAATCAGACAACTGACGCAGATTCTGATGAGTTTATACTGTTCGTAGATGCAATGCGATATGAACTAGGGAAGGAATTTTTTGAACGCATGGGCAATGCAGGATATAAAACTAGTATAACAGCCGGATGGTCAGCAATTCCATCGCTAACGCCCACCGCCAAATCAGCGGTTTCACCATTGTCGGGCATGATTTCACCGAATAGCAACTGTAATGAATTCCGACCACAATTATTGAATGGCAAAGACTTGAATACGGCTAATTTCCGAAATGCTTTAGCCGAAGCCAATTATGTATTTGTAAGCAGTGCCGCAGATATTCAACCAGGTTTACGCCATTGGGAAGAGATCGGAGATATTGATACAAAAGGGCACTCCGAGCAGGCTGGTATCGTTCGACGTATTGAAGAGCTTTTCGAGCAAATAGAGGAGACGATTTCAACCGCATTTGAAAAAGGGATCAAACGGATAAAAATCGTCACCGATCATGGCTGGTTGCTATTGCCAGGCGGTTTACCTAAACAAGAATTAAACAGAGATCTTGCGGAAACGCGCTGGGGGCGTTGCGCATTGATCAAAGAAGGAACCAATACATCATTATTGCATCTACCCTGGCGCTGGAATCCTGGCGTATTCATCGCCTACGCTCCGGGTATAACCTTTTTTAAAAAAAATGAGGAATACGCACATGGCGGCATCTCAATTCAAGAGTGCTTAATTCCAATTCTTACAGTCGAGAACACTCGGGTATCCTTGGGCAATTTGGCGAAATTAAAAGAACCAAAATGGATAAATTTGACCTGCAAAGTTGAAACAATTGATGCGCCCAATGGCCTCGTGGTTGATATACGAACCAAATATGATTCACCTGAAACGACCATTGTACTTTCAAAGCGAACGTCGATTATTGATAATAAAGTAACTTTGATGGTGGACGATGATGCGCTTGACAAGTCCGCTACAATTGTTTTAATGAATGAACAAGGTGTTATTTTGGACAAAAAGCCTACCCTCGTAGGAGGATAAACAATATGATGAATTTAGATAAAACAGACCAAATAGCGGCCAAAGCCTTTGAAGGCTACATCGTTCGGAAGGATCTGCTGGAACAGTTCCGCAAAACCTATCCGGTGCCAACTTATGTCATTGAATTTTTGCTAGGGCGGTATTGTGCTACCACCGACGAGCAAGAGATCCTTGAAGGGCTGGAAATTGTAAAACGACAATTGCAGGATCGTACAGTGCGCCCTGGAGAAGAGGAATATTTCAAATCGAAAGCCAGAGAAAAAGGTTCAATCAAACTCATCGATATCATTACCGCCAAGTTGGACGCCAGAACAGATAGTTATGTTGCTACGCTTCCAAGTTTGATGCTTAATAGTGTTAGGATTTCACCGGAGATGGTGTATGAGAACGATAGAATGCTCACCGGAGGTTTTTATGCCGAAATTGAATTGGAATACGACGGTGCTATTGCACAGGAAAACAATGGCCGTCCCTTTGGCATTGCCAATATTCGCCCGATTCAACTTTCACAGCGAAATGTGTTGGAAATACTGTTTAAAGGCAGGCAGTATTTTACCCTAGAAGAATGGAAAGACCTTTTAATCCGCAGTGTCGGCATGGAGCCCGCTGAACTTAATGAAAGAGCTAAAAACGCGCTTTTTGTCCGGATGATCCCATTTGTAGAGCGAAATTATAATGTAGTAGAGTTAGGACCAAGAGGTACTGGTAAGTCGCACCTTTATCAGCAGATATCACCTTATTCCCACTTAGTATCTGGAGGTAAAACCACTGTTGCTAAGATGTTTGTAAACATAGGAAGTGGGGAGCGCGGCTTAGTATGCAAATATGATGTGGTTTGCTTCGATGAAATTTCCGGCGTCTCCTTCGACCAGAAAGATGGCGTTAATATCATGAAAGGATATATGGAAAGTGGTGAATTCAGTCGGGGTAAGGAGCCGATTCGTGCAGATGGCGGCGTGGTCATGGTAGGAAATTTTGATGTCGATGTGGAACATCAGCAACGTATCGGTCATTTGTTTGGCCCTCTGCCAGCTGAGATGCGCGACGACACTGCTTTTATGGATCGTCTTCATGCATTTATCCCAGGTTGGGATTTCCCAAAACTTAACAAATCATACTTTACTACCCATTTTGGCTTAGTAAGTGATTTTCTTGCCGAATGCTGGACTCGACTCAGGGACATTAGCCGTATTTCTCAAGTGCTGCCAAGAGTAGATTATGGAGGGGCGCTTAGTGGTCGCGACACTACGGCTGTGAATAAAACAGTCAATGGGCTTTTGAAACTCATGCAGCCCAATCCAGAAGAGCCTATTTCTGATGAATTATTGGAATGGGCTATCAAGATTGCATTAGAATATCGTCGTCGAGTAAAAGAGCAACAAAAAAGTATTGGATCGGCAGAGTTTCGAAATACGCATTTCAGTTACAGGATTGGAGTAGATGGAGTAGAGACCTTTGTCACTACTCCGGAAATCCACAGCGAAAATACGATTGGGGAGGATCCGCAACCACCTGGTCAGGTCTGGACGCTCAACATGGGCGGGCAGGATGATTCCGCAGGATTGTATAAAATAGAAGTAAATATCGGCCCGGGTAGTGGCGTAAAAATACTGAACAAACCTGCCCCACCGGCTTTTCAGGAAAGTGTACGTTTCGCCGAGCAAAATCTATACAGTAAAACCAAGGAGTTGGTCGGAGACCGTGATCCGCGATCTCATGAATTTTCGATACAGTTACGTGCTTTTGATGCATCCAAAAGTGGAAACGGCCTGGGTATGGCCGTTTTAATGGCATTTTGCAGTTCGATTTTGGGGCGAAGCATTAAGGGAGGCTTGGTCATCATTGGTCAGATCAATCTCGGAGGCTCCATGGACCTGGTTTACAATGCAGTGAACCTTGCGGAACTGGCTGTTGAAAAGGGTGCTACAATGCTGTTAGTGCCGCTCAATGCCAGAAAACAGTTGAATGATCTTTCAGATGAAATGATTACCAAGATCAATATTCAGTATTATACTGACTTGAAAGATTGTTTAATGAAGGGGTTGATAGAAGGAGGCTAGAACTACAAAGTGTGGGAATGGAAAAGAAAACCCATGGACGATCTATCAGACAAAGTTTGTATTTTGCCGACAAAATCTAAAAAAACATTTAAAATAATATCCTATGAATTTTATTAGAAAAAACCCTGAGAAAATATTAAAAATCTTAGAATCCGTGTCGGCAATTTTTTTTGTTTTGTTATGGTTGGGTCTTTCTGCATACGGGATTCTATTTATGTCTCAATCTTCCGAATATCAAAATGATTTTCATACAGACTTTTATTCTATTTCTCGTACCGGAGTAAAGTATTACTTTCCTGATACGTTTTGGTCCAATGAACCATTTAAGGTTAGAGCAATCATAGATATTAACCGCGATGTCTATCTAACTGAGGAAGATTCAGTTGCATTAAAAGATATTATACGTGTTAGTCAATTGGTCAAAATTGAATTGATCGATAAAACGTTAAAGGATAATACAACATTGAAAGTAGAGCCAGTGACAAATTCTGAACAACTAATAGATACATCTTTAGAAGGCAAAAATGTTTGGGAGTGGCGAGTAACCCCAAAAGAGAGCGGCGAGTATATCCTCGCTTTCAAGTCAACTAATTTAATACATACAAATGAAGGATTGAAGAATTTAGATAACCCAATTTATGAAAAGACAATAAATGTTAAAAACCATTTTTACTATAAGGTAAAACTTTTTTTTAAGGATTATTGGTTTATTATCTTGGTAGTATTATCTATTTGCATTGGGCTGTTTATATACATCCGAGCAAAAAGATATTTGAAGCAAAGTAAAGTAATCCTTATAAATGAGTTTATGGCTTTTGAACTTAAGATAAGAAACCTTGTACAAGAAGGGAAAATTGAAAAAGTATTTGAGGTTTTCAATGCCTTTATTAGTTCAAATAAATTGAATGAGTATATTGACACTTTAAATATATTTGAAGCATCTTATACTAATAGTAAAACAAGCTTCAATACAAATTTGATAACTTATGAAGAATATAATAGATACTTAAGTAAAACGATAAAAGGAGTTTTAGACTTAATAAATGAGGTCAAAGACAAGCATACAACTCAGCGCCCACTTTAGCAAATCTATCAAATACACGCACCCGAAACCTTTAGCATCATCTATTTCATGGGTGTAATTCCCATTTGATGTATATTTAGGGCCAAAAATACAAACAATGACAACAGACTACAAAATTGAAGCAGACGGCACCATCACTATTACGACAAAGTTCAAGCCGGAAGGGAGCATGCTTGAACAAGAAGAACAAATAGCGGCTGCCTTGGCTGCTGCTGGTCGGTTGGCCACACAATTGACACTTAAAGGCTTTGACACGGAAGGTCAATCGCTGGTAACGGATAATCAAAAATATACGAGCCGTGGTCAGGAAAAAAAAATTACCAAACCCCCTACGGAGAAGTTGAAGTAAGTCGCCATGTTTACCAAAGGTCTTGTGGAGGCATGATTTGGGTTCCGATGGAAGTGAAAGCGCAGTTGCTCAGGGGGAGTTATACGCCAAAGTTTGGCAAGATGATCAGTTGGAAGTACGCGCATCACTCGGCTAAAGTAGTATGCGAGGACATGGCGATGAATCACAGTCGGAAAATGAGTACCAAGTTGGTCCAGTCAATTAGCGAGGCGGTTGGCGAACTGGTGATGGACAAAGAGTTTGAAATGGAGTATGAATTGCCTGAATTTCAAGAGGTTGTGACTCATATTGCAATTAGTCGGGATGGCACTACCACGCCAATCAGGAGGGAAGGCTACCGAGAAACGATGTGTGGAACGATAAGTCTTTATAATTCCAAAGGCGACCGTTTGCACACGATATACAGTGCCTGCGCGCCGGAATATGGAAAGAAAACATTTGATTCGATCTTGGATATGGAAATTGAGCGGATTAAAAAGGTCTTTCCATCTGTTAAATATTTGGGTTTGGCTGACGGAGCCAAAGACAACTGGACTTATCTGAGTAAATACACAACCGTGCCTATTTTGGACTTTTTTCATGCTACAGAATACTTGGCGCTTGTTAGTGCAGTACTCCATAAGACGGAAGAAAAAAGGATAGAATGGCTCGAAAATGCGTGCCATGACCTAAAACACAAGCATAGGGGCGCAGAATTTATACTTAGAGAGTTGAAACACTTCCGGAAAACACTTGGTAAATCGTCCAACGAAGTCCTGCTAAAAACAATTACATACTTTGAAAACAACATACAACGCATGAAATACGCTCAGTACCAAAAACAAGGGTACCCAATCGGTTCGGGCGTTACTGAAGCCGCCTGTAAGGTCGTGGTCAAACAAAGGCTCAATCAATCGGGAATGAAATGGAATATGCCAGCTGTGGAGAAAATACTTTTGCTTCGAGGATTAATCTGTACGCATGGCAGATGGGAACAACTTTGGAAACAGTATGATAAAATTGCTGCCTAAATGTACATCAAATGGGAACTACACCCTATTTCATATTTCATTTGTTGGATGATCGCGACTATTTGTGATTTAAATGATGGAATACTCTGCTAAATAATTGTCCAAATAACCCGCTTGTCTACGCCAAAATATGTAATAATCTCCCTAAATCTCCAAATT
>Ga0247839_1002445_pt1 | contig 27858 bp, 18 predicted proteins | sample LaCruzMarch2015__6_FD_192405 | JGI IMG/M metagenome (GOLD analysis project Ga0247839, IMG submission 192405) | Freshwater microbial communities from meromictic Lake La Cruz, Castile-La Mancha, Spain - LaCruzMarch2015_16m | ecosystem: Environmental > Aquatic > Freshwater > Lake | place: Spain... | reverse complement strand
GCCGGACCATCGAGGATCGGGAGCTGGCGCAGGCGATGAAGGCGTCCGGGCTCGGCACCCCGGCGACCCGCGCCGAAATGATCGAGAAGCTCATCCGCACCGGCTATGTGGAGCGCCAGCGCAAGCAGTTGCGCGCGACCGAGAAGGGTCGGGTGCTGATCGAGCGGGTCGCCCTGCCGCTGAAGAGCCCGGAGTTGACCGCGGCTTGGGAGCAACAGTTGCGCGAGGTGGAGGAGGGCAGTCGGCCGGTGGCCGCGTTCTATCAGGAGATCGTCGCGCTGGTCCGTGACCTGATCCCCAAGGTCTGGGCGGGACCGGCCTTCAGTCCGGAGCAGGTGGCCACGGCGCAGGCGGCCAAGGCCCAGGGTGCCCGGTCAGGCCCGGCGGCTCGCGGCGGCCGCAAGTCGGCCCCGCCACGGGCGGCGGGGCTCGGGTCCTGCCCGCTGTGCAAGCAGGGGGAGATTCAGGAGACCGCACGCGCCTTTGGGTGCAGTCGCTATCGCGAGGGTTGCTCCTTCACGGTGTGGAAGACCATCGCCGGATTGAAATTGACCAGGGAGCAGGTACGCCAGTTGGTTGCGGGTGCCCGGATCGGCCCGCTCGATGGCTTTCAATCCAAGGCCGGCAAAGCCTTCAGCGCCGCGCTGCGGCTGGGTGAGGACGGCAAGGTCGCGTTTGAATTCGGGCCGGCAGCGCCGTCGACCCCGGCTGCCGAGTCCCCTGCGCAAACGCAACCGCATTCGAGCGGGAGCGATGCCGCGGTGCCGGCCCCGATCGGGTTGGCCTGCCCCAAATGCGGTCAGGGTCGGATCATCCAGGGACACCGGGGCTTCGGTTGCGACCGCTATCGGGCCGGCTGTGACTTCGCGGTGCTGCGCGAGGTCTTCGGCAAGCGGCTGACCGACTTGCAGATCGCCGCGTTGATCCGCGACCGGCGCACGCGTCTGATCAAGGGTTTCAGCGACGATCAGGGCCATCGATTCGATGCGCGCCTCGAACTGGATGAGGGGTTCAAGGTCCAGCCGCGGCGAACGGCAACGGAAGACGCTTCCCCGGACCCCGCGATCTGAGGCGCTTCCGTGGGAGGGCCTTGATCATGGTTCCGGCCACGCGGCCCCGTAGGGTGGACAAGCGCAGCGCAGTCCACCAGCGGCGGCGCGGGATTCGGTGGACTGCGCTATCGCTTGTCCACCCTACGGCCGGAACGATGACCATGGCCCGGACAGGCCTCGATCAAGATTCCGGCCACTTGGGCTCGCCGGGTGCGTCGTCAGGCCATCCTGGCCTGACACCGTCAGGGCTGGAAGCCCTGACGACGCACGCCGCTGGCCGGGATTACGATCAAGGCCGTCGGACAACCTCTTAGTCAGAGTCCCCGTCCGCTGCGATATAGATAAACGTCTGTCCGCGGTGCAACACCCCATCGAAGGCGTATGGCGTATCCCCGTTTCCATCCGGCTGCGGCAGGTCATCGGAGATCAGTGTCATCTCATCGCCGAAGACACCCTTGATCCGAATCGCGCAGCCGCGTAACAGTCGCAGAAACGCCTGACCGTCATCGTATTCCATATCAAAGATATCACGGTCGTCGGCCGGGTCGTCGGCCCCCATGTCGACGGACAGCGACTCGGCAATGCTCACGCGACTGCTCGTGATATTGATGCCATCCTCGGTCGGCTCTACGACGGTCAGCCGCTTGAGGGTGAAGTCGGAATTCTCGATATCGATCCCGTCGTCGCCGCTGAACTCCGAGCGGATCTCCCCGACCTGCCATTCGCCGGCGGTCACACCGATCACGCTCAGGGCATCGATGTCATCGGCCTGCTCCTCGCGGATCTCTGATGCCGTGCGGATCCCATCATCTGCGGCGACAGGACCTGCGGTTCCGACAGGGGTCGTCGCGTCGTCCGCTGCCCCGGCGCCCCCTTCCGCAGACACCTCCCCCGGAGGCATCGGGGGATCGCGGTGACCGAGATAGGAGACCAGAATACGCGTCGCGCGGAATTGCGAGGCTCGGGTCGCATAGACGCTCGACACCCGATCCTTCTCCGCAATGGACGCGGAGCCCAGGAAGAACACACCCGCGTTGTCGGCGTGCGTCGCGACCCTCATGCGCTCATCACAGGCACGCACGGTCAGAGTCTGCGCAGCGAGACGTGACCCCGTATCGAAGATCAGCGCCGACTTGCCCGTGATGTTTCCCGCCGGAGTGTGGAAATCGCCATTATGGATCAAGAGTGTCGTGCCGTTGCCAATGCTCAGCCGGACCCCGGTACGTACATGGATCTCACCCCGGACCACATAGATGTTGTTACTCGACAGATAGGTATCGCGGGTCAGGTGTTCAGTGATTGCGACCATCGGCCCCGCATGAGTCGTCGGGGTAGTTGCAGCGGCGAGCGCCATGACACAGCAGGGAAAGAGCAGCGACTTGCACATGAGGATCTCCAGGATTGCGGAAGGGTTGGGGACGCCGCCGACCGAAGCCGCGGGTCCAAAAAGAGCTTAGGTGATCGCACCCCCAACTCTTGCCCAGTAGTCCACCCTTCGCAGCATGACCCGACCCGCTTTGCGCTATCTTGAACTTGCGGAACTTGTGTGGTTCTGGAATTAAGCTGTCTCCCAAGGCTGCCTGACCGTCGCTAACGATGCTTTGCGATATCAAAATTCTTGTATATGGAAGAAGTTCAGCCTGGATATGCTGCTCACTTTGGCGGCCAAGGTGGGAATGCACTTCCGGCTGGAATTGAGCCGGGCGGCCTGAACTGACCCGATGCCTCAAGGTGCTGGGGGAGGGCGACACGGCCTTGATCACGGTTCCGGCGACGGGTCATCGTAGGGTGGACAAGCGTAGCGCAGTCCACCAGCGACGGCACGGGATTCGGTGGACTGCGCTAGCGCTTGTCCACCCTACGGCCGGAACGATGATCAAGGCCGGCGACACACTCACGGTCTGGAAACGCGACCGGCTGGGCCGGTCGCTGCGTGACCTGATCGGCCTCCTGGACGATCTGAAGGCGCGGGGCCTGGCCTTCCGGTCGCTCACTGAGGCTATCGACACCGCAAGGCCCACGGGCCGGGCAAGGTGGCAGTTAGACAACGCCAAATAGGAGGCCGAATGAGCGCGCACCCGAAAAGTTACGATAACGACGTGATCGCTTGGGCTAACGAACAGGCTCGACTGCTTCGGGCCGGGCGTTTCGATACCCTGGATATCGAACATATCGCAGATGAGATCGAAGACGTGGGAAAAAGTGAACAACGCGAACTCCAAAGCCGCCTGGCCGTCCTTCTAGCCCATCTTCTTCAATGGCAGTATCAGCCTGACCATCGGGGCAGCAGTTGGGAGGTCACCATCCGCCACCAACGCGAAGCGATTTCGCGTCGTCTGAAACGAACTCCTAGCCTCAAGGCATCACTGAATGATCCTGAATGGTGGGCAGATACCTGGGGTGATGCCAGATCGGACGCTTTGAAAGAAACGGGCTTGCCCGCGAATCAGTTTCCGGATCTCTGTCCATGGGCCTTTGAGCAAGTCATGAATTCGGAGTTCTGGCCAGCGCCGCTCTTGCTGTAGGGCCGCAGGCCCTGCCCGTGCGAGCCGACAGCCGTGTTTTTGGAAGACCTTGATAACCGATGGGCGGAAGCTGACCGGATCGCGCTTGCCGCCTCGAACATCACAACAGAAACAGGGGAAGTGATTCATGCCATGCCCTATCGGGCAGGGTCCTACAAAGAACGCACACCCCTCATGCACGAGTTGCGGCGCGAAGGGATTGACCTATGACACCGGAAGCAAGCGCATACCTTGCAAAGGCGCGTCAATGCCTATCGAATGCCCGCGCGAGCCTACAATTTGTAAGCCGTTGCCGATTACGAAATAGGGCCGGATGCCGACATTCCTCTCGAACACTCGGCGGTGGCTCTTGAAACTGCCGCCCGTTTTGTAGATTGCATCGCCGAACTGCTCGGTGGAATTCCTGGGACAGTTTACCTAATTCGTTCTTGGTTTTCATAATTGAGCCTGGCCCCTTTTCCCTTTTCCTGGCCCCTTTTCCTCCTGCAGCGGCGTGCGTCGTCAGGGCTTCCAGCCCTGACAGTGTCAGGCCAGGATGGCCTGACGGCCTTGATCATCGTTCCGGCCGTAGGGTGGACAAGCGCTAGCGCAGTCCACCGAATCCCGCGCCGCCGCTGGTGGACTGCGCCGCGCTTGTCCACCCTACGATGCCGCGTGGCCGGTACCATGATCAAGGCCGGCCTGACTACGCACCCGGCGAGCCCAAGTGGCCGGAATCTTGATCGAGGCCTAGGGGCGACTTTAATCGCTCCTACAGTCCCCTGCGGATCTTGCTGCACACGCACAACTTATTGTTCCACGCTCCCCGGTGCCTTGGGCAGCGCCGGTGCAAATGGCCCTTTGCCTCTGACCGGGGCCGGCGCGGTGCGGGACGCCTCGTCGACCCAGCCGCCGCCCATGGCCTGGTAAATACTGACCAGCGCCGACAGGTCGGCGGCGCGGGTGGCGGCCAGATTCAGTTCCGCCGGGAAGAGTTGCTGCTCGGCCTGGAGTACCGTGGAGTAAGGAACATAGCCGCCGTCGAACTGGATTCGGGCCAGCCGCGAGTAGTCGCGCAGGGCCTGCACCAGTCGCGTTTGCGCTCCGACCTGCTCGCCGAGCTTTTGGCGGGCGATCAGTGCATTGGAGACATCGGCGAAGGCGGTTTGGATGACCTGTTGATAGTTTTCTGCCGCCGCCCGTTGCTGCGCTTGGGCCTGGGCCACTTGGCCGCTGACCGACCCGGCGGTGAAGAGGGGGCCGATCACCGAGCCTGCGAAATTCCAGGTGTTGGCCGGGCCGCTGAAGAGATCGGACAGCTCCGAACTGGACCCACCCAGGGCCGCGGTGAGCGAGATGCTCGGAAAGTACAGGGCCTTGGCCGCCCCGATCTGGGCATTGGCGGCGATCAGTTGTTGCTCGGCCTGGAGGATGTCCGGGCGCCGCTCCAAGAGTTGGGATGGGACCCCGGACGGCACCGCGGGCCGGCCCATGGTTTCGACCGTCAGACCGCGTTGGATGGGTCCGGGATTGCGTCCAAGCAGGATCGAAATGCCATTTTCGAGTTGCCCGATTTGCTGTTCGATGACCGGGATTTGCGCGCTGGCGGTCTCGTATTGAGACCTGGCCTGGGCGACCTCCATCTCCGAGACCTGACCGTATTTGAACTGGAGTTCGAACAGGCGCAGGGATTCCGCATAGGCGGCCTGGGTCCGTTTCGAGGTCGCCAGTTGCTCGTCCAACCCACGCAGTTGGATGTAGCTGCTCGCCAGGGTGCCGACGAGCGACAGGATGACGCCGCGCCGCGCCTCCTCGGTAGCGAGCAGATCGGCGCGTGCCGCCTCGGTCTGGCGGCGGATGCGGCCCCACAGGTCGATCTCCCAGGAGGCGCCGGCCAGCACCGTAAAGTTGTTCTGGGGGTTGGCGATGCCGCTCGGAACCGGGGTGGCGGTGGCCTCGGACACCCGCTCCCGGATTCCTTCACCACTGTAATTCACCTGGGGGAACAGCGGCGCCCGCGCCTGGGTCAGCACGGCGGCGGCGGCCTCGACGTTGGCCGCGGCGATCTTGGCGCTCCAGTTGTTGGCCAGGGCGATGAGGATCAGGTCGTCGAGCACCGGGTCGCGGAACTGGCGCCACCAGCGGGTGTTGGCCGTGTCCTGGGCGTCGCTGAACGCGAAGCGGTAGGCGTCCGGGGTGTCGACCAGCGGGCGGGTATAGTCGGGTCCGACCATGCAGCCGGCGATCAGGCCGGCGACCAAGGCCGCGATGACACAGACGATCAGGCGGCGCATGTCAGACATCCTCGCGCCGCGCCTGGGGTATCTGGGTGACGGGTGCCCCGCCGCCCTCGATCAGCCGATCCGCGTCCGGCGCCGCCGGCGTGCCGCCCTTTGCGCTGCCGAACAGCCGGCCGCTGGCGGTCGACAGCAGCCAGTAGAACATCGGGATAAAGAAGATGGCGATCAGGGTGGCGGCCAGGGTGCCGCCGATGACACCGGTGCCGATGGAGTGGCGGCTGTTGGCCGAGGCCCCGGTGGCGATGGCGAGCGGCAGGGTCCCGAGCACGAAGGCGAAGGAGGTCATGATGATGGGCCGCAACCGCAGTCGCGCCGCCTCGGCCGCCGCGTCGAAGAAGGATTTGCCCTCCTTGCGGTTGAGTTCCACCGCGAACTCGACGATCAGGATGGCGTTCTTGGCGGCCAGTCCGACCAGGGTCAGCAATCCGATCTGGAAGTAGAGGTCGTTGTCCTGGCCGCGCAGGGCGATGGCGACCAAGGCGCCCAGGACCGCGAAGGGCACGGCCATCATGACCCCGATCGGCAATGACCAGCTTTCGTACTGTGCGGAGAGGATCAGGAAGACGAAGATCAGACCAAAGATGAAGGCGATGGCCGAGGTCGAGCCGGAGCTGACTTCTTCGCGCGCCTCACCGGCCCACTCGTAGCCGTAACCCGCGGGCAGCACCTCGCCGACCACCTCGGCCATGGCCGCGAGGGCGGCGCCGGAGGAGACTCCGGCGGCCGGACCGCCGTTGATGGCGATGGCCGGATAGTTGTTGAAGCGGGTCACCATGCTCGGGCCGATCACGTAACTGGTGGTGACCAGCGCCGAGAGGGGGATCATCTTGCCCTCCTTGTTCTTGACATAGAACTTGCCGATATCCTCCGGGCTCATGCGATAACTCGGCTCAGCCTGCAGGACGACCTGATAGAGACGCGAATCCTTGGGGAACTGGCTGACATAGAGCGAACCGAACATGGTCTGCAAGGTGTCATAGACATCCTGAATGGGGACACCCAGGACTTCAGCCTTTTCCCGATCCACGTCGGCCAGCAACTGTTGACCGTTGGCGCGAACCGTCGTATTGATTCCCGTCAATTCCGGCCGGGTCTTGGCTTTGGCGATGATTTCATCGACCAGATCGGACAGTTGTCCGAAGGTTCCTGAGCCTTGCTGTTCGATCCAAATCTGGAAGCCCGCGGTGACACCGAGTCCGGGGATGGCGGGCGGGTTGACCGGGATCACCAGTCCGCCCTGGATAGGATAAAAGCCGCGCAGCCCGTCGGCGATCACGGCGCCGGCTGACAGCGCGGGTGATTGGCGTTCCTCATAGTCCTTCAGTGCCACGAACAGCACGCCGAAGTTGGTCTGCATCTGGGAGTCGATCAGACTGTAGCCGTCCACCTGGGAGACGTTGTCCACGGCCGGATGAGCGCGCATCACGGCTGCCGCCTGGGTGCCGACCGCACTGGTCCGGCTCAGGCTGGCGGAGTCCGGAAGGAAATAGGGTACAAAGATATAGCCCTGGTCCTCCTGCGGTACGAAGGAGGTGGGCAGGGTACGGAACATCCAGACGGTTGCGGCGATGACGAGCCCGAAGACCAGCATTCCCAGCACCCAGTGGCGCATGATCCATTTGACGCCGCCGACATAGCCTCCGGTCAACCGGTCGAAACCGTCATCGAACCATTTGAAGAAGCCTTTCTGCTCGCCCTGCTTGGCCTTGACGAGCAGTGCCGCCAGGGCGGGCGAGAGGGTCAGCGCGATGATGCCGGAGAACACCACGGAGATGGCGATGGTAACCGCGAATTGTTTGTAGAGTGCGCCGGTGATACCGCCGAGGAAGGCGACCGGCACGAAGACGGCGTTCAATACCAGCACCACCGCGATCACGGGTCCGCTGACCTCGTCCATGGCCCGCTTGGCGGCGGCATTGGGCGTCAGGCCGAACTGAACCATGTTGCGTTCGGTGTTTTCGACCACCACGATGGCGTCATCCACCACCAGGCCGATGGCCAGGATCATTCCGAACAGGGTCAGCATGTTGATCGAAAAACCGATGAGCAGCATGCCGATCAATGCGCCAAGGATCGACACCGGTACGGCCAGGGTCGGAATGATGGTGAGCCGCAGGCTGTGCAGGAAAATGAAGACCACCAGCACCACGAGGACGACGGCCTCGAAGAAGGTCTTGACGACCTCGTCGATGGAGGCCTGTACGAACTTGGTCGTGTCCAGTGCGACGGCATAATCCAGGCCCTGGGGGAAACTCTTGGAAAGTTCCGCCAGTGTCGCCCGCACATCTTTGGAGACCTGGAGTGCATTGGCGCCGGGCTGCTGATAGATCGCGATCAGGGTTGCCGACTTACCTTCATACTCGGTATTCAGGACATAGCTCTGCGCGCCGAGCTGGGTGTAGCCGACATCCTTGACGCGCACCAGGGCGGCATCCTGGTTCTCGGCGCGCAGGATCATGTTGTCGAATTGCGCGGGTTCGGTAATGGTGCCGGTGGTGACCGGAAAGGTCTGGGGCACCGGATAGGGCGTGGGTGTGTCCCCGATGCGGCCGACCGCGAACTGCTGGTTCTGCTGTTTTACGACATCGGCGATCTCGTTCGCGGTGATGCCGAGTTGGGCCATCCGGTCCGGTTTGAGCCAGATGCGCATCGCGTATTCGGGAACACCGAAGATGGCGGCCTGATTGGCGCCATTGATTCGGTTGATGGTGCTCAGCACCTGGACGTTGGCGTAATTGGAAATCTTGTCCGCATCGAGACTGCCGTCCGGCGAGAAGAGCGCCAGCACCATCAGGAAGGTCGAGGTCTTCTGCTGGACGTCGACCCCCTCGGCCTGGACCGACTGCGGCAACTGGGCCATTGCCTGACTCACCCGGTTCTGCACGTCGACCTGGGCCAGTTCGGGGTCCGTATCGATGGTAAAATAGACCGTCAGCGTATAGTTGCCGGTCGATGAACTGGTGGACGACATGTAGATCATGTTGTTGGCGCCGTTCACCTGCTGCTCGATCGGCGCGCCGACGTTCTGAGCCACCAGGGTGCCATTGGCACCCGGATAATTGGCGGTCACCTGGATCTGGATCGGGGTGATCTGCGGATACTGGGCAATTGGTAACTGCACCATCGCCACCAGGCCCGCGATGGTGATGACCAAGGCGATCACCGCCGAGAAGATGGGTCGGTCGATGAAGAAGTGGGAGAACATGGGCGGCTCCGGACTACTTCTTCTGGTCGCTGATCACACCGATGGGCCGGTGCGGTGCAGCAGGCGTCGGTCCGGCGTCCGGCGTGGTCTCCGACACGATCTTCACGGTCGCTCCCGGCACGATTTTGGCCACCCCGTCGACCACCACGGTATCGCCGGCCGCCAGTCCGCTGTCGATGAACCAATTGTTCCCCTGCCAGGGACCAACCTGCACCGGGCGGACCTGCGCCTTGTTGTCCTGGTCGAGCACGATCACGAAATGCCCTTTGGCGCCTTGCAGGACAGCCTCCTGCGGGATGAGGATCGCGTTCGGGCGAACCGCGCCTTCGATCCGCACCCGGACGAACTGCCCCGGCCGCAGGGTGGCATCCGGATTCGGAACCGTGGCGCGCAGCAGAAAGGTACCGGTCTGCACGTTATAGTCGGCATTGGCAAAGGTGATGCGGCCTTTTTGCGGGAAGACGGATCCGTCGGACAACACGACCTCGATCACATAGCCGTCCCTCTCCGGCACACGCAGTCGCCCGCTCGCCTGCTCATCGCGAAACTGGAGAATGTCGTTCTCGGACACGCTGAAATTGACCCAGAGGGTGTCGATTTGCGCCACATAGGTGAGCAGGCTGTTGGCTGATGAGATGTAGGACCCGTCCTGCACCTGCGCATAGCTCGACAGGCCGGTCACCGGGGTGGTGATGGTGGTGTAGCCCAGATTGAGTTCGGCTTGCCGCACATCAGCCCGGGCCGTCTCGACTGAGGCCGCCGCCGCCTGCTGCTGGCCGGTGGCATCATCCAGATCCTTCTGGCTCAGGGCTTTCTGCGCCGTGAGGGGGCGAACCCGGGCGAGGTTGTCGTTCGCCGTCTGGAGTCGCGCCAGTTGTTGACCAAGGGCGCCCTTGGCCGCATCCAGTGACGCCTGAAACGGCTTTGGGTCCTGCCGGAACATGACATCGCCGGCCTTGACCAGGCTGCCCTCGGTATAGACGCGCTCGTTCAGAAAACCGTCGACCCGCGCCCTGATCTGCACCTGTCGCGTGCTCTCCGTTTGGCCCACGTATTCGAAGGTGATGGGGACGTCACGCGGGACGATGCGCTGCACCGTGACCGGTGCCGGCGGGCGTTCCTGCGGCTTCGGCGCCGGCTTGTCGCAGCCGGCCAGAGGGACGAGTGCGATCAGGGCGATCAATGGCCAGCGCATTCCGAGCAGACTCCTGTAGCGACCGAGCGATAGGTTCACCGGCATCATCTCAGACCCATCTTGTGCGTGACAAGAGGACATCCAGGCCGTCGCCGGATTGGTTGGCCGCATTCGCGGTCTTTGTTTTCGTTCCGGCCCGAGACCCGATCTACCTGGAGTCCAAGGCTTCAGCCTTGGATCGGTGGGTTAAGGTTAAACGCATAAAAAGCAGTTCTCACACCGAGACACGAAGATGGCGTTGATCATCGTTCCGGCCGTAGGGTGGACAAGCGATAGCGCAGTCCACCGAATCCCGCGCTGTTGCTGGTGGACTGCGCTACGCTTGTCCACCCTACGATGTCAGGTGGCCGGAACCGTGACCAAGGCCCTAGAGTGATTGAGCGACAGCCTCGTGCTTCATCAACAGGGACTCGATGCGGGTCAGGCGGTCCTCGATGGCGAGTGGCTGGGCATCGGCGAGCAGCCGCGGGGTCTGCGCGGGTGCTGCCAACCCCGTGAACATGGCGTTATCGGACCACCAGTCGATCCCCATTTCGCGGGCCTTATCCACCGAGCACACGACCAGGCGTAATTGGATGGTGAGCAACTCGATGTCGACGAGCTTGATGCGAATATCGCCGGCGATGACGATCCCTTTGTCGAGGACCCGCTCGAGCAAATCGGCGACGCTGGTGCTGTTGGTGGAGTGCGTGAGTGTGGCGCGTTGAATAGACATGATCGTGTGCTTCTTAGCCCGGAATTTTCCACCACAGAGGACGCAGAGATCACAGAGGAACAAATGGGTGTGCGGGGTGCCGCGATTCCGGACCCGTGCAACGGTTGGATACCGTGTCACCGTTGGTCCTTGCTGTGCCGATGCCGGGGGCCCCTCCCTGGACCTCCGGAGGACGGCGCCAACGCCGCGGGTCCGGACAACAACTGGGGTGCGCGCGGGGCGCAGCCAGTGCCCGGACCCTGAGGGTCAGCGCCGTGATCCGTCGTTAGCGATCACCCACTACAGATCGGGAGTGAACTCATCTGCCGCATTCCGTGGCGGCTGCGGATCGTTGACAACCACCGGCTCCACCGGTTTCGGCATGGCTTCCTTGGGGGCAGCGGCCTTGTGCTGGGCCTTGGGTGCGGGCTTGGCCGCGGCCTTCGGGCTGACAGCGGGTGCCGGGGCAGCCGCCGGCTTCGCGGGTGCGCCGCGCCAGGCTTGACGGGCAGCGCTGCGCTCGCCGGCGAAGTCGCCGACCAACTGCTGCGTCTGTTGCTGGATGTCGGCCACGGCGTGCACGATCCCGGAGACGAAGGACTGGCCGGCGGCCTTGACGTCCATCGCCATGACACCGCGGGCTTGCCGGAAACTCTCCGTCATCTGGGCGACGTCATCGCGAATCGCGGCGGCGGCTTGCTCCCGGTCGGCACGCGAGGTCGCGGCGGTTTCGGCGAGCATGTCCCGGACGGCCGCTTGACGGCTTGCGGCCGCGACGCGGATATCGGCGACGGCACCGCCGAGGCGGGCGAGGAAAGCGTTGCGGTCGGACCGCGCGGCTTCGGCCATGTCCGCATGTTCATCGCGGAAGTTGGCCTGGAGTGACTCGACGCTGTTCTTCAGGTTACTGATGAAGGCGTGCGCGGCGTCGTTGACTTCCTGGCGGGTATCGGCAATCAGGGTTTGGCGGGCGATGCGATCGGATTGGATCTCGTCGCGCAGCCGGCCCATATCTTCGGTAAAACGGCCCATTATCTGCTCCTGTTATCACTTTGCGGAATCGACCCCGGAGCAGGCGGGTCCCCGCGCGGCCCAATTACCGGGTTCGGCGCGGTTTGCCACCTGACCCGGTGGGAAGTGTCGCTCGGAATCGATGCTTAACGCATCGGAGCGACACCCCCAAGGCGCGAGACGCTCGATCAGGCCGGAGCGGCTGCAGGAGCGGTGAGGCCGATGGCCTCGGCATACTTCAGGTAGGTCTCAACCGACGCGATGACCACACGGGCTTCAACGGCGAGCAGCTCGATACCGACCAGGGAGACCTTCAACCACGCATCAATCACGATGCCCTTGTCGAGGATGCGGTCAACAACTTCGGCCAGGCTGGAGGAATCAGTAGAGTTGGCGACTTTTGCCATTTTCGTAGACCTCTGAACGTCGAAAAAATTGCACTTGATGTGCGCTGTTAGCGACCTGTGCGGGTACCGGCCATACAACGCGCTTCCATTCGCACCGGACCTCGCTCGTTGAGTCGACTGACCCGCCGATACTGCTGACGGGTCTGAAGGCTCTTGGGTTTGGCATCCTGCCTTGTGGTCGCTTGTCGTTATCAATGCATCGGCTGTGCCAGGTTTTGTTGTTTCTGATGAATGACCCTGCTCACTTATGAAAACAGTCGCTTGGCGGAATTGATTCAAAGTCTCGCGGCGCACGCCAGGGGGGTGATCGGGAAATTGGTGGAGGTTTGGTATGGAATGGATTCCATAACCCTGGTAACGGATCCTTAGTTGAGGCTGGATATAGCCTTCGGACGTTATAGGCGGACCTAAGGGCGGGTTTCAAACCCGCCCCTAACACGAAGGTCTGTCTGGAGATCAGGTGCGAACGCGATATTACGGGCGTCGGGGTCGTGATCAGCGTTGCGGTCGGCAGCGGGCGGTCCGAACAGCGTACCCAACGGGACGGTGGTGATCCGTAGGGTTCGCTGTGCGGACCGACGCCCTGGCGCCCGAACAGCGCGCTCGGCACACGGCCGTCAGCGTTCAGCGCGGCGCTTCAGGCCGCTAGGGCGAGGCGGCGCACCCCGCTGAAGTCGGTCTTGCCGCTGCCGAGCTTGGGAATGGCATCGACCCGTCGGAACTCCGTCGGGATGCTCAGGGGGTTCACCCCGGCTGCGAGCAGGGCACGGCGCAGGGTCTCGGGGTCGAGGTCGGCCGCGACCAGAAGCAGGATGCGCTCGCCTTTCTTCTCGTCCGGCAGATTGACGGCCGCCAGCTCCAGTTCAGGCTGCGCCAGGACCCGCCGCACCTGCTCCTCCACCGCCCCCAGGCTGATCATCTCACCGCCCAGCTTGGCGAAGCGTGAGTAGCGGTCGACGATGGTGAGAAAGCCGTCCGCGTCCAAGTGCCCCTTGTCGCCGGTCTTGTACCAGCGCATCCCATCCAGCATGACGACCGCCGCGGCGGTCTTCTGGGGGTCTTTGAGGTAGCCTTTCATCACCTGGACCCCCCCGATCAGGATCAACCCGTCCTCGCCCGGCGGCAGTATGGCGAGACGCTCCGGGTCTACCACCCGGAAGCTGGTGCCGGGCAGCGGCATGCCCACGGTGCCGGGCCGGGAGCCGGACTGGACCTTCCAGTTCTCGATGTCCAGGGTGTCCGGCACGTTCACGCTCGCCACCGGCGTGGTCTCGGTGGCCCCGTAGCCCTCGTAGATGGGGCGCTGGAACTTGAGCAGGAAGGCGTCGCGCACATCCGGGGCGAGGCGCTCAGCGCCGGCCACCACCACCCGCAGTGAGTCCAGCATCAATGGATGGACCTTCTTATTGCGGGTGTAGAGCCGCAGGAAGGTCGAGGTGCTGCACAGCACGGTCGCGCGGTAGCGGGCGATGGCCTTGGCGGTGCCGGCGGCATCGGTGGGGTCCGGATGACAGACCATCGGGATGCCCTCCACCAGCGGCAGGAAGGTGGTGACCGTGAGCCCGAAGGCGTGGAAGGGCGGCAGATTGGCCAGGATCACGTCATTGGCCTGGGTATTGAGCACGTCCGCGATTTGCCGCAGGTTGGCCATGATGTTGCGGTGGGTCAATTCGATGCCCTTGGGCGCGCCTTCGCTGCCGCTGGAGAAGAGGATCGCGGCGGTTGCGTCAGGGCTGGTCTTGGCAGTGACCTGCTGCCCGAACAGGAGCAGCAGCAGTCGCGCGGGCAACAGCATGGCCAGCACCAGCATCGCCAAGGACTTAAGCTTGCCGATCCGGGCGCGCAAGTCTTCCATCGGATGCAGCGTGACCTCGGCGAAGGCGGAACCAAGGTCGATGCCGCGTCCGGCGAGCCGCTTGAGGAAGAGGTCCGCCGTGATCACGTGACGTAGTCCGGCGGCCTCGATGGCGGCGCGTAGCGCCTCTGGGCTGGCCGTATAGTTGAGGTTCACCACCTGCTTGCCGACGAGCAGCGCGGCCAGGTTGGCGATGGCGCTGGCGGCGCTGGCCGGGAGCAGGATGCCGACGGCCGGTTCCGGGGCCAGCCGCCGGATCCGGCCGGCGAACAGCAGGACCGCGGTGATGAGCCGACGGTTGGTGAGCGTGGCGCCGGACGCGTCGATCACCGCCACCCGGCCGAGGTCGCGTTTGGCGGCGGCGAGCCAGGCCGCCGACAGGCTGGGCAGGCCGGCGACATAGATCTGCCAGGAACTGACCGACAGCTCGAACACCGCCTGCTTCACCCGTTCGGTGCCCGACGCCAGCGGTAGTGGAGCGCCGAAGGCGACCACTACATCCCGCACTCGCCCCTCGCGCCGCCCCTCTCTGAGCTTGGCGCTGGCGTAGGAGAACCAACTGCCCCAGAGGCCGCGCATATAGAAGGGGACGATGCGCACTGGACCGCGCGCCGGATCGACCTGGCTTGCCGCCAGCTCGAACCCGCGCTTGAACTCGGAGAGTTGACCATTCTTGCTGATGGTTCCTTCCGGGAAGATACAAACGACCTCGCCCTGGTCGAGCAGCGCGGTGACGGCCTGGATGGCGTGGCGGCTGCTGCCGCGCGAGATCGGCACGACGCCGAAGAAATTCAGGAAGTGCTTCAGATACCAGCGTTCGTAAATCTCCCGCTCCATCACGAATCGCACCGGGCGGGGGCTCGCCATCTGCACCATGGCCCAATCCACCCAACTGATGTGATTGCCGAGCAGCAGGACCCCGCCCTGCGCCGGAAGATGATCGAGCCCGATGACCTTGAGTCGGTAGCGGGTGGCCATGGCGCGCGCGATCATGAAGCGCACCAACGACTGCGGGAGCTGGTAGACGGTATAGATGGCGCCGATCAGGGCCACCACCGCCAGCGCCAGCATCAGGCTCAGCCCGCCCAACTGGGCGCGGGCGGCCGCCACCGTCAGCCCCAGGAACACCAGCATCCAGATATTCTGGATGAAATTGCTCGCGGCCAGCACCCGGCCCAGCCCCTGCTCGCCGGCATTGAACTGGATCAGGGCGTTGAGTGGGACCAGGAAGAACCCGGCGAGCACGCCCAGCAGCACGAAGTTGAGCGCGTGCGCCCAGATGGACTGCAGCCCCGGCAAGACGAACAGGGCGATGGCGATCCCGAGCGCGCCGATCGGCACCAGGGCGGTCTCGACATGGTCGCGCGAGACCCGGCCGGCGATCACCGAGCCGAGGATGATGCCGAGTCCCGAGCAGGCCAGCAGACCCTGGATCACCACCGTGTTGGTTTCGCCCAGAGTCTCCTTGGCGAAGGCCGGGAACACGGCCAGGATCACCTGAGAAATAGACCAGAAGACGGCGAGCCCGATGATGGAGAGCCAAATGACCCGGTTGTCCCAGGCGGCATGCAGGTTGTCCTTGAGGTAGCGCCCGCTTCCGTACTTGCTCCAGTCGAATGACATCGCCGCGCCCGCCACCGTCTGGGGCAGCCGATAGGAGAGACTCACCTCGATCAGCGAGCCGAGTACCAGCAGCCAGCCGGCCGGGGCCACCAGATGCATGACCTCGCCGGGGGTGGTGTAGCTGTGGCCCGCGAGCCGGCCTTCGAACAGGATCGAGAAAAAGAAGATCCCGGCCAGGATGGCGGTGGTCGTGGTCGCCTGAACCCAGCCGTTGGCCGCCGCCAGCGCCTCCTTGCCCACCAACTCCTTGATATAACCATACTTGGCCGGTGAGTAGACGGCGCTCTGCATGGCCAGCAGGAAGGTCATGCCGAAGGCCGGCCAGAACCAGCCGAGGTAATAGAAGACGGTGATGGCCAGCGTGATGACCACCGCGGCCCAGGCCGAGGCGCGCATCACCAGCGCCTTGGGGAAGCGGTCCGCGAGAAAACCCGAGGGCGAGAACAGCAAGACAAAAGGCAGCAGGATCAGCGCATTGACGATAGCGGTCAGCAGAATCTGCGCGTCACCGTCATAGGTCTTAAACAGCGTGTTCTGGATGACGATTTTGTGCCCCAGGTCCACGAAGGCATTGAGAAACATCATCCCGATGAACGGCAGGAAACCGCCGATGCGAAACAACCGGTTCATGGCTGAGGCTCCGCGTGTGTCCGGTCCCCGAACTGGTCGGGGACCTGGGGTGCTGGTGAAGGGGCTGGCTGACCGATGCTGGTCCGGACCGGTGCCATGCTAACGCGGATCTGAATCTCCTCCCAAGGGACCCAGACCAACCCTTCGGCGTTCTTCTCGACCAGCTCCAAATCCAGCAACTTGGCCGTGTCGGTATGTACGTTGCTGTAGTTACGCCCCAGGTGCTTGGCTAAGGCCGCGATCGACACCGGCCCCAGCCCTTTGAGCGCATCCAGGAGCGCGAGGCGCGCCGGGGTCAGTTCGCGGAAGAGCTGGGCCGCATTAGCAAACCCCAGATGGTAGTCCGCTTCCGGCACGGTCTCCCCCGCATCGACCCGCCGGGCGACCGCCAGCGCCTGCTCCAAGTAGTCTCCCCGCCGGGGGATCTCCACGATTGCTTTAGACATAGACATTTCAGCGACTTAAACCACAAAGCGCCCGTCCGCACTGATGGCTGATTGCTTTCAATCAGGCAACCAGAGCGGGTTCAGGATCTCATTGGCGATCGACCAAATACACTCATCCGGAAAGCAATCGAGGCCGGTTTCCGCGACCGCGAGCGCAACCCCCTTGGTCCATACGAGATCGATCCAACGTAACTCTGTCAGCTTGCCCCGCAGGCTGGGCGACTCGTCCAGGGCGTACACAAGTTCCTTACGCTGGGCCTTGATGGTCTTGTCCCAACTGGCACCCCGGCGTTCCGGCTGGTATTTCCATTTCAATAGGTGACCGATCAAGACCGCCATCCGGCTCGCCAATTCGCGTTGCTCACTTTTACCCACGTCTTCGATCTCGTCGGCGATATGTTCCAAATCCAGTTCCGCAAAGCGTCCGGCCCGGATGAGCCGGGCCTGGTCGGTGGACCAGGCAACGATGTCTTGCTGGTAGGTTGGCATTCGAATGTCTCGGTACATGATCGGTGTAGCCGCCTGGTGTGCGGCCGGCACGCCTCCGATCTCAGACCACATGGCGCAGGCAGAACACAGGCAGTGCTTCTTAGAGTCCCTGACGCTCGGTAACCCAAGTCGGCGACAAGCGACAACTCGAAGGTTCAGTATAAAGGGGTTTTCCCAGTCCGAAGAATTTAGATCACGTCCGCGGGACGAGCGCGCTTGATTGTTCTTGCAGGTCGGCCACTGACGCTATCGCGGAACAATCGCAGGCGCTTCTCGTCTAGACTCTGAGGCAACGACGGGCGCCGCGTCTATCGATGATCGCCCCGAGGCCCGCGGTGGACTTTTTTGCATAGACCAATCGGGGGGCAATCCATGGCCGATTTTCTGACCTGGCGAAATGAGTGGCGGACCGGCATTGACTGGATCGATGGTGATCACCGGGAACTTGGCGCTTTACTGAACCAACTGGTCGCGGTGAACGAGCGCGCGGTGCAGGGTGTTCTGCCCCCCTACCCGGGCGCTGCGAACGGCGGGGTCCTCGTCACCTTGGACGCGCTGATTACGCTCACGCGCCGCCATTTCGTCGCCGAGGAGTCCTTTCTGCGGGGCATCCGCTTCCCTGGTTACGACGCCCACCGTTGCGAGCACGAGTTGCAACTTGCCGAGTTCGTCGATCTGCGCCGTACCCTGGGCGAGACGCCCGGTCAGTTCCTCGGCGCCGAGACCGTGCAGGACTTCAAGCGCTGGTTCTTCAACCATGTGATGGCCGAGGATCGGGATTATGTGGATTACTATCAAGAGCATCTGGCCCGCGGCTCACAGCGGCGGGCGGACTTGGCGCCGCGCGGTTGAGCGGGGTCGCGGCGACGCGCAGCCGCTCTACCGTTATAGCTTTTCTACCTGATATCCGGACAGTCCTTTGGTGTAGGGGCGGGTTTAAAACCCGCCCCTACGTCCGGTTATCACGTCCGATGGCTAGAGATGCACGCGGGCCGGCAGCCTGGACACGACTCTACCCCCGAATGCTCAGTTCACTTGAAATAACAATAAAATTATATAATATTAGAGTTATCTAATATTTCTTGGTGCAATCACCATGCGTCTGATCCATCCCGCTGCCGCTCTGACCGCGGTGTTCTCCCTCGCTGCCTGGGCGGCGGACCCGGCACCGGCGGTCCAGCCGGCTCAAGACCGAGTGATCGCTCAGCCGACCGCGCAGGATCAGGCGGGCCTGGCGACCGCCGCCGCCGAGCGGCGCACCGTCCCCCGCGAGTACCGGCTCGACGGCGTGGTGGAGGCGGTGAATCGCACTACGGTCGCGGCTCAGACCCAGGGTCAGGTCCAGGAGATCTTCTACGACGTGGATGACGTCGTACAGAAAGACGCGGTGATTGCCCGCATCAAGGATACCGAACACCGCACCCGGGTCGCCCAGGCCGCGGCCGACGGCAAGTCCGCCGCCGCCCAGTTGCAGCAGGCGCGTGACGAGCATACGCGGGTGGCGGGGCTCTATCAGAAGAAGAATGTATCCGACTCGGCCATGGACAAGGCGACCGCCGATCTGGCCAGCGCGCGGGCCGCCCTGGAGGCGGCGAACGCCCGGCTGGAGCAGGCCGAGGAGCAGTTGAAATACACCGAGGTGCGTGCCCCATACTCCGGTATCGTCACCCACCGCCATATGGAGGTGGGCGAGATCGCCAGCCCCGGCTCGCCGGTCATGACCGGCATCTCGACCGATGAGCTGCGGGTGATCGTCGATGTGCCGCAGAGTGTGATTCCGGCGGTGCGCGCGGGCGGCGCGGCGCGGGTCTATCTCCCGGATGGTCAGTTGATCGAGACGCGGGCCATCACGATTTTTCCCTTTGCCGATCTTGAGTCCAACACCTTCAAGGTGCGGATCGAACTGCCCCGGGAGACCCCGGCGCTCTTTCCCGGCATGATGGTGAAGACCGGCTTCGTGGTCGGCGAGCGGGCTGAACTGACGGTGCCCAAGGCGGCCGTGGTCCATCGCTCCGAGGTCACCGGGGTCTATGTCTACATGGCCGATGACCATGTGCATTTCCGGCAGGTGCGTCTCGGCCGCACCCTGGACGATGCCTATGTGGTGCTGTCGGGTCTCGGCGAGGGCGAGCTGGTCGCGCTGGACCCGATCGCGGCCGGCGTCGTGCTGAAGTCCCAGGGCGCGCAGCGGCATGCCGGGGACGGGAGCGCCCGGAATGACTAACGCGCCTGTCGGACTGGGCCTCGCCGGCCGGATCGCCGCGCGCTTTCAGGCGACCGAAATTACCCCGCTGCTCGCCCTGGTCGGGCTCTTGCTGGGGCTTTTCGCCGTGCTGGTGACACCGCGCGAGGAAGAACCGCAGATTAACGTCACCTTTGCCGATGTCTTCATCCCCTTCCCCGGGGCCTCGGCGAGTGAGATCGAGCACCTGGTGGCCGGACCCGCCGAGCAGGTCCTCTCCGAGATCAAGGGCATCGAGCACGTTTACTCGGTCTCCCGCCCGGGGATGGCCGTGGTCACCGTCCAATTCAAGGTGGGCGAGGACAACACCGATGCGATCGTGCGCCTGTTCAGCAAGGTGCAGAGCAACCAGGACTGGCTGCCGGCGAACCTGGGCGTTGGGATGCCGATCGTCAAGCCCAAGGGCATCGACGACGTGCCCATCATCACCGCGACCCTCTGGTCCAAGGGTTCCGGCGCGGACCTCGGCAAGGGCGCCTTCGAGCTGGGTCAGGTCGCCCATGCCATCGAGCAGGAGATCAAACGCGTCCCCGGCACCCGCGACGTCTATACCCTGGGGGTACCGCGCCAACTGGTGCGGGTGCTCTTGCAGCCGCAGGCGCTGGCCGGTTACGGCATCGACCTCGCCGACCTGCGCCGCGCGCTGCAGGCCGGCAATCTCAATGCCGATAACTTGACGATCACCGCCGACAACCAGGAAATACTGATTCAGGCCGGGACCTTCCTGTCGAGTCCGGAGGAGATCGGCGACCTGGTGGTGGGTCTGCACGCCGGCCGCCCGGTCTATCTGCGCGACGTGGCGACCATCGAACGCGGCCCCGAGCAGCCGGAGAGTTACGCCTGGCTGGGTGCCGGCCCCGCTGCGCATCATGTCGGGGTGGAGCTCAAGGGGACCACCCCGGCGGTGACCATCGCGGTGGCCAAACAGGAAGGGGTGAACGCGGTGGATGTCGCCCAACGCGTCATCGATCGCCTGGAGCAACTGCACGGCACCTTCATCCCCGATGATGTCGAGGTCACGGTGACCCGCAACTATGGCGCCACCGCCGACGCCAAGGCCAAGAAACTCATCACCAAACTCGCCTTCGCGACCCTCTCCGTCATCCTGCTGGTGTGGCTGGCGGTGGGCTGGCGCGAGTCCCTCATCGTCGGCGCCGCGGTGGTCGTCACGCTGGCGTTGACGCTGTTCGCCTCCTGGGCCTGGGGTTTCACGCTCAATCGCGTCTCGCTCTTCGCGCTGATCTTCTCCATCGGCATTTTGGTGGACGACGCCATCGTGGTGGTGGAGAACATCCACCGGCACATGGTCATGTCACAGTCCCGCCTTCTGGACCTGATGCCGCGGGCGGTCGACGAGGTGGGCGGGCCGACGATCCTGGCCACCTTCACGGTCATTGCGGCCCTGCTGCCGATGGCGTTCGTCAGCGGCCTGATGGGACCCTATATGTCGCCGATTCCCATCAACGCGTCCATGGGCATGCTGATCTCGCTCGCGGTCGCCTTCATTTTCACCCCCTGGATGACCAACTTCATGCTCGGCCGGCGCCATGACCAGGCCTTGGCCGAGGGCCGGGCGCCGGGTCATGGGCACGGCGCTGCCGACGACGGGTGGCTGGCGCGCCTGTTCGGGACTGTCATCGGCCCCTTTCTGGCCGGCCGCCGGGGCCATCTCAACCGTTGGCTGCTGCTGCTCGGCATCCTGCTGCTGATCGGCGGTTCCCTGCTGCTCGTAGTCAATCGGGCGGTCGTCCTCAAGATGCTGCCCTTCGATAACAAGAGCGAGTTCCAGGTGGTCCTGGACATGCCCGAGGGGACCAGTCTGGAGCAGACCGCGCGGGTGCTCGCCGAGATGGGCGAATACCTGGCCACGGTTCCCGAGGTCACCGACTATCAGGCCTATGCCGGCACCGCCGCGCCCATCAACTTCAACGGCCTGGTGCGCCAATACTATTTGCGGGCCGGTGCGCACCTGGGCGACCTCCAGGTCAATCTGGTGGACAAGCACGACCGCGACCAGCAGAGCCATGCGATCGCGCTGGGGTTGCGCGAACCGCTGCAAACGATCGCCCTGCGTCACGGCGGCAATGCCAAACTCGTCGAAATTCCGCCGGGACCGCCGGTCCTCTCACCCCTGGTCGCGGAAGTCTACGGGCTCGATTACGCGGGTCAGATCGCGCAGGCGCGTGCGGCGCGGGCGGCCTTCGCGTCGACCGCCGACATTGTCGATGTGGACGACTCGGTGGAACATCCGGCCAGGAAGCTCGTGGTGGAAATCGACCGTGCCAAGGCGGCGCGCCTGGGCGTCACCCAGGCCAGTGTCGCGCAAGCACTCTCCACCGTTCTCAAGGGCGAGGATATGAGCTTCCTGCATGGGGCCAATGTCAAATATGCCGTGCCCATTCGGGTGGAGTACGCCGAGGCCGACAAGGCCGACGTGGATCAGGTGCTGGCCCTGCGGGTGCGGTCGCAGAGCGGCGCGCTGGTACCCCTGTCGGAGATCGTCAGCCTGGTGGAGACCTCCCGCGCGCCGAGCATCTACCACAAGGACCTGCTGCCGGTGGTCTATGTCACCGGCGACATGGCCGGCCCCACCGACAGTCCGCTCTATGGTCTGTTCGAGATCGCGGCCAAGCTGACCGATCAACTGGGCCTGCCGCAGTGGTATACCCAGCAGCCCGGCAATCCCTATGAATACAGCATTAAATGGGACGGTGAATGGCAGGTCACCTATGAAACTTTCCGCGATATGGGGATCGCCTACGGTGTGGGTTTGATCCTCATCTATCTGCTGGTGGTGGCGCAGTTTCGCAGCTATCTGGTCCCGCTGATCATCATGGCGCCCATTCCATTGACCATTATCGGCATTCTGCCCGGTCATGCGCTCCTGGGCGCCAAGTTCACCGCCACCTCCATGATCGGCATGATCGCGCTGGCCGGTATCATCGTGCGCAACTCCATCCTGCTGGTGGACTTCATCAACCAGCAGGTGCGCGAGGGTTTACCGTTCGCCGAGGCCGTCATCAACTCCGCCGTGGTGCGCGCCAAGCCGATCGTATTGACCGCGGTCGCCGCCATGGCCGGCGCTGTCTTTATCCTCGACGACCCGATCTTCTCGGGGCTGGCGGTCTCGCTGCTGTTCGGACTCTTCGTCTCCACCGTGCTGACCCTGGTGGTCATCCCGGTGGTGTACTACGGGGTCATGTTTAAGCGGGTGGAGTGGATTCGGACGGCGACGGGGTCCTGATCATCATTCCGGCCGCCGGAGAATCGGGGGTCGAGGCTTGCTTGACGATCCACCCGCGGGAACCGTCGAGGAGCAACCCGTTCCGGTCAGACGGTCTCCACCTCGAACCCGACCAGGGTCCGCTGCTCTTGGCTGAACTCGATGCCGATCAGATGAATCGGCTGGCCCAAGGCGCGGTATTTATCGGCATAGTGCCGGTCCTTGAGCTGCTGCAAGGCCCGGCCGGCGGGCGCCTGTTCCACCACCTTGAACTCGAACAGCCAGACCTGGGCGTTGAACGTGAGCGTCAGGTCGATCCGGCCCAGGCTGGTGGCGTCCTCGGCCCGAAGATCCAGACCCAAGGCGGCCAGGTGGCTATAGAAGACACTGGCATAGAAGCCTTCGTAACGGGCCAGCGGGTGGCCGTCGTGCCACTGATGAGGGATCGCCGCGAACAGGCTGGTGAAGTGCGTGCGCAGGCCGGCGAAATCCCCCGCGACCAGCACGTCGTAGAGTCCGCTGGCCAGTTCGCTGGCTTGCCCCGGCTGGCTGACGAAGGCCTTGGCCAGGCTGTCGTTGAGTGCCATCTCCACCTCCAGGTTCGGATAACCCAGGGTGTATTCCAGGCGGGCGCCGATCCGCCGGGAACCCGTGAAGGTGAGATAGCCGGTCTGCCACAAGAGGGCCTCGGGGGCCAGGCGGTCCACGTCGAAGGCCGAGAGCAGGGCCTCGTCGGCCCGCAGGCCGGCGAGTCGGGGGGTGTAGAAGCCGCGCTCGGTCAGTTGGTCAACGAGAAAGGTCGGGGTGCCGGTCTCGAACCACCAGGTGCGGAATTCCCGCTCCTGGAAGAGCAGCAGCAGGTCGAACGGGTTATAGACCGCCTCCCCCATCCAGTTGTAGCCGTTATACCAGCGGCGGATCTCAGCGCGGTCCAGACCGGGCAGTTCGGGGGCAAAGACCGTTTCCACATCGGTCTCCGTATAGCCGCAGAGGGCCGAATAGTCCGCGGACACGGTGATGTCGCGCAGGTTGTTCAGCCCCGAGAAGATGCTGACCTTGCTGAATTTGCTCACCCCGGTGAGGAAGGCGAACCGGATGTGCGCGTCGTTGTCCTTGATGACCGAATAGAGGTTGCGTAGCCCGTTGCGCATCGCCCGGGCGGTTGCGGGGTCCGACAGGTTGTCCAGGATCGGCTTGTCGTATTCGTCCACCAGGACCACGACCCGCTGGCCGGTGGCGGCATGGGCCCCTTCGAGCAGTTCCGCGAAACAGGAGACGGCGTCTGCGGTGTCGCGGCAGGTCAATCCGAGCGCCCGCTGGTTGCGGTGTAGAAGGTCCAGGATCCGCCGGTCCAGGTCCTCGGTATCCCGTACCATCCCGCCCCCGAAGCTGAAGCGGACGACCGGAAAGCGGGTGCCCCAGTCCCAATGCGGATGAATGGCCAGTCCCAGGAACAGGGGCTCGTTACCGGCAAAGAGTTCCCCCAGGGTATCGAGCAGGAGCGATTTGCCGAAGCGCCGCGGGCGGGAGAGGAAATAGTGGGTGCCCTCGTCGGTCAATTGCCGGATGAAGTCGGTCTTGTCCACATAATAGTGATCGTCCTCGCGGATCTTGGCGAAGGTCTGGATTCCGATCGGCAGTTTGCGGCGATGCATGGTGGCTCTCGGCATGGCGGAACAAGGAGGCGATCGACCGCGGGATCGGCGCTAACACAAGGATGGACGGTACCCTGTGCTGCGATGGCGACATCCGGAGGTCGAGGCATTGGCCGGATGCGGCGGCGCCCGCTAAAGCGTCGGCCTCCGGTCGCGTCGCGCCGACGCCGGCCGGAGCGATGATCGAGACCGCAGCCTGAGCGGCTGGAGCAAACCGACACTTTCTTGGGGTTCGCTACCGATCCTCGCGGGTGTGCCACAACCGCAGCACAGAGATTGTACCGTCCCGAATTTCGTAGCGTATCTCGTAGTGCCCAACGATCATCCGGCGGACATCGCGTGGCTCGAACTCTTCCAGCTTTTCACCGATCCGCGGATTCGCCGCCAGTCCGGCCGCCACGGCCGTGAGTTTCTGCACCGTGCGTGCTGCGGCCGGCTGGTTCACCAGCGCCAGGAACTCATACAGCCGAGTCAAGTCCGATAGTGCCTTGCTCGTCCACGTCAGCTTCATCAACGAGGTACCGGCAACGGCTCGGCTGTGCTGAGGCTATCGGCCCAGGCTTGCACGGCCTGGTGGTCGATGACGTGCCCGGCGTCCACATCGGCTAAGGCTTCGCGCGTAAGACGGCTGCGCTCGTCTTCCTGGTCGATCCAGGCCGCCAAGGCTTGCTTGACGATCCACCCGCGGGAACGGTCGAGACGGACCGCCAACCGATCGACCTTGTCCGCCAACGCAAGAGGCACGTGTGCAGTAAACACTTTGGTATCTGTCTGTGCCATGGCCTTGTCTCCTACTTCTGAATCACTATGAATCATAGCGATTAAAAGCGATTTCGGCAAGACGGGATGCCTGATCGGCCCTAGCCCGCTCCCTGTGACTCGCCTATCCGACGAACTGACGCGGTGGGGGGAACCCATTCCGGTCAGACAGTCTCCACCTCGAACCCGACCAGGGTCCGCTGCGCCTGGCTGAACTCGATGCCGATCAGGTGGATCGGCTGGCCCAGTGCCCGGTATTTGTCGGCATAGCGCCGGTCCTTCAACTGCTGCAAGGCCCGGCCGGCGGGGTCCTGTTCCACCACCTTGAACTCGAATAGCCAGACCTGGCCGTTGAACTTGAGCGTCAGGTCGATCCGGCCCAGGCTGGTGGCGTCCTCCGCCCGCAGATCCAGCCCCAAGGCCGCCAGATGGCTGTAGAAGACGCTGGCATAGAAGCCCTCGTAACGGGCGAGCGGGTGGCCGTCGTGCCACTGATGGGGGATCGCCGCGAACAGACTGGTGAGGTGGGTGCGCAGGGCGGCGAAATCCCCCGCAACCAGCACATCATAGAGTCCGCTGGCCAGTTCGCTGGCGCGTCCGGGCTGGCCGACGAAGGCCTTGGCCAGGCTGTCGTTGAGGGCCATCTCCACCTCCAGGTTCGGATACCCCAGGGTGTATTCGAGTCGGGCGCCGATTCGCCGCGAACCCGTGAAGGTGAGATAGCCGGTTTGCCACAGTAGGGCCTCGGGGGCCAGACGGTCCACGTCGAAGGCCGAAAGCAGGGCCTCGTCGGCCCGCAGACCGGCGAGCCGCGGGGTGAAGAAGCCGCGCTCGGTGAGCTGGTCGATGAGAAAGGTCGGGGTGCCGGTTTCGAACCACCAGGTGCGGAATTCGCGCTTCTGGAAGAGTAACAGCACGTCGAAGGGGTTGTAGACGGCCTCGCCGGTCCAGTTGTAGCCGTTGTACCAGCGGCGAATCTCATCGCGGTCCAGACCGGGCAGTTCGGGGGCGAAGACCGTTTCCACATCGGTCTCCGTATAGCCGCAGAGGGCCGAGTAGGTCGCATCGACGGTGATATCGTCGAGATTGTTCAGTCCCGAAAAGATGCTGACCTTACTGAATTTGCTCACTCCGGTGAGGAAGACGAAGCGGATGTGCGCATCGTTGTCCTTAATGACCGAGTACAGATTGCGCAGCCCGTCGCGCATGGTCCGCGCGGTCGCGGGGTCCGTCAGGTGGTCCAGGATCGGCTTGTCGTACTCGTCCACCAGGACCACGACCCGCTGGCCGGTGGCGGCATGGGCACCTTCGAGCAGCTCAGCGAAACAGGAGACGGCGTCCGCCGTGTCACGGCAGGTCAGCCCGAGCGCCCGCTGGTTGCGGTGCAGAAGGTCCAGGACCCGCCGGTCCAGTTCCTCCGCATCTCGCACCATCCCACCCCCGAAGCTGAAGCGGATGACCGGAAAGCGCGTGCCCCAGTCCCAGTGCGGATGAATCGCGAGCCCCCGGAACAAGGGCTCGTTGCCGGCAAAGAGTTCCCCCAGGGTATCGAGCAGGAGCGACTTGCCGAAGCGCCGCGGGCGGGAGAGGAAATAGTGGCTGCCCTGGTCGGTCAATTGCCGGATGAAGCCGGTCTTGTCCACATAATAATGATCGTCCTCGCGGATTTTGGCGAAGGTCTGGATTCCGATCGGCAGTCTGCGGCGGCGCATGGCGGGTCTCGGCATGGCGGAACAAGGAGGCGATCCGGAGGATCCACCCGGTTGCCCGGCGCGATCCCTTGCGAGGAATCGCTTGCGCTTTTCAGACCACAGTCTGACATCTCAAACGGTCATCGTCCAGGTTGGTCGGAATTGCCGGGATGTCCGGATCTTACCCCGACCAGCCAAGGTGGGGTCTATAATGCGCGTCTTTGCGTGGGTCGAGAGGTCGCGTCGATGGCTAAGGGCAAGATCAACAAGGTGGTGCTGGCGTATTCCGGGGGGTTGGATACCTCGGTTATCCTGCGGTGGCTGCAAGAGCATTACGGCTGCGAGGTGGTGACTTTCACGGCGGATATCGGCCAGGGGGAGGAACTGGAGCCGGCGCGCGCCAAGGCGACGGCCGCCGGGGTCAAGGAGATTCATATCGACGATCTGCGCGAGGAGTTCGTCGGCGACTTCGTGTTTCCCATGCTGCGCGCCAACGCGCTCTACGAGGGCGAGTACAAGCTCGGCACCTCGATTGCCCGCCCGCTGATCGCCAAGCGGCTGGTGGAGATTGCCATTGCGACCGGGGCCGACGCCATTTCCCACGGGGCGACCGGCAAGGGCAACGATCAGGTGCGTTTCGAGCTGACGGCCTATGCGCTCAAGCCCGACATCCAGATCATCGCCCCCTGGCGGGAGTGGGACCTGCTCTCGCGCGAGAAGCTCCTCGCCTATGCCGAGGAACACCAAATCCCGGTCGAGATGAAGCGCGACGGCACCAAGTCGCCCTACTCGATGGATGCCAATCTGCTGCATATCTCCTACGAGGGCTATGACCTCGAAGACCCCTGGGTCGAGCCCGGCAAGCCGATGTGGCGCT
>Ga0247839_1002441_pt1 | contig 27929 bp, 26 predicted proteins | sample LaCruzMarch2015__6_FD_192405 | JGI IMG/M metagenome (GOLD analysis project Ga0247839, IMG submission 192405) | Freshwater microbial communities from meromictic Lake La Cruz, Castile-La Mancha, Spain - LaCruzMarch2015_16m | ecosystem: Environmental > Aquatic > Freshwater > Lake | place: Spain... | reverse complement strand
TCCGGGGCGTTGTCGATCTGGTCATAGGCACGCGCCACGCCGCCGAACTTCTTGGCCTGGTGCATCGTGATCGCGGCCGTCAGCGTGGTCTTGCCGTGATCCACATGCCCGATCGTGCCCACGTTCAAGTGCGGCTTGGTGCGCGAAAATTTTTCTTTGGACATCCCGATCTTCCCGTGTCACTCGTTACTGTTTCTTGGCGACCGCCTCGGCAATGCTGGCGGGCACCTCGCTGTACTTGGCAAACTCCATGCTATAGGTCGCCCGCCCCTGAGTGGCGGAACGCAGGTCCGTGGCATAGCCGAACATCTGGGCCAGGGGCACCTCGGCGCGGATGGTCTTGCCGGTAACCGTGTCTTCCATACCTTGGATCATGCCGCGGCGGCTGTTCAGATCGCCCATGACATCGCCCATGTTCTCTTCGGGCGTGACCACCTCGACTTTCATGATCGGTTCCAGCAGCTTCGGCTTGGCCTTGGCACAGGCCTCCTTGAAGGCCATGGAACCGGCGATCTTGAACGCCATTTCGCTCGAATCCACTTCGTGGTAGGAACCGTCATAGAGGGTGACCTTGACGTCGACCACCGGGAAGCCCGCCAGTATACCGTTACGCATCGCCTCCTGGATACCCTTATCGACGGCCGGGATGTACTCCTTGGGGATGACGCCGCCGACGATGCCGTTGACGAACTCATAGCCCTTGCCGGCCTCCTGCGGCTCCAGCTTGATGTAGACGTGGCCGTACTGGCCGCGCCCACCGGTCTGCCGGGCAAACTTGGTCTCCTGCTGCACCGCGTTGCGGATCGTCTCGCGGTAGCTGACCTGTGGGGCACCCACATTGGCTTCGACGTGGAATTCACGCCGCATGCGGTCGACGATGATCTCCAGGTGCAGTTCACCCATGCCGGAGATGATGGTCTGGCTCGACTCCTCGTCCGTGCGGACGCGGAACGACGGGTCTTCCTGGGCGAGCTTCTGCAGCGCCATGCCCATCTTCTCCTGGTCGCTCTTGGTCTTCGGCTCCACGGCGACCGAGATGACCGGCTCCGGAAACTCCATGCGCTCCAGGGTGATGATCTGGTTCAGGTCACACAGGGTATCACCGGTGGTGACATCCTTGAGGCCGACCGCCGCGGCGATATCGCCGGCATGGACTTCCCTGATCTCATGACGATCGTTGGCGTGCATCTGGAGCATACGCCCGAGCCGCTCCTTGCGACCCCGCACCGGGTTGTAGACGCTGTCACCGGAACTCAGGACGCCCGAGTAGACCCGGAAGAAGGTCAGGGTGCCGACGAAGGGGTCGGTCGCGATCTTGAACGCCAGGGCGGCGAAGGGCGCATCGTCCGAGGCCGGGCGCTCGCCCTGGCTCTCGTCCTTATCGTCCAGAATGCCGGTGATGGCAGGCACATCCAGCGGGGAGGGCATATAGTCCAGCACGCCGTCCAGCATCGCCTGCACGCCCTTGTTCTTGAAGGCAGAGCCGCACAGCATCGGCGTGATCTCGCTTTTCAGCGTGCGCGCACGGATGCCGAACTTGATTTCTTCCTCCGTCAGGGCCACGCCCTCGAGGTACTTCTCCATCAGTTCGTCACTGCCTTCGGCAGCAGCCTCGATCATCTTCTCGCGCCACTCCAGGCACTCTTCGAGCATGTCTTCCGGGACCTCGGAGTATTCAAACTTCATCCCCTTGGACTCTTCGTCCCAGAGGATGGCCTTCATCTTGACCAGGTCGACCACGCCCTTGAAATGCTCTTCGGCACCGATCGGCAACTGAAGCGGCACCGGGGTCGCCCCCAGGCGGTCCTTCAACTGCTGGACGACGCGCAGGAAGTTGGCCCCCATGCGGTCCATCTTATTGACGAAACCCAGGCGCGGCACGCCGTACTTGTTGGCCTGGCGCCACACGGTCTCGGACTGGGGCTCGACGCCGCCGACCGCGCAGAACAGGGCACAGGCCCCGTCCAGGACGCGCAGCGAACGCTCCACCTCAATGGTGAAGTCCACGTGTCCGGGAGTATCGATGATATTGATGCGGTGTTCGGGGCGGGCCAAGTCCATGCCCTTCCAGAAGCAGGTGGTCGCCGCCGAGGTAATGGTGATGCCGCGCTCCTGCTCCTGCACCATCCAGTCCATGGTGGCGGCACCGTCATGCACCTCACCGATCTTGTGGGACACGCCGGTGTAATACAGGACGCGCTCGGTCGTGGTGGTCTTTCCGGCGTCGATGTGCGCCATGATACCAATGTTGCGATAGCGCTCGATGGGGGTGCTGCGTGCCACGACTATTTCCGTCCTGCAAGTAAAAAAAGAACTGCGAGCCGACAACTACCAGCGGTAATGAGAGAAGGCCTTGTTAGCCTCTGCCATCCGGTGGGTGTCTTCCTTCTTCTTGACGGCCGAGCCGCGGGAATCGGCGGCATCCATCAGTTCGCCGGCCAGGCGCAGGGCCATGGACTTCTCGGAGCGCTTGCGCGCCGCATCGATCAGCCAGCGCATGGCGAGCGAGTTGCGCCGGGTCGGACGCACCTCCACCGGTACCTGATAGGTCGCACCGCCGACGCGCCGGGACTTGACCTCCACGACTGGGCGGACATTGTCCATGGCCTGCTCCAGTAGGGTGATCGGGGGACCGCCCTTCTTGGTGGCGACCTGATCCAGCGCGGTATAGATGATCCGCTCGGCGACCGATTTCTTGCCGTCTTCCATCAGCATGTTGATGAACTTGGTCAACAGTTCGCTTCCGTGCTTGGGATCCGGCAGGATCTGACGGCGTGCGGCTACGCGTCTTCTGGGCATCTTCTAGGCTCCGACCTACGTGACTGGGTACTTGCGCCGCGCCGCCCCGACCCCACTTAGATCGGAAGGAGGGGCAGCGCATGCGGACGTTACTTTTTCGGGCGCTTGGCGCCGTACTTGGACCGCCCTTGGCGGCGCTTCTCGACCCCGGAGGTATCCAGGGTTCCGCGAATGGTGTGGTAGCGCACGCCAGGAAGGTCCTTGACGCGCCCCCCGCGGATCAGCACCACGGAGTGCTCTTGGAGGTTGTGTCCTTCACCGCCGATATAGGAAGCGACCTCAAAGCCGTTTGTAAGGCGCACACGGGCGACCTTACGCAGGGCCGAGTTCGGCTTTTTCGGCGTGGTGGTGTACACACGGGTACAGACACCCCGACGCTGCGGGCAAGACTCCAGCGCGGGCACGTTGCTCTTTTCCACGTCGCGCTTGCGAGGCTTGCGCACGAGTTGGTTGATCGTTGCCATTCAATCGGTCTCCAGCGGCGCCCTCGCGCCAGTCTCAACGCAGCAATTCGCATGCGACAAAATCGCCACCGCCTGTCCTGATGAGCCAGGGGACGACAGCTCCGCACGGGGAGGATTCGAGTGCTTCGGGGACCGGACGAGTCCGGACCAAGCTCCGGAATCGGTACCGGATGGTGAAAAAGTCAGGCCGGCATGTAAGCCGGCCAGCCAAGACCGCGCAGTATAGGGACGCTGTCTGGGAGTGTCAATCAGGTTATCCGCGGTTCGGCCCCGCCGGCCCGCACGCCCGACGTGACGAGCGCCTACCAGGCGCTCGCATCAACGCAGCGGACCGGACTTCCCAGGCCCGACCGTGGGGTCATTGCGCGGTCCGCGCGTCCGCGTCCTCGGTCCCGGCGCTCGGGCTGCCTCGACCACCAACCGCAAACCGGCGCTCAACCTGAGTGCGCCTGCGGCGCCGGCGACTGCGGCACTCATCAAAGACAGTGCGCAAGCAGGAGACCGGGCCACGGCCGAGTCCAGGCCGGGCGGTCGCCGGACACTCCGACAACCTGCGACGGCAGCCTGGAGCCCGGCCCCCTCAGAGCACCAGGTCCAACGCGCGTTCCAGGTTCGCCACCGTGCGCTCGACATTCTGCAACTTGTCGAGCCCGAACAAACCGATGCGGAAGGTGTTGAAATCGGCCGGCTCGTCGCACTGCAACGGAACCCCGGCGGCGCTTTGCAGGCCCACGGCGGCAAACTTGGCACCGCTGCTCAGGCCATCGTCGCTGGTGTAGCTCGCCACCACACCCGGCGCCTCAAATCCTTCGGCCGCGACGCTGCGGATCCCACGCGAGCGTAGCAGCGCGCGCACACGCCGCCCCAGGTCCTGCTGCTGCGCGCGCGCCCTCTCAAACCCGTAGGCCTCGGTCTCCTTCATCACATCGCGCAGTTGCGCCAGCGCATCGGTCGGCATGGTGGCGTGGTAGGCGTGACCACCGGCCTCATAGGCGGCCATGATCTGGAGCCATTTCTTGAGGTCGCAGGCAAAGCTGGTGCTGGTGCCGGCGTCGAGGCGCGCGCGTGCCGCCGGACTCAGCATCACCAGCGCGGCGCAGGGCGAACCGGTCCAACCCTTCTGCGGCGCACTGATCAGGATATCGGTACCGAGCGCATCCATCCCGACCCAGATCGCACCCGAGGCGACACAGTCGAGCACGAAGAGACCGCCGACCTCATGCACCGCGTCGGCCACGGCGCGCAGGTAGTCGTCCGGCAGGATGATGCCGGCCGAGGTTTCGACATGGGGCGCGAACACGAGGTCCGGCCGGTGTTGGCGAATCGCGGCCACGACCTCCGCGAGCGGCGCCGGCGCGAAGGGCGACTGCGGCTCCGCGGCTACCCGCCGCGCCTTGAGCACCACGGATTCGGCCGGAATCGCGCCCATCTCGAAGATCTGTGTCCAGCGGTAGCTGAACCAGCCGTTGCGAATCACCAGCGTCTTCTTCCCGGTGGCGAACTGGCGGGCCACGGCCTCCATGCCGTAGGTCCCGCCGCCGGGCACGATCACCACGGCCTGGGCCTGATACACCCGCTTCAGCATCGCCGACAGGTCGCGCATCACGCCCTGGAAGGCCTGGGACATGTGGTTGAGCGAGCGGTCGGTGAACACCACCGAGTATTCGAGCAGGCCATCGGGATCGACGTCGGGGAGCAAACCGGGCATGGTCACCTCTAAAGCCACCCAGCGGCACCGGGCTTCTGTGTTGCAGGGCGGGTGCCTGCGCGATGGGCGCGATTCTACCTGGTCGGCGCGCAACCGACGTCACGGGCGGCCGGTGCGGCTCGCGGCCCATCGCTCAGCGCACCGGCAGCAGCGCGCCGGCCCTCGCATCGCCCGCCGCCTGGGGGGGGGCGGGCGCGGCAGCGGCCTTGGCCTTGCCGGCGCTGCCCCTGGATTTCGCCGGCCTGGTTTCCGCTTTCCCCGGACGATGGCGATATTTTGCCATCTCGGCCTGCACCCGCTCGCGCTGCGTTGCCGACAGCGTTTCATCGTTGTGATAGCCGGTCGCATCCAGCGCCCGTTGCCTGGCCTCCTGGTAGCTCAGCACCGGTTCCGGCGGTTGCTTGGGGGCCGCGGTGCGCGTCACCTTATCGCTGCGTTGACGTTGGCGCGCCGCTGCCCGCTCGGCTTTTTCTCTTTTTTCAATCCCACGCACTTGTTCCATGATGGAATAAGGGTCGGCGGAGGCGCTGGTCCGTCCTCGCGAACTCGCGGTCTCGCCTTGATAGGCGCGGTCCACCGTGCCCTGCGGGCAGGCGACATCCGAGAGGGTAATACTGCCGTCCGCGTGCGTGCACTTGTAGATGCTACCGGCCGGGACGGCGGGCGCAGCGCACAGCAGCGGGATCAGGAGGAACGCGGCGTCGCTCGCGTGAATGGGCACTGCTCGTCTCCTGTGCTAGCGGTTGACGGAGTTGTCGTTGTCGTTGTCGTTGTCGTTGTCGTTGTCGTAATCATAATCGTAATCGGACTGGAAATACAATTCCGGCATGAGCAGCGCAATGTCTGTCAGCGTTGCGATGCTTCCCCATCTCGGACAGCGAAACGACGAGTTACGGGAGAATCCTTGCCGGTATGATTACCTCGATTACGATTACGATTACGACAACGACCACGACGCCGGGGGCATCCCCTGAATTGATGGTCAGCTACTTAGTACACCATTCCTCAACCCGTATTGCGCATCCCCGCCGCAATAGCGTTGATGGAGCGCAGGAGCGGATCGAGCCATTCCCCTTGTTGGCCCTCGTCGGACTGCGCACGGTAGCGGGCGAGGACGGCGACCTGGATGTGGTTCAGGGGGTCGAGATAGAGGTTGCGACGGGCCAGCGAGTGGGCCAGTTCCGGCGCGTCCGCCATGAGCCCACACAGGCCGGCGACGTTCAGTACCTGGGTGCAGGTACGCTCGTATTCGGCCTCGATGAGCCCGTAGATGACCTCGGCGCGCTGCCGGTCCTGGGCCAGCCGCAGATATTCCCGGGCAATGTGCATCTCGGCCTTGAAGAGCGACATCTGGGTGTTGGACAGGAGGGCCCGAAAATAGGGCCACTCCTGATACATGCGCTGGAGCTTGGCGAGGCGCTGGGGGTCGCTACCTCGCCAGCGCTCGAGCGCCTGGCCGACGCTGAACCAGGCCGGGAGCGTGGTGCGCGATTGGCCCCAGCCGAAGACCCAGGGGATGGCGCGGATGGATGACAACGCCCGGTCGCCCTGCTTGCGGTGCGACGGCCGCGAACCGATATTGAGCAATGCAATGCCATCGAGCGGCGTGCATTCATAGAAATAGTCGAGGAAGCCTGCGGTCTCGCGCACCAGCCCGCGGTAGCCCTCCGCACCCAGGCGCGCCAGCTCGTCCATGATGCCGAGATAGTCCTTGCGGTCCTCCGGGGGCGGTTCGATCAGGCAGCGGCTGGCCTTGATGAGCCCGCTGATGCCCATGGTCAGCTCATAGCGGGCGGTCTCCGGATTGGCATAGCGATACGACAGGACCTCACCCTGCTCGGTGAACTTGATCTGGCCGTGGACGGTGTCCGCCGGCTGGGCGAGGATCGACTCATGGGTGGGACCGCCGCCGCGCCCGACGGTGCCGCCGCGGCCGTGGAAGAGCCGGCAGGAGACCTGGTGACGGTCGGCGAGCGCGATGACCTTACGCTGGGCCTCGTAGAGGTTCCAACTGGCGCAGAGGATGCCGCCGTCCTTGCAGGAATCCGAATAGCCGAGCATGACCTCCTGGCGGTTGCCGGCGGCCTTGAGCAGTGCGCCGTAGGTCGGGTTGCCGAACAGCGCGCCCATCACCGCGTCGATGTGACCCAGGTCGTCGATGGTCTCGAAGAGCGGCGAGATCTGAATGGTGCAGAACCACCCCCGGCGGTCGCGCCCGGCGAGCCCGGCCAGGCGCGCAAGCAGCATCACCTCCATCACGTGGCTGGCGGTGTGCGTCATGGAGATGACGTACTGCCCGAAGCAGCCGGGACCGATCTCCGCGCCCAGACGTGCCATGACCTCGAAGACCTCGAGCGTCTCGCGCGTCTCCGGGGTCAGGGTCGCCTTGTCGATGATGAAGGGGTGGGGGTGGGCGATCGACTCGGCCAGGGCCATGAGCCGCTGGTCCTCGTCGAAGGCCTCGTAATAGGGCGCGCCGGGCTGGCGGGCGAAGAGTTCAGTCACCGCGCTGGTGTGGCGGCCGGACTCCTGGCGGCAGTCCAGGTGGACCAGGTGGAAGCCGAAGCTCTCGGCGAGGCGGATCAGGTCCTGCAGGGGGCCGGCGGCGGCATTGGCGTCCCCGTGATGGATAAGCGAGTCACGGATCAGATAGAGGTCGGCGAGGAACTCCCGGTCACTGCCGTAGCCCCCCGGCAGGACCTCGTGGTGCTCGCCGCGGATGCGGGCGCACACCCGCTCCAGGTTGGCGGCGAGCCGATGGCCCATGATCGCGAGCTTACGCCGATAGGGCTCGTTGGCAAAGCGGAGCGGGCCTTGGCCCATGGTGACCAGCCGATAGTCCTCGTCGGTGTCCAGGCTGTCCATGAAGGCCGGCGAGGGTTGGCACAGTGGGATGCTGTGGCTCAATACCCGGCGTAGCGCCGTGACCCGCCGCAGGTATTCCTCCAGCACCAGTTGATGGTGCAGGCGCACGGCAAGCTCCGTGGTCTCGGGCTTGACAAAGGGGTTGCCGTCCCGGTCCCCGCCGATCCAGGAACCGAATTGGATGAAGCTCGGCACCTTGAGCCCGCTTGCGGGACCATAGGTGCGGCGGATCGCCCGCTCCAGGTTCCGGTAGGTCTCCGGCACGGCCTTGAACAGCGATTCGCGGAAGTAGTGCAGCCCTTGGCGGACCTCGTCGGTCACCTGGGGCTTGTGGACGCGCACCTCGTCGGTCTTCCAGAGGATCTGGATCTCGGTCAGGATCGCCTGGAGCTGCTCCATGCGCTCCTCCTCGTTCAAGCGCTGGCGGTGCAGGCCCTGGGCGATCAGGAAGATGCGGCGGAAGGCGTCCGAGGTGGTCCGGCGCTTGGACTCGGTAGGGTGGGCGGTGAAGACCGGCAGATAGACCAGGTGGTCCAAGAGGTCCTGGAACTTCTCCGCGGGCACCCCGTCGGCGTGAAAGCGGCGCACCGTGTCGTCGAACGAGCCGAACCACAGACGCTCACCGGCGTGGACCCGGTCACGGCGCGCGAGATGGGCATTGAGCTCCTCGGCCGTGTTCACCAGCCCGAAGAAGATGGTGAAGGCGCGAATCACCTCCGCGAGCGTCGGGGCATCCATGTCGTCTATGCGCTTCATCAGCTTCGCGCGCAGGTCCGCGTCCTCCTGCTCGCGCAACTGCATGAAGCCGTCGCGCAGCCGCTCCACGATCACCAGGACGCGCTTGCGGCTGTGCTCGCGCAAGACCTCGCCCAAGAGGGCGGTGAACAGTTGGACGTCGCGCTCCAGGTCCAGGCCCTGATCCTGATCCTGATCCTGATCCGGGGCCCGGGCCGGGTCCTGCTCCTGGTTCCGGACCTGGTCCAGCTCCCGACTCCACTCTTGGGTGCTCTGATTCATTGACGGGTTCCGCGCACGGCCGCTAGGGTTATTGCCTCAAGTCGGCATTCTAACCCGTGCGGGCAGGGTGTACGCGGGGGAATCGGTGCGGGGAGCGGCTTTGATCATCGTTCCGGTCCGCGGCGACGGGTGCGCCCGGCGGCCCCCGCGGGCTCAGTGGCCGTCGCCGGGCGTCGCATCCTTGTCATCGAGGCGTCTGATCAGGTAATACCCGGCAATCAAGGTGCCCATCAGTGCCGCCAGCCCCAAGAGATAGAGTGGGTCGACCTCGGAGGTCTGCAGCACCACCACCTTGCGCGTCAAGGCGGTGACGGCGATCAGGAGCATGATCTCCACATGCACGGACTTATCCTTCATATACATGTAGATGCTGGACATGAACTCGATCGCGATCAGGACGATGAGGAACATCCCGAAGACCTCGAACAACTCGTCCAGGCTCAGCAGGAAACCCTGAGGACTGAACATGTCCTTGTAGAGCACGAAGCAGAGTTCCGCCACGGCCATGATCGCCACGACGCTGATCAGCAACAGCAGGACGGCGGCGAGGGAACGCTCGAACAGGTGAAAAAGACGGTCGATCATAGGGGCGGCCTCGGGGTGACTGACGGCAGGAACCGGGGCCTAGTCTAAGGGCGCAGGGGCCTCGCCGCACCCAACCGGCGCCCTGTGGAACCGGGTCGGTCGCCCCCACCTGCGGACCATGGCAGGCCGCGCCTGCCCCCTCCCTCGGCCGACCGAACCCCGGAGCCCCCATGAGCCGCAACCCGTTCTTCCCCCGCTTCGCCGATCTGCCCACCGAGATACCGATTTTTCCCCTGCCCGGCGCCGTGGTCATGCCCGGGGTCCAACTCCCGCTCAACATGTTCGAGCCTTGTTATTTGAACATGGTGGCCGATGCCATGGCGGACGCGCACCTGATCGGCATGGTCCAGCCCACCAGCGAAACCCTGTTCGAGGAGGTGCCGGAGATCCACCGCATCGGCTGCGCCGGGCGCATCACCTCCTACAGCGAGACCGCGGACGGACGGATCGTCGTGGTCCTGACCGGCGTATGCCGCTTCCAGGTGCGCGCGGAGGTGGCCGGGCGCCGCGGCTACCGGCGGGTCTCGGTGGACTGGGAGCGCTTCGCGGCCGACTGTCACGAAGAGACGCAGGTCATTGGGGACCGGGACGGCTTCCTGGTGTCGCTCAAGTCCTACTGCACCCTGCGCGGGGTCGAGGTGCCCTGGGAGGATGTGAACAAGATGGGGGACAGCGATCTCGTCAACCTCCTGTGTGCCCACCTGCCCCTGAGCCCCGAGGACAAGCAGGCCTTGGTCGAGACCATCCAACTCAGCGAGCGCGCCAGTCTGATGCGCGGACTGATGGACATGGCCTCCGCCGCCAGCATGGACGTGGCGGAACTGCGGCATTGACGCGCCGCCCGGCTTGAAACAGACCCCGCCCAGGTCCATGTCGGTGGGAAGAGAGCGATGATTGGAGAGAGGTTTTCAAGATGGCAGTGACACTCACGCCGGCGGCAGCCCGCCATGTGGCCGGCATGTTGGATAAACGCGGGTCCGGTCTGGGGCTGCGCGTCGGCACCAGGAAGAGCGGCTGCAGCGGCTACGCCTATGACGTCGACTATGCGGACGGCGTGGGCGCGGGCGACCGGGTCTTCGAGAGCCACGGCGTCAAGGTCGTGGTGGACGACGCGAGCCTGGACCGACTGGACGGCCTGGAGATCGACTATGTGCGCACCAGCCTCCTGAACGAGGGGTTCGAGTTCCGCAATCCCCGGGTGAAGGACAGTTGCGGCTGCGGCGAGTCCTTCAGCGTCTGAGCCCGGCGTCGCCCTTACCGGCCGTGTCCGCGCGGCGATCGATTCGGATTCAGCTTTATGATCAGTGAGGAGATCAAGGCCGTCATCGAGGATTTCGACCTCTTCGATGACTGGGATCAGCGCTACCAATACTTGGTCGAGATCGGGGAGCGGCTGCCGGCCATGGCGGCCGCCGACAAAACCGACGACAACCGGGTCATGGAGTGCATGAGCCTGGTCCATCTCGCGGCCCACCCGGATGGCGGCAGCCCCCCGCGACTGCACTTCACCGGCGACTGCGACACCGCCATCATCAAGGGCGTAGTCGCACTCCTGGTTCAACTGTACTCCGGCAAGACGACGGCCGAGATCGAGACGACCGACGCCGAGGCCCTGTTCGAGGGGCTCCACCTGGACGAGCACCTGAGCCCCAACCGCCACGTCGGCGTCTACGCCATCGTCGAGAAGCTGCGCCGCCAAGCGCGGGCCTTCGCCTGAGCGCCGACGGCCTCGATCATTATCCCGGCCAGCAGTCCCGCTGTAGGTCGCCCTTGAGGGCGACCGGACCAACGCGCGGGCGCCTCGTCGCCCTGAAGGGCGACCTACAACCGCCCGCGGCCGGAAGGACGAATCGAGGCCGTGCCGACGGCGGGGCCGGATGCGCCGCCGCCCCGGCCATCAAGCACCCTCGGTGAGAGGGACGATGGTGATGTCGACCCGGCGGTTCAGGCGGCGGCCGGCCTCGGTGTCATTGGTGGCAATCGGCTCGGACAGGCCGAAACCTGCGGCGGAGATGCGCTGCGGCAGCACGCGCCGACCCTCCAGATAGCGCTCCACCGAGTCGGCGCGTCGCTCGGAGAGTTCCTGATTGTGCCCGGCTGAACCGGTATTGTCCGTGTGCCCGGCGACGACCAGGGCCGTCTTGCCGTACTTGTTCACAATCTTCGCAATCTTGTCCATGGTGCTGTTGAAGCCGGGCTTGATCTGATCGGAGTCCACCTCGAAGCTGGTCTCACCGGTCATGCCCACCCGCAGTTCGTCGTTGGGGAGTTTCTCCACCCGGATGGCCCCGGCGCTGATCTCCTGGGCCAGGGCCTTCTCGAAGTCCTTGCGCTGCTGCTCCATATAAGCACCCGCCATACCCCCGAGCAGGGCCCCACCCACGGCCCCGATCAACGCACCGCGGCCGGCGTTGGCACCCTGGGAGCCGATGAGCGCACCCAGGGCGGCCCCGGCGGCGGTGCCGATGGCGGCCCCCTGCCCCGTCTCGGTCATCCCGGACCCATCCGAGGCGCAGCCGCTCACGAGCAGGCTGACGGTCGCCGCAATAGCGGCACGCTTGGCAAAACGCTGATTCATCGGTACGACTCCAATCGGATAGGGTGATTTTCCGCGGCTCACGCGCTGGGGTCGGCGGCACCGACCGACTTGGCTCACCCCCTGAGGGGTCCCCCTGACGCGCAGCCGGGGGCGGGATGATAACAGAGGCGCGGGGCACCTCCCGCGGGGTCCGCCGGGCCTTGATCATCGTTCCGACCAGCAACCCTCTTCTGGGGTCCAAGCCTTCAGCCTTGGTCCTGCCCAGCCAAGGCTGAAGCCTTGGACTCCGACCGGGAGGTGGCCGGAACGATGATCAAGACCGTCCGCCGTGCGGACCCGCCCCCTTGGCCCTTGTATCCGCGCGATTGGACATTAGCTGGACAACTGAGCACCGCCACTTACAGTCCCAGGAGACCGCATGCAGCGCTTCGCACCTTCCCAAACACCCTGCCCCCCCTGCGGCAACGAGGACCCGGCTCATGTTTGACCTTGCCGCCTATGGCACCGGACTGGCCGTCGCCCTCGCTCTGGCCCTGACCGGCTGGCTTCTGAGCATCCAGTTCAAGAACGCGGGCCTGGCCGATTCACTGTGGCCGGTGTTCTTTGTCCTGCTCGCCCTCACCTATGTGATTGAGAGCGCTGCTCCGGCCGGTCGCGCCTGGCTTGTATTCGCGCTCGTCCTGCTGTGGGGAACGCGGCTCTGCGTCTACATCACCCGCCGCAACTGGGGTGAGCCCGAGGACCGCCGCTACCGCGCTATGCGCACGGCCCATGACCCCGGGTTCTGGGGGAAGAGCCTCTACCTGGTATTCGGCCTGCAGGGCGCCCTGGCCTGGGTGATCTCACTGCCGCTGCTGGCGGCGATCATGAGCCCCGCGCCCCTCAACTGGCTGGACGCCGCCGCCCTGCTGCTGGGTCTCTTCGGGCTGGGCTTCGAGGCGCTCGGCGACCGGCAACTCGCCCGCTTCAAGGCGCAGCCGCAGAACGCCGGCGCGGTGATGGATCGCGGCCTGTGGCGCTACACCAGACACCCCAATTACTTCGGCGAGGCCTGCGTCTGGTGGGCCTTCTTTCTCTTCGCCCTGGCCGCCAGCGGCTGGTGGGCGATCCTCTCACCGATCCTGATGACCTGGCTCCTGCTGCGCGTCTCCGGGGTCAGCCTGTTGGAACAGGACATCGGCGAGCGCCGCCCCGGCTACCGCGAGTACATCGAACGCACGAACGCCTTCATCCCCGGGCCGCCCAGGCGCGCGGCCCACCACTGATGACCGGAGACCCCCGATGACCGAACACCCGCTCGCCAGTTCCCGCCTACCGCGGACACCGCGCATCGCCGCGGCCCTGCTGGGACTCTTACTCACCGGCCCCGCGGCCCATCAGGCCTTCGCCGCGACGGACTCACTGCGCTTTCGCGTCTTTCTGGACCGGGACCCGATCGGCGAGCACAGCTTTCAGGTTGCACCCGCCGCGAACGGGCCTGGCCAGAATGGCAAGCAGGTGTTGAGCAAAGCCAGTTTCGACGTGAACGTGTTGTTCTTCAACGCCTACCGCTACCGCCACGAGAGCCGCGAGGAGTGGCGTGACGGCTGCCTGGAGCGGATCCGCGCCAGCACGGACGATAACGGCACGGCCTATACGGTCGCCGGGGACAAGCAGGCCGACACCCTGAACATTCAGGTCAATGGCGAGGCGCGGCGTCTCCCCCACTGCGTCTCGACCTTTGCCTATTGGGACCGGGACTTCCTGAAGCGCCCCCGTCTGTTCAACCCCCAGACCGGCGAACTGCTCGACGTACAGGTCACGGCGGCTGGCACCGAGCCCCGCGTCTTCCAAGGCCGCACGGTCGAGGCCGAACGCTACCGGCTGCGGGCCAACAGTCTCGACATCACCCTGTGGTACACCCCGGACGGCCGCTGGATCGGACTGGAGAGCGACACCGGCAAGGGCCGCACCTTACGCTATGAACGGATCTGAACGATGCAACCGACGCGCACCCGCTTACTCGCCCTCTCACTGCTGCTCATGACCGCCGCCGCCCTGGCGGAGGAGAAACCGATGGATACCGTACCCCAGGTCGACCTGGCCCGCTTCATGGGCCCCTGGTATGTCATCGCCAACATCCCGACCTTCGTCGAGAAAGGCGCCCACAACGCCGTGGAATCCTATGCCCTGAACCCGGACGGCACCATCGCCACCACCTTCACCTTCCATCAGGACGCCTTCGACGGCCCCAAGAAGGAATACCACCCCAAGGGCTTCGTCGTCCCCAACACCGGCAACGCCCGCTGGGGGATGCAATTCATCTGGCCCTTCAAGGCTGACTACCGCATCATCTGGCTGGACCCCGACTACGGCATCACCGTCATCGGCCGCGAAAAGCGCGACTATGTCTGGATCATGGCCAAGAAACCCCAGATTCCCGAGGCCAAGTACAACGAGATCCTGGATTTCATCAAGGGTGTCGGCTATGACACCGCGCAGGTGCAGCGGGTGCCGCAGCGCTGGTAGCGATACCCCCCACCCGGAGTCCAAGGCTTCAGCCTTGGATTCCGCAGGCCAGCCTGGGTTGGTCCACTCAGCCCGTGCCGCCGACCGGCTCGTCGCCGGGGTCACGCATCCGCCGGTACGCCTCCGCCGCCATCCAGGCGGTCACGACCGCCTGGAACGACGGGTCGTTCATGAACCGCACGAAGATCTCCTCGTTCTGGTCCATCCGCTCCACCAAGAGCCTCTCCAGCAGATTCCGAAAAACCAGTTCAAACTTATCCTCCGGATTCACGGCCGCCGCCTGGCGCATCCCATCGTCGAGCACCGCCGCGGCGACGATCTGGTCGAAGAAGAGTTGATCGGCCTGGTTGAAGTCCGTCCCGAAGCGCTCGTTGACCACATCGATGAGCTGCGAGAGCGACACCGGCTGCGGGCGCACCAGACCGCTGCCGACCTCGGTGGGGCCGTCCAGTCGGCGGGCCTCACCGTCCTGCAAAGGGATCGAGCCCTCGCTGATCTTCTGCAGGCGATAATAATCGAGCCGTACCTCGTCATCGAACTGGTAGGCCGGCCCGGTCTTGCGGCGCGGCAGCTTGGCCGACAGGTGGCGCAGGAAGCAATACAGGCGTTCCAGGTCCGAATCCTGATACGGGATGATCTGGCTCAGGAAGACATAAAGGTTCAGGAAGGCCTGCACCTTACCGCGCCACAGTTCCCCCTCGTCCGCGTCCTCTCTCAAGTGAACCGTGAAACGTGAGACCGCCGGATCGAGCGCGGCATTCATCGCCTGGTGATCGAGCGCGCTCTGTCGCAGCTTCGGCTTGAAGTACACAGCACAGAAGCGCTCGACCTCCTCAGTCAAATAGACACCGGAGGCGTGCAGCTCGCCGGCAATCGCATAGAGGCGGGCGGGGTCGACCTGCTCACCCATCTGGGCACCGTCGTAATAGGTCTTGAAGGCCTCCCGGATCTCCTCGCGATCGTTCACGAAATCCAGCACGAAGGTGTCTTCCTTCAGCGGATGGGTGCGATTGCACCGCGACAGGGTCTGGACGGCCTGGATGCCGGCCAGGCGCTTGTCCACGAACAGCGTATGCAACAGCGGTTGGTCGAACCCGGTCTGGTACTTCTCGGCCACCAGCAGCACCTGATATTCCTGGGTGGCGAATCGTTCGGGCAGTTCCTTCTCCGCGATCCCCTGGTTCATGCCGACCTCGGTATACGCGACCGCGGTCAACTTGTCGTCCTGCACCGTGCCGGAGAAGGCCACCAGCGATTTGATCGCATAGCCCTTGGCCGCGATGTAGCGATCGAAGCTTTGCTTGTAGCGCACGGCCTCCAGACGCGAGCCGGTCACCACCATCGCCTTGGCCTGCCCGCCGATCCGGTGCCGGGTCACCGCCTGAAAGTGCTCGACCATCACCTCGGTCTTCTGCGCGATATTGTGCGGATGCAGGCGCATGAAGCGCGCGAGTGCCTGTGCCGCCTTCTTGCGCTCGACCTGGGGGTCGTCCGCGCAGGACTTGAGCAGCTTGTAATAGGTCGCGTAGCTCGTATAGTGCTTGAGCACGTCGAGAATAAAGCCTTCTTCGATGGCCTGACGCATGGTGTAGCGGTGCGTGGGCTGGCCATTGCGCCCGAAGACCGCCAGCGTCTTGTGCTTGGGGGTGGCGGTGAAGGCGAAGAAGCTCAAGTTCGCCTGCCGGCCGCGCTTGGCCATGCTGCGAAACAACTCCTCCAGGTCTTCCCGACCCTCCGCCGCCGCGTAGCGCGCGGCCTCCTCCCGCAGGCCCTCGCCGCCGAGGACCTCCTTGAGATCGGCGGCCGTCTCCCCGCCTTGCGAGCTGTGGGCCTCATCGATGATGACGGCACAGCGCCGGGTGGGGAGCGCGCCCGTGCCGCCGCTCCCCCGCGCCTGCGCCATCTTCACCACCTGGCGCGTGACGAACGGGAACTTTTGCAGCGTCGTGATGATGATCGGCACCGCGTCCTCCAGCGCCTCGGCCAGTTGGCGTGAACTGCCGTCGATCCGCTGCACCACGCCGCGCTTGTGCTCGAACTGATAGATGGTGTCCTGCAGTTGGCGGTCGAGCACCACCCGATCGGTCACCACGATCACGCTGTCGAACACCCGCTCGTTGTGCTCATCATGCAGAGACGCCAGCCGATGTGAGAGCCACCCGATGGTGTTGCTCTTGCCGCTGCCCGCCGAGTTCTCGACCAGATAATTGTGCCCCACGCCCTCGCGACGCGCGTCCGCAACCAGCCGGCGCACCGCCTGCAACTGGTGATAGCGCGGGAAGATCATGGACTCCACCTTGACCTTACGGCCCTGGTCGTCACGCTTCTCCTGGGTCTCAAGGTGGATGAAGCGGGCGAGCAGGTCGAGCAGGCTGTCCCGTTCCAGGACCTCCTCCCACAGATACGCCGTGCGATAGGTCCGCCCGGCCGGATCGGGCGGATTGCCGGCACCACCGTCCCACCCCTGGTCGAATGGCAGAAAGTGTGTCGCAGTGCCCGCCAGACGGGTCGTCATCAGCACGGATTCGGTGTCCACCGCGAAATGGACCAGGGTGCGCCGCTTGAACTCGAAGAGGGTCTCGCGCGGGTCCCGGTCCTGCCGATACTGGCGTCGGGCATCCTCGACAGTCTGGCCGGTCAGTGGGTTCTTCAGTTCCACCGTCGCAATCGGGATGCCATTGAGGCTCAGGGTACCGTCGAGCGACCGCTGCGCGCGCGGCGAGTAATGCAACTGCCGCGTCAGCCCGAGCCGGTTCGCCGCATAGCGCGCCTCCAACTCGGGATTCAGCGCATGAGCGGCCTTGAAGTAGGCGACGTGCAGGGTGCGCCCGTAACACTTGAAGCCGTGGCGCAGGGTGGCCAAGGCCCCGTTCTGGTCCATCCACTTGCACAGATCACCGAGCACCTGCTCACCGGTGCGCCCGCCGTGCAGCGCCGCAAGCTTGGCCCATTCCTTGGGTTGGGTCTCCTGGATGAAGCCGAGCATCGTCTCCGGGAAGATCGCCCGCTCGCGGTCGAAGCCGTCCGGCGCGATGCGTATGTAGCCGTTCGCCAGCAGGTGGGCCTCGATGACGGTCTCAAACGCGGCCTCCCAAAGAGTCGGTCTCGTCATTGCGGCTGGCCTCGCAGACGGTCGAGCAACGCACACGCATGAGGACAGGCGGACCCGACAAAACCGGGATCGATCTGCCCGAGCAGGTCGAAAGAGACCCGCCCCTTGGAATAGCGCGTCGCGCATCCCGCGCTGGCGCGCTCAAGCGCCTTGAGCACGGTGTCTTTCGCAACGGACTCGAGCTTCGGCCACGCCTTCAGCGCGTCCGCGCAGAAGCCCGCGCCAAAATAGCGCTGCAACGCCTCGCGATCCGCAAGCAGCCAGGTCTCCATGATCTGAACCATGAAAAATGCCTGATCGTCGTGCGCGCCGGTTGGCCGCGACCAGTCGTCCACCAACTTGAGGTGCGTCCACACGGAGCGCCCCGGGGTGACCGGCCCCTCGCTGTCGAGCAGCAACAGCGGCACCTCGCCGCGACGGGGATTGGCCAGCGCGGTCCTGAACATCTCGAAGGTCTGCGACCGGCCGCCGCCGCGCACCACCTTCGGCATCCGTCCTGCGAGCCCGGCGCGGTGAAAGAACCGCTGCCAGGCTTCGCGGAATCGCGTATCGAGGCGAGGACCCTCGCCACCGCCTTCGACATAGAGCTTGTAAGTCACCACCGATTGCCCCCGATCTCGCCGCGACTCCACAGGTCGCCCAGGCTATACCGGTCCAGCCAAGCGCTCATCGCCGCGGGATCGAGCCGCTCGAAGTGCGACTCGCCCTCGCGTTGCTCGCAGACGATCACCGACTCCGGCTGCTCGGTCAAGGCGTCGATCAACAGCCGCGAATGGGTGGTGACGACCAACTGCGTACGCCGCGCCGCGCCGATCAGCAGGTCGGCCAGGTGCGGGATCAGGTCCGGGTGCAGGCCAAGCTCCGGCTCGTCGATCGCCACCAGCGGCGGCGGGTCCGGGTGCAGCAGGACGGCGAGCAGCCCGAGATAGCGCAGGGTGCCATCGGAGAGACGCGCCGACGGGATCAGGCGCCCGCCCCGCTCTTCCAGAAAGAGCCGCACCTGCCCGGCCTCGACCACGACATGCAGGTCCTCGACACCCTCGTAGAGCCGCTGCAACGACTCCATCAATTCCCGCTTGGCGCGCGTGCGCAGCGACGCGAGCACCAAGGCGAGATTCTCACCGCCGTCGGCCAGGACCTCGCCCCGCCCCTGCACGTCCGGCGGACGCCGGACCTGGGCCGCGGGGCCGAAGGTCCAGCTTCGATACAGGCAGATCCGCGGGTATTGGTCCTGGAGCCAGTCGAGCGCCGGGTACCATTCGGGAAAGCGCACCTGAGACAGGATCGACTCCTCGGGCGACAGGCTCTCCCGGCGCAGTGCGTGGGGCGGCGCACCGACCGAATACAGCAGCGGCCGCCCGCGCTGGAATCGATAGACGAAGTCGCCCTCCCCGGCTTGCCCGTCCGCGGGAGCGCTTTCAATACGCTCGTCGGTCAGCTCGAAGCGCTCGCCATGCGCGGCGAATTCCAGGCAATGACGCAGCGGCAGCGGGCCGGCGGGCCAATCGATCACGGCCTCGACGACCGCCGTACCGCTCGCCCCCGGCCCCCGCCACAACCATTCCCCGATCCCCCCGGATTCCTTGATCGGGCGTGGGAGCGCGGCGGGCGCGGCGCGCAGCAGGGCCAGGACCTCCAGCAGATTGGACTTGCCGGCGCCATTGGGTCCGATCAGCACGTTCAGCGGCAGCAAGGGCAGGTCGATGCCGCTCGGTCCGAACGACAAGAGCCCGGAAACCTTCAGATGATGGATCAGCATGGGCGGTCCTCCGGGGCGGGGTCTGGGCCGACGCCGGCGGGCGGTATGGGAAGTTGGCCGGTGACGGCGGCAGCGATGAGGGCGGAACGGCGCTCTCTGATGATATCGATTGTCTTCTCCGTGGCAGCCCATACTTCATCAATCCGACAACACGAGCGATCCACATATGCCACGATTCCGGATTGCTCGTCGAGCGGCGGCAGGGGCATGGGCATTTCCTTGATGTTCCTCGAAGATATCGAAGCAAGATTTGTGGACTGCTTAGCGCGGCTTTCGAGATAGGCCTTTGCGCCGTCGCTGGAGGTCCATAAATTGAGCCAGACCGGGAGCAATCCGCCAGGCTCGGGCCGCACGGCAAATACGTGATTTTGGTGCAGACAGGGCGAAATCTCACCCGACCAAACACAACCGCGCCCGAGCTTATCTGCATCACCGCCTTCATTCATAAGCACGTCACCAGCCATCAGCATGCAAGTCGCTGCCTCATTGGGTGGTACCATCACGGTCGCAACATCGGTCAGATCAAGATAGCCGTCCTGCACGTTGGCTACTCGAAGATAAGGCAGGTCAACAAGCGAGGTTGACCCGTAATTCTTTCCTAAGGCGAGACCACCTTGAACCCCGGCTACGAACTTGAGCCGGATGACCTGCCAATGCGCCGGAATCTCGCCCAGCCAAGGGCTACAGGAGTCGCGCAGCGGGGCACGGGGATCGAGGCCGCGGGTCACGGCGCGGGTGATGAGCGCCCGGCGCTTCTCGGCCAAGAGCCCGAGGAACCGCTCCTTCGCGATCACGAGCGCGTCCAGTCGCGCCGTCTCACGGTCGAGGTAGTCGGCGATGGCCTTTTGTACCGAACGCGGAGGCGCTGGATACCTGACTACCCGAAGTTTCTCCGCCGGTAGATGCTGAATCGTGCTCGCCGTGGATAAAGCAAAGAGCCCGGCATCCACGGCCATCATCATGAAATAGCGAAAGTAGCGGGGCTCGTCGTGTTCAGTCGTCGGACGCATCCGGTGAAGCGCTTTCTGGTAATAGCACTCGTCTAATTGCCCGTCCCATATCGCAGTGCGTCCAACCTCGCCTCCTTCGCAGACAAGGAGATCACCTGGCATGAGATTGAAACGCTCGCGATCCTCCTCGCTGAAATCCATCTCAGGAAGATCGGCGGTATTGATATGCCCCCACTGAACATCGACGTTCCGCAGATAAGGGGCGAGGTGAGTTCCAACAATCCGCTTCTCGTCGAGCATCTTGCCGAGTTGCACGGAAAATCGCGCATAGACGGGCGCAACAGTCCATCCGGTAGGCAGACGATCTGCGCGATAGCTTGTCACTCCGTCACCTCCCTCAGCAACCGCATAATCTCCTCTTCCGCGTCCTTCAAATCCGCATCGATCTCCTCCAGCGCCCGCGGCGGCGTGTAGCGATAGAAATGCCGATTGAAGTTGATCTCAAAACCCAGCTTGTCCTTGCCCCGGTCCATCCAGGCATCCGGCACATGGGGCCGCACCTCACGCTCAAAATAGGCGTCGATATCGTCCTTGAGCGGCACGTTCTCGAAGTCGCGCAGGTCCGGGTCCGGCTCATAGCCGCCGTCGCGTGCACCCGTGCCGACCGGTTCGGCCGCGGGGTCCTTCTGCGCAAAGACGCTGCGGAAGAGCTTCTGCTCGGGCGCCTTCCAGCGCGACCCGCGTTGACGCAACAGCGCCTCGATGCGGCGCCAGACCGCAGTCCAGTCGTGCTGCGACTCACGGCCGAGGGTCTGATCGATGGCCTGCACGTCGTCGAGCAGGTGCGGGCAGGCGTCCAAGAAGCGCGCCTTGTCCTCGATGGTCATCCGGTAGCACAGGCGCAAGGGCCGCTCCACCGTGACGCGGATGTAGCCGAAGTCGGCGTTGTCGAAGGTCTTGACGGTCTCGCCGTCCGCCGGGCCGCCGTAGCGCCGGACGATCCCGGCGATCTGGGCGTTGGTGATGTGCCAGCGCTTGTCGCCCAGGCTGCGCTTGCTGTCCTCGCTGCCGCCGGCCGTCCAGACCTCGCGCGCGTCGAGCAGGCGGATCTTGCCCCGGCAGGCGGGGTCCTTGCGGTTGGTGAGGATCCAGACATAGGTGCCGATGCCGGTGTTGTAGAACATCTGCTCGGGCAGGGCGATGACGGCCTCCAGCCAGTCGTTCTCGATGACCCATTGGCGGATGTTGCTCTCGCCGGACCCCGCGCCGCCGGTGAAGAGGGGCGAGCCGGAAAAGACGATGGCGAGGCGCGAGCCGTGCTTATGCTCGGCCGGCGCGACGCGCTCGAACTTGTCGACCATGTGTTGCAGGAAGAGCAGCGAGCCGTCGTTGATACGCGGCAGGCCGGCGCCGAAGCGGCCGGCAAAGCCGCGTTTGTCGTGCTCGTTCTTGATCTCGCGCTGCTGCTTTTTCCAGTCCACGCCGAAGGGCGGGTTGGTCAGGAAGTAGTCGAACCGGTCGTCCGCGAACCGGTCGTCGGTGAAGCTGTCGCCGAAGCGGACGTTGTCGCCGCCGCCCCCCGTGTCGGAATAGGTGTGACTCACCTCTTTCATGAGCATGTCCGAGGCGGCGGTGGCGTAGGCGCGCTTGTTGTAGTCCTGCCCGTAGACATAGAGCCGCGCTTGGGCGTGGTGCTCGCGCAGGTAGTTCTGCGCCTCGGCCAACATGCCGCCGGTGCCGCAGGCCGGGTCGAGCAGCTTGCGCACGGTGCCGGGCGTGGTCAGCAGGGCGTCGTCGTTGATGAAGAGCAGATTCACCATCAAGCGGATGACCTCGCGCGGGGTGAAGTGATCGCCCGCGGTCTCATTGGCCAACTCGTTGAAGCGGCGGATCAGGTTCTCGAAGATGAGCCCCATCTGCTCGTTGGGCACCCCGCTCGGGTGCAGGTCCACGTCACGGAACTTGGAGACGACGAGATAGAGGATGTTGGCCTCGCGCATCCGCTCGATCTCATTCTCGAACTCGAAGAAGTCGAAGATGCGGCGCACGTTGGCGGAGAAGCCCCTGATGTAGCTCACCAGGTGCTTGTCGATGTTGTCCGGGTCGCCCTTGAGCCGCTCGAAGTCGAGCGGTGAGTGGTTGTGGAAGCGCTGCCCGGCCGCCTGGTTGAGCATGGAGTCGAGCGCGGAACCCTCGATCCGGGTGCCCCGGCGCCGCTCCAACTCGGCCAGGACCCGGGCCTTGGTCGGCGCCAGCACGCAGTCGAAGCGCCGCAGGACCGTCATGGGCAGCATGACGCGCTCGTACTGCGGCGGGCGGTAGGGGCCGCGCAGCAGGTCGGCGATCTGCCAGATCAGGTTCGCGAAGTCGTTGTGGTCAGCCATGCAGTCGCTCGATCTCTCGGTGGCGCGCGCGGCAATCGGCGCGCGCCTCTGCGGAGGATGCATTCTGCCATCTTGGGGGCCTGAGGTGGGGTTGGTGCGCGGTGCGAGCGGCACCGACGGCGCCGACGCGAGTCCCGGATCGGCTGGGCAAGGCGTTGCCTGCCCTTCCTTCAGGCCCCTGTACGGCCTGGGTCCGACAACGGCTGCGCTGAAATCACACAACCGACCGATGTTTCGATACAGGCTTGGAGAAGGCCTCCGACCAGAAGCTCGCGGGGATCGATAGCACCTTACCGCGGATCAAGAAGAACCCGGACGGCGGCGCCACCGTCTGGTTCGGACCGACGCCGCCGCCCGGGGAGGAGCCGAACTGGGTGCAAACCATGCCCGGCAAGGGCTACAACGTGCTGCTGCGGCTCTATGGGCCGCTCGGGCACTGGTTCGACGAGTCATGACCAAGCTCGGCGTCGACCCAGTGGCCGCACTGGTGCGGCTCGCGCAACGGCTGGGGGTGGCGCCCGACGATTGATGCGAGGGCCGGGTGCCGCGACCGGGCCTTGATCGCTATTTCACGTTAAAGCCTTGACAAAAGGAAAAAAGCCTGATTCACTTCGTCCAGCTCGTGAATCCGAGCGGACCGACGGTCCCAGAGTAGCCAGGGATTCATTGCCGCGATCAGGACGCCTCAATACGTTTTCCGTACCCAGCGAAATGAACGCAACCCTGCGGATCCGAGCGAAAGAAATAGACGATGAGGGCTCGCTCATCGAGGTAGTAGTCTGGGATGTGCCGGCACCGCTGCCACCCTGCACTCATTCGTATAAGTACCGACTATTCTACGGCACAACGACCGAAGAGCGCGTGCGCTACGACAACGAACGAGGCAAAGGCGATCATCGCCACATCCGCGGTAACGAGGAAATTTATTGTTTTTCCACCATTGAGCAACTGCTGGCCGACTTTAGACAAGACATTCAGGCATGGAGAACTTTATGAAGGCAATTATCGAAGTTGCGCCCCCTGGCTCGATCTTTCGCACCGCCCAACAGCAGTTTGCCGAATCGCGCTCCGGCAAGACGCCGGATTTTCGTCTCAGCTTCGAGTCGGCGAAAGCCCTCTTTGCCAACCTGACGCCCGCTCGCCTGGAGCTCCTGGATACGCTTCGGCGCATAGGTCCCTGCAATCTCGCCACCTTGGCGCAGATCGCAGCACCTACCCATCCGGATATCCAGAGCGACATTGCAAATCTCAAGCTCCTTGGGTTAGTAGAGCGTGATGACGCCGGAGACTTGACTGTCCCTTACGCATCGGTAGAGATCATCCTTCCGCTGGCGCAAGTCGCCTGATCGGTGTTGTGCAGATTGCGGAATGCTTGCGTCACCGAAGCGTTGCAGCCGACGGTGACAGTTCGCTGAGCTATTTAGACCCAGACGTTGAAATGAGTAAACTGTCACCGAGTTTCGGAATTGGTCTCTACACGGGTCTGCCCACCCCCCCCCCCCCCCCCCCCCCCCCCCCGTTGCTTGCCGAGCGTTGCACATATTCGCCCCGGAACCTCGATCGTCCGCCCCGGCAATGTGGTGTCATAGCCCCTGTGCTACTAGCGAACGTAGCAGGCTAGCGACGACTGCTATGCGGTCGACGCCATCGATATTTCCGATCTTGTCCACTCGAATCGATGCCGTGCTGTTCGTTTGGTGAGTCGTCTGAGCCCCCTGAATCGCCTGAGTCGCCTGTTGCCAAATGGCCCGTTGGCTAGGGTTGGATGGAATAGAAGAAAACTCCCAGCCGTAATCGACCGAGCGTAGCTTGATTCCACTGCCTTTAAGTTCCAGCCATCGCGGCTCGCTCTCATAGCCGTAAAACGCCTTGGGCCAGTTTGGATTGGCGACAGCATCAGCACTGATACCGCTGGCCTCGACCGCCGCGCGGAGATACGGGTCAGAGTTGTAGCTGTTCATCCTCTGCTCTGTTTCGAGCGTGCAAGCCTCGTAGCGGCTGGCGCTGAAGGCGTAACGACCGAAGGCCCCCGCACGCATCACTGGATACTTGACGAGGTAGTAGCGCCAGTCCTTGGGTGTAGCGGGAGCGCTCCGGTATCTGTCGATGACGCCTTGCAAGCTCATGCCCCCTGCGATGGCGTCTAGCAGACTCCTCAATGGGTCGCGCATCGGGTGTGCAGTCTGGGCCGAACTCTTTCCGCGAAACAGCGCGCGCCAGGGTTCGTCGTTTCTGGGTGCCCCAAGGCTGGCAAATACATAACCCGTACGGCGCTGCTGCGCCTTTGAGTAATCGCCCTGCGCAAGCAGTGCGCCCGTGACATCCAGCCATGGCTGGTTTCCGACATAAGCCGACTTGTCGAAGACCTTGAGGAAGGCGTCTGCGCGCGACTGGAACTGAGATGGATCGAAATCAAACGTCGTCAAGCCCCCGCGTAGCAGGTCGTGATCTTCTAAATCGTACACCGCAGCCCGCAAGTGGGGATTCGCCTGCAGCATGTTCGCCTTATCCAGTTCATTCTGCCTTTGCACCTGGTTGAAGGCACTAACCTGCGCGATGGCTCCGTGCAGGATCACCTGCCTGACATCGGCCAGCAAATCGGACATATTGTTGCGCTCGCCGGTACGAATTTCATCGCCTGACGCCACGATCAGATTGCGCAGCACGCGCAAGCGCCGTGTAAAATCGGCTGCCACTGTTTCCTGGCGTGGCAAGCCCCTTTGCAAAAGCACCCCATACAGCAGCAGGGTGTGCGCAAGGTCCCATTTCCGACTCCCGTAGTGACGACAACAGGCATGAAAAAAATCGACTCCCTCGACCGGGAACACACTGAAACTGAGCAGTTGGCGGTGCATCTGGCTGCGGTCGGCGGCAAGAATGCTCTCGAATTCATCCTTGATGTCCTTTCCTTGCCAGATATCGAACGCGTGAAAAAGGAAGTCCAGGTTCTCTCCCGCCTTTGGCTGTCCCGGCCCGTAAACGACTTCAGCAAGACCGGTTAGATACGCGAGTTCGTCGGCGCGTTCATCAACTGCAAACGCCACCGTGCAATTCCAGGCGCATACTTCCGTAACGAAGCGAAAGTGGCGCATGAATTCGTCGTCGATGAGATGATCCTCGCCCCGATACGGCCACAGGATATCCGACCAATCGGTATCCAGCTTGCGGGCAAGATCCTCTGCGCGATCCGGGTACACAGCCTTGATCAGCCCCTCGAACTGAACCTTGAAATTCTCGAACGAGGTGAGCGGCTTTCCGCGCGAGTTCATCTTGATGTACTGGACATCAGTCATGCCGTTAGCCGCCATCGGCAAGAGGTGAAACCTGATGGACGGCTGTTCCACGGAGGTGAGCCTCTCCCATGCCGCGCGAAAATTCAAAGGATGTTTCGTGAACCAACCGTGGATGCAGTCCAACACCACCAGCATTGATTGGATAGTTGGATCGTATTCCCAGGTTGGCAAATAGTCCGCTTGGTCGACGAGCCATGTGGAGACGGGCGTCATCGACGCCGTGCCAGAAGCAGATGAACTGCCGGGGGAAGTGGGGGTCAAGTCGGGCCTGCATCTGGTCAGAAACGTAGAAAACTCTCGCGCCCCTGGACGTGTGGCGTAGCTGAATGCGGCCCATGGTTCAGCAGCTACGTCAATGTCCTCCACACGCCAGGCAAGATAGCAATGAAGCAGAAAAAGCAGAGTCAGGTGTTGCTGGCCGTCTAGCGGCATGAATGCGCCCTTTCGATCCACATCTCCGTAAATGAAATCGAGTTCGATTGGTACCGCATTCGGTAGCAACGCAGTGCACACGACATCGATGAGATTGGAGCGGATACGATCGATCTTCGGTGTCCGGCGTCCCTGTGCGTAGTCGCGTTGAACCAACGGGATCACAATCTGATTGATCCTATTCTGACCGATGGCATGACCGAAGAGGTGGGAGAAACCGGTCAGCGAGGCCATGATCTGAGCGGCAGTGTGAGTGGTACTCATGCATGCACCTGGGCATCTTCCCGGAGATAGGGCGAAAGCAGATCGCGGATCGCCTTCAGGTAGGCATCCTTATCCCGTTCACTCCAGAAATGCGGCTGTTGCGCATCGGCGTCGGCGTAATATTTGAGAAAGACGTTTCGAGTACAGGCCGGTACATATGCACCCGACCGATCCATTTTAAGGATACGTTGCCGCTTGACCTCAAACACGGCATTATTCAATTCGCTGTTCTGGGAGCGGGAGAGCAGAGCCATATTGCGGATAGAATGATCCGCCGTATCGTCCCGGCTCAAGATCCGAAGCACCAGACGACTCAAGGCTGCGAAATCTTCTCCCGAAAACTTGGGATTACCACCGCGGAGATCGGCGAGTGCGGCCTCGATATTCGGCTTGATCGATGCGACCGCGCTGTCACTGGCGCTCATGGCATCCAGAGCGGCGCCGTGACCCTGCAGCCAAGCCACCCATTGCGCGGCCCTATTCAGTCCCTGAGCGTTCTGTGCGTGAATGTGTTCCAGCGACCACTGCTGTTCCACGTGACGAAAGAAGGGAAAGCGTTGCCCGGTATTCGATGCCGTCTGCACATTCATGAGCAGCAACAACTGAAGTAGCTTGGGATAGCCGCACCTCTTTTCCTCGTAGCTAGGGTCCGTCAAATCGTCTGCCGAGGTGTCGATTAATTTCCGGATGCGGTCAGTCAGAAAGCCATCGAATTCGCTCTTCTTCTTGCCACGTGCATCCTGTGTGATCTGCCGGAATTCCCGAGCGCCGTTAGCGGCACTGGCAACTAGAAAGCCGATCTTATTATGGATCTGCGGTTGCTCAAACCAGCCAAGGATCCGGGCATGCAGAGCAACTACATTTTCCCAAAAGGATGAGGGATCCTGCTCGATCTGACCGCGTAGCGCGTCGAACGTGTAATAGCGCCGACGTTTACCTTCAGGCAGATCGGCCAATGTGTCGAGCAGCAAGCTAATGCGGGTGGGATATAGTTCATCATGGGATTCCGCAGACAAGCCGGACACGAAAGCCCAGATATCGTTGCGGTGCAAATCGCGCTCGATACTGTCCCAGTGGGCGGCGATTTCCTGTGCGTGGTCGTCCGTTGCCGCTGCGCGGACCTGGCCTTGATCATAACTCCGCCCACCCCCGTCACGCCGCCACCAGCGTCAGCGCCGGGCGCGTGACCGGTCGCGGTCGCCGCCGCCGCGCTGGCGGCGGCAGACCGACGTGCGCCAGCACTTGGTCAA
>Ga0247839_1002435_pt1 | contig 27993 bp, 19 predicted proteins | sample LaCruzMarch2015__6_FD_192405 | JGI IMG/M metagenome (GOLD analysis project Ga0247839, IMG submission 192405) | Freshwater microbial communities from meromictic Lake La Cruz, Castile-La Mancha, Spain - LaCruzMarch2015_16m | ecosystem: Environmental > Aquatic > Freshwater > Lake | place: Spain... | reverse complement strand
GCGACTGTTCATGAGGCCGGACAGCCGCTCGCCTGGCGTCCGCGGCCTCGACCTGGTACGCAACGCCAAGGCGCAAGCCCTGGACTGCAGCGGGTAAAGTCCCGGTTTCGGTTGTCTCGACCCGCCAGGACTGGCAGAATCAAGAAGGCTGAAGCCTTGGACTCCAGGCGTCTTGTGCCGCCTGCTTCATGGATCCAGTGTGGCTGCCGATACCAATCCACTGACGACTGACCTGATCGCTTCCCATAGGAGCGCGCACCCCGACGCCCTGCCGCGTCGCACGGACCGCCGGCAGCCATGCTTCCAGGTTCGGGTTCATCCGCCGCGTCAGGCCAGCAGTATCACCCGCCTGACCCACCACCTGGACCACACCCATTGCAACCGCTCAGCCCTTACCGTCTGCTGCCGCTCTTCGCCGAACTGCCCGCCATCCGCCGTGTCCGGGCCTGGCTGGACCATTGGACGGTGCATACCACGACCTTCATGAAGATCGCCATCGGCTACTGCCTGATGGATTTCACCACCTATGTCGCCTATTTGCTGACCGATCGGGTGCCGTCGTTGAGCACCATCTACATCGAATGGCCCGCGGTCTTCTGGCTCTATGTCGCCGGGGTCGCGGTCGCCGCCACCTACGGGCGACGGGCGCATCACCGCATCGCGCGGATCGGCAAATCATTCATTCCCGATACCCCGGGCGGCGACCGCCTGTCCGTCTTCTATCCGGCCTTGCGCGTCTTTTCCGATCCGATCCGCTATGCCAATCGCAACCCCAGATACCTGAATCGGCTCGCCTACCTGATGATCGGGTTCGCGCTGCTGGTCCTGGTTCGCGTTCTGTTCTTTCTCGAAACCGTACCGACCGACGGCGCTCATGCCATGGAGCTGATGACCTTACTCACCATCCCGATCTTCTGTCTGATCGTCCTGTTCGAGGAATATTATCGCGGCTATCTGTTCCAACTGAGTTATGTCCGCCGGCTCAATGCCAGGACCAAAGTGGCTGAGCAGGCTATCCACGCCGCCGATATTCTGCGTGCCAAGAACAAAGAACAGGAGGATGTCATGGCCCTGGTCGCGCACAAATTTCGCGGCTCGCTGGACCGCATCGTCTATAATACGGACCATGAGAACAGCCCCTGGGTGCATCGCGAGGCGGTCAGCACCATGCGCGGTTTGCTCGATATTTTCGGCCTGATCTCGACCGATACTGAACTGCTGCGCCGCAAGCTGCAGCAGGACCATACCGGCGACTCCAGCCTGGAGCAGGTCGCCATCCGCTCACTGGGGCTCGCGCTCGGACAACTGCTCTCACGGCGCGGGAGCGAACGTATCCAACAACATTTCCTTAGCTATGCGCGTGACCATGCCCTGGTCCCAGGGGCCACCCGACTGCGGGATTGGCATGAGCGGCACCTGCGCCTTGGTGAACAGTTGCGCGGCGAGTGGGAGCAGTCACTGATGGAACTGCTCCCGCGGGCCGATCTGCCGCTGCTGTGCGAGTGGGTCGGTGCCCGCTGTTTTCCGCTGCACACCCACGGGTTCGCGGACGCACCCATCCGCTTCACCCCCTACGGCACCACGGAATCGTTCTTGACCATCCTGCTGACCGAGTCATTCACCAACCTCTTCAAATACTCGGCGTGCTCGGATCACGCGCCGGCGCGCGCCTGGTGCGACCTCGCCGACGGCCACGTCCAACTGGGCTTCAGCAACCCCACCACGCCGAGCGCCGCGGCGATGGTCAAGGGGAGCGGGCGCGGCCATGATTTCTTACGCTTACTCACTGAGAAGCTGGACGGGCAGGTCAACGCTGCTGCCGACGGCCATCAATTCACCCTGGTCTTGCAGTTACCTGCAAACCTGTTCCTGGAGTAGGGCCAATGAGCCATTTTCTGTGGATCGAAGACTTTGAAAGCGATATCCAGGCCACCGTGGATCAGGTCTTCGGCCTGGCCAACGCGCCGACCGCCGTGCAGGACCTCAAAGAATGGCTGGAGGACCGCGGCGTCACACTCAAGACCACCTTCTTCGCCGCCTTGCGCTTCGTGCGCGACCCACTGCGTTTAAGCGAAATCGACTATGTGGTCATCGATATCGACCTGAAGCCCTATGAGGATTATGACCTGGATGACCCGGAGTCGGTCGCCGAGATCGACAGCTTCCTGCGGGAAAAAGGCTATCTGCGGGAGCACCGGGGCGACAGTCAACCCCTGGGACCCATGTGGCGTGCCGCAGTCAATGAATTGAAAAAAGTGGCAGGCTATCACATCTTCACCGAACTGCTGATCGAGGCCGGGTTCCCGAAGCGGCACATCCTCTTCTGCTCGAATCACGGGGATCAGCTCACCTCCATTACCCAGGCATTTGCCGCGGCGAAACTGCACCCCCCGGTCATCCATACCAAACGGGATGCCGAGGTCAATCGCTGGATCCTTGATAAACGCGCGGATGAATATTCAGTCCTGCGCCGTGGGATCCTGCGCGGCTGTGCCGCCGCGGAGGCGATGATGGACCAGGGTGACGGGGCCGCTTTGGTCTTCTCGCTCTTCTTCAAGCGGGAGGACGAGCCGGAATGGCCGCCGGGACCGGCCTGTCCCGTCTATGTGCGCGACTATTTAGGCAGCCTGACCGCCCTGCTGCCCTTGACCGCGCCGCGGCCGGCGGAGCAGCGCAAGCAGCGTTATCGGATCTTCCTGCACGCCCTGAGCCGGGAATGGGACAATCGCGCCAAGGTCAATCACCTGCAGGACAAGGGCACCTACATGGCCGCCTATGGCACCATCCTGAAGGAAGTCCGCAATTGGACCTCGCATACCCAACTGCTCGATGACCTGAGCGAGGCCGATGTGGCCTTCATCTTCATGGCGAATCTGCGGGCCATGTTCGCCTTCCCGCCGGAATTGCAACCGCATGAACGGCTGCTGCTCGACCTGCTCGGCCGCGCCTTTGGGGAGGTGAGCGAAGACTTGGCCCGTGAACTGATCGGCGAGGATGCACCGGGACGCAAGCTTCCGCTGGACCGCGTCTATTTCGAGACCAAGCGCATGCTCGGCGAGCGCCGCAGTGCCGACGACAACGACCCCTATTACGATCAACTGATCCGGGAACTGGAAAAGGATACCTCGAACCGCGTCGATGAACGCGACCGGCACTTCTTCCTGCAAAGCCTCTATCGCATGTTCTGGTTCTACCCCAGCCGCATGAAACGCGTGAAATACGGCTGGGCTCCGTCGAGTGATTCCGCCACCACCACCCTGTTCCGCTATTTCGATTACTCGCGCAACCAGCAACACAGTTTCGCCTTCCATCTGGCGCGGCATATCCTGATCCGCAGCTTCCCTGAGTCATTCGCGCGACTGCGCGGCGAGGGCCGTGATCAGCACTCCGGCCAAAGCGATCATCCGGAGCTGTCCACAGATGTCACAGATGTTCACAGATAGAAAAAGCATCTGTGAACATCTATGGATCAGACTTCCAACCTGGTATCCCATTCCAACTTAAGTTGCTACGTCATTCCGGCAGGATGCCGGAATCCAGTGCCATGGATGGTCCCTCGCAGCGAGCACGGACCAACAAGATAAGATGGAACGCCCTACCAGGACCTCGGCGGGAGTTGGCCGGAACGATCATCGATGCCGGGGCAAGAATGAAAAAATGACGACGTCATCCCATATCGCTGTCGATATCGACAACCAGACCCTGACCCTCTTTGCGGGAGGACGGGTGCGTGCCCGCTACCCGGTCTCGACCGCCTTGAACGGCGTGGGAGAATTGAACGGGAGTGGCTGCACACCGCGCGGACTGCACCGGGTGCGGTTGCGCATCGGCGCCGGCTGTCCCGTCGGCACCGTGTTCCGTGCCCGCCGCCCGACCGGCGAGATCTACGGACCTGAACTGGCGGCGGCCCACCCGGAGCGTGACTGGATCCTGACCCGCATCCTGTGGCTGACCGGATGCGAATCAGGCATCAACCGCGGCGGCGGTGTCGACACGCTCCGCCGCTTCATTTATATCCACGGCTGCCCGGACTGCGTGCCCTTGGGAGAACCCCGCTCGCATGGCTGCATCCGGATGCACAGCGCGGAGCTGGTGGACTTGTTCGATGCCACCCCGGTGGGGACGCCGATACAGATCCGCACCGGCCTCGATCAAGATTCCGCCCGTGCGTAGTCAGGCCATCCTGGCCTGACACCGTCAGGGCTGGAAGCCCTGACTACGCACGCCGCTGGCCGGGATTACGATCAAGGCCTCCGCACCCGCGATTGCGATCTCACTCCCCATACCCCCCGCGCCCGGTCCCGCGAATATCACGGGCGAAATAGCTGACGCGGCCGGCGGGAATCACGGTCACACCGCCCGGCGTCACCGTATAACGCTGACGGTCCTTTTCCGCATCGAAACCGATTCGCTCGCCCGCTTCGATAAGGTTATGGCGGTCCACGATCACGTTGCGCAGATGCGCTCCGCGGCAGACCCGCACATAGTCCATGACGATGCAGTTCTCCAGGACCACGTCATCCTCGATCACGGTCTCGCGCCGGATGATGGAGTTGGTGATGCGCGTTCCCTCATGGATCACGGTAGCGGCACCGAGCAGACTGTTGCGGATTTCACCGCCCTGGATCCGCGCGACCGGACCCTGGTAACCGCTGGAGAATACAGGCCACTCGGGGTTGAACATATCGAACGTCGGTTGCGCGCCCAGCACGTCTTTATGGGCATCGAAGTAGGCGTCGATGTTACCCACATCGCGCCAGTAGACGCGGTCCTCGTAATCCTTGATACCGGGAATGATGTTGGTGGCAAAGTCATAGGCGAACAGCCGATGGGTTTGCAGCAGTCGCGGCAGCACATGGTGACCGAAATCGGTCTCGCCGGCCTCCTGGGTCTCGCGCAGCGCCTGGAGCAGCACATCGGTGTTGAAGACGTAGTTGCCCATGGAAGCATAGGCCTGGGTGGGATCGGTGGCCAAGGGCGTGGGATGGGCCGGCTTCTCCTCGAACGCGCTGATCTGTCCCTGCGCATTGGCGGCGATGACACCGAACGAGGAGGCATCCCGCAGCGGCACCGGCAGGGCGGCAATGGTCACATCGGCCTGGCGCTCTTTGTGGAAGTCCACCATCTGCCGGATATCCATCCGATAGATATGATCCGCCCCGAACACCACCACCAGGTCGGGCCGATGCTCCTCGATCAGGTTGATGTTCTGGTGAACGGCATCCGCGGTCCCCTGGAACCAATGATCGCCGGCGCGCATCTGCGGCGGCACCACGGTGACGAACTGACTCTGGAGCAAGGGCGAGATGGTCCAGGCCTTGCGGACATGCTCGATCAAGGACTGTGACTTGTATTGCACCAGCAGATAGATGGTCTGAATCTGGGAATTGACCAGATTGCTGAGCACGAAATCGACGATGCGGTAGCGGGAACCGAAGGGCACGGAAGGCTTGGAGCGGGCTGAGGTCAGGGGTTGGAGCCGCGCACCTTGGCCGCCGGCCATGACGAAAGCAATGATTCGATCGTTATTCATGATTCCTCCACGTGCCCGTAATCTGGGCCCTCAGTGATGTTGCCGCCCGCAACGAGGGCGGTGGCGCTCCCCGGAACTCGCGTCACTCCGGGCGGCGACCATGATGTACCCGCTTCGCCCGCCTCACGGCGGCGCGGGCGTGATGAACCCTCGTCCGGCCCTGGGCCGCCCGATGCCCGCCGACGGCTGCCGCGCCGCAGCGTCCATCCGGCTCCTTCGCCCGCGTCCTTGCCCAACCTCAAAGGTAGGCATGGTACGGCAGAAATGCCCAAGTTTCTTGCTCTACCGACCAAGGCCCCGACCATTTTTGTTGAGCGGCAGGGCGCGCGGCCTTGCCGATCGCTCCGGCCGACCGTGCTCGGTCCGCGCCGCGGACCCGCCGGTCAGTCCGCGATCCATAGATCCGTTGCCAATCGCCTGAGGTTAGGTCGGATTGCTGATGTGATCGGCGGGCTGGGTAGACTGATCCTGGCGCGTCGATTTATGCTACGCTTTGTAGGCACACATATTCGAGGTTTTCCATGGAAACGCTTGATGTCTTCTCCGTCCGGGATCTCCGCACCCGCTCCGGCGACCTGCTGAAGGACGCCGAGCTTGGCCAAATCTCCCTCATCACGAAGCACGGCCGTCCTGCCATCCTCGCCTTGCCGTTCGACCGACGGCTGCTGGATCAAGGGGTCCACCGCGCCTTGGCGCTGAGTCTGTTCGAGCGTCGGCAACTGACCCTGGCGCAAGCGGCCAAGGTTGCCGGGCTGTCCTTGGGCGAATTTATCGACCTGCTTGGGTCGCTCGGCCTGGCCGCCGTGGACTACCCGGTGGAGGAATTAGCGGGCGAGTTGGATGCCGCGCTCTGACGGTATCCTTGTGAACAAGGCTGTCGTCGCGGACGCGGGACCATTGATCGGCCTGGCCCGGATCGACCGCCTGTCGCTGCTGACATCCCTTTACGGGTCCGTACTGGTTCCCGAAACCGTTCTGGACGAGTTGTGCCTGGATTCGGACCGACCGGGAACCCGGGTGTTGTCGTCCGCCCATGCCGCGGGCGTAATACAGCCGCGACCGCTTGCCCAAAGCGGTGACCCGGAGCTTGACCGTCTGTGTCTGTCGCTGGACCGCGGGGAGGCGTCGGCGATCCTGCTGGCCGAGCAAATCCGCTGTCGCTTCCTGCTGATCGACGAGCGCCGCGGCCGGGAGATCGCCAGGCGCCGCGGGGTCCCCGTGGTGGGCCTGGCCGGAGTGCTGTTGGCCGCCAAACGGTCTGCTCTGCTTGACCGCGTCGCGCCGGTCTTGACGGAGCTATCGCGGCAAGGCTATCGGTTAGCGGACGGGCTGGTCACCGAGGTCTTGCGTCTGGCCGGCGAGGCGGGTTCCAGCCGGTGACCTGTGAACGACACACTGGTTGGACGGACCGGCTGGGTGTTTGATACGCAGCCGCCCGTGGAAGCGGTGAGGCGCGAACCGCATCGTTCGCGATGCAACAGGTTGCCCCATTCGCCACTAGTCACAGTTCCTCACCGCATCCGCCGGGTTGGCGCCAGCTGGAAGCCGGCACCACTAAGGACTAGAAGTCCAGCCGGCTGACCACCGCCTGGGTCGCGCTATCCTTGATCAGGACCTGTGCCACGCCCGCCGCCGGCACGCCGAGCACGGCGATCTCCGGACTGCCGTTGCCATTCAGATCAGGCAGCACCGCCAGGTCCAGCGGGGCGAGGTGATCGAACCAGAGGTTTCGTACCAGCACACCGCTGACGGCATCGCGCAGTTCGGTCTTGAGTTGACCGGCGGCATCGCGGCTCAACACCGCCAGTTCGGCCACGCCATTGGCATTGAGGTCGGGCAGCGCGGCCACCTGGCGCGGCGTGAAGTTCGGGTTGTAGTAGACGAACCCGAGTTGGTCGCCGGTGCCCGTATCCGCGGTCTTCACCAGGACGGACGAACGCCCCTGTCCCAGCACCGCCATCTCCGGGGTGCCATTGCCGTTGGCGTCCGGCAGCTCGGCCAGGTTCAACGGGGTGGTCCAGTTCGGCGACCACAGGACCTTCACCAGGGCCGCGCTACTGCTATCGCGCAGTTCGACCCGCGGCTGACCGGCGGCATTGACCCCCAGTACGGCGAGTTCCGCGGCCCCGTTGCCGTTGGCGTCGGCGACCGCGGCGAAATCCACGGGTCGGAAGGTCTTGGCGAAAAACACCTGCGCCAGCCCGGCGCCGGTGGCGGCGTCCTTGATCTCGGCGGCAATCGCCCCGTTACCGGCCTTGATGCCGAGCACCGCCAGTTCCACCGCGCCGTTGCCGTTGCGATCGGGCAGAACCGCCAGCCGCTGGGGCGCGAAGGCGGGGTTGAAGGCGACCGCGGTCAAGCGCTCGCCGGTGAGGGTGTCGCGCAGCTCGACCTGGACGCGGCTGTCGGTCGCGCGCCATCCCAGCAGCGCCAACTCCGGGGCGCCGTTGCCGTTCTGGTCGGGGACTACGGCGAGATCCAGGGGCGCGTACGCTTGATCGAAGACGAAGGTCTGGATCTGGGTTCCGGTGGCGGCGTTCTTGATCCGGGCGGTTACCGCTCCCGCCGCGGCATCCGCGAACAAGACCGCAAGGTGCTGGGAACCATTACCCGTCAGATCGCCGAGACCTGCGAGCCAGGGCAACGCCGCCACGCGTGCGGCCGGCCCGGCCGCGATCTTGGCGATAAAAGCATCGCCGTTTCCGCCGCCGCCGACGTCAGGCTGCAATGCCTCGCGGGTCGGGAAGTTGGCGGAAGCGGTGAATCCGGTCAGGTAGGCAGTCCCGGCACCGTCGACGGTGATGCCGGCCCCTTGTTCCTGATCGCTGCCCCCGAGGTAGGTGGAGTAGACCAGCGTTGCGCCATCGGCGCTTAGCTTGGCGACAAAGGCGTCATTCCCGCCGCCATTGGCCGGCTGGATGGCGTCGCGGGTCGGGAAGTCGGGGGAGCCGGTCTGTCCTATCAGGTGGGCACCCCCGGCGCCGTCCACGGCGATGCCACTGCCCTCGTCCCCGCCGCTACCGCCGAGGTAGCTGGCATAAACAAGCGTGGCGCCATCGGCACTAAGTTTGGCGACAAAGGCATCGGCGTATCCGCCGGAGTCAGGCTGCAGGGCCTGGCAGGTCGGGAAGTCGGCGGAAGCGGTCGTTCCCGTAAGGTAGGCATTCCCGGCGCCGTCCACGGCGATGCCAGAGCCAGCGTCGTAGTTACCACCGCCGAGGTAGCTGGCGTAGACCAGCGTGGCGCCATCGGCACTGAGCTTGGCGACAAAGGCATCGCGGTCTCCGCCGGAGTCGGGCTGCAGGGCATGGCGTGTCGGGAAGTCGGTAGACTCGGTATATCCCGTCAGGTAGGCATTCCCCGCGCCGTCCACGGCGATGCGTCTGCCAAAGTCGGTGCTGCTACCGCCGAGATAGGTGGCGTAGACCAACGTCTCGCCATCGGTACTGAGCTTGACGACAAAGGCATCTGAGACTCCACCGGAGTCGGGCTGCAGGGCATGGCGGATCGGGAAGTCGTTTGAGCTGGTAACTCCCGTCACATAGGCATTCCCGGCGCCGTCCACGGCGATGCCGTAGCCATAGTCGAAGTTGCCACCGCCGAGGTAGCTGGCATAGACCAGCGTGGCGCCATCGGCACTGAGCTTGGCGACAAAGGCATCTTCGTATTTCCCGGCATAGTTTGGCTGCAGGGCATGGTAGGTCGGAAAGTCGGTGGAGGAGGTATCTCCCGTCAGGTAGGCATTACCGGCGCCGTCCACGGCGATGGCATTGCCAATGTCGAGGCCGCTACCGCCGAGGTAGGTGGCGTAGACCAGCGTGTCGCCATCGGCACTGAGCTTGGCGACAAAAGCATCGTCGTATCCGCCGCCCAAGTCGGGCTGCAAGGCATCGCGTGTCGGGAAGTCGGTGGATCCGGTATATCCCGTCACGTAGGCATTCCCGGCGCCGTCCACGGCGATGCTACAGCCAGCATCGGCATCGCTATTGCCAGCGCCACCGCTGCCGCCGAGATAGGTGGAATACACCAACACCGGATCGATCACCAACGCGCGCCCGGCGTCATAGTCCCCGACCGGCAGACTCACCTGTTGGTCGTCCGCCAACACATAGCGGGTGGGGATCGGCGTGCGCTCCCCATTGCGCTCCTGATAAACCCGCGGGCTGTGCTGGACGACCTGACTTTCACCCAGGGTTAGAACCAGATTGCCGGTGTCATCGAGCCGCATCTGATCCGCCCCCGCAAAGGCCAGCCGGATCACCTTGGGGTCCGCCCCCGGGGCCAGCACCAGGTCATACTCCAATTGCCCCTGGGTGCCGTAATAGACCAGGTCGACACCGGGATAGACGCCCTCGTAGCGGACCTTTGCATAGGTGGACAGGCCGGTGCGCCAGGCCGCGGGGTCCTTGCCGCGCAGGTAGTTGACCTTGCCCGGCAGGGCCGCCTCGCCGCGGATGACCGGGTCGGGATTGGCGCCGACCAGGCTCAGGCGCAGCACCACCGGGGGGGTCGCCGCCGCGGTCGGTTCCGGCGCGGCGACTGGTGTCGAGCCGGGCATCGACTCCGGTCGGACTCCGGGCCGGAGCCGCGGCGCCTGGTTCGGTTGGCTGGCGTGCAGTGAGAGCACCGCCTCGCCGGGCGTCAGAAACAGGCTGTAGCCAGGGCCGCGCGCGAGGAACTTGACCGCGGCATCGGCCTGGCCGCCGTTGGCCTCGAAGGTGTAGGGCAACTTGCCGTAGTCGGCCTGAATCTTCGCCTGGGCCGGGGCGGCCGGGGCGGTCACCGCGCTGGACGGCGGTGCGGCCGGTTGGATCAGCGGCACCGCGAGGGCGGTGACGTCCGCCCCGCCGGTGGGCGCGATGGGGTCGGGTGCGGCGGCGGCCAGCAGGCCGCTGCCGAGCGCCAGCAGGACGGGGAACAGGCGCAGTCGTGGGGGGATACTGAACATTCAGAGGCTCCTTGGGTGAGAGGGGTGAAGCTCAATCAGGCAATTGCGCGCGTAAAGATGACGAAGATTTGAAGGGGCGACTGAAGTCGCCCCTACAGTCGCCCTGACAGGCGCCCCGACGGATGTCGCCGATGGCTGCCGGCTCAGAAGATTTCCCGAGACAACTGTGATGGCCGTCACAGTTTTCAAAGTTGCACTGTAGCGTCCCGATCGCCGCGTGAATAACCCCGTTGATCACCCGCCAACCACCGTACGGCGGAAATGTTCAGGGAAAACTTTCCACCACCCCGGCGCTCCGACCCACTAAACTACTAACCTTTGTGCCGGACCCGCCCGGACCGGCCGCGCCACCCGTCGACCGATCCACCCACCAAACATATCGAGCAAGACCATGAGTGACCAGACGACAATGGTCCCGCGCCGACCGGTGATCCTGATCATCCTGGACGGCTTCGGACTGAATCCGAGCAAGGCCAACAACGCCATCGCCATCGCCGACACGCCGAAGTTCGACGACTATTTCGCACACTATCCCCATTGTGCCTTGCAGGCATCGGGGCTGGCGGTCGGTCTGCCGGACGGGCAGATGGGCAACTCGGAGGTGGGGCACATGTCCCTGGGCTCCGGCTGTGTGGTCAAGCAGGATTTGGTGCTGATCGACGCCGCCATCGCCGACGGCAGTTTCTACGAGAACCCGGTGCTGACCGCCGCCGCGCGCGCCGCCGCGGCCCAAGGCCGGCCGGTGCACCTGATGGGGCTGGTCTCGGACGGTGGCGTGCACAGTCATGTGAACCAGCTCGTCGCCCTCATCGAACTGTGTCGGCGCGAAGGCGCGCGGCCCATGGTCCATGTGTTCACCGACGGACGCGACACCCCGCCGCGCTCGGCCAAAGCCTTCCTCCCGCCGGTGGAAGAAGCCCTGGCGGCGGCCGGCGGGCAGATCGCCACCGTTATCGGGCGCTATTACGCCATGGATCGGGATCAGCGCTGGGAGCGCACCGAGATCGCCTGGCGCGGTCTGGTCGACGGCGAGGGTCGACATGCCGCCACCGCCGCCGCCGGCATCGACCTGGCCTATGCCGGGGGCGAGGACGACGAGTTCATCCGCCCCACCATCATCGCCGGTGCCGAATTGATCAAGGACGGCGATCATGTCATCCATTTCAATTTCCGCAAGGACCGCCCGCGGCAGATGGTCGAGGCTTTCTTCCAGCCGGACTTCAAGCCCTTCCATCGCCACGGCGTCACCGGTGTGCAGGTCACCTGCATCATGGAGTACGACGACACCTACGGCCTGCCCTTCGCCTTCGACCACGACATCCCGCACGTCACGCTGGGCCAGATATTGAGTGACGCCGGGATCCCGCAGTTCCACTGTGCCGAGACCGAGAAATTCGCCCACGTCACCTTCTTCTTCAACGGCGGGCGCGGCGACCCCTTCCCCGGCGAGGAGCGGGTGCTGATTCCCTCGCCCAAGGTCGCCACCTATGACCTGCAGCCCGAAATGAGCGCAAGCGCGGTGGCCGACGCCGTCATCACGGCGCTCGACAGCCGCGCCTTCCCCTTCATCGTGGTCAACTTCGCCAACGGCGACATGGTCGGCCACACCGCCGTGCGCGAGTCGGTCATCGAGGCGGTCCGCACACTCGACCGCGAAGCCGGGCGTGTCATGGACGCCGCCAAGGCCCAGGGTTACTCGATCATCCTCACCGCCGACCACGGCAATTGCGATGAGATGATCGACCCGGCCAGCGGCGAGCCGCACACCCAGCACACCGTCTACCCGGTGCCCTGTCTGGTCGCCGACGAAATCCAGTGGCGGCTGTCCACCGGCGGTGGCCTGGCGGACATTGCGCCGACCGTCCTGCAGCTCATGGGGCTGCCGAAACCCAAGCAGATGCAGGGGCGCTCGCTGCTGCTGGGGCCGGCGACGGTGTAGGATGCGGTGAGGCACGAACCGCACCAAGCGTCGGCAGTGGTCGGCAGTGCGGTTCGTTCCTCGCCGCACCTTACAAGGTGATCTCCGGATCAGACGCTATCAAGAATCAACCGCGGTAGGAGCCCGCTTGCGGGCGACGTGACCTGCCGGAATCGCGTCATTGTGCCCCCACCCGTCACCCGCAAGCGGGCTCCTACGGGTCGGTTCTTTCGCGGACATCACCCGAGAGATCCGGTGGTCGGGAGGATGATCAAGGCCATCGAGAAGAACATCTTTTTTCAACACGCCCAGCCTCAAGGTCTCCCTGGATTTGTGTCTGACCTTCCTTCGTGGTTAGCTTGGCGGCTGCTTGAACCCGTGCGGAAGAACCGATGCGCCACTATTTGGATTTGCTGCAAGACGTGATCGACCACGGCAGCGACAAGCCCGACCGGACCGGGGTTGGCACGCGCTCGGTGTTCGGCCGCCAGGTGCGTTTCGATCTCAGTCAGGGCTTCCCGCTGCTCACGACCAAACGCATTCATCTCAAGAGCGTCATTCACGAACTCCTGTGGTTCCTGTCCGGCTCCACCGACAACCGTGACCTCCAGGCCCGCGGGGTCAGTATCTGGGACGAGTGGGCGGCGCCCTCCGGCGACCTGGGGCCGATCTACGGCGCCCAGTGGCGCAGTTGGGCCTGCCCGGACGGGCGTACCATCGATCAACTCGGCGAACTGATCGCGACCATCCGCACCCGCCCGGATTCGCGCCGCCTGGTGGTCTCGGCCTGGAATCCGGCCGACCTGCCGGACGAGACCCAGCCCCCTCAGGCCAATGCGGCGGCCGGGCGCATGGCGCTCGCCCCTTGTCATTGTCTGTTTCAGTTCTATGTCGCGGATGGACGGCTGTCCTGCCAACTCTATCAGCGCAGTGCCGATCTCTTTCTCGGCGTTCCCTTCAATATCGCGGCTTATGCGCTGCTCACTCACCTGGTGGCACAGCAGTGCGATCTGGGAGTCGGCGACTTCGTGCACAGCTTCGGTGATCTTCACCTCTACCGGAACCACCTGACCGATGACATCGTGTTCGCCCAACTCGCCCGCGCGCCCCGCGCGCTGCCGCGGCTGCAGCTCGCGCGGCGCCCGCCCAGTCTGTTCGACTACACCTTCGAGGACATCCAGATCCTGGACTATGACCCCCATCCGGCCATCCGCGCGCCGATCGCGGTCTGAACGCGCCGCCGCCGCGGCGGGGGGCGCGCGATGATCGACGTGCTGCTTCAGTACGGCCTGTTCCTGGCTAAGACGCTGACGGTCGTGGTGGCCATTGCGCTGCTGATGATGGCCGCCGTGCGCGCCCGCCGGGGGATGGGCGGCAGCGACGATGGTGATCGTCTGGAGATTCTGGACCTGAATGAGCGCTACCGGAGCCTGGCGCAGGCGCTCAAGGAGTCCTGCCTGTCCAAGAAGGCTTACCGCGCCTATGTCAAGGCCGAGCGCAAACGCCGCAAGGCCCGCGACAAAGCCCAGACCGAGGAGCGCCAACGGCTGTTCGTGATCGACTTCAATGGCGACCTGCGGGCCACCGAGGTCGCCGCCCTGCGGGTGCTGGTCACCACCATCCTGCTCGACCGGCGAGACGGCGATCAGGTGCTGGTGCGGATCGAAAACGCCGGCGGGACAGTCCACGAGCACGGGCTGGCCGCCTCACAGCTCGCCCGGCTGCGCGCCAAAGGCATTCACCTGACGGTCGCGGTGGACAAGGTCGCGGCCAGCGGGGGCTATCTGATGGCGTGCGTGGCGGACCGCATTGTCGCCGCCCCCTTCGCGGTCATCGGCTCCATCGGTGTCCTGGCGGAACTGCCCAACTTCCATCGGTTGCTGGAGCGCCACGGGGTGGACTTCGAGCTGCATACCGCCGGTGAGTACAAACGCACCCTGACCCTGTTCGGTGAGAACACCGACGCGGCGCGGGAGAAGCTCAAAGGGCAGTTGGAAGACACCCACGGCCTGTTCAAGGATTTCATCCGCGAATACCGCCCGGCCCTGGACCTGGAGCGGGTCGCCACCGGCGAGTATTGGCACGGCAGCCAGGCGGTCGCCTTGGGTCTGATCGACGCCATCCAGACCAGTGACGACCTGCTGCTCACCGCGAGCGAGACCACTGACCTGCTGCAACTCAAATACAGCGCGCACAAGAAGCCGATCGAACGGCTGCTGGCGAGTCTGCAAAGTGCGGTGGCGGGGCGACTGGCGGCCTGGGTGGGGCGCTGACGATAGCATTCGGACGTGATAACCGGACGTAGGGGCGGGTTTAAAACCCGCCCCTACACCAAGGGTCTGTCTGGATATCAGGTACAAAGGCTATAAAAAGGGCCTTGGTCATCGTTCCGGCGACTGGAGGTCGAGGCTTTACCGTGAAAGTCGCGCAGCGACCCCGTGGGAGCGGCGTCCCGCCGCGATGGGGCCGGGCAGCGTTCGCAGTCGCCGCGGGACCGCATCGCGGCGGGACGCCGCTCCCACGGGGAACTTTCATCTTCCGGGGTGGCTGCTGTTCCTTCCATGGCCGTTAGCCGGTCCAGCGCGCAGGCACCACTGCTTTTATTTGAGATCTCGGGAATCGCCACCGGCTAAAGCCTCGGCCTCCAGTTGCGGACAGGCCGACGCCGGCCGAAACGATGATCAAGGCCCGAATCATTGCTGTCGGAGGTCATCCAATGTCCGAGCTTCTTGTCGAGCTTTCCCAGCGCGCCACCGATCTCTCCCCCGAGGAGCGTGCGCAGTTTGCCGAACGACTGTTGGAGTCCCTTGAAGGGGATTCTCTGCCTGAAATCGAGGCTGCTTGGGCGGCGGAAGTCCAGGCGCGAATCGCCGCCATCGAGCGCGGTGAGGCGCGGACCATTGCCGCGGAGGACGTATTTGCCGAAGCCGGACGTCTGTGTCAGTGAGATCGGCCCGCTTTCTCGCCGAGGCGCGTCGGGAGTTTCTCGCCCAAGTCGTCTATTACGAGGAAATCGAGCAAGGACTGGGTAAACGGTTTCGTTCCTCGGTTGAAGCAGCGGTCGCACTCGCCGTCAGGTTTCCACTGGCGGGTTCGTCCTGGAAGTTCGGTACCCGCCGGGTCTTTCCGCAGCGGTTTCCTTTTTCTATCGTGTACAGAGTGGAACCTGAAACCATCACGATCGTTGCGGTCGCTCATTTCCGCCGGAAGCCCGCTTACTGGCGCGGTCGCCGAGATGAGGGTTAGCTGCTTATCGACTGGAGGAGGGGATCGGCCTGAATACGGTTAGCAAAAATCCCGCGACCGGATCACCAGCCCACCGAGCAGGGCTGAATGATCCACCAGCCGCCGGGCGATCAGGTGCGTGACCCCGGCCTCGCGCTGAATCTCGCCATAGACCCCCAGCAGCCGTGCGCCCAGAAGCACCGCGCGCTGACGCTCGGCGATGCGCTTCCAGACCACCAGATTGACCTGACCGGTCTCGTCCTCCAGGGTCACGAAGGTCACGTCATGGGCCGAACCCGGACGCTGGCGGTTGATCACCAAACCGGCGGTCGCGACCCGCGCGCCCGGCGGCACCACCGCCACCGCGTCCGCGGTCAGCAGGTGCCGCTCGGCTAACTGCGGACGCAGCAGGGCCAGGGGATGACGGCGCAGACTCAGCCCCAGGCTCCCGTAATCGGCGACGATCTCCGCCCCCTCGGTGGGCGGGGCGAGCACGGCGAGATCGACGGGGTCCGCGGGCGGCGGCGGGAGGGCCAAGGCCGCCTGGACCGCCGCACCGCGATCGGTGCCCAGTGCGGCACTCAGACCGGAGACCGACCAGGCCGCCCGGTGGCGATGCCCCGCCAGCGGCTGCAGTGCATCCGCCTGGGCCAGCGCCTTCAGATCCCCCCGATCGAGCGCGGCGCGGGTGATCAGGTCGGTGAGATCCAACCAGGGCGCGACATCCCGCGCCTGGATCAGCCGCCCGGCGCCCGCCCGCGACAGACCCTTGACCAACCGCAAGCCCAAGCGCAGGGCCGGCTGTTCAGATCCGACCCCGCCCCGCTCGCCATTGGCGAACGCGGCGCCTTGGCCCGCTGATCCGCCACCGGCAGGCTCCAGCGTACAGTCCCAGGCACTCGCGGTGACCGCGACCGGCCGCACCTCCACCCCCTGCCGACGCGCCTCCCGAATCAACTGGGCCGGCGCATAAAAGCCCATCGGCTGACTGTTGATCAGGGCCGCGAAGAAGGCGGCCGGCGCATGGTGCTTGAGCCAGGCGGAGACATAGACCAACAGCGCGAAACTGGCCGCGTGCGACTCGGGGAAACCGTACTCACCAAAACCCAGAATCTGCTGATAAATCTGCTCGGCGAAGGCGCGCTCATAGCCGCGCTCCAACATGCCGCCGATCAGCCGCCCCTTGAGCGACTCCAGCCCGCCGCGGCGACGCCAGGCGGCCATGGAACGGCGCACCTGATCGGCCTCGCCGGGCGAGAAGCCCGCCGCCACCGTCGCGACCTTGATCACCTGCTCCTGAAAGATCGGCACCCCCAGGGTGCGTCCCAGCACCTCCTTGACCGCCGCCGACGGATAGCTCACCGGCTCCAATCCTTGTCGACGACGCAGATAGGGATGCACCATGTCACCCTGGATGGGACCCGGCCGGACGATGGCGACCTCGATCACCAGATCATAAAAACAGGCCGGCTTGAGCCGCGGCAGCATGGCCATCTGCGCCCGTGACTCGATCTGGAAGACCCCGGTAGTCTCGCCGCGCTGGATCATTTGGTAGACCGCCGGGTCTTCCGGCGGGATGTCGGCCAGCGTCAGCCGGCTCCCGCGACAGCCATTGATCAGGTCCAGGGCGCGGCGGATGGCGGAGAGCATCCCCAGCGCCAGGCAGTCCACCTTGAGCAGCCCCAGTGTATCGAGGTCATCCTTGTCCCACTGAATCACGGTGCGCCCGTCCATGGCCGCGTTCTCCACCGGCACCAGCCGGGACAGTTCACCGCGGGAGATCACGAAACCGCCGACATGCTGGGACAGATGGCGCGGACAGCCCAGGATCTCATGCACCAGGCGCATGACCTTCAATACCAGCGGGTTGTAGGGATCGAGCCCGACCTCCAGCAGGCGCTCCGGAAGCACCGCCTGCCCGTCCCACCAGTTGAGGTTGCGGGCCAGGCGGTCCACCTGATCCGGGTCCATCCCCAGCGCCTTGCCGACATCGCGCACCGCGCTCTTGGGCCGGTAGCTGATCACCGTCGCGGCCAGGGCGGCGCGCTCCCGACCGTACTTGGCATAAATGTACTGGATCACCTCTTCGCGGCGCTGGTGCTCGAAGTCCACGTCGATGTCCGGCGGCTCGCCGCGCTCCCGCGAGATGAAGCGCTCGAACAACATCTCCATGCGCGCCGGGTCCACTTCCGTGATCCCCAAACAAAAGCAGACTGCCGAGTTGGCGGCGGACCCGCGGCCCTGACACAGGATGCCGCGGGAGCGGGCGAAGCGCACGATATCGTGAACGGTGAGGAAATAGGGTTCGTACTTCAGTTCGGCGATCAGGGCCAGTTCGTGCTCGATCTGGCCGCGCACCCGCGGCGGCATCCCGTCCGGCCAGCGCACCACAGCGCCCGCCTCCGTCAGCCGGCGCAAATGAGCCGCCGCCGTGGTACCGACCGGCACCAGCTCATCCGGGTATTCATAGCGCAGCTCATCCAACGAAAAGCGGCAGGCCGCGGCCAGCACCAGCGTCTGCACCAACAGATCGGGCGGATAAAAGCGCGCCAGTTCGGCCAGATCGCGCAGATGGTGCTCCCGATTCTGGGCCAGCGCGGCACCCAGTTGATCGACCCGCACCCCGAGCCGAATAGCCGTGAGTGTATCCAGCAGCGGACGCCGATTCGCGACATGCATGGCCGCCGCCCCGCAGGCGGTGAGCGGCAGCCCCAAATCCGCACCCAGCCCGCGCAGCCGTGCCAGCCAGGCCAGATCGCCGCCGCGCCGGTGCGCCACCACGCCGATCCACAGCCGTCCGGCACCCAACCGCCGCAGCCAGTCGCCCTGCTCCCGCAGCTGCGCCGCGCTGTCCTGCGCGCCCGGCAGCCAGATCAGCAGACAGCCCGGCAACCCATCGGCCAAGTCCTCCGCCGTCACGCGCGCCTCCCCCTTAGGTGCGCGCCGCCGCGCCCGCGTGATCAGGTGCGCGAGATTGCCGTAACCCGCCCGATCCATCGCCAGGGCCCCCAGGCGCGGACCGGCCTCCACCGTCAACTCGGCACCGATGATCAGGTGCAGCCCCAGGGTACGCGCCTCCCCATGCGCCCGCACCACCCCGGCCAGCGAGCAGAGGTCGGTCAGGGCGAGCGCCGCATAGCCCAGTTCATGGGCGCGCCGGACCAGTTCCTCCGGGTGCGAAGCCCCTTGGAGAAAGCTGAAATTGGAACGGCATAGCAGTTCGGCATAGGCCGGAATCGAGGCATGGAGCACGGTTATCGGCACCTGGCGGGAGACTGTATAAATATACAGTATCTGCCGGATTGCGGCTCGCTGCCTCATCGCAAAAATGAAATTCTCCCGTGGGAGCGGCTTCCGGCCGCGACGGGATGCCGCGGTGAATGCTGCTATCCCGCGAGGCCCCGTCGCAGCCGGAGGCCCAGCAGAGGCCGATGGTGGATGCGCTGCGCTTATCCACCCTACGAAACCGGCTCCGTTGTAGGGTGGATAAGGCGCGCCGCTCGGTGTCAGGGACTTGGCACGGCGGTCGCGGGCGCCGCATCCACCAGAGGTCGCGCGGTGCCGCCCAAATTTGGAATTGCAGCCGGAGGCCGCTCCCACGGGTCGCCGGGGGATTTTCACGGTAACATCTGCGCCTTGCGAGGCTGACGGATGATCAGGACCCAAGGCCGCTCAAGACTCCACCGACACAGGCAACTCCACATGACGGCGAATCAAACAACGGCAGCGCCCATGACCCGACCCGGTCGAACCCGGTTGGGGCCTGAGCGTGACGCGGGGCAACCATGAGCGCCGCCACGGGCGACCGGGCCGACGACCCGCGATCCCAGCCGGAATCCTCCCCGCCAAGCGGCGATACGCAGTGGTCGGTACAGCAAGCGAACGTCATCGAACAGCGGGTGTTGCGGCGCTCGATCTGGGGCGTGGTCGCGGTCGGGCTCGGGAGCGTCGCCTACGGTCTGTTTCTGGAATCCGAAGTCGTCATCCTCAACGGGATCTTCTCCGTGCTCAGCCTGGTCGCCGGGGGCTTGAGCCTGCTGGCCGCCAAGTTGATCGTCAAACCGGCGGACAAGCGCTTTCCCTATGGCTATTCCCATGTGGAACCGCTGGTTCAGTCGGTCAAAGGATTCCTCGTCCTGGTGATCTGCATCTATTCGTTCATCAACGGCATCAATGGCATCCGCGAGGGCGGCACCACGGTCGATGCGGCGGGTGTCATCTGGTTCAGCTTGGTCAGCGCCGTGCTCTGTCTGGGCTTCTGGATCTACCTGTCGATTCTGGCACGGCGCCTCGACTCCCAACTCGTCGCCACCGACGCCAAGGAATGGGGCATGGACTTTGCGTTCAGCATGGTGATTTTGATCGGCTTTGCGATCCTGCCCGCGCTCGCGGAACCCTACCGCACCGCCTGGGCGAGCTATGCCGACCCGGCCCTGGTCGCGACCATGTCGCTGCTGCTGCTACCCGTGCCGCTGGGGATCCTCAATCGCAATCTGCGCGAGGTCCTGCTGATGGTGGACGTGAACGATGCGCTGATCGGGCGCCTCGATGCCATTATGAAAACGCTCAGCGCCGAGCACGCGATCGAGAAGTATGTCCATCATGTGGTCAAGACCGGCAGAACCTATTTCATCGAGATCGACATCGTCGTCGGACCGGGATTCGCATTGCAAACCATCGCGCAGCAGGATCAACTGCGGGAACTGATCTGGACCGCCATGGACGTCTCGGTCGATGAAGCCTGGCTGTCGATCTGCCTGACGGGCGATCCACGGTGGGTCTAAACCGCGCCCAGTGTGGTATGCGATGTTTTTGGATGGGATCGGGGCTTTGATCATCGTTTCCGCCATGCCCGTGCGTCGCGCAACGGAGGCTTCAGCCGGTGGCGTACGAACCGCGATGGGAGGGCCACGGCGAACTGCATCCGGCTGATCGTGCCCTGAACCGCCATCCGGCGGTCGCTCGCGCAACCTTGATCTGTTCTTCTTCGTGTCCTTGGTGTCTTTGTGTGAGCAATTGCCGGATTCAGTTACCATGCCTGATCGACCATGCGTGGCGCTCCCAGCCCGATCGGGAGCGCACCGATCCGGTCCAAGCAGTGACCGACACGCGCGCAACCGGCTCCACCCAATCCCAGCAACACGACGGAGTTGAGATTCCCATGCACGCAAACCTGATCAATGCAGCCCTGCTCTGCCTGCTCCTGACCGGCAGCGCCTGGGGCGAGTCATCCGCCTTGCCGCTGTCGGCTGCGGATGCCGCCAGGCAGGGTTCCCCAGCAGCCGAAGAAGCAGGCGCGGCAGAGCGTCGGATCAAAACCATCGGCATCATCGGCGGCGTGAGCTGGGTCTCATCGCTCGAATACTACCGGCTGATGAATGAGCAGGTGCGGGATCGCCTGGGCGGACGTCAGCGTCCCGGTCTTCGACACGACCGCCATCCATGCCGAGGCGGCAGTGGACTATGCGTTGGCCAGCCCCTAAGTATTGCGGACCACCGGATCAGGTGAAACAGACCTTACAATCACTCGGCGCAATACGCTACGCTATTGCGCCGACGCGCATTTTATAATAGGTGATACCGATGCTTGAAGACATACGAGTCGAGTGTCCCTACTGCGGCGAGGACTTCGATACCGCCGTGGACTGTTCCGCCGGCAGCCAGCGCTACATCGAGGACTGCGCCGTCTGCTGCCGGCCCATCGAATTCCAAGCCGAAGTCGACGACGCGGGGAATCTGATCAGCGTGACAGCCCACCGCGACGACGATTGATCGCCAGCCGATCGACCGCATCAACGTCTGCGACCTCCACCATCCAGAAACCAAACGCCTTGCCGGACGGTTCGCGCCTTGACCGGCGAGCCCGTCCGGTGCAACCCTTATAACGGAGCACAAGATGCTGTTCAGACAACTGTTCGAGCCCGTTTCCAGCACCTACACCTACCTGCTCGGCTGCGAAGAGACCGGCGAGGCGATCCTGATCGACCCGGTTCTGCCCACCTGGCAGCGCGATCTGGCCGAGGTCGCGACGCTCGGACTGAAGCTCGTCGTGACACTCGATACGCACGTCCACGCCGATCACATCACCGCGGCGCTCAGGCTCAAACAAGAGGCCGGCAGCCGGATCGCCCATCCCGCCGTCGACGGGCTCGCCTGCGTCGACCTGCCAATCGCCGAAGGCACGCCGCTGCTGGTCGGCAGTCTTCGCATCGACCCGCTCTTCACGCCGGGCCACACCGACGGTCATCACGCCTACCGCATCGGCAACCAAGTCCTGACCGGCGATGCACTGCTGATCGACGCCTGCGGTCGCACCGACTTCCAAAGCGGTGACCCGACGGCTTTGTATCACAGCGTGGCCGGCAAACTCTTCGCGCTGCCGGACGAAACGCTGGTTTACCCTGGTCACGACTACGAGGGACGCTGGGTCTCGAGCATCGCGCAGGAGAAAACACGCAACCCGCGGCTCGGCGGCAACCGCTCACTCGAATCCTTTGTCGCGTTGATGAACGGACTGAATCTCGCCTACCCGAAGTTCATCGATTATGCCGTGCCCGGTAACCGGGAGTGCGGCGTCTGTCCTGCCGGCGTTCCCGACAACCTCAGCCAATATTGCGACCAGATCGGGGAAAGCCGACAGGGTTGAGAATCACTCGCCTGATTCAAAGATCGGCATAGGCCCGCTCGTCCGCCGCTGAATACCACTCACTGAACGTACGGTCTGGTAATCAGCATTGCCGCCGGAAATGTAGTCCGACAGCTTCTTGCCGGTGAAACTCCCGTTGCGCATTCCGTACGACATGATGGCATAGGCGGTGCCGGGATCTAAAGCGCCGGAGGGATACAGGTGCAGGCTCGCGTCTCCGATCAGATTCAGCGCCCAGCTGGTCGGTTCAGTCGGCCTGCGGGCCGAGACCTATGCCTCGGCGCAGGCCTATCTCGACCGCTGCGAACCGGAGCGCCCTGGCGTTGGACATGCGCATGGCGCGCATTGCAGCCGGCTGCTGGAGAAGCTGGAGGTCCGCTGTATGGTCGAGCTGATCCACCTCGTCGGCACGCGGCGCGATTGAGGGGCTCAGCGGCGGATCGGGCGCCACTTCGCCCGGGGCTCGCCCGCACCGACGGACCTTACCGGGGCAGCGGCGCACCAGGTGGCGCGCGGCGAGAGCCGCTGAACGAATACCAATGCAGATTTCGGTCACCGACGCCAAAGCGCAATTGACCGAGCTGGTACGCGGTGCCGAGCTTGGCGACGAGGTGATATTGACCCGCTGCGGTCATGCCAGGGTTCGTCTGGTTCCCATCGCGGCAATGCCGGACAGCAAGGCCCAGCGGACGCTGCTGGAAACGCTCCGGGCGTCCGCATGTGCCTCCGCCGGGCCGAACGCCGCGCGTAGCCAGGATGTTCTCTACGGCGACGATGGCCTCCCCGGATGATCGTGGTCGATACTTCGGCTCGAATGGCGATTCTGCCAAACGAGCCGGAAGCGGATGCCTGTATCGCGGTGCTCACAACCGCCGATCGGCCGGAACCGATATCGAAAGCGTGCTGTGAGTCGATCATGAGAGCCAATCGCCGGCCTGCCCCGCCGGCAACGGCCGTGCGAAGTGATAGCCCTGACCGTAAGGGCAACCCATGGACAACAGCAGTGCCGCCTGGGCCTCGGTCTCGACGCCCTCCGCAACCACCTGCAATCCCATGGATTGGGCCAGCGCCAGGATGGTCCGCACCAGGACTTGCGACTCTTGGCGCGCCTCGATCCCGGTGACGAAGGAGCGGTCGATCTTGAGCACGTCGAAGGGCAACTCATTCAAGTAGCTCAACGACGAATAGCCGGTTCCGAAGTCGTCCATGCACAGCGGTATGCGCCGCTCGCGCAGGGCGGGCAGTACATCGCAGGCCGCGCCGATGTTGGCGATCACTGCCGTTTCGGTCAGTTCCAGTCGCAACTCCCCCGGAGACAGGCCGCCACGCAGGATCACGGCATCCAAATGCCCGATCAGTGCGTCGTCCAGCAACTGATTTCCGGACAGGTTGACGCTCACATAAAAGCCCGGACGCCAGCGGCCCGCCAGCTTCCATTCCTGAATCTGCACGGCCGTGCGCCACAGGACCCAGGCGCCGATCTGGACAATGAGCCCGGTCTCCTCCGCCACCGGGATGAAGTCCGCCGGCGATAGCCATCCCTGCCGCGGTTGATGCCAGCGGATCAGTGCCTCCATCCCCACCGCCCGCTGATCGGCGAGGGCGACAATCGGCTGGTAGAAGACCTGGAACTCGTCGCCGCTTAGCGCCTCCACCAGGTCCTGCTCCAAGCGGAAGCGCTTGAGCGCGGGCGCCCGCATGACGGGCTGAAAGTCGACGGAACGGTTACCACCACCGACCTTGGCCAGGTTCAGGGCGCTGTCAGCATCGCGCAGGATGTCGAGGATCCTACAGTCCGCGGCAGCATCGCGGACCACACCCATGCTGGCGCGCACATGCACCGAGCCGCCCTTCAGCGCGATGGGCTTGCGCAGACGGTCGACGATCCGCATGGCGACCGCTTGCGCATCGCTCGCAGCATCATCGCGGTGCAACAGGATGGCGAACACGTCCGCACCCAAGTGGATCACCCTGGCCGTGGGCGGAACGATATCCCCCAGCAATCGCGCCACCGCGATCAAGAGGCCATCACCGGCGGCATAGCCCAAGTTATCGTTTATAGCCTTGAAGCGGTCCAGATCGATCAATACCAAGCCGCGGCAGCCCGCGGCGGCGGCCCCGGTGTTCATCCAGGCGGTGAGGTAGGCACGATTGGGCAGCCCGGTCAGGCGGTCATGGGTTGCATCGTGGAGCAGGCGCGCCTGGTCCTTGGCACGCTCAGCGTTGAACCGCACAAACAGCGAGATCAGCCAACAGGCCGAGTCGACCAAATTGGCTGGTATGTAGACAAAGCTACCCAGTGTGCCCAAGCCCGCCCCGTTGAAGACAACAGTGGCCATCTGCGCGCCGCCCCCGATGAACATCACCACCATTCCAACGGCGAACCAGCGTACCCAAGGCTCATTGGTCCGCAGCCCGAGGACCAGCAGCACGGTCCCCGGAATCGCCATCAACATTACGATCAGGGCGCCAATCCGGTAGGCCGGGGGGTACCACCCGGAGGTGAGGAAGGCGCCCGTACCGAGCGTCATGCCGCCGATGATAATTAGGCGCAGCGTCCCCTTGGGGCGCAAGAAGGCAATAGTGGTCGCGGCAATGCTGGCCATGACCGCGGCCGCCGTGGCGCCCTGCATGACGGCAAAGTTGTCCCCCTGGGGCCAGCCGGGGATCCAGGCGGGTCCAATGCCCAGGGCCTGGAGCTGATACACCATGAGGGCGATGATGTAGACGCAATAGGCGTTCGCGAGCATGCCCGGATGGGCGCGCTGCAGACCCAACCCGATGATGAGCAGCACCGCGAACGCGCCGGTATAGGCGCCAAGCAAGACCCACAGCCGCCTACTGTCGCGGTCGAAGGTCTCAACCGCGGCGACGCGCAGCCAGGGGCGCAGCGTCTTGCCGTCCTGGATCACGACCGTCACTTCTTGAGCGGGGGCATCCAGCGGCAAGCGCAGGTTTGCCAGTGGGCTTAGCAGCGAGCGTTCGCCGAATGGCAAGGACCGACCCGTGACGGCGCCCCAGGGACAACCGCGCCCATCGCGGGCGATCATCACCAGGCGATTGACGACTGAGTCTTTGGAGTACACCACCGGCCGGGCCGGCGAGACCGGGACACGGAATGCCATGGATGGGAGACTCGGGTCCAAGGTCGGCACCGCGGCGGCAGGGCACTTGGCCTTGGCGGCAGACAACTCCCCTTCCAGATCGGCGAGCCAGCGGGCGGCAGCAGTGGATGCCTTGATACCCTGCGCGGCCTCCAAGACCAGGACGGGGCCGGGCGGGGTCGCGGTGTCGGCTGCCCAGGCCGCGGGCACCCAAACCAACCACAGGAGTGCGCCGGCCAAGTAGCGGCCAAGCCACCGGACAACCCCGGCAATGGGATCGGCCTCGTCGCTGCTGACGCTTGTCCGCTCGAACATGGCCTTGCCTCTCATCCCACGCAGCACGTGGTAGCAGCCTCCAAAAGGATCGTACCTGTCGATAATAATGAGAAATTAGGAGAGGTACGACGATTTCTACGTAGGACCACTCAGCTCGGTGCCGGAGCAGAAACAAGTACAGACTGCGGTGCCAGAACCAGATCTCGTCACCGTTGGTGAGGAAGACGAAGGGGTCGATGCCGTACTTGAGCTTCACGCGGTCCGCGTAACCCGCCGATTGGCACTCACCCTCCAGCGCCTCGCGCAGGTTGCGCTTGACCTCGTCGATGGCAATGGGGCACCCATCCGGAAGGACCAGGGCGTTATCGATGAACGCGTCCTTGACCGCTGCTCCGTCATCCGCCCGCACGGCCCTGTCTCCGGAGAGGAAGAATTCATCCACCACGCGGCGCGACGAGCGGGTTCAGCCGGCCTTGGCAAGCTGGCGGTCAACGCGTTGCGCGCGGGTGATGGACTCCAGTTCGGGGCTCATGGTCCTCTTGACCGTCAAATCGGCACTTGGCGGAATAGTTTTCGCGCCTGTCCTGGTGGCGTTTTTCTTACGGTCAGATCATGCCACAGGTTGCGGCTCTTGCGTGGCCGATATCCGCAACATGGGTAGCCGGGCAGTGTCGACTCGCATGTGCCCGCGAGGGAACTACGCCGGAGTGTGATCCTTGAGCCAATCCTTCAGCGCTTCGTTCATGCGCGTCTGCCAGCCGCGCCCGGTGGCGCGGAAGGCGGCGAGTACCTCCGGGCTATAGCGGATCGCCACCTGCTCCTTGGTCGGTCGGCGGTTTGGCCCCCGAGTCTTGACCTGACCCACCACGACACCATCCTGCTTGAGTACGGCGCCCTCCCAATCGGCGGCCGTGGTGCGGGGGCTGTCGGCGTCGTGGGAAATGTCGGCGTCAGTCATGGCGCGGACGCGTGGCCAGTCGGTGCGGTCGAGCGGGGATGCTGTTCCAGTAGATGCGTTCTTCATGTTTCGTCATAGGTCAGCATAATCAAATTGTAGATGCGCGCTTTCGGTAAGTCGAGCAAGATGTCGATGCGCTTGGCAGGGTGCGAAATTGGAGCTTGCGGAGGCGGGTTACGATGTGGAGCTTTGTAATCAGAGATCTACTGGCTGCCCACCGGCCTCGGGGCGCGAAGCGCCCAACAGATGCGTGACATGCCGGAGAGATTGGGCAAGTATTCGCCGCAGCAGCCAATCCGCCGCCGCAAGGCGGCGAGTGGGACCGCCGACAGCCTGTCGGCCCCGGCGCGAAGCGCCGGGTGCTTTGTCATTTTTACAGTAACTTATCAGGCTTTTATCGGTTCCGAACGCCGCCTGACGGCGGCGGGCCGGCAGGCTGCCGGCGCTCCCAGTCGCGGCTTCGCCGCGGTATTGGCGAAGACTTTCACAGTCTCCGGAGCGGAGTCACGAGGGGCCGAGGGACGGGGCGCGACCTACGATGCAGCGTTTCGTCACCAGAAGTCAATCCGAGCATTCTGGGGACATAAAAAAGGGGCCATTCGGCCCCTTCCTCCGGCGCGGCCGGCCACGATTGGCCGGACCTGTCCGATCGGCGAATTACTCGCCGAGCTCGACCGCCTTCATGCTCAGCCGAATCCGCCCTTGCTTGTCGACTTCCAGGACCTTGACCCGGACCTGATCACCTTCCTTGAGCTTGTCGCTGACCGACTGCACGCGCTCCTCGCAGATCTGGGAGATGTGCACCAGGCCGTCGCGGCCGGGGAGGATGGTGACGAAGGCGCCGAAGTCCATGATGCGGGCGACCTTGCCCTCGTAGACCTTGCCCACTTCGACATCGGCGGTGATGAGCCGGATGCGCCGCTTGGCTTCTTCACCGGCGGCCTTCTCGACCGAGAAGATTTTGACGATGCCGTCGTCGGTGATGTCGATGGTGGCGCCGGTCTCTTCGGTGATGGCGCGGATGACCGAGCCGCCCTTGCCGATGACGTCGCGAATCTTCTCCGGGTGGATCTTGAGTTCGATGATGCGCGGAGCATGCTCGGACATCTCGGCGCGGTGCACGTCGATGACCTTGTTCATCTCGCCCAGGATGTGGAGCCGGCCGACCTTCGCCTGGGCCAGGGCGATTTCCATGATCTCCTTGGTGATCCCTTCGATCTTGATGTCCATCTGCAGGGCGTTGATGCCCTCGACGGTACCGGCGACCTTGAAGTCCATGTCGCCCAGATGGTCTTCGTCACCCATGATGTCGGTGAGGACGGCGAACTTGTCGCCTTCCTTGATCAGGCCCATGGCCACACCGGCCACCGCGCCCTTGATCGGAA